>OEIU01000724.1_pt1 | contig 27462 bp, 24 predicted proteins | sample 1539221 | NCBI WGS metagenome assembly OEIU01 (sample SAMN03792071, study PRJEB22550) | activated sludge metagenome | feature: wastewater treatment plant; material: activated sludge; isolation source: Wastewater treatment plant of a petroleum refinery complex | place: Argentina: Zarate | collected...
GCAGCATCGGCCGCTCGAGCAGCGCCGGGTCGCAGAACGACGGCGCGGCGAAGACCACGCCCTCGGCGCCGCGCGTCTTGACCTGCTTGAGCAGGAACACGCCCTTCTCCTCGCGCGTGGCGTCGTACTTGGCGGCGGTCGAGGCTGAAGCGTGCAGGAAGGCCTTGGACAGCTCGGCCAGCGGGTCGCCGTCGGCCGGCACGTCGTCGAGCAGCCAGCGGCCGACGAGCATGAAGTCGTCGTCGACGACATAGCAGCCGGACATCTCGATCGACTTGATCAGCGCCAGCGGCGGCTGCTCGCAGAAGCTGCCGGTGAGCACGACGCGCGCGTTGTCGCGCTTGGGCCGCGCCAGCTTCTCGGCCGCGGCCAGGTACTGGCGCACCAGCGCGGTGTGTTCCTCGACCGGCAGCACCATGCCGGCGCGCTGCAGCAGGTAGACCTCCGAGGTCGGCGCCTGCCAGGGCTTGGCGGCGCGATAGGCGTACAGCTCGCGGATGGCCGCGCGGTTGTCGTTGTAGACGGCGATCGACGCGTTCAGCTCGGCGTCGGTGACGGGCGAGCCGCGCAGCCGCCCCAGGTCGTCGCGGATGTGCTGCATCTCCTGCACGTAGAACTTTCCGCCGACCCCGTCCTGGTAGTTCTGCGGCACGTCGACGTAGCGCACGTACTTTTCGGGGAACAGCACCTGCCACATGCCCGACAGGTTGCGGATCACGTCGCAGATGCTCGGGAACAGCATGCCGTCCAGGCAGTCCAGGCGGCCGGTCAGGCCCAACTCGATGGTCGAGCGCGGGATGCGGCAGATGTAGCTCTGGTAGTAGGCGTCGCCCTGGATCACCTCGATCTGGTCGCCGCCGCCGAGGATGCCCACCGGCAGCATGCCCGCCGCGTGGATGATCTCGCGCGGCACGTACACCGGCATGTAGCCGATGGCCTTGCGGCCGGGCGCGCCGTCCTTCCAGCGCTTGACGGCGTCGAAGTGCAGATCCTCGAACAGCGCCTCGCAGCGGTCGACGATCTGCAGCACTTCGGGGCGGGGGGGTTTGTTCATCGGCGGTCTCCCGTACGGCGCGCTCGGCGCAGCGATGTTGCCAGGGTTTTCCTGTAAATCGGTACTGCAATACCGATTTAGAGCGATTCTGACGATCCCGCGCTGCATTTCTTTGACCTGCGTCAGGGACTTTGAACGCCGCCGCCGTTTCACTGTCGACATTCCAATTTGCAGCGCAGGAGCCGGTCGTGTCCGATCCTTCCGCCCCGTTCGCCCCGCCCGCCATGACCAGCCCGTCCGCCGCCGAACGCACCTATTCACTGGCCATCGCCGGCAGCGGCGGCGCCGGCGTCATGACCGCCGGCACGCTGCTGCTCGATGCCGCGGCACGCGCCGGCCTGTACGGGCTGATGGTGCGCACCAGCGGCCCGCAGATCCGCGGCGGCGAAGCCGCGGCGCTGCTGCGGCTGGGCACGCAGCCGGTGGCCACGCTCGACGACCGCTTCGACCTGCTGCTGGCCATCGACTGGCTGAACCTGAGCCGCTTCGCCGACGAAGTGCCGCTGGGCCCGGGCAGCCTGCTGATCGGCGACGCCGATGCCGGCGAGGCGCCCGCGGCGCTGCTGGCCAGCGGCGCGCGCCTGGTCGCGCTGCCGCTGAAGAAGACCGCCAAGGCCACCGGCGGCTGGGTCAACATGATCGCGCTCGGCCTGGCCGGCAGCTGCGCCGGCATTCCGGCCGCGGCGCTTGAAGCCGCGCTGAGCGCCAGCTGGAAGCGCAAGCCCGAGGCCTTGCAGGCCAACCTGGCCGCGCTCGCTCGAGGCGTGGCGCTGGCCGCCGAGGCCGGCCAACCGGCGCCCGCGCGGCTGGCGGCGCCCGGCGCCCCACCGCCCGGCCGCTGGCTGGTCTCCGGCAACGAGGCCGCCGGCTGCGGCGCGGTCCGCGCCGGCGTGCGCTTCGTCGCCGCCTATCCGATCACGCCGGCCACCGAACTGCTCGAATGGATGGCGCCGGCGCTGGCGCGCGTCGGCGGCACGCTGCTGCAGGCCGAGGACGAGCTGGCCTCGGTGAACATGATCATCGGCGCCTCCTACGGCGGCGTGCCGTCGCTGACCGCCACCGCAGGGCCGGGCCTGGCGCTGATGGCCGAGGGCATCGGCCTGGCCGTCGCCGCCGAGGTGCCGATCGTCGTCGTCGACGTGATGCGCGGCGGGCCGTCCACCGGCATCCCGGCCAAGAGCGAGCAGAGCGATTTGTCCTTCGCCGTCGACGGCCTGCACGGCGACGCGCCGCGGCTGGTGCTGGCGCCGACCTCGATCGCCGACTGCCTGCCCACCACCGCCTGGGCGGTGCAGCTGGCCGAGGCGCTGCAGGCGCCGGCGCTGGTGCTGTCGGACCAGTTCCTGGGCCAGTCGCGCGCCGTCATCGACCGGCCCGCGCACGAGCTGGAGCCGGCGCGGCGGCTGGTCGCCGCAGCGCGTACTTCGTCCGATGCGCCCGAATACCGGCGCTATGCCGACACCGCATCGGGCATCTCGCCGATGGCCATCCCGGGCACGCCGGGCACGGTCTATACCGCCGACGGCCTGGAGCACACCGAACGCGGCATCCCGTCCAGCGGCGCCGCCGACCACCGCAAGCAGCTCGCCAAGCGCGAGCGCAAGCTGTTGCAGCACGACTACGGCACACGCTGGGCCGACGTCGAGGGCGATGCCGAACTCGCGGTCATCACCTTCGGCTCGACCACCGGCGCGGTGCGCGAGGCGCTCGGCCGCATCGCCGCGCGCGGCCTGACGCTGCGCCTGATCGCGCTGCGGCTGATCGCGCCGCTGCAGACCGCGGCGCTGGAGCGCGCGCTGGCCGGCGTGCGCCAGGTGCTGGTGGTCGAGCAGAACCACGGCGGCCAGTTGCTGCGCTATCTGCGCAGCCGCGCCGACCTGCCGGGGCGGCCGTCCGGGCTGCACCGGCCGGGCCCGCTGCCGCTGCGCCCGGGCGAACTCGCCGAGGCCTTCACCGCCTGGGCGGCGGCGCAGGCACGCACGACCGAGAAGGAGGAAACCACGGCATGAACGACATGACGGTGCCGCCGGCCTATGCCGCGGCCGACTACAAGAGCGACTACAAGCCCATCTGGTGCCCCGGCTGCGGCGATTACACCGTGCTCGGTTCGGTGACGCGGGCGCTGGCGATGATCGGCCGCCCGCCGCATGAGGTGGCGGTGGTCTCGGGCATCGGCTGCAGCTCGCGCATTCCGGCCTATACCGCGTGCTACGGCTTCCACGGCGTGCACGGCCGCGCCCTCGCCGCCGGCACCGGCCTGAAGGTCGCACGCCCCGAGCTGACGGTGGTGGTCACCGGCGGCGACGGCGACGGCTACTCGATCGGCGGCAACCACTTCCTGCACGCCTGCCGGCGCAACGTCGACCTGACCTACATCGTCATGGACAACCACGTCTACGGCATGACCAAGGGCCAGGCCTCGCCGACCACCGAGCCCGACTGGGACAACAAGCTCTCGCCCGGCGGCACCGGCATCCGCGCCTTCCATCCGCTGGTGATCGCGCTCGCTTCGGGCGCCAACTTCGTCGCGCGCGCCTTCTCCGGCGACCCGAACGGCACCGCGTCGATCATCGCGCAGGCGATCCGCCACCCCGGCTTCTCGTTCGTCGAGATCCTCAGTCCCTGCGTCACCTTCCGCCCCGAGCAGCGCGGCTGGAAGGAGCTGGTGCATCCGGCGCCGGTGGCGGAAACCGACGACCCGGCGCGCGCGGCGCGCCGCATCATGAGCGACGACGGCTTCAACATCGGCGTGCTCTACGCCGGCCACCGCACGCCCTATGCGCGCAGCAGCGCGGCCACTGCCACGCCGGAGCAGATCGAAGCGGAGTTCGCGCTATGAACGAGCCGACGATGAACCCGCCGCAGACGATCGAAGCGCTGATGGCGCAGGCGCTGATGATGGAGCGCGAGGCGGTGGCGCGCTACACCGAGCTCGCCGAGATGATGGACGTGCACAACAACACCGAGGTCGCCGCGCTGTTCCGCAAGATGGCCGAATACGAAGGGCACCACGTGGCGCAGATCCTGGCCGACATGGGCTGGGCCGACGACACGATGGCGCCGCGCGTGCCCGGCTCGTGGGCCGGCGCCGAGCCGCCCGAATCGGTGCCCATCGACGAGATGCACTACCTGATGCATCCGTGGCATGCGCTGCAGCTGGCGCTGGCCGCCGAGCAGCGCGCGGTGGAGTTCTTCGAGTCGTTGGCCGCCAATGCGCAGAGCGAGCCCGTGCGCCGCGCCGCCGAAGAGATGCGCGACGAGGAGGTCGAGCACGTGCAGCTGGTGCGCAGCTGGCTGGACAAGGTGCCGCCGCCCGACCCCGGCTGGGCCGACGACCCCGACCCGCCGCGCTACGACGACTGAGGAGCCCGTTGATGGACACGTTGCTGCCTGAAGGCTGGAAGCCGCCGATCGGTTATGCGAACGGCATTGCGGTGGATGCCGGACGCATCGTCTTCATCGCCGGCCAGGTGGGCTGGAATGCCGAGCAGGTGTTCGAGTCCGAGGAACTGCTGCCGCAGTTCGGCCAGGCGCTGGACAACGTGCTGGCGGTGCTGGCCCAGGCCGGCGGCCGGCCCGAGCACATCGGCCGCATGACCGCGTACTGCTGCGACAAGCCGGCCTACCTGGCGGCACGCAAGCAGCTGGGCGCGATCTGGCGCGAGCGCATGGGCAGCCACTATCCGGCGATGAGCATGATCTTCGTGTCCGACCTGCTCGACCATCCGGGCAAGATCGAGCTCGAAGCCACCGCGGTGCTGCCGCGCGCCGCCGCCTGAGGCACCGCGATGCTGCAGATCGTCATCCAGGGCCGCGGCGGCCAGGGCGCGCAGACGGCGGGCAACCTGCTGGCCGCGGCCTTCTTCGCCGCCGGGCGCGAGGTGCAGTGTTTCGCCAGCTACGGCGGCGCGCGCCGCGGCACGCCGGTGAGCTCGTTCCTGCGCGTCGACGATCGGCCGGTGCGCGTGCGCTGCGACATCGAATGCGCCGATGCGATCCTGTGCTTCGATGCCAGCCTGCTCGCGCCGCCGCTGCTGGCGGTGGCCGATGCGCACACGCTGATCGTCGTCAATTCGATGCAGCCGCGCTCCGAGTTCGCGCAGGCGCTGCCGGACAGGCAGGTGCTGCCGATCGACGGGCTGGCGATCGCGCGGCGCCACGGGCTCGCGCGCATCGTCAATTCGGCCCTGCTCGGCGCCTTCGCGCGCGCGCTCGGTGCGCCGGCGCTGCCGGTGCTGCAGGCGACGCTGGCCGAAGGCTCGCCGCGCTCGGTGGACGAGAACCTGGCGGCCTGCGCGGAGGGCTGGCAAGTCGCCGAACGGCTGCTGGCCGAGGAGGCGCTGCGATGAACGTCCCATTGCCCACGGTGCCGAACCCGCCCGTCCCCCCCACCTGGACCACCGGCTCGACCGAAGTCTTCAAGACCGGCACCTGGCGCACGGCCCTGGCGCGGCACGTGCAGGCACCGTCGCCGTGCCACCAGGCGTGTCCGCTGAACGGCGACATCGCCGATTGGATCGGCCTGGCGCGCGCACGCGACTGGCACGGCGCCTGGCAGGTGCTGACGCGCCACAACCCCTTCCCCGCGACCATCGGCCGCGTCTGCCATCACCCCTGCGAAAGCGCCTGCAACCGCGCCGGCTTCGACCAGCCGCTGTCGATCTGCGCGCTGGAGCGCTTCGTCGGCGACCAGGCGCTGGCGGCGGGATGGGCCTTCGAGCCGCCCGCTGTCGAACGCGACGGCCACGTGGCCGTGGTCGGCGGCGGGCCGGCCGGGCTGTCGGCCGCGTTCCAGCTGCGCCGCCGCGGCTGGCGCGTGACGCTGTACGAGCGCAGCACCCAGCTCGGCGGGCTGATGCGCCACGGCATCCCGTCGTACCGGCTGGCGCGCGAGGTGCTGGACGCCGAGATCGCACGCATCGTCGCGCTCGGCATCGAGCTGCGCTGCGGCGCGGCGCTCGACACGCCGCAGCAGTTCGAGGCGCTGCGCGCCGCGCACGACGCGGTGTTCGTGGCCACCGGCGCGGGCCAGCCGAAGCGGCTGCCGCAGCTCGATGCCGGCGCGCCGTGGGCCATCGACGGTGCCGCCTACCTGGCCGCGGCCAACGCCGGCACGCCGCCCGCGCTGGGGCCGGCGGTGGTGGTCATCGGCGGCGGCAGCGCGGCCTTCGACGCCGCGCGCAGCGCGCGCCGCGCCGGCCATGCGGTGACGCTGCTGGCGCTCGAGGCGCGCGAGCAGCTGCCGGCGCAGGCCGACGAGGTCGACGAAGCGCTGGAAGAAGGCGTGGCGCTGCTGTGCGGCGCGATGCTGCAGGCGGTGCATGAGCTGCCTCAGGGGCCGGGGGGGCTGCGGCTGGAATGCCGCCGCGTACGCTTCGAGCCCGGGCCCGTGCGCGGCCAGTTCGAGCTCGTGCCGCTGGACAGCGGCTTCGAAATCGCGGCCGACGCGGTCCTGTGCTCGATCGGCCAGGACCCGGAGCTGGCGCTCTTCGGCGGCGCGCTGCCGGCCAACGGCCGTCTGGTGGCCGCGGCGCGCGACGGCAGCACCGGCGCGGCCGGCGTCTGGGCCGGCGGCGACCTGTCGAGCATGGACCGCTTCGTCAGCGCGGCCATCGGCATGGGCAAACGCGCCGCGCTGGCCATCGACCGCACGCTGCGCGGCGAGCCCGGCGACGCGGTGGCCGAAGGCGCCGCCGTGCCGTTGGCGGCCATCGCCACCTGGTATCACGAGCACGCCGCGCGTGTGCCCGCAGCGAAGCGCCTGCCTTCAGAGCGTCACGGCGGCCTGGAGGTGCAGCTCGGCCTGGAGATCGAAGCCGCACTGGCCGAGAGCGAGCGCTGCTTCTCCTGCGGCCAGTGCATCGCCTGCGACAACTGCGTCAGCGTCTGCCCCGACATGGCGGTGCGCCACCTCGACGGCACGCGCTACGAGGTGCTGGCCGACTACTGCAAGGGCTGCGGCCTGTGCGTGCGCGAATGCCCGACCGGATCGATGGCCATGCTGGAGGAACAGCGATGAGCGCGCATGGCCGCTGCCAAGCGCTCGCAGCGCAGCGCGCAAGCGCGGAGGTTGCCCTATGAAGCGCTCCGGCGACCCCCGCGTGCTGCTCACCGGCAACCATGCGGTGGCCTGGGGCGCGCGCCTGGCGCGGCCCAAGGTGGCGCCGGTGTATCCGATCACGCCGCAGACGCCGGTGCTGGAACTGCTGACCGATTTCCAGGCGGCGGGCGAATTCGACGCCGAGATCATCACCGTGGAATCCGAGCATTCGGTGATGTCGGCCTGCATCCCGGCCTCGCTGGCGGGCGTGCGCGTGTTCACCGCCACCGCCTCGCAGGGTCTGCTGCTGATGCATGAGCTGCTGCACTACGCGTCCGGCGCGCGCGCGCCGATCGTCATGGCCAACGTCAACCGCACGGTGGCCTCGCCCTGGGCCTTCTGGCCCGACCAGACCGACAGCCTGGCGCAGCGCGATACCGGCTGGATCCAGTTCTACGTCGAATCCGCGCAGGAGGCGCTCGACACCGTGCTGCAGGCCTACCGCGTGGCCGAGCAGGCGCTGCTGCCGGTGCTGGTGAACCTGGACGCGTTCTACGTCTCGCACGCGCTCGAGCCGGTGTCGGTGCCCGAACAGGCTCTGGTCGACGCCTACCTGCCGCCCTTCGACCCGCCGCACCGGCTGGATACGGCGAGCCCCGAGTCCTGGGGCAACGTGGTCAGCCAGGAGATGTACTACCGCCATCGCCAGGCGGTCGAGGAATCGATGCAGCGCGTGCCGCTGCTTGCCGCCGGCGCCGACCGCGAATGGGCCGAAGCCACCGGCCGCAGCTGGGGCGTGCTCGAACGCTATCGCTGCGACGGCGCCGCCAGCGTGATCGTCGCGCTCGGCAGCATGTGCGGTACGGCGCGCGACGCGGTCGACGCGCTGCGCGATGCCGGGCATGCGGTCGGGCTGCTGAAGCTGCGGCTGTTCCGCCCGCTGCCGGCGGCGGCGCTGCGCGCGGCGCTGGCCGGCGCCGCCGACGTGATCGTGCTCGACCGCAACCACTCGCCGGGCAGCGGCGGCGTGCTGCACCAGGAACTGCGCGCGGCGCTGTACGGCATGGACAGTGCGCCGCGCGTGCACGGCCTGCTGGCCGGCGTCGGCGGCGTCAACGTGCCGGTGGCGCGCATCGTCGCGCTGGTGCAGGACAGCGCCGGCCGCGCGCCGCGTCCCGAATCCGTCTGGTTCAGGTGATGGTTCAGGTGATCGAATGACAACCTCGCAACTGACGCAAGCCCTGCGCAGCAACGAAGCGCCGATGCTGTGCTCCGGCCATGCCGCCTGCCCCGGCTGCATCGACGCGCTCTCCGCGCGCCACGTGCTGGCCGCGATGGGCCCCGAGACGGTGGCGGTGATCCCGCCGTCGTGCATGGCCATCATCGCCGGGCCGCAGCCCTACAGTTCTCTGAAGATCCCGGTCTACCAGCCGACGCTGGAAGCCAGCGCCGCCGCCGCCACCGGGCTGCGCCGCGCGCTCGACGCGCAGGACAAGCGCGATACGCAGGTGGTGGTGCTGGCCGGAGACGGCGGCACCTACGACATCGGCTTCCAGTGCCTGAGCTCCGCGGCCGAGCGCAACGAGGACTTCCTCTACGTCTGCCTGGACAACGAGGGCTACATGAATACCGGCGCGCAGAAGTCGTCGTCGACGCCGCTCTTCGCACAGACCGGCTCCACCCCCGCCGGCAAGACCACGCGCAAGAAGAACCTGACCGAGATCATGGCCGCGCACGGCGTGCCCTATGCGGCCACCGCCAGCGCCGGCCACCTGGCCGACCTGAAGCGCAAGCTGCACAAGGCCAAGGCGCTGCGCGGCACGCGCATCCTGACGCTGCTGATCCCCTGCCTGGAAGGCTGGGGCCTGGCCGAGGACGCGGGCCTCGCCGCGGCGCGGCTGGCGGTGGAGACCGGCGCCTTTCCGCTGGTCGAGGTTGAACACGGGGAGCGCTGGACTGTCAATTCGGCAAAGACCCGGCCGATCGGCGACTATCTTGCGGTACAACGCCGCTATCGCCACCTGGGTGCCGAGCAGGTCGCTGCGCTGCAGGAGGAGATCGACGCCGGCTGGGCGCGGCTGCAGCGCCAGGCCGCGCTGAGCAACGCCCCCGCCTGAACCTGCACGCCAACGACGAAGGAATGCCACGATGAACGCCACTCCCCGCCCGCTGCTTGTTGCCGCAGCGCTGCTCGCTGCGGCGCCGATCGCGCTGCCCGTGCAGGCGCAGGCGCCCGCGGGCAAGCTCAAGGTCGGGCTGATGCTGCCCTACACCGGCACCTACGCGGCGCTGGGCACCGCCATCGAGAACGGCTTCAGGCTCTACCTCACCGAGCAGGGCGGCAAGCTCGGCACGCGCGAGATCGAGTTCGTCAAGGTCGACGACGAATCCGACCCGGCCAAGGCCACCGACAACGTCAACAAGCTGATCAAGCGCGACAACGTCGACGTGATCGTCGGCACCGTGCATTCCGGCGTGGCCATGGCGATGGCGCGTGCGGCCAAGCAGAGCGGCACGATGCTGATCGTGCCCAATGCCGGCGCCGACGCGGTGACCGGCCCGATGTGCGCGCAGAACATCTTCCGCAGCTCGTTCTCCAACTGGCAGCCGGGCTACGCGATGGGCGAGGTGGCGGCGAAGAAGGGGCACAAGCGGGTCGTGACCATCACGCACAAGTACGCCGCCGGCGATGAGAGCGTGGGTGCCTTCAAGGAAGCCTTCGAGAAGGGCGGCGGCAAGGTCACCAAGGAGCTGAACCTGCCGTTCCCGAACGTCGAGTTCCAGGCGCTGCTGACCGAGATCGCGGCCGCCAAGCCCGACGCGGTCTACACCTTCTTCGCCGGCGGCGCGGCGGTCAAGTTCGTCAAGGACTACGCTGCCGCGGGCCTGCGCAAGAGCATCCCGCTGTACGGGGCGGGTTTCCTCACCGACGGCACGCTCGAGGCGCAGGGCGCCGACGCCGACGGCCTGCTGACCACGCTGCACTACGGCGACGGCCTGAACACGCCGCGCGACAACGCCTTCCGCCTGGCCTACGCCAAGGCCTACAAGCTGCAGCCCGACGTGTACGCGGTGCAGGGCTACGACGCGGCGCAGATGCTGGCGGTGGGCTTGGCCGCGGCCAAGGGCGACATCTCCAAGAAGGCCGAGTTCGCCGCGGCGCTGCGCAAGGCGCGCATCGACAGTCCGCGCGGCGTCTTCACGCTGTCGCCCTCGCACAACCCGGTGCAGGACCAGTACCTGCGCCAGGTGGCCGACAAGGAGAACAAGGTGATCGGCGTCGCCTCCAAGGCGCTGGCCGATCCCGCCAAGGGCTGCAGCATGTAATCATCGCGGCCGCCCGCCCGACTCCGGCGGAGGACGACCGCATGGACCTCGCCACCTTCCTGATCCAGTGCCTGAACGCGCTGCAGTACGGACTGCTGCTGTTCCTGGTGGCGTCGGGGCTGACGCTGATCTTCGGCATCATGGGCGTCATCAACCTCGCCCACGGCAGCTTCTACATGATCGGCGCGTACATGGCCTATGCGCTGGCGCCGTGGGTCGCCAGCCATCTGGGCGGCGGCTTCTTCGCCACGCTGGCGCTGGGCGCGTTGCTGGCCGTGCTGCTGGGCATCGTGCTGGAGTGGGCCTTCTTCAGCTTCCTGTACGAGCGCGAGCACCTGCAGCAGGTGCTGATGACCTACGGCCTGATCCTGGTCTTCGAGGAACTGCGCAGCATGCTCGTCGGCGACGACGTGCACAGCGTTTCCGCCCCGCCGGCGCTGGCCGGCGCGCTGCCGCTGGGCGAGCTGATGACCTATCCGGTGTACCGGCTGTTCGTCTCGGCGCTGTGCCTGGTGCTGGCCGCGGCGATGTGGTGGGTGCTGGCACGCACGCGGCTGGGCATGACCATCCGTGCCGGCGCCGGCAACCGCGAGATGGTGCAGACGCTGGGCATCGACATCCGGTGGCTGTTCCGCATCGTCTTCGCCGCCGGCGTGGCGCTGGCGGTGCTGGCCGGCATGGTGGCCGCGCCGATCTCGTCGGTGTATCCGGGCATGGGCGCTCAGGTGCTGATCGTCTGCTTCGTCGTCGTCGTCATCGGCGGCATCGGCTCGATCCGCGGCGCGCTGCTGGCGGCGCTGCTGATCGGCGTCATCGACACCTTCGGCAAGGTGCTGCTGCCGCAGGCGGCCGGCGTGCTGGTCTACATGGCGATGGCGCTGATCCTGCTGTACAAGCCGGACGGATTGTTCCGTGCCGGCTGACCCGGGCCGCGCAGTGGACCTGCGCCTCGTCTACGCACTGGCGGGCTTCGCCGCGCTGGCCGCGTGGCCGCTGGCCTCGGGCAGCTTCGGCCTCGACCTGGTGACCAAGACGATGATCTACGCGATCGTCGCGCTGAGCCTGGAATTGCTGGTGGGACACGCCGGGCTGGTGTGCTTCGGCCAAGCGGCGTTCTTCGGCCTGGCCGCCTACGCCGCGGTCAGGCTGTCGCCGGCCGATGCGCCGGCACCGCTCTTGTGGCTGCTGCCGGCGTCGATGGCGGTGGCCGCGGCCTATGCGCTGTTCATGGGCGCGCTGTCGCTGCGCACCCGCGGCGTGTACTTCATCATGGTCACGCTGGCCTTCGCGCAGATGGCCTACTACCTGGTGCACGACACGCCGCTGGGCGGCGGCACCGACGGCATCTACCTGAACTTCAAGCCGGTGCTCGGCACAGTGCCGAAGGCCTGGTTCGACCTCGACCGGCCGCTGACGCTGTACTACGCGGTGCTCGGCTGCCTGGCGGCGAGCTTCGTCTTCCTGGCGTTGCTGGCGCGCTCGCCCTTCGGCCGCGCGTTGGCCGGCATCCGCATCAACGAGCAGCGCATGCGCGCGGCGGGCTTCTCGACCTATCCGTACAAGCTGGCGGCCTTCGTGATCTCGGGCGCGGTCGCCGGGCTGGCCGGCTTCCTGTTCGCGGTCAAGGACGGCTACGTCAACCCCGAGCTGCTGAGCTGGCACTTCTCGGGCGCGGTGCTGATCATGATCATCCTCGGCGGCATCGGCCATCTGCGCGGCGCGGTGCTGGGCGCCTTCGCCTTCGCGCTGCTGCAGGAGTTGTTCAAGTCCGACGCCGTGTTCGGCGCCTTCGCCAAGCACTGGCTGCTGGGGCTGGGCGCGACCATCATCGCCAGCGTGGCACTGCTGCCGCGCGGGCTGATCGGTGCCGGCGCGTTGTTCACGCAGCGGCTGCGGCGCCGCGCCGGAGCCTGAGAGCCTGTGAGCGACGTGCTGCTGCGCGCGGTCGAGCTGAGCCGCCGCTTCGGCGGGCTGCTGGCGCTGGACCGGATCAACCTCGAATTGCGGCGCGGCGCGGTGCATGCGGTGATCGGCACCAACGGCGCCGGCAAGTCGACGCTGATCAACATCCTGTCGGGCGAGCTCGCCGCCAGCAGCGGGCGCATCGAGCTGCGCGGCGGCGACATCAGCGGCTGGAGCCAGCCGCGGCGCGCGCGCGCCGGCATCGGCCGCAGCTACCAGCGCACCACCATCTTCCCGAGCTTCAGCGTGCTGGAGAACTGCCGGCTGGCGGCGCAGGCGCACCATCCGCGGCCGTGGGCCTGGTGGGCCGACGCGGCGGCCTGCCGCATCAGCGTGCCGGCGGCGCGCGAGGCGGCGGCCCGTGCCGGGCTGGCCGAGCTGCTGCAGCGCGAGGCCGGCACGCTGTCGCACGGCCAGCGCCGCCAGCTGGAGATTGCCATGTGCCTGGCCGGCGCGCCCGAGGTGCTGCTGCTCGACGAGCCGCTGGCCGGCATGGGCGCCGAGGAGACCGAGCGCATGCTGGCGCTGCTGGCGGCGCTGAAGCCGCAGCACGCGATCGCGCTGGTCGAACACGACATGGATGCGGTGTTCCGCATCGCCGACCGCATCACGGTGATGGTCAACGGCGCGGTGCTGGCCAGCGGCACGCCCGCGGCGGTGAAGACCGACGCCAGGGTGCAGGCCGCCTACCTGGGCACGGCGCAATGAGCGCGCTGGGCCGCTCCCGAGCGCTCATCCCGGAGCGCGCAGCGCGTAGGGTCATGTGATGAACGCCGCGCCGCTGCTCGACGCGCAGGATCTGCATGCCTGGTACGGCTCGAGCCACGTGCTGCACGGCGTGAGCCTGCACATCGCGCGCGGCGAGACGCTGGGCCTGCTCGGCCGCAACGGCATGGGCAAGAGCACGCTGATCCGCACGATCTTCGGCCACGTCGCGCTGCGCCAGGGGCGCATCGCCGTCGACGGCCACGACCTGTCGCGCGCCCGGCCGCACCAGGTGTCGCGCCGCGGCGTGGCCTACGTGCCCGAGGGCCGCGGCGTGTTCCCCGGCCTGTCGGTGCGCGAGAACCTGTTGATGGCGGCGCGCGCCGGCAGCGACGGCCGGCGCAGCTGGACCCTCGATCGGGTGCTGCAGACCTTCCCGCGGCTGGCCGAGCGCATGGCGCACCTGGGCGCGCAGCTGTCCGGCGGCGAGCAGCAGATGCTGTCCATCGGCCGCGCGCTGATGACCAACCCCTCGCTGATCATCCTCGACGAGGCCACCGAAGGGCTGGCGCCGCAGATCGTCGACGAGATCTGGCGCGTGATCGCCTCGCTGCGCGCCGACGGCCTGGCCGCGCTGATCGTCGATCGCGACTATCGCCGCGTGGCCGCGCAGTCCGACCGGCTGCTGGTGCTGCAGAAGGGCCAGGTGCAGTTGCAGGGCAGCGCCAGCGAGCTGCGCGACAGCGACGCGCTGGCGCAGTGCCTGGGGCTGTGAACGTGCGCGGCCGATGCGAGCGCTCTCGTAGAAGACCGGGAAATGCCGGCGCGGCGTGCGGCGGCAGCGGCAGTACGGCTCCCCTACGCCGTCGCTAGTGCAGTGTTCCACGCTGTGCGGCACTTAAGAAAACCGATGGATTTGTCGTCCTGGCTAGGCGCAAACCGCAGTGATACCCGTAGGTATCACGAGGATTTGCAACGACGCCAGGGCGGCAAAGACGCGGTTTTATGTGCCGCATAGCGTGGAACACTGCACTAGACTGCCCCGGCGCCGTGTCGAGTCTGCCTTCCCCTTCCCCCACGCCGGCCAGCGGTCCACCTGATGCGCGCTGGCGCCCCGCCCGGCTGCTGAGCGCGCCGCACCGGCTGGGCTTCTTTGCCGCGGCGGCGATGCTGGGTGCCTCGGCGCTGTGGTGGGCGCTGGCGCTGGCGGCACGCGCGGCAGGACTCGCGCTGCCCTGGGCGGTGCCGCCGGCGGCGGCGCACGGCCTGGTGTTTGCGTTCGGCTTCATGCCGTTGTTCATCGTCGGCTTCCTGTTCACCGCCGGTCCGCGCTGGCTGGGCGTCGCCGAACCATCGTGCCGCAGCCTGCTGCCGCCGGTGCTGACGATGGCTGCCGGTTGGGCCGTGGCGCTGCCCGGCTTCCATCTGTGGGCAGTGGCGGCCGGTCTCGGCCTCGCGCTGGTGGCCGCGGGTTGGATCGCCATCCAGCGCCGCTGGTGGCAGTTGCTGCGCGCCAGCCGCGCGGCGGACCGTTTGCATGCGCATGCCATCGCCGCGGCCGGCGCCGTCGGCGTGCTGGCGATGTTGGCCGGCGCTGCCGGCGTGGCCTTCGCGCGGCACGATCTGGCGCGCGCCGCAGCGCTGCTCGGGCTGTGGGGCTTTCTGGCGCCGACCTTCGCGACCGTGTCGCACCGCGTCATCCCCTACTTCGGTGCCAGCGCCTGGCCGGCGCTCGACGCCTGGCGGCCGAACTGGCTGCTGGCGGCGATGTGGTTCGCATTGGGCATGTCCGCGGCCGGCGCCGCCGCCGAAGCGCTGTGGCGGCCGCTGCCGGCTGCGGCGCGGCTCGCGCTGCTGGTGGTGCAGGCCCCGGCCGCGCTGCTGCTGCTGTGGCTGGCCTGGCGTTGGGCGCAGGTGCAGAACCTGCGACTGCGCATGCTGGCGATGCTGCACGGCGGCTTCGTCTGGCTCGGCCTGGCGCTGGCGCTGGCCGCGTTGTCACAGGCGCGCGTGCTGGGATGGGGCGACGCGGCGACGCTGGGTCTGGCGCCGCTGCACGCGCTGGCCATGGGCTACCTGGGTACCACGCTGATCGCCATGGTCACGCGCGTGGTGGCCACGCACAGCGGCCGCGCGCAGGCCGCCGACGACACCGCCTGGGCGCTGTACTGGCTGGTGCAGGCGGCCGTGCTGCTGCGCGTCGGCGCAGCGCTGTGGCCGGCGGCGGGCACGCCGCTGACGCTGCTGGCCGCGGCCACGTGGTTGTGCGGCTGCGGCGGCTGGGCACTGCGCTACGGCAGCTGGCTCGGCCGGCCGCGCGCGGACGGCCGGCCGGGCTGAACTTCAGGGCGCCGGCCGGGCGGCAGTCGGCACGAAGGCATCGGAGAAGCAGAAGCTCTCGCCCAGGCCCTGCGCCAGGAAGGCCGGCACCGCCGCCTCGACCATCTTCACCGAGCCGCAGGCATAGACCTCGTAGCCGCTCAGGTCGGGGTGGTCCTCGATCATGGCCTCGTGCACCATGCCGCGCCGGCCGCTCCAGCCGTCGTCCGGCCGGCTGTCCGACAGCACCGGCACGACGCTGAAGTTGTCGTGTTCGCGCGCCCAGGTCTGGGCCAGATCGAGCATGTACAGGTCGTCGCGGTGGCGCACGCCCCAGTACAGCACCATCGGGCGGCGGATGCCGCGGTGGAACGCGTCCTCGACGATGCTCTTGATCGGCGCGAAGCCGGTGGCGCCGGCGACGAACAGGATCGGCCGGTCGCTGTCGCGCAGCGTGAAGCGGCCGAGCGGGCCTTCCAGCGGCAGCGTGTCGCCGACCTGCATCTTGTCGAACACGTGCGTGGTGAAGCGCCCGCCGGGGATCAGCCGCACGTGCAGCTCGATGAAGGCGTCTTCGTGCGGCGCATTGGCGAACGAAAACGCGCGGCGCTGGCCGTCGGACAGCACCACGTTCAGGTACTGGCCGGCCTCGAACGGCAGCTTCTGGCCCTCGGGCAGCGCCAGCAGCAGCCGCTTGACGTCGGCGCTGAGCGCTTCCATGCGCACCACGCGCGCGTCGAAGCGGCGCACCGCGCGCTCGCCGCCCGCCGGGGCCAGCTCGTCGACCTCGATCTCCACGTCCTCCAGCGGCACCGCGCAGCACATCAGCGCCTGGCCGCGCTTGCGCATGGCTTCGGTCAGTGCCGCTTCCTGGTACGCGCCCAGGTCGACGCGGCCGTTGAGCACCGTGCACACGCACAGGCCGCAGCCGCCGGAGCGGCAGTCGTACTGCAGCGGCAGGTCGGCGCGCAGCCCGGCTTCGAGCAGCGTCTCGCCACTGCGCACCGTCACCGGCACGGCGCCGGGATGCACGGTCAACTGCTGCGAAGCGCCCTTCGCGCCGCCGCGGCGCCAGCGCAGCCACGGCAGCACGAACAGCAGCCCGCTGGCGCCGACCAGCAGCGCCCACGCCCAGCCCAGCGGCCAGCGGTCGAGCAGCGGCAGCACCGGCAGCAGGAACCAGTCCAGCTCCAGCGAGGTGGGCGACACGTCCAGCTGCGCCGGCCCGCCCTGGCTCATCACCGGCAGCACCAGCGACAACACCAGCAACATCGCGGCGATGCTGACGGCGATCGGCCGCGGCGGCTGCATGCTCGCCTTGGGCACGCGCTGCACGTGCACCCACATCAGCAGCAGCGTGAACAGCGGCACGCCGATGTGGATGAACACCAGCAGCGAGAAGAAGCGGTCGCTGACGCTGGTCGGGTAGATGAAGTTGCGCATCAGCGCGCCGCCGAACATCGGCAGCCAGTCCAGCCACTCGAAGCTGGTGGTGATGACGAACTGCGCGAGCTGGTCCCACGGCAGCATGTAGCCGTTGACGCCGGCGATGTAGACCAGCCAGATCAGCAGCACGCCGGTCAGCCACGAGAACGAGCGGAAGCCGCGCAGCCGGTCGAACGCGAAGTGGCGCGCCATGTGGATGACCATCGACAGCACCATCGCGTCCGAGGCGTAGCGGTGCACGCTGCGCAACAGCCCGCCGATGCCCCAGGCGGCGTGCGTGACCGTCTCCACCGAGCGGTACGCGCCGCTGACGCTGGTGTCGAAAAACGCGTACAGCACCAGCCCGGTGCCCGCGACGATCCAGAACAGGTAGAAGCTGGTCGCCCCCAGGTGGTACAGCGGGTTCAGCCGGTCGCCGAAGGCGCGGTTGAAGACGCCCTCGGCCTGCATGAACAGGCCGCGCAAGCCGCGCTGCAGCAGCGCGATCATCGGCTTGGGGCGCGCAGGCAGCGCAGCACGACGACCACGAACAGCAAGCCGCCGACGATGGCCAGCAGCCCGCCCAGCCCCATCAGCCCCATGCCGGCGACCTCGCCGCTGCTGCGCAGCACCTGCTCGGCGCCGGCCACCTTGCGCTGCACGCCGTAGCCGCCCGACCACACCAGGCCGACGATGTGCAGCAGCTGGCCGAACCCGTAGACGTAGGGCTGCGCCACCGCCAGCCGGCCGCTGGGTGCGGCGTAGCCCAGCCGCGGCAGCAGGTGATAGACCAGCCCCATCAAGGCCAGCGTCACGCCGACGATGCAGCCGTGGTAGTGCGCGGGGATCTTGACGTTGTTGCCGCCGATGGCCAGGCCGATCAGCCCGCCGGCGGCGAACAGCAGCATCGACGACACCAGCGCCGCGCGCAGCGGCCGGCGCGCCGCGTCCAGCCGGCGCAGCGGCCACAGCGACACCAGCACCGCCAGCGCCACCGGCACGATCGCCGCGCCGCCGCCGAAGCGCATCGCCAGCGTGTGCAGGTGGCGGTGCTCGACGGTCGCGACATCGTGCGCCAGGTACGCGTAGGGCGTGACGAACACGCTGGCCAGCGCCAGCGCGAACATCAGCAGCGCGATGCGCGGGCTCAGCGGCACGCGCGCGCCGCAGGCCTGCGCCAGCCACAGCCAGCCGACCAGCATCAGCAGCGTCCAGGCGAACTGCAGCGCGTGGCCGCCGCCCCAGAACAGGATTTCGTAATAGGTGCGCAGATCCAGCGTCGTCGGCACGTCCCACAGCGACCAGGCGAAGGCCAGCAGGGCCACGGCCACGCAGATGACGCTGGCCGTCAGGCCGAAGCGCAGCGCGCGCTCGCCGTCAATCACGCCGCCCAGGCGCGGGGCGGCCAGCAGGCTGCGCAGCACCTGCACGCCCAGGCCCAGGCCGAAGATCGCCAGGCCGGCCAGGAACAGCGGCCCGTGCAGCACCGGGATGTAGTTGGCCATGATGGCCTCGCCCGGGCGGATGAAGGCGCCCGTCGCCATCAGCGCCGTGCCGCTGCCGCACAGGCCCAGCGCGGCCCAGCTCCAGCCCAGGGCGCGCTCGGTGCCGTTCAGGCTCCACAGCATGCCGGCCATGGCGGCAAACCACACCAGCACCGACAGGTCCACGTGCACCACCAGCGCCACGCGGAAGAAGTCGGCCACCGGAAACCACTGGTTCAGCCCCGGCGTGCGCGCCAGCACCAGCAAGACCGAATAAAGCCCCGAGCCCGCCAGCGCGGCCAGGCCCAGCGCCAGCCAGGCGCGCGCCAGGGCGCGCTGCGCGGTGGTGGGTTGGGGCAGCGCGTAGGCGCTGGGGGTGAGCGCGGCGTGGCCGAACAGCGACGCCGGGCCGAGGGCGGGGTGGGAGAGCGTGTTCATTGGAAGACGATGCCGCCCTTCTCGGCGTTGTAGTCGATCACCAGGACCTGCGATGGCTTGAGCGTGACCGTGGCTTCGCGCTGCGCCGTGAAGCCGGCGGCGCGTACGTCGTCCTTCATGCGCACGGCGATTTTTTGTTCGCCGGCCGGCACCTGCAGGCGCTGGTACACGGCCGAGCTGCCGTCGTGCTTCAGGCCACTGGGCTCGGCGGTGCGCTGCAGCACCCGCTGGCCGTTGATGTCCACCTCGATGCTGACGGGCGAGCGCTCGCGCGGGCAGATTTGCTTGGGCCGCATCTGCGGCGGCAGCTTGGCTTTTTCTTCCTCGGTCAGCGGGCGGCAGTCGCCCACCGGCTTGCCGGTGTGGGTGAAGCTGATCTTGATCAGCGCATCGCCCGGCGGCAGCGGGTGATACACCGGCCAGTGCGAGAACACGCCGATGAAGACGGCGAACAGCGCGTACAGCACGGCCTGGCCCAGCCAGGCACCGACCGTGACGGGGCGCCGCGTCGCCGTGGCGGCAGAGGCATTCATGACAGCACCTCGAGGGTGGAGGGTGAAGGGGGGGCGCCGTGCGTGGTCGCCGCACCGCGCAGGCGATCCAGCGCATCGCGCAGGTCCGCGCCGTCGACCTGCGCCCAGCGCTGGCGCGGCACCGAAGGCCGCAGGTGCGGCTCGCGCTGGCCATGCATGCGCTCGCGCAGCAGCTGCGGGCCGTCGCGGAACGCGCATTCGCCCGGCGTGCAGCCCTGGATCAGCACGCCAGCAGCGCCGTCGCGCAGCGCGTATTCGATGAACGCGGGCGGCAGCTGGCCGGCACACGCCAGCTCGATCCGCACCACGTCGTGCGCCTGCAGGGCCGGCGCGCGCGGCGCCTGGCCGCAGGCGAAGGCGACGATGGGGCGCGTGGCGCCGCTGGCCTGCAGGCCCGTGCGCAACTGCTGGCGCAGGCGGTGCACGGGCAGCTGGGGCAGGGCGATGCCCGTGAACAACCGCGCCAGGCTGCGAAAAGGCCTGGACGAGGGGCAGGCGCCGGCGCAGATGCCGCAGCTGGCGCAGCGCTCGGCATCGACCTGGGCCAGCGCGTGCCCCGGCTTGCCCAACGCAAAATGAGGGTGCGCCACCATGGTGATGGCGGCGTAAGGGCAGTCGTCCACGCAGCGGCGGCAGCCGCTGCAGTGCGCCGGATCGACCACGGCCACCGGCGCCGTCGGCGCGCTGCGCGGCCAGGCCGGCAGCAGCAAGAGCAGCGCCAGCGCGCCCACCACCAGCACCCAGGCCCCGGTGTTCGACACGGCGCCCGCCAGGGGATGCAGAAAGAGCAGCAGCCAGTCCAGCGCCAGCGCCGCCGGCACCTGCGCCACGTCGGCCGCCGGGCCGCTGGTGATGGGCGCCAGCGCGGCCAGGCCCAGGAACACGGCGATCAGGGCCGCCGCCATGGGCCCCGGCGGCACCACGCGCGCGCGCGGCAGGCGCTGGATGTGAAACCACAGCCCGAAGGTCATCAGCAGGGCCACGCCCAGGTGCACGAACACGAACAGGGAGAACAGCCGGTCGCCTACGGCGCCGGCGCTGAGAAAGTTGCGTGCCAGCGGCGCGCCCAGCCAGGGCAGCGCGTCCAGCCATTCGGCGGTGGCCAGGGCCGAGTACTGGCCCAGCGCGTCCCAGTTGAGCCAGAAGCCGCCGATGGCGCACGTGAAGGCAAACACGATCAGCGGCACGCCGGTCAGCCAGCTGAAGCCGTGGTGGCCGGCAAAGCGCCCGTGCAGCCATTCGCGCAGCGCATGCAGGCCCATCAGCACCACCAGGGCGTCGGCGGCGTAGCGGTGCACGCTGCGCAGCCAGCTGCCGTAGAACCAGGGCCAGGCGGACAGGCGCTCGATCGACGCATGCGCGCCGCTGGCCGAGGTGTCGATGACGGCGTACAGATAGATGCCGCTGGTCGCCAGGCTCCAGAAGCACAGAAAGCCCAGGCTGCCCAGATGGTGCAGCGGGTTCAGCGCCGGGCCGGTGAGCCGGTCGATGCCGCGCTCCAGCGCCTGCCAGGCCGTGAGCAGCTGCAGGCGCGGCGCGCCGGCGAGCGGGGCCGCGACGGCCGTCAATGCAACGCCTCCTGCGGCCGCACGGCCAGGGAGCGGGCCTGCCGGCGCGCGCGGCGCGAGCGGCGCCACTCGGCCACGCCGTAGCCGATCATCCACAGGAAGAACACCGCGCCGCCCACCAGCTCCATCACCAGCGCGTACTTGAAGCGGTAGCTGCCGGTCTCGGGGTCGTACACGGTGCACAGGATGCGCACGCGCTCCAGCAGGCCGGACAGGGTCTCGCGCTGGGTGACGGGCGCGCGCCCAAGCAGCTGGCGCAGCGGCTCGCCCAGCTGCTGCGCCGTCAGCTTGTCGCCCCACACCTGGGTGGCGATCTTGCCCTCGGCGTCGAGCACGGTGACGCCCAGCACGTGGTCGAACCCGGCCGGCGTGGCCAGGTAGCTGAAGCCGAAGGCGCGCGTGAGCGGCTCCACGATCTTGGCGTGCGGGCTGAGAAATTCCCAGTTGGGGTACTTGATGCCGTACTGGGTGGCGAACGAGCGCAGCGCCACCGGCGAATCGGCCGGCTGGTTGAAGCCGATGCTGACGACGTTGAACTGGTTGGGGCTGAGCAGTTTGTCGAGGCCCTTGACGGCCTCGTGCAGGTTGCGTGTGGTGGCGGGGCAGATCTCGAAGCAGCCGGTGTAGATGAAGCTCACCAGCAGCGGCTTGCCGCGGTACTGCGACAGGCGCACCGGCTTGCCCTGGCGGTCGAGAAAGGTGAAATCGGATGGGGTGCTGCCGATGACCGCCTGGCCGGCGGCCAGGGCGGCCGCCTCGTCCAGGCGCGGCACGGTGCTGGTCACGGCATCCTGCGCCTGCGCCCATCCGGCGGCGCCCAGCAGGGCTGCCGCCGCCAGCGGCCCCAGCATGCGTTGCGCGCGCCGGGCCGACCGAATCACCGCTTTCAGAACCACGTTCAAACTCCAGACCGCCGCGCCACGGACGCCGCGGCGGTCAATGGCCCGGCTTCAGCTCAGGCCCCACAGGGTGGACAGGTACTTCCAGTTGATGAAGTAGTACAGCACGAAGGCCACCAGGAACACCATGGCCAGCACGAAGGTGCCGGGCGCGGCAAAGCCGGCCGAGCCCGCCGTTTGCGCCACCACGGTGGGGGCGGTGCGCGGGATCGGCGTGAAGGTGGCGCGCTCGGTGCCGCGATCCAGGCGCTTGCCCCAGATCAGCGAGCCGACCGTGACGTAGATATAGATCGCGCCGCCGACAATCGCCGCCACGCCACCGATGCCGACCAGGCCCATCATCAGATAGGCCGCGCCCGGCCATTCGTAGGCCAGCGGGTTGCCGGAAAAGGCCATGTCCCAGTGGCGGCGCGACACGCCCAGGGTGCCGGCGCCCATCATCACCAGGCAGAAGAAGTACATCGAGAAGCCGAAGATGTACGGCTGCCACTTGGCCAGCGTGGGCGCGATCATCTCGCGCTTGAACAGCACCGGGATCAGGTAGTAGGTCAGCGCCATGAAGGTGAGGGTGGTGCCGATCACCACGGTGGCGTGGAAGTGCCCGGGCACGTAGATCGTGTTGTGGATGATCATGTTCAGCTGCTCGGTGCCCATCATCACGCCCGAGATGCCGCCCAGGAAGCCGAAGCCGATGATCGAGATGAACACGCCCGAGAACGTGGGGTTGCCCCAGGGCGCCTTGCGCAGCCACTCGAACAGGCCCCTGGTGAAGCCCTTTTCGCGCTGCGCCACTTCCATCGCGCCGGGCACCGTCAGGCCGTGCAGCATCGAGGCCAGCACCGCGAAGTACATGAAGTAGCTGGTGTTGACGATCTTCCAGGGCGTGGACAGGCCCGGGTCGGCCAGCAGGTGGTGCGCGCTGGCCAGTTGCAAAAACAGGATGTAGAGCAGGAAGGCCGTGCGGCTCACGCGCTCGCTCATCGGCTTGGCGCCGAAGACCACGGCGGCCACCAGGTACCACACCGAGATGTGCGCCGCCACGTTGATCTGCTGGGACGAGTGGCCCAGCGCCCACCAGATGGTGCGGTAGGCCAGCGGGTCGACCTGCTTGAGCAGGCCGATGGACATCAGCCAGGTGGGCACCAGGATGATGGCGCCCGACAGCAGCGTGAACACGGCGATGATGGCCGCCGTGATGGCGCCCATGGTGACCAGCGGCACCGAGCCCTGGTAGGTGCGGTCGCGCTTGGCGACGACCAGGGTGCCGAAGAACACGCCGCAGCCGATCAGCGCGCCGACCGCGAACAGGATGATCGTCAGGTAGAACCAGGACGAGGCCATCATCGGCACGTAGCTGGTCATCATGACGCTGGAGCTGCCCTGGAAGACGACGATGTTGTTGCCGACCGAGCCGATCACCATCAGCGCGAAGGCCAGCCAGGCGATCCTGGGCGTGGCGATGCGGCAGCGCAGCAGGGTGGAGGCGCAAAAATACAGGATGGCGATCTCGAAGAAGATCAGCCAGAAGATCAGCATGTCCAGCCCGTGGGCCGTCAGCACCATGTAGAAGGTGTCGGCCTCGAGCCAGTGCACCGCCGGCCAGCGCGTGAGCACCACGCCGATGGCCAGCAGGCCGCCGAAGGCCAGAAACAGCACGCCGGCGACGGCGTTCCAGATGATCAGCTTCTCGGCCTGCGCCTCGAATTGCAGGCCCGATCGCGGGCAGGTGCGGTAGGTGGTGGCTTGTCCCATGGTGCGTCCCTCAGTCTTTGATGTACATCCGGCCCACCATGGTGTGGTGGCCAATGCCACAGAACTCGTTGCACACGATCGAGATCTGGCCCGATTGGTTGGGGGTGATGGTCAGCACGTGCTCGAAGCCGGGCACCATCTGGATGTTGATGTTCTGCGGCTGCAGCGAGAAGCCGTGGTTGTAGTCCATGGCCGTCAGGTGCAGGCGGTACTTCTCGCCCTTCTTCAGCTCCAGGATGGGCCAGAAGTTCCACAGCCGGCCCAGCATGTACACGTCGGCGCCGGGCGGCGGGGCCACCACCGGGGTCTTTTGCTCGCCCTCGGTGCGCACCGTGTACTTGTCGACCATGGCCTGCGCCGCGGTCATGAACTTCTCGGGCGTGGTGCGGTAGGTCTCGGTCGACAGGTTCTGGTTGCCCCAGACGTGCCAGCCGACCATCATGACGAACATGATCAGGCACCAGGTCAGCGACAGCACGATCCACGTGCCCTCGACCCGGTCGATGGGATGCTTGTACCAAAGCCGTTCCGACGGCGGCAGGATGGCGCTCATGGTGTTGAACCTCTTGTTGGAAGGACGATCGCGCGCCGGCCTACTTGGCCAGGGGCAGCATCATGATTTCGACCACGCCCCACAGGTTGTAGACCAGCATGGGGATCAGCACGCCCAGGAACAGCAGGATGAAAGGGCTGTCCAGCAGCTGCTGCACCCAGGGAATGGGCGCGTTGGGATCGTTCAGGTCGTCGTGGTTGGGGTCCATCCTTGCCTCCTGCAAGCCCGTCCGCAGCCCCGCGCGGCGGACGTTGGTCGATGGATTCTGGAGTTCGGTGGTCGGTATGGATTTGACTTGGAACAAACATATGCAAGCCATGCTTGCCGCACGTCAAGTCCGGGCACTACGATCGCCCCCCATGACGACGGCACGCACCCGGTCTCCTGCAATACCCGGCACTGCGGCCGGCGCCGATCCGTCCCTGCGCTGGCTGCGCCGCCTGGCCTGGCTGTGCGCCGCGCTGGTACTGGCCATCACCAGCCTGAGCGCCAGCCTGCGGCTGGCCAAGGCCGGCATCGGCTGCGCGCCCTGGCCGGCCTGCCACGGCGCGGCGCAGCAGGCCCTGCTGGCGCCGCCGGCCGCCGGCGACGAGGCGGCGCAGGCGCCGGCCAGCACCACGCTCGACACGGTGCGCTCGGCGCATCGCGTGCTGGCGGTGGCCACCCTGTTCTTGATCCTGGTCATGGGCGCGGCGTGCCGGCACGCACGCCGCGCGCGTGCCGAGTGGTGGGCGCTGCTGGCCGTCACCCTGTTCCTGGCCGGGCTGGGGCCCTGGTCGGCGCGCTCGGCACTGCCGGCGGTGGCGCTGGGCAACCTGCTGGGCGGCTTTGCCATGCTGGCGCTCAGCGTGCGGCTGGCGGCGCCGCGCCGCTGGGCCGTCACGCCCGCCGTGCGCGCGTGGCTGTGGGCCGCCGCCGTGGCGCTGCTGGCGCAGATCGTGCTGGGCGGGCTGGCCAGCACCACGGGCTCGATCCTGAGTTGCGACGGCCTGGCCGACTGCGGGCGCGCGGCGGCCGGCCAGGGCTGGGCGGCGCTGGACCCCTGGCGCCTGCCCGGCTCGGCGGCGGGCGCGCCGGTGCAGTGGCTGCACCGGGTGGCGACCGGCGCGGTGCTGCTGCTGGCGCTGCCGCTGGCCTGGCGCCTGCGCCGCATCGATGCCTGGGGCGCCGGCGTGCTGGGCGCAGCGCTGCTGGCGCTCGCCGTGCTGGGGCCGGTGATGGTGGGTGCCGGTTTTGCCTTCGGCCTGGCGCTGGGGCACAACCAGCTGGCGGCTATCGCGCTGGCGGCGTTGGCGCGCTGGCTATGAAGGCATGAACGAATCCCGCCCGCCCGCCTTGACCGCCAAAACCCGCCCGCTCGGCGTTGCAAATGCTCGCCGTAGCCCGAGTTACGCCTGCGCTTTGCGCCTTGATCGGACGCGTTTTGGCGATCCTTTCGGGAGCTCTGGATTCATTCACGCCTTCGCAGCGCCGCCAGCAGCTTCTGCCCCGCGCGTCCGTCGGCCTTCATGCCCAGGCGCTGCTGCTCGGCCTGGATGGCCTCGCGCGTCTTGGCACCGATCAGGCCGTCGGCGCTGCCGATGTCGTGGCCGCGGGCCAGCAGCAGGGTTTGCAGTTCGCGGTTTTCGGCGCGCGACAGGCCGGGGTCGTCGGTCGGCCAGGGCGTGACGAAGGCGATCGGCGCCGCCGGGTCGGCGATCAAGTCGGCCAGGTGGGCAATGGCCAGGGCGTAGTTTTCGCTGGCGTTGTAGCGATACAGCGCGTCGAAGTTGCGGCCGACCAGAAAGGCCGGCCCACCGGCGGCCGGAATCATCAGGCCGGCGCTGGGCAAGTCGTCGGGCAGCGGCTGGCCGCTCGCCAGCGTCAGGCCGGCGCGGCGCCAGGCGGCGATGGGCTGTTTGTTTTTGCGGCTGGCGCCGGAGGTGTCGAAGCCCGGCGGCAGCCGCACCTCGAAGCCCCAGGGCTGGCCGGGCCGCCAGCCGGCGTTTTGCAGGAACTTGGCGGTGGACGCCAGCGCGTCGGGCACGCTGTCCACGATGTCGCGCCGGCCGTCGCCGTCGAAATCGACCGCGTTGGCGAAGAAGGTGCTGGGCATGAACTGCGTCTGCCCGAAGGCGCCGGCCCAGGAGCCGGTCAGCTTGTCGGCCGGCACATGGCCTTCCTGCAGGATGCGCAGGGCGGCCGCGAACTCGCCGCGGAAGTAGGCTTGCCGGCGCCCGAAGCAGGACAGCGTGGCCAGCGACTGCACCAGCGGCCGGCCGCCCAGGTTCTGGCCGAAGTTGCTTTCGACGCCCCACACGCCGACCACGATGTTGGGCGCCACACCTGTCTGTTGCTCTATTTTCTGCAGCGTGTCCTGCCACCTGGCATAGGCGGCACGGCCGTCGGCCACGCGCTCGTCATCGACCAGCACGGCCAGGTAGTCCCACACCGGCAGGGTGAACTCGGGCTGGCGGTCGAGCAGCACCAGCACCGAGGGGTCGGCGGCCAGGCCGTCGGTGTGCTGCGCGAAGGTGGCGGGGCTGATGCGGCTGAAGGCGGGCGTGGTTTTCAGCCCGTTCAGGCAGCTGCGGAATTCGGCCGGGTCGATGGCAGGGGCGGCATCCTGCGCGCGTGCGGCGGCGCTGCCGAGCAGGGCGGCCACGCCCAGGGCGGCGATGGGGAGAAGCTGGTGGCGGTCGATCATTCAAAAATGATAGCGCATGGTGCAGATCGGACGGCGACCGGGGCCAGAAAACACTTCGGAAACGACCGTGCGCAGCGGATCAGGCGCGCTGCGCCGGCGACTGCAGCTCCAGCACCAGCTCCTGCGTGCTGGCGTCGCCCGGCGTGGCGCGCTCGCTGAAGCCCAGCGCCTGGCCCAGCTGGCGCATGCGCTCGTTTTCCGTCAGCACGGTGGCGACCAGCTGCTGCGTGCCGGCGGCGCGCTGGTAGCGGATCAGCTTGTCCATCAGCACGCGGCCCAGGCCGGTGCCCTTCATCTCGGGCCGCAGGATGATGCCGAACTCGGCGCCGATGTTGTCGGGGTCGGCGATGGCGCGCGCCACGCCCAGCGTCGTTTCCTCGCCGTGCGCGCCGGTCACGGTGGCGATGAAGGCCATCTCGCGCGTGTAGTCCACCTGCACCAGGCGCGCCAGCTCGCTGCGCGCCATGACGCGGCGGCTGTAGAAGAAGCGCATGCGCAGGTCCTCGGGCGCCAGGCTGTCGACGAAGGCGCGGTGGCGCGCCTCGTCCTCGGGGCGCACCGGGCGCAGCGTGAGGCGCTGGCCCTGCCAGTCGATGGTTTCGGTCAGCTCGGCCGGGTAGGGGCGGATGGCGAAGTTGGCCGCGCCCGCGGGCAGCCTGGCGCTCACGCGCACGCGGGCGTCGAGCGCGATGGCGCCCTCGTGGTTGACGATCAGCG
>OEIU01000725.1_pt1 | contig 27459 bp, 20 predicted proteins | sample 1539221 | NCBI WGS metagenome assembly OEIU01 (sample SAMN03792071, study PRJEB22550) | activated sludge metagenome | feature: wastewater treatment plant; material: activated sludge; isolation source: Wastewater treatment plant of a petroleum refinery complex | place: Argentina: Zarate | collected...
CCACTCCCCCACCACGATCCTGACCCCCACCGGCACCACCACCCCGCTCACCCCCCGAGCCCGCGACCCCACCACATCCCAGCGCTAACGCCGGGCTCCGCCCCGGCACCCCGCAAAGCCACAATGCCCAGCACCAAAGCCCCAACCCATCGGGCCCACGGCTGTTCATTTGAACTCTGAACTTTGAACTCTGAACTTTCCCCTCCTCACAGCGCCACCTTCCGGTTGTACACAAACCACTCCAGCATCATCACCCCCAGCGCCCCCAGCAGCAGATACGGCCACAGCCGCCGCGTCAAATCCGACTCGCGCTCCGTCTGCGACTTCACCTCATCCCGCGCCAGCGAGAGCGTGGCCGTGGCCCCGATGTCGCTCTCATAAGGATCGAGCAGGTTCACCGCGATCCGCCGACGCGCGGCCGCGCCGTCGGGGACATCGATCGCCGTCGCCTGCCCCTCCCACGAGACGGTGTACATCCCGGTCTTCACGATCGGCCCGAACGAGACCGTGCCGTCGGGGGCCTGCTCGAGATTCACCGCGTCGCCCGCCCCATCGGGCGGCGTGAGCCGGATCTTCTCCGACCCCGGCGGCAGGCGCGTCGTCAGCGTGTCGCCCGCGCGGATGCCCTCGCTGAGCGCCCCCGCCTGCGTCTCGCTCAGGTGCAGAATGCTGCTGGCCAGAAACAGCACCCACCCGGGATCAAACGGCCAGTCGCTGTCGGCCACATCCCACGGGATCACCAGCGCCTGCCTCGTCGCATCCCCGATCTCCACGATCGCCGGCCCCGCCTTGGTGAACTCCGCGATCGTCTTCACCGGCGTGTCCGGCGCGATCCGCGTCTTGCGCGTCTTGCCCACATTCACCTTGTCCAGCGCGGCCATCCGCAGCGCCGGATGCTCGCGGTCGTACGCCGCGATCAAGTCCGCCTCCCCCGGCCCATCATCGATCAGCCCCAGCGGCGGCGGCGGCACCGCGCCGAGCACCAGCGACCGCCCCGGCGGCAATCCCGGCCCCTTGGTCTTGTCCGGCAGCACCACCGTCGGCAAGACCCGATCGAAGATCATCACGTCGTACTGCGCCGTCTCGCCCTTGTCGAGCATCGTCTGGAACGCCTCGGGCGACTTGACGTCGAACTTGCTCAGGCTCAGCCCATCGATGGCGGACTTGATGAACAGATTGCCATTGGTCACCAGCACCGCGGCGAGCCGCTTGGCCGGCGGGATGGTCAGGAACGCCGTGTTGTCGGTGGCGAGCGCATCGCGCTCGCCGACCAGCAGCCGCACCGTCGCCACGCCCCCGCTAACCCGGTCGATCGGGAAGACCACCCCGCCAAGCCCCGGCACGATGCGCGGCTTCACGGTGACCGGCGGGGCGTCGCCGGGCTGGGCCCCCTGGCCGGGCTCGGTCTTGGCCGAGTCGGTGCCGACGGGCTGCGTGGCCGCGGCGATCTTGATGGCCTTGAGGCTCTGCGGCTCGCCGTCCACCGTGACCTCGGCATCGACCGAGCGCGGCGACGTGTCGGTGGACTGCAGACCGATGAAGATGTTGACGCGGGCGGGGTTGTCGAAGGATCGCTCGGCCCGTAGGCCGGTGATGGCGATGTTGGGCGAGTCGGAAGCGCCGATGGCGTGGTAGACGACGGAATCTTCCGGGGCGGTCTGGATCTTCTCGGCGTCGGGGAGTCGGCCGTCGGAGAAGATGTGGAGGGTGGCCGTCGGACCGGAGGCGATGAACCCGGCGGGCTTGCCGCCGACTTCCTCTTTCACCTGGTCCTCGAACTTCTTGGTGCCGGTGTAGGCCCGCGCGAGGTCGTAGGCCTGGCCGAGCGAGGATGGCGCGTCCGACGGCGTGACCTTGTCGATGGCGTCCTTGAGGAGAGCCTTGTTGGCGGTGAAGGTCTGGATGACGACGGCGGAGGTGTCGAACGCGATGACCATGGCCTCCTCGGCCTTGTCGTCGAAGAGGCCGGGCTCTTTGAGGCTGGTGATGAGGTCGAGGGCTTTCTTCTTGGCCGCGGCGAGGCGGGTGGAGCGGGGCTTGGCGTCGGAGTCGGCGGACTCGGCGGGGAGGGGCTCGCCGGGCTTGGCGTCGCCGTCGAGGGAGTTCATGGAGGCGGAGCGGTCGATCATGATGATGCGGCGGGCGGTGGAGACGCCGCGGTGGCGGAGTTCGGGCTGGGCGAGGGCGAGGAGCGCGGCGGCGAGGGCGATGAGCTGGAGGATGAGGAGGATGTTGTTGCGGAGTTTCTGGAAGGGGGCGTTGGCCTGGAGGTCCTGGATGGCCTTCTTCCAGAGCATGGTGGAAGAGACTTCCATGTCACGGCGGCGGAGTTTCAAGAAGTACAGAATCACCAGCGTCGGGATGGCGATGGCGGCGGCGATGGCGGCGAGGATGGGGGTGGCGAAGGTCATGCGGGCGAGGTGTCCAGGTGTCGAGGTGTCGAGGTGGCAGGGGCGCAGGGGATGGAGCCGGGGCAGGGCCCTCGACACCTGGACACCTTGTCACCTTGGCACCCTGTCATCGCAGAAGCCCCCTTCGTCGCAGGTAGTCGAGCACCAGTTGGTCCACGGGCATGTCGCTCTTGACGGTCATGTGGATGATGTCGCGCTGGGTGCAGAAGGCGTGGAGTTTGTTGCAGTAGGCGTTCATCAACTGCTTGTACTTCTTGAGGAGCGGGGCGGTGATGGTGACCTCGGCGGTGTCGCCGTCTTCGAGGTCCTTGAGGCGGAGGTCGCCGCCGATGGTGGGCTCCATTTCCTGCGGGGAGAGGACCTGGATGGCGTAGACGTCAAAGCCCTGGCCCTTGAGGAGGCGCAGGCCGGGCTCGTAGCCCTCCTTGATGAGGAAGTCGGAGAGGACGACCATGACGCCCTTGCCGCCGCGCCGGGTGATGGCGATGCGCTTGCAGGCGTCGGTGAAGCGGGTCTGGCCGGAGGGCTGGATGGAGAGGATGTAGGCGACGAGGTCCTGGAGGCGGCGCTTGCCGCGGAGGTCGCGGATGGCGGAGACGAGGCCCTGGGGGGGGAGTGGCTGGCCGTCGGGGCCGAGCTCGGGGGCCTCGCCCTCGCGGAGGCCCTTGTCGCCGATGGCGCTGACGACGACGCGGTTGAGGTTGACCAGGCCGACGTAGCCGAGCGCGGCGGCGAGGCGCTGCATGAAGAGGAACTTGTTGGGATCGCCGGTGTCGGAGGAGGCGGAGCAGTCGATGACGATGGAGAGGGAGAGGTCTTCCTCTTCGAGGAAGAGTTTGAGGAACATCTTGTCGAGGCGGCCGAAGATGTTCCAGTCGATGTGGCGGAGGTCGTCGCCGTAGACGTAGGGGCGGTGGTCGGCGAACTCGACCGACTCGCCGCGCCGTTTGGAGCGGCGTTCGCCCTTGAGTTTGCCGGTCATGATCTTGCGCGAGGAGACATCGAGGGAGCCCAGGCGGGCGACGAGCTCGGGGGTGAGCAGGTCTTCGAGTTTCTCGGGGCGTTTGAGGTTGGGGGTTTTGAGCATCGGGTAGGCGAGCGGTGTCGAGTGCAAACACGTCAGGGAGCAGCGCGGAGGCGGGATGCGATGGGCTGCGATGGGGTGGACGTCGCGGGAGCGGAGGTTGCGGGCTGAGCGATCCAGTCGTACGTGGGAAGAACGCGGCCGTCGGCCATGACCAGCCCATCGCGATTGGCCGGGCACCCGTCCTCGGTGCTCGTCGCCCGCACGCGTATCGAGCGAATGCCGAACGATTCGACGGGGACAACCTCGCCCGGATCGGAGACGCCATTGCCGTTGCGGTCTATCCACACGGCGATGCCCTTGAGCTCGGGGCCGGTGAGCTCGCCGTCGCGGTTGTCGTCGAGGGCGTCGAGGGCCTGGTAGCCGTTGTCGAAGAAGATCCACCAGGAGACGGAGCCGAAAAGTTGGCGGCCGGAGGTGATCTTGCCGGAGTTGGTGGGATCCCAGACGAGGATTCCGGCGCTCGAAAGAGGCCAAGGCCAAGATTGAGGCCGGCCGCTTCCATCGAGATCGAAGGGGACGGCGGTGGTGGAGTCGATGAGGGATCCGAGTGATTGATCCGTGGAGACCGGGAAGACGATGGGCGTGATGGCGTTGGGAGTGGGCAGGTCCTCAAACGAGGAGTTCACGGCCTTCGCGGCCGCCTTGCGGATCGGGGGCACATTCTTGATCATGCCGCCCTTGACCAAACGGAGATAGCACTTGGATGCGTCGTAGGCGATCCAGCAGTCCATGCTTCCCCAGATGGGCTTGTCGCGAAGCTCGCTGTCGGCCGGAAGAGCGAAGGCCATCGCCGTGAAGTACTCATCGCCCATCTGGACGCGCCAGTCTTCGGTGAGCAGATCACGGGCAACCTTGGCCCGATGAGCATTGGGATCGGAGAGTCGCTTGAGCAAGGTGGCGGCAACAACATCGCGGACGGTAAAGCCGCCGTCGGTCTTGAAAGAGGAACGGAGCGACGAGATAACGGTCTTGGCCTTTTCGGGATCGGCCTCCGCGGCGTTAATCTCACGGGTGAGATAGTCGTTGATGTGCGCGGCCGCCCCCTCGGCAGGCGGCCGGGGCCATTGATCGATCTTTCCGGCCAGCGGGAGGCCGGATTCGAGCACGGAGCCAAGGGCCATGTGGTAGCGCGCGGGAGATGGATCAAGTTGGATCGCAAGGCTCAGGTGCTTGATGGCCTCCGCCAGATGCGTGCGAAGCTGCGCGTCTTTGGGTTCGTTCTTGGGATCGGATTTCCACTGCCAGCATCGCTCGGCAATCTCGGTGGGGTCCTGACGATTCCAGACGCTGACGGTATCGGTCTTGAGTTCGAACGCGAGACCGTGCGTGCGTCCGAGCCGGTAGTGCATCTCGGCGTCGTCGGGCTTGTCCTTGAGACGGGCTTCGAGGTTCTGGATGATGCGATCGACGGGCGTGGCTTCGGGGATCACGCCATGGCCGAACGCAGGCGATGTGCCAAAGACGACCAACAGGACGGATGCGGTGATGGCGAGTGCGCTGGGCTTGGACTGCATGGCGAGCCTTTCGGGAGTCGGGCGAGCGTGCGGATGGGGCTACCCGACCTTCACCGGCTCCTTGGGCGTGGCTTCGAGGAGCTTGCGGACGACGTCGTCGCCGGTGACGCGGTCGGCTTCGGCTTCGAAGTTGAGGATGACGCGGTGGCGGAGGGCGAGGAGGGCGACGTCCTGGATGTCTTTGTAGCCGACGTGGTAGCGGCCGTCGGTGAGGGCTCGGACCTTGCCGCCGAGGAGGAGGGCCTGGGCGGCGCGGGGGGAGGCTCCGCATCTCACGTATTGGTTGGTGATGTTGGGGGCGAACTGGCCCTGGGGGTGGGTGGCGAGGACGAGGCGGGCCGCGTATTCCTTGACATGGGGGGCGACGATGCAGTCGCGGATGAGGGTCTGGGCCTCGAGGATCTGGGGGCCGTCGAGGATCTTGCCGGCTTGGGGGTTGTGGGTGCCGGTGGTGCGGTCCATGATGGTCATGAGCTCGTCGAGCTTGGAGTAGCCGACGGTGATCTTGAAGATGAAGCGGTCGAGCTGGGCTTCGGGGAGCGGGTAGGTGCCCTCCTGCTCGATGGGGTTCTGGGTGGCGAGGACGAAGAAGGGCTTGTCGAGCTTGTAGGTGTGGCCGGCGACGGTGACGCTGCGCTCCTGCATGGCCTCGAGGAGGGCGGACTGGGTCTTGGGGGTGGCGCGGTTGATCTCGTCGGCGAGGACGATCTGGGCGAAGATGGGCCCTTGCTGGAACTCGAACTTGCGGCGACCGGTGCCGGGGTCTTCCATCACGATGTTGGTGCCGATGACGTCGGCGGGCATGAGGTCGGGGGTGAACTGGATGCGGGAGAAGGGGAGGGTGAGCGTGTCGGCGAGGGTTCGCACGAGCATGGTCTTGCCCAGGCCGGGGACGCCTTCGAGCAGGACGTTGCCGCCGGCGAAGAGGCCGATGAGGGTGGCGTCGATCACGTCGGTGTGGCCGACCATGACCTTGCCGATCTCATCGCGGAGGCGGGTGTAGGTGGCGCGGAAGGCTTTGCACTTGGCTTTGACGGCTTCGGGGGTGACGGTGGGGGCTTCGGCGACGGGCATTGGAAACTCCAGAACTTGAAACACGGGGGGCCACGGGGGCCACGGAGAAGAGCGGGGAGGAACGGGGCGTAAACGCTGACGGAGAAGCCCGTTGAATCGGGCTCGGGGGAAATCAGAAACGGGGGTGGAGTGGCGAATCCAGCACCCACGCCTGAAGGCGTGGGCTAGAAGTGAACAAGCCCGCTGAAGCGGGCTGAAGGCGGAGAATGTGCTGAGCGCGGCGGACTTGCGCGTTGGCGGCGCGCATCTCGCGGGCACGGATGGTGCTGTGGAGTTTGGAGGGGATCGGGTTCATATCGCGTTGGTTTCGGGCTCTGCTCCGTGACCCTCGGTGGTTCTCGGTGTTTCAAGCCTTGGCCGGTGGTTCTTCGTCTTCGAACTTTTCCTGGGCGCGTTCGCGGGCTTTCTTGAGTCTGGACAGGCCTTGCTCCTGGGTCGGGGGTTCGCCCGTCTGCTGGGAGAGGCCGGTGGTTGCGGGGCGGTCTTTCTTGTCGGGGGCGCTGAGGTCGGCGACGGCCTCGTTGGTGCGGGACTTCTTGAGTTCTGCATCGTCGACTTCGAACTTGGCTTTGGCGGTGGCCGCGTCGATCGGGCCGGGCTTGGCGGGGGCGGAGGCGGCGCCCGGTGGTTTGGCGATGGATTGCTGGGCCCGCTGGCGGGCTTCCTTGAGGCCGCCGAGTTGCTGGCCGGCCTGGGTTGCGCCCTGGCCGAGGCCGCGCTTCACGCCGGCGGCGATGGCCTGCGGGTCGAAGCGGATGCGGCGGACGGCGACGTCGAAGAGGAACATGCCCAGGGAGAGGATCGCCACGACGATCCAGATGGGGCGCTGGTCGATGGGCATCTTCAGGTCGGTGCGGAGCCAGAGGTCGGCGAGGCGCGGGTCCTCGTTGACGACGCGCCCGCCGGTGATCTCGGCGACGAGTTTCCCGAGGGGGGCGTTGTCCTGGAGGGTCTTGAACTCGTCGGCGTAGGGGCGGGTGACGGCGGCCTGGATGTTCCCCTCGCGCGTCTGGCCCGGGGCGTCGGGGTTTGGCGAGATGTAGCGGAGGTTGAAGACGTACGCGCCGGAGGCGGCGGTGTCGATGGTGCCCTCGTAGCGGCCGGGGCCGACCTGGCGGAGCTCGACGGGCTGGCTGGAGCCGTTGGGTCCGGCGGCGCGCCCGGCGAAGCGGACGAAGTTCAGACGCTCGCCCTTGGAGTCGAGGGCCTCGACGGTGATCCTGGTTTTGTCGCCGACCTGCTCGGTGGAGATGCGCATGTCGGCGTTGCCGCCGGGGCGCATGGCCCAGCGGATGTGCTGCTCCCAGAAGGCGCGATACTTGCCCCACGAGGGCCAGGCGGTGGTCCAGCGTGCGCCGGCGTCGGAGGTGAAGGCGACGGACTTGCCCAGGCCGTATTGCCAGTGGGCGAGGATGGGGTCGTTCTCCTTGCCGCGCAGGGTGACGATGGAGAGGCCCTCGCGCTCGGCGGCGACGATGTATCCGGAGATGGGCGGGAAGCCGCCGGTGGTCAGGCCGCGCATGGGCTCGCTGACGGCGTTGACGACGGTGGGCGGGAAGGGGTCGCCCTCCCAGATGAGCGAGCGTTTAACGACCTGGGCCTCCTTGATGAAGATGCCGGGGAGGCGGGCGAAGTCGCCCTCGTCGATGATGGGGTAGAAGCGGCCCTTGGTGCGCTTGGCGATGAGTCGCATGGTGTCCCAGTCGCCGCCCTGCACGCCGGGAGTTCGGTTGTGGGGGTAGACCAGGACGGTGGAGACGGAGATCTTGGCGGCGGCGCAGTCGTCCAGGAGGCCCTTGTTGGCGATCTGGGGGTCGCCGTCGGAGATGATGATGACGTGCTTGGCCCCCGCGGCGACGGTGGAGAGATCGTCGTAGGCCATCTTGAGGAGGTTGTCGAAGGAGGGCATGTCGCCGAAGGTGAGGGAGTTGATGGCGCGGGTGATGGCGGCCTTGTTGCCGACCTCGCTGAGGGGGTGGACCCACCAATCGCCCTTGGCGAAGGAGAACTCGAGGACGCCGGCGAGGTCGAGGCGGGAGAGGTTGTTGACGGCGGCGAGGGCGACCTGCTGGCCCCAGAAGTTGCCGCGCGGCATCTCGCAGGAGTGCATGAGCAGGACGAGCGCGCCGCGGGGCATCTTGCGCTGCTGTGGGGGGTCGAGCTTGATGGGGAGGGCGTCGGCGACGGGGGAGCCGAGCCAGCCGCCGGCGCCGAAGGAATCGGGGCCGCCGACCATGACCAGGCCGCCGCCGAGGTCGTGGACGTAGGCCCGCATCTCCTCCTGCTGGCGCTGGGAGAGATCGCCGGCGGAGGTGTTGGCGACGACGACGGCGTCGTAGGCCCCCCAATCGACCAGGTCCTTGGGGGCGTCCTCGGGGCGGAGGACGGTGGCGTCGAGGTGGGCCTCGCGGAGGACCCTCGTGAGGGGGCCGACCTCCTCGGGCGTGGGGGCGATGACGAGGACGCGCCCCTCGCTCTGCACGAAGGTGATGGCCATGTTGGTGTTGTTCTGGGCGATGGAGTCGTCGTCGGGGTTGTCGGGGGTGAAGTGGGCCTCGAACTTCTGGGGGCCGGCGTAGGGGAGCGTGATGGGGATGGGGATGATGTTGGAGCCGGGCTTGAGGTCCACGTGCATGGACATCTCGCCGGGCGTGGGGCCGAGCTGGACCTGGTCGCCGTTGACGGTGAGGGCGAGCTTGCCGGAGGCGGGCTTGATGGAGCTGATGAGGGCGCGCAGGGTGATGGTCTGGCCCATGCGGGCGGTGGAGGGAACGACGACGCGATCGACCATGATCTCCTGCTCGAACTTGTAGCGGAGGGGGAGGACGTCGATGGGGATGTGGGCGGTGGAGGCGGCCTCGGCGGCGGCCTTCTGCACGCTGCCGGTGGTCTCGTTGAAGTCGGAGATGAGGAGGATGCGCTTGGCCGCGGCCTGCTGGTCGGTGTCCTTGCCGGGGACGGCGACGGCCATGGCGACGCCGGCGGCGAGGTTGGAGGCGTCGGTGTCGCCGAGGGTCTGGGAGTCGGGGTGCTCCTTGGGCGGGACGGGGAGGGACTGGACGTAGGCCTTCTTGGCGATGGTGATGCGGGAGATGGTGTCGCCGGGCCTGGCGAACTCGGCGGCCTCGCGGAGGTAGGCGTCCACGTAGGTGGGGACGTCCACCATGCGGCCGTCGGGGAGCTTGAGCTTGCGGTTGACCGAGTCGGAGACATCGACGACGACGGTGAGGTTGACGCCCTTGGCCTCCTTGCGCCAGAAGGGCTTGGCGATGGCGCCGATGACCAGGAGGACGACGAGGAGCCGCATGAAGAGAGCGACGCGCCGGGAGATGGTGCCCAGGCCGGAGAGGGACTGGCGGCCGATCCAGATGATGAGGGCCCAGCAGATGGGCACCAGGACCAGCCAGAGGGGCTGGTCGAAGGCGATGGGGCCGAGGTTGAGGGCGAGGGTGAGCATGAAATCAAGAACCACAGAGGCACAGAGACACAGAGAGGAATGGGGTCAGTTGCAGAGGCGTTTGATTCCGTCCTTGAGGACAGGGGTGAGGAAGTTGAGCAAGAGTCGGGTCTTGATTCCGCTGAGCTTCAGGTAGGTCAGGAGTTGGGCCTCGTGGATGGGGAGCAGTTTTTCGACGGTCTTGGGTTCGATGATGACGCGGCCCTCGACGACAACATCCAGCCTGTATCCAAGGTCGAGTTGAACGGATTTGTACGAGACGGGCAGAGGACGTTGCCGCTGGAACGTCAGATTGGCCGCGGCGAGCTCGAAGCACAGACACTCCTCGTAGGCCGACCCCAGAAGCCCCGGACCGAGGGTGCGATGGACTTGGATCGCCAAACCGATGATGCGATCGGTCAACTGATCCCACCCCGCGCGGTCCAGAGCGCCTTCCATTCCAACCTCCTCTCTGTGTCTCTGAGTCTCTGTGGTTCATCTTGGTTGAGGAAACGCCACGATTCGATTGTTGCCGGAGTCGAGGAGGTAGATGGTGTTGTTCAGCGTCGTGACGGCCCAGGGGGCGAGGACTTGGCCCGGCTCGCGCCCGGGCTCGCCCCAGCAGCCGAGGGAGCGGCCCGTGTCGAGGTCGATGCGCTGGCAGCGTGCGCCGCCGAACTCGCTGATCATGGCGGTGCCGTCGGGGAGGACAACAATGCCGTAGGGATAGTTGAACTGGCCCGGCTTGCGGCCCTGGTTGGCGGGGGAGGAGATCCAGCCGATGAGCGCGCCGTCGAGCGTGAAGCGCCCGAGGCGGTGGTTGCAGGCATCGACGACGATGAGCTCCTTCGAGCCGTCGGAGCGCGTGCGGAAGGCGAGGGACTGGGGGCGGTTGAACTCGATCTTCGTTGGATCGTTGCCGCTCCCCTCGACGCCGAAGGATGAGAGATAGGAATGGTTGGCGTCGAAGATGCTGATACGGTCGTTGCCGCCGTACTCGGAGACGTAGATGCGGTCGATGGCGGAGTGAGCAGGCAGCCCGACCGTGAGGGAGGGCTTGGTTGTCGCCGGGTCGCCGAGCCCTCCCTGACGGTCGGGCCGCATATCGGAGGGCTGCTTGAGGAGGACCGCCACGTCGGTGGGGTAGTAGAACTGGCCGGGGCCGGAGCCGTACTCGCCGAAGTGCGAGACCGGCTCGATGACCCCCGGGTCCCCTTCGGGGGTGCTCTTGGGGGCCTTGTAGATCATGACGCGGTGGTAGTGGGTGTCGGCGATGTAGAGGAGGTCGTCGCACCACGCGCCGCCCTTGTCCGGGCCGGGGGCGACGCAGAAACCGGTGGGCTTGCCGAGTTCCCACTCGGGCATGTGGAAGAGGGCGAGGCACTTGCCGGAGGCGGGGTCGATGCGCTGCACGCGGGCGGACTTGTCGATGACCCAGAGCGCCTCGGCGTCGTGGTCGATGCAGCGGGGGTAGGCGAAGCGGCCGGGGGTGTCGCCGAGGGCGCCGAGGATGCGCGGGTTGCGGATGGGGGCGGGGGTTTCGCCCGTCGGGGAGCGGGCGCAGGCGGGGAGGGGGAGGGCCAGGCCGAGCAGGGCGATGGCGCGCGGGCACCGCCGTGAGTTGCCCGCATCTGGTGCCGCCACTGGAGTCATTCCGAGGTGTGCTCCCGAAGGCCCGTGAGTCGCCAGCATACCCGATACCGGCGGCGGGAGAGGGCGGTGCAGAAGGGGGTGGCTACTGCCGCCGGGGAAGGCGGGTTCGGGCGATGAGAAATCCGGAGGCGAGGGCGACGGCCAGCCCGACGGCAAAGAGGTTGACGCCGGCGGCGCAGAGGTCCTCGTTGCGGTTGTAGTGGAGTTTGTCGAGCATGTACTGGGCGAGGCTGGTGGGGCCGGGGGGCTGGAGGATGACGGTGGACTCGATCTCGTGGAGGGAGAGGGCCGCGCCGGCGAGGGCGATGCCGACGACGACGCCGATGTGGGGGCGGAGACAGAGGGCGGCCCAGGCGCGCAGGGAGTCTCCGGCGAGCATGAGGCGGGCGCCCCGCTCGTCGGGGGTCTCGAGCGAGCCGAGCCACCACCCGGCGAGGGCCCCGAGGAAGCCGAAGCGGGCGGTGTGGGCCAGGACGACGGGCCAGAGGGAATCACCGGCGGCGCGCGGGAGGAAGGGGGCGTTCCAGAAGCCAAGGGTGGCGTTGCCGACGAGAATGCCGGGGATGATCGCGCCGGCGAGGAACACGACCAGCGAGCAGGAGGCGACCCGCGCTTGGATGCCACGGGCGCGGGCGGATCGGATGGAGAAGGTCGCCAGGGCGACGGCGGCGACGAACGTGCCGACGGCGGCGGCGACAAGTCCGCTGGTGACGACGGCGCTCGAGTTGAAACGCCAGAACTTGACCAGCGCGGACTCGCCGACGGGGGACCAGTGGCGGATGTGGGCGGCGAAGAGGAGGCCCGGAGCGATGACGGCGAGGAACCAGACGCCCCCGGCCACGAGCGTGGCGGTGCGGGCGATGGGGCGATGGGGGGTGTCGCCCTCGTCGGCGATGGGCGGCCGCTCGCGGGAGACGGCCCGAAAGACGGCGAGTGCGCCGATGACGGCGAGCAGGAACAGGGGCCAGGAGGCGTGCCAGACGCTGGCCGGATCGGCGTTGGTGAGCATGAAACGCCAGAGGTGGACGGCGTAGGTGTCGGCCTGGGCCAGGTGGAGCGGGACCGCGGAACCGGCCATCGCCAGGGCGATGAGAGCGATCGAGCCGACGATGGAGGTGAACAGCATGCCCACCACGACCCGGGTCTTTCGCCACGCCGGCCCGGGCTCAACGTCGAGGGCGTCGAGGAGGTGGGCGGGGATGCGCCGGGCGGCCGCGCCGATGACGAAGGCGGCGATCGGCCAGGCCCAGAGGCTCAGGCCGACGACGGCGAGGGAGCGGTCGAAGGACGTGCTGACCCACGGGGGGGCGCGCCCGAGGAGATCGCCCAGGGATGAGCCGGGGCCGCGGAGCAATCCCCATCCCGCGTAGGCGAGATACGTCGGCATGAGAAGCGGAAGCCCGAGGAGCGCCCCGGCCAGCGCGGAGCGACGGCGCATGAGCCACGCGCCGGGGAGGGCGATGGTGGTGGCCAGGCCGCCGATGAGCGTGGTGTAGAGGAAGGTTTCGGCAACAGCCCCCCAAGACCAGGGGGATGTTTCGGGGCGAGCATCGGGGGTGGGATTGGGGGCGCTGAGTTGGAGGGCGATGCCGACGAGGGGGAGGCCGATGGTGGCGATGAGGATCGCTACGAGGATTGCGGCCGCGAAAAGGGCGCCGGGCGAGGGTCGGTTGGATGCCGGGGTGGGCATGGGTCGGGGAGTCTACTGGGCGAACGTGGGTGGAGTTGCCGACAACGCGCGCGAAAGTCGTGAGAAGTCGGTATCATCTTTGCCAATGGCCATGCCCACGCTCGCCGCTCCCTCTCGTCGGTCGAAGAACTCCAGCGCGAGCCCCTTTGCGCAACGCCTGCAACGGCTGGCGAAGATGGTGGCGGATGCGAGCCTTGGATTCATGCTGGTGACCAACCCCAAGGATGTGGGGTATCTCACGGGGTTTCTGGGGGGCGACAGTTACTTGCTTGTGCCCGCGCTGGTGCATCAAGGGCGGCGGCCGGTGATCATCAGCGACTTCCGGTACAAGGAAGAACTCGAGGATGTCGGGGAGGTGGCGGAGGTGTTCATCCGCACCAAGTCGATGATCGAGGCGATCGCCGAGGTCGTGGGCGGGGTGGCGGCGGGGGAGGGGGCGGGGAAGATCGGGATCCAGGCCGAGTACATGACGATCGCGGAGAGGGCGGCGATCGGACGGAAGCTCGGCCCGGGGGGCGCCAAGCGGCTGGCGGACACGGCCAACGTGGTGCCGAAGCTGCGGGTGATCAAGGACGAGATGGAGATCGGGCTGATCAAGAAGGCCGCGAAGATCCAGGAAGGCGCGCTCCTGGCCGTGCTGCCGACGATCAAGCCGGGGCGGACGGAGGCGGATATCGCGGCGGACCTTGAGGCGGAGATGAAGCGCCGGGGGTCGAGCGAGCCGGGGTTCCAGAGCATCGTCGCCGCGGGGGCCAACGGGAGCCTCCCCCACTATCGCCCGCAGACCAAGAAGATCGCGGCGGGCAAGTCGCTGCTGATCGACTGGGGCGCGGTGTACCAGGGGTACCACTCGGACATGACGCGGACGTTCGCGATGGGGAAGTGGCCGGCGAAGATCGCGGAGATCTACAAGATAGTTCTTGAAGCGCAGGAGATGGCAGCCGATGCGCTCGCGCCGGGGAAGCTGACCACGGAGATCGACGCGATCGCCCGCAAGCACATCGCCAGGGCGGGATACGCGGAGTTCTTCGGGCACGGGCTGGGGCACGGGCTGGGGCTCAACGGGCACGAGGAGCCGCGCCTGACGAACATGATGGCGGGGGTTCGGCTCGAGGCGGGGATGGTGGTGACGATCGAGCCGGGGATTTATCTTCCCGGCGAGGGCGGGGTTCGGATCGAGGACGACTACGCGATCACGGACAAGGGGGCGACGAACCTGTGCTCGATGAAGAAGACGATGGAGTGGTGCACGCTGTAGGAGTGGCAAAGTGGCTCAGCGGCCGAGTGGCAGAGTGAAGGCGTTTGGACAGGGGCGCGGCGAGCCCGCGCACTCTGCCATCCTGCCACTTCGCCGCCCGGCCGCTTCTGGATCCTCACATGATTGACATACGAAAACTCAAAGAACTCGTGCGGCTGATGGTTGAGAACGAACTCGCCGAGCTGGACCTGCAGGACCAGCAGGAGACGGTGACGATCAAGCGCGGCGGGAACGGGCCCGTCGCCGGGGCGCCGGTGGTGTACCACGCGCCCGCGGGCGTGCCGGCCCGGGCGAGCGCGGCCTCGGGCGAGGCGGACGCCGGGGGCGATGAGTCCAGGGGGGATGCCGGCGCCAAGGACACCGCGGGGCTGGTGCCGATCGTGAGCCCGATGGTGGGGACGGTGTACCTGGCGCCGAATCCGGAGTCTCCGGCGTACGTGCAGGCGGGGGCGTCGGTCGGGCCGGACTCGACGGTGTGCCTGATCGAGGCCATGAAGGTGTTCAGCGAGATCAAGGCCGAGACGAGCGGCGTGATCGAGCGGGTGCTTGTGACCAGCGGGCAGGCCGTGCAGTATGGGCAGCAGCTGTTCCTGGTCAGGCCGTCGTAGGGCAGGGTGTCGAGGCGTCGAGGCGTCAAGGTGTCGAGCCCTGACGCCCGCCTCGCGCCGATGCCGGTTTCCCTTGCCACCCCGACACCCGCACACCCCGACACCCCAACCATGTTCAGCCGAATCCTCATAGCCAACCGCGGTGAAATCGCCCTCCGCATCATCCGCGCGTGCCGCGAGATGGGCATCGCGTCGGTCTGCGTGTACTCCACGGCCGACAAGGATGCCCCGTACCTGAGGCTCGCCGACGAGTCGGTCTGCATCGGGCCGGGGCCGAGCAAGGACAGCTATCTCAACATCGCCCGCATCATCGCCGCGGCCGAGGTGGCCAACGTGGACGCGATCCACCCGGGGTACGGGTTCCTGAGCGAGCGGGCCGAGTTCGCCCAGGTGTGCGCCGACTGCAAGATCGAGTTCATCGGGCCCTCGCCGGCGGCGATGGCGAAGCTCGGGGACAAGGTGGCGTGCAAGAACGCCGCGAAGGAGGCGGGGGTGCCGATCTTCCCGGGCTCGCCGGGGGCGATCGAGGAGGAGGAGGAGGCGATCGCGGTCGCGGCGAAGATCGGGTATCCGGTCATCATCAAGGCCGCGGCGGGCGGGGGCGGGCGGGGGATGCGGGTGTGCCACAACGAGATGGCCCTGCGCTCGAACCTGCGCAGCGCCAGCCAGGAGGCCCTCTCGGCGTTCGGCAACGGGGCGGTGTTCATCGAGAAGTTTCTCGAGCACGCCCGCCACGTCGAGGTGCAGTGCCTCGGGGACAAGCACGGGAATGCGATCCACCTGTTCGAGCGCGACTGCTCGATGCAGCGCCGGCACCAGAAGGTGATCGAGGAGGCCCCCGGGCCGCACATCGACCCGAAGAAGCGGGACGCGGTGTGCGAGTCGGCGGCGCGCCTGATCCGGTCGGCCAACTACTCGGGCGCGGCGACGGTCGAGTTCCTGATGGACAAAGACCAGAACTTCTACATGCTGGAAGTGAACACGCGGGTGCAGGTGGAGCACCCGGTGACGGAGCTCATCACGGGCGTGGACATCGTCAAGGAGATGATCAGGGTCGCCTCGGGCGAGAAACTGAGCATCAAGCAGGGCGACGTCAAGGTGAACGGGCACGCGATCGAGTGCCGCATCAACGCGGAGGACCCGGAGAAGAACTTCATGCCCAGCCCGGGGACGATCACCAGGTACGAGCCGCCGGGCGGGCCGGGCGTGCGGCTGGATTCGCACGTCGTCACCGGATACACCGTGCCGACGAACTACGACAGCATGATCGGGAAGTTGCTGGTGCACGCGCCGACGCGGACGGAGGCGATCGCGCGGATGGAGCGGGCCCTGCACGAGTTCAGGGTGGAGCCGATCAAGACGACGATCGCGCTGCACAAGCGGCTGATGCGCAACGCGGCGTTCCAGGAGGGGGGGATCGACATCCACTTCCTGGAGCGGCTGCTGAGGGCGTGAAGGCCCGGCGGTCTGGCGATCGCCCGTGGGTGACGTTTTCTTTGCCGACGCGATGTTCGAGTCCGGGGCACCTTCCTTGCGCAAGAAAACGCCCGGCGCGTGCGGGGCACGCGCCGGGCGGAGGAAGTTGACCCACGATGACCCGGCTGGCGGGGCTCAGGCGCGCCGGCGGCGGAGGGCGACGAGGCCGCCCAGGCCCAGGAGCGCGGCGGAGGAGGGGGTGGGGATGATGAACGTGGTGATGTTGCTGCCGTCGAAGTAGGTCTCGCCGGAGGTGGAGAGGCTGGTGATCTTGCCGCGCCGACCGCCGCCGGAGGACTCGTAGGAAGCGTTGAAGGAGTCGAGGGCGTGGAACCAGATTCCGAGCTGGTCGTCGAAGCCGGTGCCGTGCCAGGGGCCGTCCTCGGGGTAGAGCGGGGTGTGGGAGACGAGGTCGGAGGCGTCGATGTCGAACTTCATGTGGCGGTAGTTGAGGCCGGCGATGGTGGTGCTCTCGGCGAGGATGGAGTTGATGTAGGAGGTCTCGTAGATGCCCTTGATGAGGTCGGGGGTCTGGTTGCCGCTCTGGTCGGCGGCGCCGTCCTGCCAGGAGCTGTTGTTGTTGAGGCCGTTGTAGCCGTAGACGGAGAGCTTGGGAGCCGAGAGGGTGGCGGCGTCGAAGTAGAGGATGGCGAGCTCGCCGGCGTGGGTCTTGGGGTTGGGGCCGTCGTTGAGGACCAGCCAGAAGCCGCTGGTGATGTTGGAGTTGGGGGAGGCGGTGGAACCGCGGAAGAACACGTCGAAGGTCAGGCGCTTGGTGACGCTGTCGAACGTGGAGTTGATGGAGGCGACGGTGCCGCCGGGCATCGAGGAGGGGCCGGGCGTGACGCCGGGCTGGCCCTGGACATAGTTCCAGCCGTACAGGGTGGCCTGAGCGCTGGTGGAGGCGACGACGACAACGCCGGCCGCGGCGGCAAGCCGCACAGCAGAGTACATATTCATTTTCGTGTTCCTTTTCCTTCGAGAGAGAGATGTGAGAGCGAACCAGACAGTGACCGCCATCAGGAGAGCACAAAACGCCCGCCGAGTCAACGGTTTCTTGAGGAAATTCCGGACTATTTTCGGACGAGGAGAATCTGGGTAGTCTGCGCGCCCCGCAACTCCTCCCGGCGGGCCACGGGAGGCCGACGATGGGCATGTCCGGGCGCGCGAATCTGGGAGACTTGGCCCGGGCCGCCGCCTGGACGCGGAATGCAAGTCTCTCCTCGCAGCGGGGTTATGAACAAGACCGGACAGATCGGCGGCGGCCCGACAGCCTGAGCCACAGTTGTGGCCGGGGGAGAGAAGGCGAATGCGATGCCTGTGAGGCGCGTGCAGTCGGCCGCTGTCGGTTGGAGTTTACCGCAGGGTTTTCTCGGACGCGAAGATGGGCGAGGCGTGCGTGCCGCGCCGGTCGTGGCGATTACGCCGCGCGCGTTGCCGGGGCCCTCACGCGATCGCGACGACGGCGGGTCGGGCGGCCGGGCGGGTCAGCAGCAGATAGCCGCCGAAGAGCAGGGCCGAGAACACCAGATCGCTGGCGAGCGTTCCCCGCAGGAAGGGCACCGCGGCGGCGAAGCAGCGGGCAAGGCCGGAGGCGTCGGAGGTGTACAGCGGGCCGAAGGCCCAGACGGCGAAGTTGGTCAGGAGGAAGAAGGCAAGGGAGCAGATGGCGGCCGCGCCGAGTGAACGCCAGAGCACGGGACGGCCCGCGGACGCGATGTGGCTGCGGAAGAGGACGGGGATGAGCAGGGAGGCGTAGACGACGGCCATGACGCGCGGCTCGTGCCAGCCGATGAGGGCGTCGGAGAAGAGCATGGCGCAGAGGGGAACGGCCGCGGCGACGAGGCGGCCGGAGAAGAAGAAGCCCGCGAAGAGGGCGACGGCGGCGACGGCGGCGAAGTTGGGCTCGGCGCCGACGAGGCGGCTGCCGGCTCCGAGTGCGACCAGGCCGGAGAAGACGAGGGCGTTGATCCAGAGGGGGCGGTTCATGGGCGAGGATAGCCCCGCGGCACGCGATCGGCAGGGGCGAAGGGCCCTACGGCGGGGGCGTGAGGTCCCGGGCGTAGGGGCGGTACGCCCACGAGACGCGATCGCCGGGATGGAGCGCGCCCGCGCCGACGGAGGTCTCGCCGTAGGCGGCGTTGATCCAGTATTGCCAGGCGCGGGCGGTCCCCGGGGCGGAGCGGGCGCCCTCGTCGCGGATGCCCTCGATGCTGGTGATGATCGCGCCGGGGCCGGAGCCCTTGGACTCGAAGGCGAGCGGGCGGGCGTGGGCGGCGGCGGCGGACATGGCGTCGAGGACGGTCATGCCGGGAGAAAACGGGAGATCGGTGAAGCGGCGCTGCGTGCCGTCGCCGAAGTCGATGACGAGGGTGATGGAGGAGGAGGCGGGGGCGACGGCGGCGGGGGCGCGGCCGGTCGCGGGGGCGTTTCGGGTCTGCCACCAGGCGAAGGCGAGCAACAGGGCGAGAAAGGCGAGTGCGATGAGGATGGCCCGGAGGAGGTAGCGCTCGATGGTGTCGAGGAAGGTGGGCGGCGATTTCGCGGACATGCGCGAGTATACCGATCGGCGGGCATCCCCCGCCCCTCTGGCCCGCCCCCCGAACCCTCCGCCCTCACCCCCGGGCGCCCGGTGCGCCGATAATGAACGCATGACCCTCGGGAACAGGGGACATTCCGCGCGCGGCCCGCTTGCCCTGGTGGCCGCGGCCGGGCTGGCGTGCGCCGTCGGGGCCCAGCCGATCCGGGCCCTGCCCGAGGCGGAGGCGAGCGGGGCGGATGTCCGGCGGCCGGACTCGGCGCGCCGGCTGCTGCGGGTGTTCACGTTCGAGGAACCGAGCAACCCGTACCCGATCCCGGACCACTGGGTGCGAGCGCAGGACGATCCGACGGGGGGGCCCGGGGCACGCCGGCCGGGGTTCCCGTGGTTCAACCAGGCGGAGTTTGACCGGACGATGTTCGCGTCGGGGGGGACCTCGGTGCGGTTGCCCACCAAGGGAGGCTCGACGTCGCTGCGGCTGAACGCGGGGGAGCTTCCGATCTTCCCGGACGCGGACTACACGGTCTCGGCGAAGGTGCGGACGACGGGGCTCGAGCACGCCCGGGCGTTCCTGGTGGGCCGGCTGCTCGACCAGCGGCTGGCGATGATCCCCGGCTCGGAGGTTCGGTCGGAGCCGGTGCTCTCGCCGGAGGAATGGACGACGGTGGCGATCGATGTGCCCGGGAAGTGGGCCTCGGCGGCGTGGCTGCAGATCGACCTGGAGCTGCTGCAACCCGAGAAGTTCCTGCCGCCGCCGCCGGAGGCGATCGCGCAGCACATCGTCAACCACACGGACATCTCCGGGTCGGCGAACTTCGACGACGTGACGATCGCGCTGCTGCCCCGGACGCGGTTCTGGACCGACGAGCCGACGGGCGTGTTCATCGCGCCGCAGACGCCGACGCTGCGGATGCTCGCCCGCGATCAGGGCGGGGAGGAGTTGCGGGCCGGCGTGCGGTTGATCGACGTCAACGGGCGGACCATCGCGCAGCGGACGGTGACGCTCGACCCCTCGGCGCGGGTCTCGACGTGGACGCCGCGGGTGCCGGCCTTCGGGTGGTATCGGGCCGTGATGGACATCGACGCGGGGCAGGTGAACGTCTCGCGGTCGGAGGTGTGGTTCAACTACCTGCCCGCGCCGCTGAGGCTCACGCCGAGCACGGTTCGGGACGGCGACCTCGCACGGTTTGGCCTGATCGCCGACGACATCGCTCCCGAGCAGTTCCACCAGCTCCCGGCGCTGGTGGAGCGGGCCCGGACGCGGTTTGTGGTGGTGCCGGCGTTCGACGCGAGCGTGCCGCTGGAGCGGGCCCGCGAGTCGTTCCTGACCCGCGCGCCGGTCGTCGAGAGGCTGCTGGCCCAGCCGGGCGGGGGGCAGGAGGTGACGCTGGCGGTGGGCGATGTGCCGGCGGCGATCGCGGGGGCGGCGACGATCGACTCGACCGATGCGCTGGCGATGGCCGCGCTGGAGTGGACGGCGTGGTTCCCGTATGTCGAGCCCGCGCTCGACGTGTTCGGGCAGCGGATCCTGCGGTATCAACTCGGGCACGCGAGCGACGTGCACGCGATGAAGCGCGACCCGCGGGCGGGCGTGGAGAACTTCGAGCGGAACATCGCGCGCCTGGTGCCGGGGCCTCGCATCGCGCTGCCGTGGCGGGGGGCGCAGGCGCTGCCGGCGGTCGAGCGAACCGGAGGCCCGGGCGGTGCGGGCGCGGCGAACTTAGCGCCCGGGCCGCTGGTGGATTCGCTGACGGTCACGCTTGCCCAGAACGCGCCGGCGGGGGCGATGGAGCAGCTGGCCGCGCAGTGGCGGGCGCGGGCGGCCTCCGGGCAGGGCGCCGAGTTGACGGTGGTTCCGGAGCTTCCGGACATGGCCAGGGACGGGGCCAGGGCGCGGGCGGTGGAGGCGGGGCGGCGGATCGCGGAGTTCTGGCGGATCATGTCGGCCGACGGCGAGACCGCGAGCGGCTCGCCGGCGCGCCTCGCGCTGGAATCGCCGTGGCGGAGGCCGGCGCCGGGCGATCGCGAGGACGACCGGCTGCACCCCGGCCCGGCGCTGGCGGTGCTGTCGATCATGGCCGAGCGGCTGGCGGGCCGGCGAGTGATCGCGCCGATCTCGGCGGCGGAGGGCGTGCACGCGTTCCTCATCGCCGAGCACGCCGGACGCGCCGGGGGCCCCGGCGCGGGCGAGCGCGCCGTGTCCACGTCCTCGGGCGATGCGCTGGTGCGGGCGTGCGTGGTGGCGTGGAACGAGTCGGCGGCCCCCGAGAAGGCGTGGGTGGACGTCTATCCGATGGCGGGGGGCGTGGATGTGGTGGACATGTTCGGCAACTCGACCCGGGCCTCGATCTCGGCGTCGGACTCGACCGGGGTGGCGTCGCAGAACACCCAGGTGCGGGTGGCGCTCTCCGATGCGCCGGTGTTCATCGAGGGCGTGGACCCGTACCTGGCCCAGCTCACGGCGTCGCTGCGGCTGACGCCGACGTTCATCCCCTCGGTGGTGGAGCCCCACGAGCATCGGATCGAGGCCACGAATCCGTGGCCGGTCCGGATCACGGGGCAGATCCAGCTCAAGGACGCCGAGCCGCCGGCGCGCCCGAAGGGGCCGCGGGGCGCGCCGTGGACGATCTCGCCCAACGTGATCGACTTCGCCGCCGCGCCGGGGGAGACCGTGTCGCTGCCGGTGACGATCTCGTTCGGGCCGGGGCAACTGGCGGGCTCGAAGGACATGGTGATCCTGGCGAGGGTGCTGGCGGATCGGCAGTATCCGGCGATCCGGGCGGAGACCACGGTGACGGTGGGGCTGACGGACCTGGAGCTTGTGCCGGAGATCACGCTCGGGCCGACGCCGACGGGGCCGGACGCGATCGTGACGGCGGCGGTGACCAACAGATCGGCGCGGGCCCGGACGCTCCGGCTCGAGGTGGCCAGCATGGACCGGCCGACGCAGCGGAGCGAGATCAGCGATCTGCCGCCGAACCAGACGGTGTACAAGGAGTTCGTGTTCCGCGACGCGGCCAGGGCGATGGCGGGGCGGTACATCCGTGTGACGCTCGGCGACGACGACTCGGCGGCGCGCCTGAGCCGCGCGGTGCTGGTGCCGGTTCCCTGAATGATTCGAGGAACGGCCCGGTTGAAGCCCGAGAGCGCGCCGATCGACCGGGGCCTACGCAACCTCCCGGTTCCGCCGCATTGCTCTCTCACGCAAACCTGCGACGAATCTCTGGCATTCCGAATACGCTCGTGAAGGGGCGGCGAAAGGGGAGGCATCCGGGACGGGCCGGATGTTCGAGCGGGGGCGGACGTGCGTCCGCACTCCCCAAATCGTGGAAGCACACCATGACGATGACCAGGCGTGACACCATCGCGGAGGCCGTTCTTGCCAGCCGGGCATTGCTGCACCGGTATCTGCCCGGGTTCGACGACACGAACCACACGCGCCAGGCGCCGGGCCTGCCCAACCACGTGGCGTGGTGCCTGGGGCATTGCGCGCTGACGCTGCACCGGGGCGTGGAACGGATCGCGCAGGAGGGGCTCCCGGAGGCGGACTTTCACACATCGCCGGCGGACCTGCCGGGGCGGGTGGCGCCGCCGGGTGGGCACGCGCATCCGCTGCGGGCCGCGCCACGGTCGGCGTCGTCGGGGGCGCCGCCGTCGCGGTTTGATACCGAGACGGTGGCGTTCCAGTCGGCGCCGGTGGACAACGCGATGCTATATCCGCGGTTCGAGCGGTGCGTGGACATCTTCGACGCCTCGTGCCACCGCTACGCGACGGTGGTGCGCGGGCTGCCGGAGGAGCGGCTGGACGCGATGATCCAGTGGGGACAGATCCAGATCCCGGTGTGGGCCAGCGGGCTGCGGATGTCGTTCCACAACGGGACGCACTGCGGGCAGATCGCGGACCTTCGGCGGGCGCTGGGGATGAGGTCGATCTTTGCGTGAGGGGGCCCAGTCGGCGTCCTCCCGAGCTTGCGCTCGGGGCTCTCTCAAACCTACTGTTGGTCATGCTTGCCTCCGACCACACGCTCTCCGCGTTCATCGAGTCTTTCGCGGCCCAGAAGTCGCTGGCCGACAGGGCCATCGAGCAGGTTTCGGATGAGGACCTTCGGCGGGCGCTGGATGCGAACACCAACTCCATCGCGGTCATCATGAAGCATGTGTCGGGGAACCTGGTCTCGCGGTTCACCGATCTGCTCACCAGCGACGGCGAGAAGCCGTGGCGCGACCGGGATGCGGAGTTCAACGACACCTTCGCCCCCGGCGCGCCCGGGCGTGCGGAGATTCTGGCCACGTGGGAGAGCGGGTGGACGGTGCTCTTCGAGACCCTGGCCGCGCTCCGGCCGGAGCATCTGGATTGGCAGGTGTTCATCCGCGGGGAGTCGTACTTCGTGCCGCAGGCCTTGGCGCGCTCGCTGGCGCACACGTCGTACCACGTGGGACAGATCGTGCAGACGGCGCGGGTGGTGTGCGGGGAGAAGTGGGAGACGATCACGATCGCGCGGGGCGGGTCGAGGGCGTTCAATGCGGAGATGGGGTTCTCGCCGCCGGGGGCGTGAGGGGGGCCGGGGGACCAAGGGAGCAAGGGAGCAAGGGAGCGGGGGATTCTGGCTGTTCACCTGCTCACCTGTTCACCTGCTCACCTGTTCACCGCCTCCCCTCCCCGCTTCCAAAATCCCGCACCTCTCGACCCCGCCAGCCGTATCAGAAGACGGCCATGCCCACTCCCCCGCTCTCCCTTTCCCGCCGCCTCGCCCGCACCGCCGCGATCACGCTGGCCCTCTGCCTCGGGCTGGCGATGGTCGGGCGCTGGACCGGGGCGGTCGAGGCGTTCGCGTTCTATCACCCACGCTCGACGCAGCACGGGCCGCACCCCGGCTTCGAGGATGTCACGATCCGCACGCCGGATGGGCGGGAGTTGCACGCGTGGTTCATGCCGGCGCGCGGGCTGGATGGCGCATCGGGCGGGAAGGCCCCCGCGGTCGTGCACTGCCACGGGAACATGGGGGACATCTCCGAGCACGCGGGAACGTGCGCGTACATCACGCGCGCGGGCGTCTCGGTGCTGTGCTTCGACTATCGCGGCTTCGGGCGCTCCACCCCCTGCTCGTACCTGTCGCGCGAGGACCTCGTGACGGACACGCAGGCGGCGTACGACTATCTGCGGGCCCGGCCGGACGTGGACGCGGCCCGGATCGGCGTGATGGGATACTCGCTCGGCGGGGCGTTCGCGATGGACCTGGCGGCCCGCCACCCGGAGATCCGGTGCGTGGCGACGGTGGGCGCGTTCAGCTCGTGGACGGGGATCGCGAGCGACTTCGTGCCGGTGCTCGGGGGGCTGCTGATCCGGGGCGGGGTGGCGGCCGACGACAACGCCGCGCTTCTGGGGATACGCCCGCTGCTGGTGGTGCATGGGGAGAAGGACACGATCGTGCCGCGCGTGAACGGGGAGCGAATCGTGCGGGCGGCGAGGGCGGCGGGGGTGCCGGCGGAGCTGCTCTCGGTCCCCAAGGGGGGGCACCTGGACATCTTCTCGAAGGATGTGAAAGGGCGGATCGCGGAGTTCTTTGGAAAGCACCTGGGAACGGCCCGCTGACGGCGACGGGAACGTTCTGGTATGCTCACCGGCATGCCCTTCTCCCGCCGCCATTTGCTCTACGCCATGCTCGGAGCCCTCGGTCTGGCCGCGCTCTCGGGCGTGCTGGCCCTGCTCATCTCCGACACCGGGGCGGTGTGGCGGATCGCGGGGACGAGCTTCGCGGCGGCGATCGCGGCGGCGATCATGATCCCGATGTCGGGGTGGGCCGACAAGCCGCTCACGCGCCTGGCGGGCCTCCTGGGGATGGGCGTGGCCGTGGGCGAGTTGCTGCTCGCAGCGCTGCTGATCTGGGGGGACTTCTTCCAGAGCGACTTCCGCGAGTTCCTCGCGTGGGCGGTGGGGATCCTGGGCGTGGGCGGGCTGATCGCCGTTCGATTCCTCAAGGACGCCGCGCTGCCGACGCGAGTGTGGACGGCGCGGGTGGGGTGCGGGGCGACGGTGGTGGCGATGGGGCTGTTCTTTGCGGCGGCGTTTGTCGAGTCGTTCGGCAACTCGTGGACGACGGCGGAGAAGTTCGTAGGTTCGGGGTGGTCGCTGTTTGTATCCGGGGCGATCGCGGCGTTTGCGCTGCTGGGGTGGGCGCGCCCCGACCCGCGCTGGTGGCGGTGGATCGGCGTGGCGGCGGCGGTGGCCGCGATGGGAATGACCAACTACGGGATCTGGATCCACACGGGGGGGGAGGCGGTGGGGGGGGGGGCGGCGAAGTGGCTCGCGGCGGTGTTACCGCACGCCATCGCGTGTTTGCGGCCGACGCTCACGCGAGGCCAGTCGTGGGTGCGGATCATCGCCATCGGGGCCGCGGCCTGCGCGGGCGGGTTCGCGACGTTCGCCTCGGCGATCGACCGGGGAGATCGTTTCTACAACGGGTTCGAGTGGGAGTGGCGCGGGACGGCCGCGTTCGGGCTGATCTGCGTGAGCGCGACGCTGGCGCTGCTGGTGTTCGGGCGTCTCAATCGCAAGCCGGCGGTGGAACTGGTTCGCTCCACGACCACGTTCGATCGTGTCTCCATCACCTGCCCGCGGTGCGAGAAGAGACTCAGCCTGCCCGTGGGCGGGGCGCTCTGCGAGGGGTGCCGCCTGCACATCAGCGTGACGATCCAATCGGCCCGGTGCGCCAGGTGCAACTACGACCTGATCGACCTGCGCACCGACAAGTGTCCGGAGTGCGGCGAACCGATCCCGATGGGAGTCACGGGGCTGTCCGAGGCGACCTGACCTACTCCTCGTCGCCGGCTTCCATGTCGCCCAGCGGGCGGAACGTGCGCTCGTAGCCGAGAAGCAGCGTGGCCACGATCGCGCCGGCCTCGTCGGCCCGTTCCATCTTCACCGGCGCGCCGGTGCGGAAGGTGTACAGCTTCCGCTCATCGCGGAAGTGCTCGTATGAGAGGCGGGGGCTCCCCCACTCCTTCTTCCACTGCAGATCGACGAGCTCCTCTTCGAGGAGTTCCTCGATCTTGTCGCCGGTGTTGACCAGGTCGGCCTCGATCGACTGGCTGAGCCAGCGGTCGCCGGTCACCAGCGCGACCCAGACTTTGCCGCCGTCCTGAAAGACCCGGAACTCCGCGGGCTCCGCGCTGGCCAGAGCGTCGCAGCGGAGCGTGCCGCCCTCGATGCGGACCAAGCCGAAGACGCCGGCGGCCTGGGCCTTGGCCGCGACGGACTGGAGCAATGCGTGGATGGAGGGTTCGCTGGTGGTCATGGAAGGCATCGGGGCAGGGTAGGGGCGGCGATCACCCCGCGCCTGCCACTGCGCCCCGTGGCCTTCGCTTCGACGCCGGATGGGAAGAACCTCTTGAGTCTGAGGATCTGGCTCTCGAAGAGGGCCCACGAGACCCAGGCCGCGCCCAGCGACGCGCCGATGGCCAGCACGTAGAAGACCGCCTGCCCCGCGATCTGCGAGCCGAGCAGACCGTCGAACGTCCGCCACGGAACGGGCCCGCCGGCCTTCGTGGGTCCGGGGCCGAAGACGACGTCGCGGATGGCGGCGCGGATGGGGAGGTGGAAGAGGTAGAGGGCGTAGGCGTACTTGCCCATCGTGCGCATGAAGCCGCTCGTCCAGATGCCGTTCCAGAGGCCGCCGGGGCGCGAGGCCACGGCGAGGACGAGGCCGCCGAGGCAGGCGAGGCCCGCGAGCGTGTAGCCGAGAGTCTGGAAGAGGGGGCCGCCGCCGGAGCCCATGATCTCCGGTGTGGCCCAGCCCATCGTGTTGTCCACGACGATCAGGGCGAGCGCGCCAGCGCCGCAGGAGAGGACCAGCCGGCGGGCGACGCGGGTGGCCCGTTCGATGTTCATCGTGGCACGCAGCATCAGCGCGCCCAGCGCGCCGAACGCGAGATCATCCACGCGGCAGATGGAGAGGACGTAGACGCCGATGGGGTTGGCCCAGTGGAGCGTGACGCCGTCGGCCGGGAGGGGGCCGTAGCCGCGACCCTCGTCGATCATGATGATGGCGAGAACGGCGCGGCTGGCGAGGGCGACGACGGCGAGGAGCACGCAGGCCCGGATCGCGTTCGTGCGGGAGAGGAACCAGACGAGCATGGGCCAGACGAGGTAGAACTGCTCCTCGATCGCCAGCGACCACGAGACGCCGAGGATGCCGTGGAGCCACTTGCCGGTGTACGCGATGGGGATGTTGGAGAGATAGAGCCAGAACCACCACGCGTAGTCGCCGATGCTCTCGAAGCGGTTGAGCTTGGAGGCGATAAGGTCGGCCTTGTCGTGGCTCACAACGTGGCGGAGCAGATCGGCCAGGTGCGGGAGGAGCACCAGCGAGAAGACAACCACCGCGTAGTAGAGCGGAAAGATGCGGAGCGTGCGCCGGGCGTAGAAGTTCCCGAAGAACGCGCCCGCGCCCTTGCCGCTCGCGATGAGTTTCTGCTTGGAGTCGTGGAGGATGCCCGTGATGAGAAAGCCGGAGAGGACGAAGAAGAGATCAACGCCGGTGGTGCCGAGTTCGGCGGCGTGGGTATAGAGGCGTTCGGCGGCGCTGGCCGGGGAGAAGACGGTCATGTGATGCCACATGACCAGAAGAATCGCGAGGCCGCGCACGCCGTCGAGGGCGAAGTTGTGGCCGCTCGCACCAGCGATGGCCGGCGTGGGGGGGGGGGGGGGGGGGGG
>OEIU01000726.1_pt1 | contig 27457 bp, 24 predicted proteins | sample 1539221 | NCBI WGS metagenome assembly OEIU01 (sample SAMN03792071, study PRJEB22550) | activated sludge metagenome | feature: wastewater treatment plant; material: activated sludge; isolation source: Wastewater treatment plant of a petroleum refinery complex | place: Argentina: Zarate | collected...
TGGGGGCGTGCTGGTGGTGACGCGGCGGGCGCTGTTCTGTGAGATCGCAGGCGTTGCGCCCGGGCCGCACGCGTTCTTTGGGAAGGATCGGCGCGGCGTGGTGAACGGGGAGGGGGAGGTGGTGGATATTGATTCGCGGATTGATGCGGTGGTGGCGGAGGCGGTGTTGGGGAGGGCAGGCACTCGGCAATAGGCACTGGGCACTAGTGAAGGCTGAAGGCAACGAGGGCTGGACTGTGAAGATCGGATCGCGACAGATTGGTGCGGGGCAGCCGGTGTACATCATCGCCGAGTTGGGTGTGAACCATGATGGGTCGGCGGCGCGGGCGATGGAGTTGGTGGAGATGGCGCATGGGGCGGGGGCGGATGCGGTGAAGTTGCAGTACTTCGAGACGGACCGGCTGATGTCGAGGTCGGCGAAGCTGGCCGCGTATCAGAAGGCGGCGGGGGAGACGGACCCGGTGGCGATGCTGCGTCGGCTGGAGCTGCGGATCGAGGACATGGGGCCGATCGTGGAGCGGGCGCATGGGCTCGGGATGCACGCGATCGTGACGGTGTTCTCGACGGAGTTGGTGGAATCGGCGGAGCGGCTGGAGTGGGATGCGTACAAGACGGCGAGTCCGGATATCGTGCATCGGCCCTTGCTGGAGCGGTTGTGTGCGACGGAGAGGCCGCTGATTGTGAGCACGGGGGCGAGCACGATGGAGGAGGTGGAGCGGGCGGTTGGGTGGATCGGGGCGTGCGGGGCGCGGGAGCGGACGGGGGTGCTGCAGTGTGTGAGTTCGTATCCGACGAGTCTGGAGCAGGCCGCGCTTGGTGGGATCGAAGCGATTCGGGGCGCGGTGGGCGGCATGGTCGGATACAGCGATCACACGGCCGACGTGCGGACCGGAGCATGGTCGGTCGCGTGGGGGGCGGAGGTCTTGGAGAAGCACCTGACGTACGACCGGGGGGCCGCGGGGCCGGACCACGCGGCGTCGCTGGATCCCGCGATGTTCAAGGACTATTGCCGGGCGGTGCGGGATGCGTTTGTCGTGATGAACCCAGGATCGGGTGCTGCGCAAACGGAAGGGGGGCGGCGCGTTGTCGATGCGAACGCGCGCCTGCGAGCGGAGTTGGAACCGATCGCCGATGCGATCATGTGGTCGCAGCGGATGTGGGCGCGGCTGCTGGGGCGATCGGAGCCTGGCTATGAACGAAGAATGCGAGAGGCGATGGCCCGGGCGGAGGAAGCGAAGCGCAAGGACGTGCTGGCGATCGAGGAGGATGTGCGTCGGGTGTCGCGGCAGTCGGTGGTGGCGCTGCGGGGGCTGACCGCGGGGGAGGTGATTGGAGCGGGCGATGTGACGATCAAGCGGCCGGGGACGGGGTTCTTGCCGTTTGAGATGGGGAGCGTGGTTGGGAAGCGGGTGGTTCGGGCGGTCGAAGCAGACACGGTGATTGGGCGGGAGGATGTGGCATGAGCACGAAGAGATCGTCAGCAAAGCGGCGGGTGATGGTGGTGACCGGGTCGCGGGCGGAGTTTGGGTTGTTGCGACCGGTGATGGAGGCGGTTGAGAAGCACAAGAAGTTGGAGTTGCGGGTGGTGGTGGCGGGGGAGCATCTGCTCGGGCCGGCGCAGACGTGGAAGGAAGTGGCCGAGGAGTTTGCGATTGAGGCGAAGGTGGCGATGCAGCGGGCTTCGGATCGGGGGCGGATAGACCACGCCGCGGCGTGTGCGCGCGGAATGGCGGGGTTCGCGGCGGTGATGAAGAAGGTGCAGCCGGAGTGGGTGGTGGTGCTGGGGGATCGGATCGAGGCGTTCGCGGCGGCGAGCGCGGCGAGCATCGGGGGCGTGGCGGTGTGCCATATTCATGGGGGGGACCGGGCGGAGGGGATCGCGGATGAGGCGATGCGTCATGCGATCACGAAGTTGGCGCATCTGCACTGCGCGGCGACGAAGGGGAGCGCAGAGCGGATTCGGAAGATGGGGGAGCCGGCGAAACTGGTGCATGTGACGGGGTCGCCGGCGATTGATGGGCTCAGTAGTGTCAAAGCGATGGGGGATCGCGATGCGAAAAAGTATGGCGACCCGGAGTCGGTAATTCTCATTCACCCTTCGGGACTCGATGCGGAGGCGGAGCGTTTGATCGTTGCCGGGGCCTTGAACGGCGCGATGTGGTCGGGTTGTGTTCCGTGTTTGGTGCTGGCTCCCAACCGCGATCCGGGGAGCGAGGTTGTTCGGACGACCGCACGGCGTACCGCACAGTTGATCACATCCCGCGCGCTTGCTTCGGATCTCAAATACTTCACGTTTTGTGATCACATGCCGCGGCCGGAGTTCCTGAGCCTGCTGAAACGTCTCTCGCACCGCAGGCTTGGCATGATCATCGGGAACTCGTCGGCCGGATTGATCGAGGCGGCCGCGCTTGGCTTGAAGACCATCAACATCGGGCCGAGGCAGAATGGTCGGGAGCGAGGGGCGAACGTCTTTGACGTTCCCTTCGACAAGCGTGCCTGGGATGTGGAAACGACCGTTGAGAGCGTGATTGAGCGGGCGGATCGGCGGGGGAGCCGGGCTATGGGGAGTCGTTTTGGAGATGGCCGCTCCGGGCCGCGCATTGCGGCGTTGCTGACCAAGGTCGACCCCCGCGATGGGGCGTTGCTCCGCAAGCAGAACAGTTATTGAGACTTGGGAAGGGAATGCGGGGGGAATCGGTGTATCCGGACCAAAGTGGCCTCGTGGTTGGGCCGATCCAGAGGCTCAAGCGCGCACCCCACCTGCGCCGGAGGCACTTATGTCCGTCCAACCGCTTGCCAAAGAACACGCCGTCGCCGCGGCGATCCGCGAGATCTCGCACATCGCCACGCTGCCGGAGATCACGCTGAAGATCATCGAGCTGGTCGAGAGTCCGAACTCGACAGCGCAGGACCTCAACAAGGTGATCTCGAACGATCCGGCGCTCTGCTCGCGCATCCTGAAGGTGGTGAACTCCGCCTTCTACGGGTTGCCGGGGCAGATCGGGTCGATCAACCGGGCGATCGTGCTTCTTGGGCTCAACGCGGTGAAGAACATCGCGATCGCGGCGAGCCTCGCCAAGTTGTTCCGGGGCGGGTCGCTGACGCCGGAGTTTTCGGCCAAGGACCTGTGGACGCACTCGACGGCGACGGCGACGGCGTGCAAGATGATCGCGGACCACCTGAAACTCGGCTTCTCCGACGAGGCGTTCCTCGCGGGGTTGATCCACGACATCGGGATCATTGTGGAGATTCAGTACGACCGGCAGCGGCTCATCGAGGTCATCGGGCGTGCGCAGCCCGGGCCGGATGGGGCGCCCGTCGGCGATTGGCTGGCGGCGGAGACGGAGATCTTCGGGGCGACGCACCAGGACTTCGGGCAGGGGCTGTGCGAGAAGTGGAAGTTTCCCAAGAACTTTGCGCTCGTGACGGGCTATCACCACCGGCCGATGGAACTGGCCAAGGAGATCCGGACGCTGGTGTGCATCGTGCACGTGGCGGACAAGATCGCCTCGACGTGCCCGGGCTTCCGGATGGACGTGAAGAACGCGAACGTCGATCCCGCGGTGCTCGAGAGCCTCAAACTGACCCCGGATGCGCTCCAGCAGATCATGCAGAAGCTGCCGGAGCAGATCCAGACGGTGAACGCGATGCTGGGTTGAAAGAGTGTTCTGATGCTCCGGGATCGCCGCCAGGGATGGGCGCGGTTCGCGGAGATGAACGCCAAACGCCGCGAAAATCCGGGCGTTTGGGCGGACCGCCGGCCTTCGGCGGTTGGATGGAGAAGCCCGCCGGGGACCGTCGGGGCACCCGGACCGCCGGGGACCGTCGGGGCACCCGGACTCGAAACGACGCGGCGGCCATCAGGGACGATGGCCGCCGCTGTTCGTGTGGGGATCAGCGCCGTCCGCCGGCGGCGGAGACGGTGAGGCCGACCTTGGCGGCGGTCTCGCAGAGGGGCGTGGGGGCGCCGGGGTCGTTGATGAGGTCGCGGAGCGTGGAGGAGCCGTAGAGGTCGATGATGGCCTTGGCGGCGGCGTCGGCCTTGCGGTGGAGCGGGCAGAGGTTCGTGCCGTGGGTTTCCAGGCCGAGGGGGCAGGAGGTGATGCGGTTGACTTCGGCGACGGAGCGGACGACGTCGAGGAGGGTGATGCGTTCGGCGGGACGGCTGAGTTTGTACCCGCCGCGCACGCCGCGCTTGCCGGTGATGAGTCCGGCGGCGGAGAGTTGCTGGAGGACCTTGGCGAGGTAGTGGGGGGGGACCTTGGTCTTCTGGGCCAGGGTCATGGTGGGGACGAGGCGGTCGGGGCTCAGGGCGAGCCAGGCCATGGCCCTCATCGCATATTCGGTGGTCTGTGAGAACACGCGGGGTCCTTGTACGTGGTGTTCCAGCGGGAAGAAGTCGCTCGCGGGCGTTGCGATTTGAGAGCGGGCGGGGCGTCGCGTGCGGTGGCGATGCCGGAACACCCGGCTACTTGCCTGCCGGGACGGCGACCGGGGCGTCCTGTTGGGTGATGCTAGCCGGGCCGCGGTCGCTGACGGGAGCGTTTTCTCCGGAGAAAGACGGGATGGGGGAGCGGTAGGCGAGGAGGAGGAGGGAGTTGGCGACGACCAGGAGCGTGCCGCCCTCGTGGCCGAGGACGCCCAACCAGAGCGGGAGCGGGTGGCCCAGGCCGGGGCCGACGAGCGTGGCGACGGCCATGACGGCGATGGCGCCCAGAGCGACGGCGAGGTTGAGGCGGATGGTGCGTCGGGCGCGCCGGGCGAGGCCGACGGCCCAGGGGACGACGCCGAGATCATCGGAGAGGAGGACGATGTCGGCGGACTCGAGGGCGGCGTCGGAGCCGATGGAGCCGATGGCGATGGAGACGTCGGCGGCGGCGAGGGCGGGGGCGTCGTTGACGCCGTCGCCGATGACTCCGACCCCGCCGCGCTTGCGGGTGGTTCGGATCTCGTCGCGGAGCTCGCCGACGAGGCGGAGCTTGTCCTCGGGGAGGCACTCGGCGTGGAATCGGTCGAGGTCGAGCGACTCGGCGACGGCGGCGGCGGTGGCTTTGTTGTCGCCGGTGAGCATGACGACGGGCTTGACGCCGAGGGCGTGGAGGTCGGCGACGAGGCGGTCGGCGCCGGGGCGGACGGAGTCGGAGAGGATGATGACGCCGGCGTGGTCGTCGTGGGCGACGACGGTGCCGATCTGGCCGCGCTTCTGGACGCCGTGGAGGACCTCGCGGACCTTGGCGCGCAGGCATTGGGGGATGAGGTCCTCGACGAAGACGAGGGTGCCGAGGCGCGCGGGGAGGCCGTCGAAGTGGGCGGAGACGCCGCGCCCGGGAGTGGCGCGCGGGTCTTTGGAGGGGGCGGGCTCGACGCCGAGCTCGGCGGCGCGGGCGAGGACGGCGGTGGCGATGGGGTGGGTGGAGTCCTGCTCGAGCCCGGCGGCGACGGCGAGGAGGGAGCGCTCGTCGGACCACCCGATGGGATGGAGGGCGTGGACGCGCATCTTGCCGACGGTGAGGGTTCCGGTCTTGTCGAAGGCGACGGCGGCGAGGCCGGCGAGGCGTTCGATGGTCTGGCCGCCCTTGAAGAGGACGCCGGCGCGTGCGCCGCGGGCGATGGCGGCGAGGGTGGCGGTGGGGGTGGCGATGATGACGGCGCAGGGGGAGGCGACGATGAGGAGGGTGATGGCGATGAAGAGGGCCGAGTCGAAGGGGCGGTGCAGGGCCCAGTACCAGACGGCGAAGGTGGCGAGGCTGGCGAGCACGACGCCGATGGCGTAGGGCTGGCTGATGCGGTCGATCATGCGTTGGACGGGCTCGCGCTGGCTCTGGGCCTGGAGGACGAGGGTGAGGATTCGGCTGAGGCTGGACTCGGCGGCGGGGCGGCTGACGGTGAGCTCGATGGGGTCGCCGACGTTGATGGTGCCGGCGAAGACGGAGTCGCCGGGTTCGACGGAGCGGGGGAGGCTCTCGCCGGTGAGGCTGGCCTGGTTGAGGGAGGTGCGGCCGAGGGTGACGAGGGCGTCGGCGGGCATGGACTCGCCGGGGAGGACCTTGATGGAGTCGCCCTTGACGAGGACTTCGGGCGCGACGGGGAGCCACTCGCGGGTGTCCGGATCCAGGCGCAGGGCCTTGGTGGGCATGAGCTGGTGCAGGGCCTCGACGGCGCGCTGGGTGCGCTGGGAGGCGAGGTCTTCCAGAGCGCCGGAGAGGACGAAGAGGAACAGGAGCAGCGCGCCCTCTTCGGGATGGCCGACGGCGGCGGCGAGCACGGCGCCGACGACCATGAGCACGTCGATGTCGAACCTCAGGAAGCGGGCGGACTCCCACGCGGCGCGCGAGGCGTGGATCATGCCGATGGCGAGGCTCGTCCACGAGCAGACGGTGCGGATGGCGAGGCCGGTTTCGGAGCGGGCCAGGGCGAGCCAGGCGAGGACGCCGGCCAGGAGGAGCGCGCCGGCGAGGATGCTCGACCACAACTCGCCGCGTGCGGAGAGGAGCCAGGAGGGCTGGTCGGGTGTGTGCGGGCGCGGGGTCCCGGGGGGTTCCATGGAGTGCATCATTCGCGGGTGGATGGGTGATCGGGCGGGTCGAGGAGGCGGCCGGGGAGAAGTCGTCCGATATCGGCGGAGGGTGGTCGAGAATACCGGCAATCTGTCGGGTTCCCCTTGACACAGCAGGACTTGTGGTCAAGGCTTTCCATGAAGGCGGGCTCACAGAGCCGGGGCGTTCGGTATCGGCCCGTCAACATCCAAGCGGACGTCGCGCTGGCGCGCCCTCTGGCGCAACGGCGGGGCGGAACCGAAGCTTCAAGGGCTGCAGCTTTGGCAAACACAACTATCTCGTTCGATTGGTCGGTGGTCGCGGCGGACGGGGGCCTGTGTGCTCTCGTGGTGGATGGCCAGGGTCGGGTGCTTTCGATGAACGGCGTCGCGGCGACGATTTTCGCGCGCCGGCCGGCGCGAGAGGCGGTGGGGCTGCGCATCGGGGACTTCCTGCCGGCGCCGGCGGCGGCGGAGCGGATGGAGTTCATCCGGCAGGTGATCGCCACGGGGGAGGCGCTGGTGGTGAGGGAGTTGTGGGGCGGGATCGCGCTGCGGTGCACGCTCCGCCGGGTGGACGAGGGCGAGGGCGCGGGGACGAGCGTGCTGATCGTTGGGACGCCCGAGCAGGCGTTGCTCGACGAGCCGTCCGAGGGGACCAGCCGGACGGTGGAGGCCAAGCAGGTGGACTTCGGTCCGCTCTCGGGGCTGACGGCGAGCGAGCTCAAGGTGATGGCGCTCATCGGCGAGGGGCTGAGCAACGCGGAGATCGCGGCGCGTCTGCACCGGGCCGTGAAGACGGTGGAGTCGCACCGGGCGGCGCTGACGGAGAAGACGGGCTCGTCGAGCCGGGTGCAGCTGGGCATGATGGCCCGGCGTGCGGGGTTGATGCGGCGTCTTGGGCCGCTCATCGCCAGCAACGGCGACGCGGTGCGGCAGCCGGTGTAATCCGGCCGGCTGGTTCCGGGAACGCAAGGCGTGCCGGGGATCGAGACATATGGTGGATGAATGACCGCCACGACCGGCCCCACGGGGGCCACGAAGGGGGCTCCTGCCGATGCGCGCCCGGACCGGCTTGGTCCCGGGGAGTTTGCGCGCCTGTATCAGGAGCACCGGCGGCTGCTCTGGTGCGCGGCGGCCGCGGTGGTGGGGGATCGGACGCTGGCGCAGGACGTGGTGCAGCAGGCGGCGGTGGTGGGGTTGGAGCGGCTGGGGACGTTTGATCCTTCCACATCGTTTCAGGCCTGGATGATCCAGATCGTGCGCAACATCGGATTGAACGAGGGCCGCAAGCGGGCCCGGCGGCGGACGGCGGGGGCCGACGTGGGGGAGCTGGACCTGGGCGCGGCGCCGGCGGCGGGGGAGACGGGGTGGTCGGTGTTGACGGGGACGGGGCAGGTGGCCGCGGGGACGGAGCCGTTCGACGACGAGTTGATGCGTGCGCTTGGGGGGCTCGAGGAGACGGCGCGGGGGTGCTTGTTGCTTCGCGTGGTGCTGGAGATGTCGTACCGGGAGATCTCGCTGGCGCTGGGGGTTCCGGAGGGGACGGCGGCGAGCCATGTGCATCGGGCCCGGGGGGCGCTGCGGCGGGCTCTCGCGGCCTCGACGGCGGGAGGTGCGTCGTGAACGAGCGCCCACACAACGAGGCGAACGCGGTGGACCTCTACGTGGATGGGGGGATGGGCCCGGCGGAGCGCGCGGCGTTTGAGCGCCGGATGGAGGCGGACGGTGCGCTGCGGGCGGAGGTGGAGTTGCAGCGGCGGATCGACGCGCGGGTGCGGGCGGCCATGACGCCGCCTGCCTCGCCCGCGCCAGGGGCGGGCGCCGGGGGCCCGATCCCGATCCGGCGAGGGAGGATTCCGGCGTGGGTGAGAGTGGCGGCGGTGATCGCGCTGGCGGCGGTGGGGGCGTGGGCCGTGGCGGCGCGCCCGTGGTCGGCGTTGATGCGGCCCGCGCCGTCGGCGCTCACGGCGGACGCGGTGATGAAGCGGATGGTGGAGGCGGAGGGGTTCCGTCCGGCGTGGGTGTGCGACACGGACGAGAGGTTCTCCGCGTACACGAAGGAGAATCTGGGCGTGGCGCTGGTGGGGCGGCCGGAGCCGGGGGTGGAACTGGTGGGGTGGTCGTACGCGGGGGGGCTGCTGGCGGACTCGGAGAAGAACGCGCAGGTGCTCATGGTGAAGCGCGGGGAGGAGAAGATCCTGGTGGTGATGGGGCCGCGCCGGGACGATCGGACGGTGCGGCTTGAGGTGGGTTCGCCGCTGCACGTGTTCCGGCGCGAGTACGCGGGGCTGGTGATGTACGAGATCACGCCGCTGGACCACGCGGTCGCGCTCGAGAGCGTTCGGACGCAGTAGGGAGACGGGCGCGCGATCAGGCGGGCGGGGCGGACCAGGCGGGGTCGGCGGTCTGCTCGAGCATTCGGGCGATGCGGAGGAGCGCGGCGTCCTCGAGGGCGGGGCCGATGAGTTGGACGCCGATGGGGAGGTCCTCGCCGCTCGTGCCCGCGCCGGCGGCGAGGCCGCCGGGGATGGTGATGGCGGGGAGGCCGGCGAGGTTGACGCCGACGGTGTAGACGTCCTCGAGGTATTCGCTCAGCGGATCGGCGGCTTTCTCGCCGAGTTTCCACGCGGGGTGGGGGGAAGAGGGCATGAGGATGGCGTGGCAGCCGCCGGTGGCGGAGCCGGGGGGGCCGCCGGTTCCTGCGAAGGCGCGATCGAAGTCGCGCCGGATGAGGCGGCGGACCTTGAGGGCGGTGTTGTAGTAGGCGTCGGCGTAGCCGGCGGAGAGGACGTGGGCGCCGAGCATGATGCGGCGCTGGACCTCGGCGCCGAGGCCCTCGGCGCGGCTGTGGCAGTAGAGGTCCATGAGGTCTCCACCCTTTCCGGACATTCCCGCGGCGGCGCGCCGGCCGTAGCGAACGCCGTCGAAGCGGGCGAGGTTGGAACTCGCCTCGGCGAGGGCGATGATGTAGTAGGCGGCGATGCCGTGGTCGGTGAGGGGGAGATCGACCTCGACGATCTCGGCGGCCATGCCGGTGAAGGCGTGGATGGCGCGGTCGAGGGCGGCGGAGACGGCGGGGTGGTTGGTCGCGGAGCGGGCCTGTTTGGGAACGCCGATGACGGGGCGGTTGATGGGCTCGTTGAGGTGGGGGACAAGGTCGGGGGCGGGCTGGGGGAGGCCGGCGGAGGCGAGGGGGTCGGGGCCGCAGATGGGGGGGGCGGGGAGGGCCGCGTCGGTGACGGTGCGGGCGATGGGGCCGATCTGGTCGAGGCTCGAGGCGTAGGCGACCAGGCCGTAGCGGGAGACGCGTCCGTAGGTGGGCTTGAAGCCGACGACGCCGCACATGCCCGCGGGCTGGCGGATGGAGCCGCCGGTGTCCGAGCCGAGGGCGCCGGGGACGATGCCGGAGGCGACGGCCGCGGCGGAGCCGCCGGAGGAGCCGCCGGCGGTGCGGGTGGTGTCCCAGGGATTGCGGGTGGGGCCGAAGATGGAGCGCTCGGTGCCCGAGCCCATGGCGAACTCGTCGAGGTTGGCCTTGCCGATGATGATGGCGCCGGCGTTGATGAGGCGCTGGGCGACGGTGGCGGAGTAGGGGGAGTGGTAGTCTTCGAGGATGCGGGAGGCGCAGGTGGTCTTGCCGTGGCCGAGGCAGATGTTGTCCTTGAGGACGATGGGCACGCCGGCGAGGGGGCCGACGGGCTCGCGGGCGGCGAGTGTGGTGTCGAGGTCGCGGGCCTGGGCGAGGGACTCGTCGGGGAAGGTCTGGACGACGGCGTTGATGGCGGGGTTGAGGCGGGCGAGGGCGTCGAGGGCATTGCGCACCGCGTCGGTCGCCGATGTGCGGCGGGACGCGATCGAGTCGCGGAGCGATGCAAGGGCGGGTGGACGGTCCATCACGCGAGGAGGGTAGCGGAGGCGTAGAGCCATTCGCCAGGGCTTGGGCGACCGAGGGGCGAAGGGCGGCGTGGGTTGGAGTTGGCGCGGTGCTGTTGCAGCACCACGGGCAGACGAGCTGCCCGTGCCACCCATTTGGAAGTGGCTCGCTCAGGCTTTGCTGGCCGCGCCCTTGAGGCGGTCGCGCCATGTGTCCATGATGGACTTTTTCGTGAGGTCGTAGCGGAGGGGCGTGACGGTGATGCAGCGATTGAAGAGTTCCTGGACGTCGGAGCCTTCGGTGGTGGTGCGAAAGTCGAGGCCGTGGCCGGCGGCCCAGTAGTAGACCTCGCCGCCGGGCGAGGTGCGTTTCTCGTATTTGTCGTTGAGGCCGTGGGTGTTCATGGGGCAGACGCGGATGGGGTAGTGGCTGGTCTGGCTTGGAGGGGCGCCGAGTTCGGTGATGGGGATGTTGACGCTCAGGCAGGTGTGGGGGGTGGGAAGTCCCGCGGCGACGATGGCCTCGATGGCGCGCCGGCCGTGGCGGGCGGCGAGGGGGAAGTCGGCCTGGGAGGAGCCCATGTGCAGGCTGACGGCGATGGAGGGGATGCCCAGGAAGGCGGCCTCGAGCGCGGCGGCGACGGTGCCGGAGTAGATGACGTTGATGCCGACGTTGGCGCCGGAGTTCATGCCGGAGATGACCAGGTCCGGGCGGGAGCGCTTGCCGAAGGTGTCGGGCCAGAGGTCGGAGACGGCGAGTTTGACGCAGTCGGCGGGGCGGCCGTCAACGGCGATGCCGGACATGCGCTGGGTGACGCGCTCCTGGGTGATCATGAGGGGCGTGTGCACGGTGAGGCCGTGGCCGGTGGCGGACTGGGCCGTGAGCGGGGCGATGGGGAAGACGGTGGAGTCCGGGCCGCCCAGGGGCGCGCCGAAGTGGCCGCCCGAATCGGTGAGGGCGTCGTAGAGGGCGATGATGCCGGGGGCGCGGATGCCGTCGTCGTTGGTGAGCAGGATGCGCATTGGCCAACGGTATGGGGTCGGGGCGCGCCGGCGCGGGAGGATGGTCAGCGCTTTGCGCGCTCGGCGGGTTGGTCGGCGGGCCTGGCGTCGGGTGGCGTGGCGAAGGGGAATGCGCCGGGGCTGAAGGGGGTGGCGTCGAGGTCGGTGTGGAGTTTCCAGAGGCCGTCCTTGGCGGTGGTGTCGCGCTGGACGCTGGACTTGGAGGTGGTTGGGGCGAGTTCGTCGAGGAGGAAGCCGACACCGCCGGCTTTCTCGTCGGCCTTGCCCCAGCGGATGCGCTGCAGGGGCTTCCTGTCGGGGGAGAGGAGGCAGGCCGCGTCGCCGGCGTTGGAGAAGGAGATGCGGGAACTGGGCGTGCGCATGGTGAAGACCGCGGCCTTGGCGAAGCGCTCGTTGGTGGAGGCGGGGGCCTTCCGGGCGTCGCCGACGGGGCCGGGGATCTTGGAGTCGTGGCCGTTGAAGACGACGACGACGGCGTGGGGCGGGAGGTGGATGTTGGGGAATGTGAACCTGAGTTGGGACTTGGGGTTCGGCGCGCCGTCGGTGAGGGTGTAGCCGGCGAGGTTGATGGGGCGGGCGTGGGGGTTGACGATCTCGATGAACTCATCGCCGGCGACCTGGCGCGTGCCGTCCTTGTTCGCGTCGCCGTCGGGGCCGGTGGGGACGGCGAAGAGGACCTCGGTGATGAGCGGGTGGGGGAAGGGGAGCGCGGGTGCGGCGTCGGGTGGCGGGGATGGGGCGGGCGGCGGCGGGGGGGGCTCGGGGGGGGGCGGGTGGGCGGGCGCGCCCGCGGGGGGGGGGCGCCCGGCGGGCCCCCCACCGCCTTTTCTCTATGGGAGCGTGCGCATGGCGAGTGCGGCCTCCGGCCAGACGCGTCCGTGCGTGGACAATCCCCCCCCGTTCGAGTTCGCCCGTCCCCCCGGCTTTGGCTGAGAGTCGGGCTATCGATCCCAGGTGGCTTTGTCGAAGGTGGGTTTGTCGCCGCGCTTGAGCTCGCGGGCCGTGAGCCGGCCTCCGACGAGCATGAGGTCGTAGAGGCGGCTGTGCTTTTCGGGGAGGTTGAGCATGACCCAGTTTCCGTCCTCGAGTTTCTGCCCGGCGAGGAGGAAGCGGACGCGCATGCCGCGTCGGCGCTCGTCGCCGGCGACCATGTTGGCGAACTCGGCGCCGGGGCCGAGGGTCTGGAAGGAGTAGACGGACAGGTCCCCGTCCTTGCGGAGTTGGAGGAGTTCGGCGCGGACGATTTGGTCGGTCTGGTTGGTGACGCGGACGCCGAGGGTGTCGGTGGAGCAGCCGCCCAGGGCGGGGAGGCCGGAGAGAGCGATGATCCAGAGCGGGTGCTTCATGCGAATCTCCACGACGCGATTGGGGACGACCGGGGGCGAGAGCATAACCGATTCCGGCGGAGGGGGCGAGCGGCTACTCGTGTTCGAGGGGCTCGCGGGGCGGGCGCGGGGCGCGCGGCCAGTCGAGCGAGCGGGCGGCGAGGAGTTCCAGGTCGGAGGCGATGTCCTGGGCGGAGAGGCCCGAGCGGGAGAAGTCGATGGGAGGGAGGAACTCGACGGTGGCGCGGCTGGGGCGGAGGAGGCTGGCGAAGGCGGAGTCGCAGCGGGGCGTGCCGCGGATGACCACGGGGAGGACGAGCGCACCGGACTTGAGGACGAGGAGGCCGACGCCGGGCTCGAAGGGCATGATGGTTTGGGGGGGGCGCTCGATGCCGCCCTCGGCGAAGATGCCGAGGGCGCCGCCGCCCCTGAGGTGGCGGAGGGCGGTGCGGACGGCGTTGGAGTCGCGCCCGTCCTGATCGACGGGGATGATGCGCAGCCAGTCCCAGAGGGAGCGGAGGGCGGGGGTCATCATGGAGCGCATCATCATCCAGCGGATCTCGAAGGGGCAGATGGACTGGATGAGGACGGGATCGACGCCGGCGGTGTGGTTGGAGACAATGACGAGGGGGCCGGGGACGCGCCGCGCGGCGCGGAGGTGTTCGGGGCCGCAGACGCGGAGGCGGTGGACAACTCGGACGTAGATTTGGGAGAGGCCCCAGGCCAGGTCGGAGATGGGGTCGGCGCGAAAGGCGCCGGAGAGTCGATGGCAGAGCGCGGCGAAGGCGATCCACACAAGGAGGAGGGCCAGAAAGAAGGGGAGGAGTGCGGGCACTTCGGATGTTAGCCGTTGCCAACGTTGGCGAACGATGGGGTTGTCCGATACCCAGGTGAAGATGGGAGAGATGGGGGAATGGGAGAAAGATGAGGGCGCGTGCCGCCGGTGATGGGGATTCCGGATATCCGGGTTTTGGCGACTTTGCGATTTTCTTCTTGTTTTTGTGCAGAGAATCCGTATCTTGGAACCACCTGCATGGAGAGTTGGTCGGTGCCGCCTCGTGGTTGCACGCTCGTCATGCGGGTTCGGCGGTGCTCTCACCCCGCCGGCCTCAATTTCGTCGTAAAGGAGTTTCCATGTCCCTTCGTATCGGGATGCCGCTTGCGGCGATTGCTGTCGCATTGTCCGCAGGCGCCGCCCAAGCCGTGTTCGTGATCGGCAACGGTCAGCAGGTGAATCTTGCCGCCGTTCTGAACTCGAACGATCGTCAGTTCCAGATCGGAGACAAGCTGTTCACCATCCTCACGTACACGTCGGACACGCTTCCGGCGGCGAACGTGTCGGTGACCGGGTTCATTTCGGCCAATCCCCTCGACGGGATCGGGTTCGATCTGACCGGGGGCTTCGGCGATGTGCCGGGGAACAACGTGATTTCGGACATCGTGCTTCGGTACACCGTCGAGGTGACCGAGCCCCAACTCGGGCAGGGCATCCGGATCAAGGACACCGCGCTGGTGTTCAACGGCTCGTCGGTCGGCAGCGGGTCGTATGCGCGGGTCGATGAGTCGATCCTCGATTTCTTCGGGCAGCCGGGGAACAACCTGCTGGGCACGCGCCAGGTGTTTGATATCGCGGGTCCGCCGCAGCAGACGCAGTTGCAGGACTACCAGGAGTTCGCCGACGGCGCGTCGTACGCCAAGCTGGAGATCATCAAGGACATCCAGTTCTTCGCGTTTGGCCCCAACGGGCAGGCGTCGGCGTCGTTCGTGCGTCAGGCGTTCAGCCAGACCCCCACTCCGGGTGGTTCGATGCTCGTGGCCTTGGGCGGCTTGATTTTGGTTCGCCGCCGTCGGTAATCTACCCATCGGTCGCCCGCGGGCGGCCCCAACCCAGGTTACTCTCTCTCCTCGGGAGCACCGCCTAAGGGCGCTGCTCCTCTTTTTTTTGCGCGACACGCAAGAGCGCTGCGTGCGGGGTTTGGGTAGGTGCGGGCGCGTTGGGGCGGTGGCCACGGGTTCCCCAGATTGACATGGCCTGATAGAGCCGCGCGAGAGAGGAAACACCGGTTTCGGCGAGTAGGGCAAATTTTTATGTGCCGAATTGCGGCGCATTGGCTAGCACTTGTGCGATGCGCGGTACACTTGGGGTACGTCGTCCAAGATGACGGCGGGATGTTCTCTCTCTCGCTCCCGCGGCGTCTCTCTCCGCCGCACAACTTGTGGAAAAGGAAAAGGCATGACATTCCGTGCGCACTGCGCGCTGGCGGCCGCTGGTCTGGCTGCTCTCGCGTCCTCGTCGTCCTTCGCCGCGATCACGCTCACCAACGGTCAGTCGGTGAACCTCGATGTGGTTCTCGCGTCGAACGATCGCCAGGTGAACATCGGCGATAAGACATTTACATTCGAGTCGTACACCTCGTCGAGCTTCGTGCCGTCCACGATCTCGGTGACCGCGTTCGTCTCGGCGAACCCGCTGCAGGGCACGGGGTTCGACCTGACGGGCGGGTTCGGGGATATCAACCCCAACGACGCGAACATCTCCGAGTTCAACGTTCGGTACACGGTGGAGGTGATGCCGGCGTTCGCGGCCCTGGGGTATCGGATCACGGACCTGGGCCTGGTGTTCAACGGGGCGGCGACGGGGACCGGCTCGTACGCGCGGGTGGACGAATCGGTGTTCGACGTCCTGGGTATTCCGGGGCAGAACCTGGTGACATCGACCAGCGCGTTCGTGTATGGGAGCGGCACGCCGGCGGCGCAGCTGCAGTCGGCGGTGGTGTGGGGCCCTCCGGGGTACGTGAAGATCGAGGTGAACAAGGACGTGCAGTTTTTCGCGACCAACAACGGCAGCTCGTCCGCTTCGTTCGTGCGCCAGACGTTCAGTCAGATCCCCACGCCGGGAGCGATGGGGCTCATCGGGCTGGCGGGAATGTTCATCGCCCGTCGCAAGCGGGCGTGAGTTGCGGGGCGTGTTGAATCACACCGGCGACGCGAGCGGGTCCACCGCGTGCGTCGCCGTTTTTTTATGGGTCGTTTTTCGGTAGGGGCTTTGTGAGGCGACTCTTCCCCTGACAGCTTTCCCAGAACGGGGCAAGTTTCGGTTTCATGTTCGGTTTTCCTTGCCAAGCGGCTTCACTGGAGTAGGGTGGTATTGCCGACCCGGGAAGTCGGCAGACCAGGCCGTGCGGCTCTGGTCACTCTCTCACCCCGCGCCGGCCTCTCACCCGACGCGACAGAATGGATTGCAGGAGGAGTCATGGCTTCTCGCGCTTTGTTTTTTTCGGCGGCCGCCGGTCTGGCCGTTGTTTGCGCCTCGCACTCGCAGGGCGCTATCACGTTGACCAACGGCCAGGCGGCCTTGCTCTCGGACGTGATCGGACCCAACAACCCGGATCGAACGGTGAACATCGGGGACAAGACCTTTGTGTTCACGACGTACACGTCGGCGCACTTTCCGGCGACGGCGGTGTCGATCAGCGCGTTCATCGCGGCCAACCCGCTCGACGGGATCGGCTTCGACATCACGGGCGGGTTCGGCGACCTGATCTCGGGCGACGGGACCATCTCCGAGTTCAACCTGCTCTACACGGTGGAGGTGAATCCCACCTTCCTCGCGCAGGGCTATCGCCTCAAGGACATCGGGCTGGCCTTCAACGGGGCGGCGTCGGGCGCGGGCTCGTTCGCCCGGGTGGATGAGAGCGTGTTCGATGGGACGGGGCTGAACCTCCTGGCGACGCTGCACACGAACGTGACGGCGGGATCGTCGAGCACGCAGCAGGACTTCCGCGACTTCTCGCCCTCGGTGTACACGAAGTTCCAGGTGAACAAGGACGTGAAGTTCTTCGCGGTGGCGCCGGGCAATACGGCGTCGGCCTCGTTCGTGCGTCAGACGTTCAGCCAGGTGATCATCCCCGCGCCCGGTTCGGCCGCGCTGCTGGGGCTGGGCGGGCTGGTGGCGGCCCGGCGTCGTCGGGCCTGAGTCGGGTTTTCCGGTGAGACATATTTCCCGCGAAGGGCGTTGCGCAGGCGACGCCCTTTTGCAATTCCGTCGGCGAGGGCGCGCGGGGGGGCGGGCGACTCTAAACTCGGGGCATGGCGGATCTGTGGCAATCGCGTCGGGAGGCGGCGGCGAGGGCGGTGGAGCCGCTGGCGGCGCGGATGCGGCCGCGCACGCTGGATGAGGTGGCGGGGCAGCGGCACATTCTCGGGCCGGGGAAGCTGCTGCGGCGGATGCTGGATGCGGACCGGCTGACGAGCATTCTGCTGCACGGGCCGCCGGGGACGGGGAAGACGACGCTGGCGGAGGTGATCGCGCGGCACCTGGACCGGCACTTCGAGCGGGAGAACGCGTCGAGCGTCGGGGTGGCGCGGATCCGGCAGATCATCGAGGAGGCGAGGGCGAGGCTGGGGGAGAGCGGCAGGCGGACGGTGCTGTTCCTCGATGAGATCCACCGGTTCAGCAAGAGCCAACAGGACGTGCTGCTGGCGGATGTGGAGCGGGGGCTCATCACGCTGATCGGGGCGACGACGGAGAACCCGCTGTTCGCGGTGAACTCGGCCCTGGTGTCTCGCTCGACGCTGTTCCGGCTCGAGAGCCTGAGCGAGGAGGACGTGGTCGCGGTGCTGCGGCGGGCGATCGGGGATGCCGAGCGGGGGTATGGGAAGATGGACCTGAGGGTGGAGGAGGAGGCTCTGCGGGTGTGGGCGGTGAAGAGCGATGGGGATGCGAGAAGGGCGCTGACGGCGCTGGAGGTGGCGGTGCTCTCGGGCGGGAGTGCCCGGACGACCGGCCGTGCTCGTGTGCCCACGTTGGCAACACCACGGGCAGACGAGCTGCCCGTGCCACCCATTGCGATCACTCGCGCGGATGCGGAGGAGTCGATCCAGCAGAAGGCGGCGGTGTACGACGGGACGGGGGACCAGCACTACGACGCGGCCAGCGCGATGATCAAGAGCGTGCGGGGGAGCGACCCGGACGCGGCGATGTACTGGATCGCGTACATGCTCGAGGCCGGGGAGGATCCGCGGTTCATCGCACGCCGGCTGGCGATATTGGCCAGCGAGGACATCGGGAACGCGGACCCGCGCGGGATCATGGTCGCGGCGGCGGCGTGGGAGCTGGTGGAGCGGATCGGGATGCCCGAGGCGCGGATCACGCTGGCGCAGTGCGCGACGTATCTGGCGCTGGCGCCCAAGAGCAACGCGAGCTATGTGGCGATCGAGGAGGCGATGGGGGATGTGCGCGAGGGGCGGACGATCGCGGTGCCGCGGCACATCAAGGACGGGAACGTGCGGAAGGCGGGGGACATGAGCGAGGGCGGAGCGGGCGGGGCCCGGGGCGAGGGGTACAACTACACGCACGAGGCGGGGATCGAATCGAGGCTGCTGGGGAAGGTGGGAGCGCAGGACTACCTGGGCGTGGAGAAGCGCTACTACCGGCCGACGGAGCATGGGGCGGAGAAGATGCTCAAGGAGCGGCTGGAGGAGGCACGGCGGCTGCGGGCGGGGCGGGCTTCGGAGGAGCGGGCGTGAGCGCAACCGACGCTGAGTCCAAGCGGATGCTCCGTCGGCGCATGGCCGCGACGCTGGGGGCGATGTCGCCGGAAGCGCTGCGGATCGGATCGGAACGGGCGTGGCGGCGGGCGGTGGGGGCCGGGGTGTTTGCCGATGGATCGACGGTGCTGCTGTACGCGCCGATCGCGGGTGTGCCGGAGGTGGATCTGACGGGGTTGGCGGAGGAGTTGGTTCGGCGCGGGTGCCGGGTGTGCATGCCTCGCCTTGATGCTGGGTCGAGGACGATGGCGGCGGTGCGGGTGGGGAATCTGACGACGGACCTGGTGGCGGATACGGCGTCGGGGCTGCGCGGGCTGAGGGTGGCGCGGCCGGGGTCGCCGGAGATCGCGGCGGGGGAGTTGGATGTTGTGGTGGTGCCGGGGGTGGCGTTTGACCGGACGGGGGCGAGGCTGGGACGCGGGGCGGGGTACTACGACCGGTTCCTGGCGGGGTTGCCGGGGGGGCGGGCGCGCCGGGTGGCGTTTGCGTTTGATGAGCAGGTGGTGGAGCGGGTGCCGATGGAGGCGCACGACGAGCGGGTGGGGGTGATCGTGACGCCGACGGAGGTGATCGAGGTGTCGGTTGGCGAGGCGGACGCGAGAGGGTGACCGGATGTGGACGGGCGATGCGGATTCGGCCGACATAAGCCGTACCCTCTGAGTTGCTGTCGTTCTCGCGGGCGCGATGCATGTCGCGCCGGTACACTTTTCGCTGATCTTCCGCCGCGGAGCGGCGGGCCACCCTTCACGGACGGACCTCCCATGGCACTGCAATCCCAGTCTCGTCGGCCGACATCGAACCTGCGCTCGTCGGTGAGCCACTTCCGGGGGCGCAACCGGGGGCAGAAGCGGATGCTCGGGGTGGTGCTGCTCCTGATGTGCATCGGGGGCGGGACTGTGTACTTGATGCGCGAGCGGGAGAGCGGGGGATCCAACCCGCTCGGGCCGCAGATGGCCCGGGCGGATGGGGTGACGCTGCCGGCGGCTGCGCCGGTGGGTGCGCCGCCGACGGGCGCGCCGGTGAAGGCGGAGCCGGTGGTGCTGGAGATGGGTGGCAGGGCGCGGGCGGGGGGCGTGGTCGTGCCGGTGGCGGCGGGCGCGGCCCAGCCGGCGGGCGGGAGCGCGCCGGTGGTGCGTGAGCCTGTGCCGGCAGCGGCCCCGCAGGCGGGGATGACGCCGCTGCCGATGCCCACGGGCACGCCGGGATCGGAGACATCGGGATTGCCGGGGGAACTCGCGTCGGCGCAGAGCGCGGCGGAGCGGGCGATGGGGGAGCGGAAGTTGGTGGAGGCGCGAGCGCAGTTGAACAAGATCCTGGTCGATCCGCGGGTGAGCGAGAAGGACCGGGAGGGGATCCGGCGGTGGATGGCGGAGTTGAACAACGACCTGGTGTTCTCGGGGATCGCGTACCCCGGTGATCCGCTGGTGGAGACGTACAAGGTCGAGAGCGGGGACAGCCCGATCCGGATCAGCCGGAAGGTGAACTCGGTGACGGAGGCGGGGTTCATCCAGCGGGTGAACAAGGTGAACGCGCGCTCGCTGCAGATCGGGCAGCAACTCAAGATCGTCAAGGGGCCGTTCCACGCGGTGGTGAGCAAGAGCGCGTTCCGGATGGATGTCTACGCGGGTCCGACGCCGTCGCCGTCGTCGATCGGAACGAGCGGTCTGGGGGCGGGGGCGGAGCCGGGGTGGGTGTACATCCGCTCGTTCAACGTCGGATTGGGCAAGGACAGCGGGACGCCGCTGGGGCCGTTCACGGTGAAGGAGGGGTCGAAACTGGTGAACCCGCCGTGGGTGAACCCGCGGACGGGTGAGAAGTTCGACAAGGACGATCCGAAGAACCCGCTGGGGGAGCGCTGGATCGGGCTCGAGGGGCTCGACGAGGTGACCAGGCAGTGCAAGAGCTACGGCATCCACGCGACGATCGAGCCGGACTCGATCGGCAAGGAGCAGTCGATGGGGTGCATTCGGATGGCGCAGGAGGATGTGGACGTGGTGTACGAGTTGTTGATGGGGCGGGTGAGCGTGGTGAAGATCGTGCCGTGACGGAGGGTGGGGGAGGGGGGTGGGGGGGCTACAGCCCCTGCTCGATGAGCGGGGCCATGGCCGCGGCCTCGAGGAGGCAGGTCTCGACGGCGGGAAGGGCCCAGTTGTCCTGGTTGACGAAGTAGATGTGGTCGCGGTAGGGCGTGCGCATGCGCTCGCAGACGCCGGAGGCGATGAGGCCGGGGCGGGCGAGGGGCATGGAGTGGCCCCAGCGCGACATGCGGACCTGCTCGACGTCGTCGATGGAGAGGTCGAGCGCGCCGAGGGTGACGTCGAGTTCGGCGCGGGCGCGGGCGGCGAAGGTCTGGAGGGAGGTTTCGGCGATGATGTCGAAGCGGCCCTCGTCGTAGGGGAGGGGCCAGTACATGGTGAGGACGCTGGTGTCGCCGTGGCGGCGGGCGAACGAGCCGTTGACGGCGTCGGTGATGCGCTGGAAGTCTCCGGGGAGGGTGGTCGCGCCGGTGGTGCCGGGGAAGTCGCCCTGGTTGAGGAGGAACAGGTCGTAGAAGCGGCGGGTCGGGCGGCGGTTGAGCAGGACGTTGGCGACGACGTAGCCGCGGGTGCGGACCTCGAGGAAGTCGGCCAGGCGCTGCGGGTCGTCGGCGGCGAGGCCGGGGAGGATCTGCCGGGTGACGTGCTTGGGGCAGGCGACGACGACGCGCTTGGCGCGGATGGTGCGGAAGCCCTCGTCGAGGCCCTTGTACACGACGCGGACGTTGTCGGGGCCGAGGACGCGGACCTCGACGGCGCGGCAGGAGGACCGGAGGTGGCGCGGGGGGCACTGGCGGGGCGTGCCGGCTTCGAGGCGGAGGAGTTTGGCCGCCAGCAGCGAGGTGAGGCCCGCGTTGCCGCCGGGGAGGACCCAGCGGCCGTACTCCTCGGCGGCGAGGAAGTTCCACCCGCTGGCGGCGGAGACCTCCTGCCAGCCCGCGTTGAAGGAGGAGTAGCAGTAGCCCTGGATGGCGGCCTGGAGGAGTTTGGGGACGGGGACGGTGAGGGACTGGGTGATGTGGTCGCGCAGGGTCATCGCGTCGAGCTGGCGGATCCAGGTGTTGTCGGCGCTGGGGGAGAGGGGGATCTCGGGGTAGTTCTGCACGTAGGAGAGCAGCAGGAAGCGGTATTGGTTGAACCCGTCGATCTCGATGGGCGTGAGGCCCGCGCCCTCCCAGAAGCCCTCGGCGATGGCGCCGTTGATCTCGATGGGGTCGTCGGTGGGGGGGCTGACGCGCCGGAGGCCGGTGACGCCGAGCTCGCGATAGAGGCGTTCGAGGTACGAGCCGCGATCGGGGGTGATGAAGTAGGCGCCGCCGAGGGAGAAGTTGGTGTCGTTCCATCGCTCGCCCATGCTCACGCCGCCGAAGCGTCGGTGGAGCTCGAGCACCACGGGGCGGTGCCGGCGGAGGGCGTAGGCGGTGGCCAGGCCGCTCAGGCCGCCGCCGATGATGACCACGTCGTGGCTCTCGCTGGGCTCCGGCGGGGCGCCGTTGGGGTATTGGGCCTCGCCCTGGTGGAAGGGGATCTGCAGCTGGGTGGGGAAGTCGTCGCCGAACCACTGCTTGACCACGGGAAGGCCGTTGACGTATTGGATGCCCGCGCTGGTGTCGATGGGGCCGATGGGGAACGAGGCGTCCAGGGCTGCCGAGCCGGTGTCGGCGCACGGCCATGGGTGGTCGGGGTCGTGGTCGTGATCATGGCCGTGGCCGTGGCCGTGGCCCGGGGGGAAGAACCCCGCGGCGGTGTTTCGGGCGGCGAGGCCGAGGGCGACCGCGCTCAATCCGGTGCCGAGGAACTGGCGGCGATTCAGCACGATGGGACTCCGGGGGGGGGACAGCCCGGCCGGGCCGGGGGCGGGGGATCGTTCAATGTGACCCGGATTGGGCGGGTTGCCACACCCCCGGGCCGGGGAGAGCCGTTCCGGGGGGAGGAGGATCGAAATCCGGGGATTTGCCGGACGGGAAGGGGTGGGGCGCGGCTATTTGCGGGGGCGTTTCTTGAGTTCTTTCTCGATGGTGTCCTTGACGATTTGGACGTCGTCGGCGAGGTCGGGGCGGTCGCGGAGGCGGTTCAAGGCCTTGTCGGATTCGCCGCTCTCGAAGAGGATCATGCTGGCGAGGGCGTCGTGGGCGGGGTGCTGGCGCCAGTAGGCCTCGGTCTGCCAGCGAGTCGGGCCGGCCAGGACCAGGGCGCGGGCGGCGGGGAGGTCTTCGGCTTTTCGGGCCGCGGCGGCGGCGTTGCCGGCGAGAGTGCCGATGCGGATCCAGAAGAACTCGTTGAGCACCTTGGCGTCGATGTCGGGCTCGGTCTGCTCGATGAAGTCGAGGACGGCTCCGGCGAAGGCGATGTCGTTTGCGGTGGGCTGGGTGGAATAAGTGCTCGGACTCAGGCGATCGACCTTGGTGTGGGCGAGGTCGATGGCGGCGTTCGCGGTGATCTCCTTGGCGAAGAAGGCGGTGCGGAGGGAGGTGGCGGCGGCGGATCGGCCGGCGGCGGCTGTGGCGGCGATGGCCTCGAGGCGGTCTTTCTCGCTGGAGCAGGCGGCGAGGGCGAGGGGCATGAGCAGAAGGCATGCCCAGATGGCGAGGATGGTCGGTCGCTGGGGGAGAGGTCGGATGCGATCGCTCATTTGGGGGGTTCCTTCATGCCCGTGCGCGGCATGCGACGATACCGACAGGCGGACGATTCGGTTCGGGCTTCACGATACCACGCGCAAAGGGTGTCGGCGTGGTGCTTCGGGCCACGCGATGCGCTCGGGCGGAGTATTGTGTGGCGATCGTTTGGTGGAGGGGATCGACGGGGGACGAACACGGGTCCGACGGTGTCGGACTACCAGGGATGGTGCGGCCATGAACAGTGCAACCACTCGGCGTTTGGGTCTGGCTCTGGTGCTCGCGGGCGCTTCGGTGGCGGTCGTGGGGTGTTCGTCGGGGGGGAGCCAGGCGCGGTCGTCGGAGCCGGTGATCAATCGGCCGATGGTGGAGCAGACGGCGGTGGAGGCGTCGGCGGGGGACGACTCGGCGCTGGCGTTCTTCGACAGTCTGGAGGAGCGGCCGCTCGCGTCGCAGGACGATGCGATCAACGCCTGCCTGCTGCTGGGGACGGGGACGACGGGGGCGACGTACGAGCAGCGGATGGGGATGGCGCAGAAGCTGGGGTACATTCCCAAGAGCTTCGATCGTCCGGCGCGCCAGGCGGTGACGATGGGGGAGGTTTCGGCGATGGGCATCCGGCTGCTGGAGGGGCGGACGCTCTCGCAGGAGGATGCGCTGGCGAAGTTGATGCAGCGCGGGATCGCGCCGGCGTCGGCGCGCTACAACCAGGGGTTGACGGGGGCGCAGCTGGTGTCGATCACGGGGGGGTTGCGGGACGCGATGCGGATCGAGGGCGTGAAGCGGGTGAGCGCGCCGGTGGTGGCCGAGCCGGTGAAGCCCGTGGCGGTCGTGGCCGAGGCGCCGAAGGCGGAGCGGGGGGGGGCGGCGATCCCGCCGGAGGCGGCGATCTCGACCGGGGGCGTGGCGCTGGGGGCGGCGGCAAGGGATCAGGGGAAGGCTGGGGTGGCCGAATCGGTGAAGGGGGCGTCGGAGGCGGTGGAACTGCCCGCGCCGAGGACCGGTCCCATGCCGGTGGCCAAGGGGGCGAAGGGGCACGCCGAGCCGCTGCCGACGCTCGCGCCCGGGAGCGTTCCGCCGGCGATCGACCTGCAGGACCCGAAGGCGAAGCCGTCGGTGATCGGGCCCGACGACAAGGTGATCACGCCGGGGCAGCCCAAGAGCGATGCGAGGCCCGCGGGCGAGGGGGAGAAGAAGGGCAAGGTGTGGGTGCCGGGGCAGCCCATCCGCAAGGCGGCGGGCGCGGAAGAGGGCAAGTGATCGGATGCGATCGGACCACTTTTCGGGCCTGCCACGGGCGGGCGAGACACGAGGGCGAGCGATGAGCAAGCGAAGCACATGGTGGACGATGGCGGCGATGGCGGCGATGCTGGCGGGAGCGCCGGCGGTCATGGCCCAGGCGACGGGCGCGCCGAAGGACGAGGCGGCCCAGCCGCAGTCGCCGCGCCGGATCAAGGCGGTGCGCAAGTCGGTGGTGGATCTGGAGGCGATGGCCAAGGAGCGTCGCCCCGGGCAGGTGATGCCGGGGGATCCGTCGCCGGTGGTGCGGGCTCCGGGGGGCGCGGGCGAGCCGGGGCCGAGCGCGATGACGGGAGGGATGGAGGCGAGCACGCTGCCGGCGGAGCTGCTGCCGACCAAGGGGACGCCGATCCAGTTGCCCGACACCGCGCCGGACGCGCGGACGATCGTGAAGCCGGAGGCGGACCCGAGCGGGCGGGCGATGTCCGTCGAGCCGATCGTGCGGCCGGGGTCGGCTCAGGGCGTGGCGGGCCCGGCGCCGGCGAGGGACGAGGTTCGCGCGGCGGGGACTCCGGGGGGGGGCGTGACGGACCTGACGGCGACGCCGAGCATTGTGACCGGGCACGCCGAGCCGCTGCCGCCCATGGACGGGGGCGTGGTCGATGTCGCGCCGGAGAAGGCGGGCGAGCCGGAGACGGGCGTGGCGCTGGTGGATGGGGCGATCGTGCCGAACATTCCGATGGCGCTTTCGACCGGCGCGCCGAAGGTGCGGGTCGAGTCGGTGAAGGGGGATTCGTCGGGCGTGCAGTGGCGCGTTCCGGGTGGGGCGTGGAGCACGCTGGGCGCCGGGAACACCAGCGAATCGCGGATGGAGATTCGGGCGGGGCTGGATTCGGACGTGGTGCTCGTGGTGGATGAGCGGGTGCGGGTGATGGTGGCGCGCCTGGGGCGCGTGCTCATCGAGCGGAGCACGGAGGTGGGGGGGACGACGGCGGTGAGCGTGACGGTGTCGCGCGGCGCGGTGGAGATCCGGCCGATGGCCGACGCGGGATTCACGGCCGGGGAGATGTTCGCGCGGGTGCGCACGCCGGACCAGATGTTCGGCGTGACGGGGGCCTTGCGCGTGGAGTACGACGCGTTCACGGGGACGCGCCGGCGGACGGTGAATCCATAGGCCGGCCAGAGAGCGGTGAAAAGAGGCTCAAGGCCGCCCTGTTCGGGGCGGCTTTTTTGCCGGGCGAGACGGCATTGTGGTGTCGGGAGGCTCCGACTCCTTGCCGGGCGCGCATTCTGGGGCATTGTTTCATCGTCGAGATTCTGAATAGAGCGGATGGTCCGGGCGGAGTCTGGCGGGCGTGCGAGCGGCGAGGCCGCGGCGCGCGGCGTGCGGGCGTCCATCCCGGCGGGAAGGCGAGCCATGGCCGGCGCAGTGCACTCCATCGTGGCGACGGGACTTCGGGTTGTGCCGTGGCAACTCGAGGTGGGGCAGATGCTCGACGAGCATCACGTGTGCGCGTCGGGGGCGGATGCGCGCCAGCGGGAGCGGTTTGTCATCGACCTTGGGACGAGCCTGGCGAAGTTCACCGAGACGATGGTGTGCACGATCGACGGGTCGCGGATCACGGACCTGCGGAGTTTGTGCGCGGGGTTCGAGCGCGGGCTGGGCGTGGGGCACGTCACGCCGGGGCTCGGGGTGTTCGGCGGGCTGGAGGATGCGATGCGGCGTCGGCCGCGCCACGGGGATGCGCCGGCGATCAGGCGGCGGTTCATCGTCTGGAACGATGCGCACGTGCTGCTGGCGAGCGACCCGGGGCTGTTCGGGCGGGCGGCGGACGCGATCATGGGGGTGGCGGCGGAGCTGGAGTTCTGGTCGGACGATGTGCTGCTGATCCAGCGGGCGGTGTTCGTGGGGAGGCCGGCGCTGGACGTGTACGCGGAGGACGCGAGCGGGCAGTTCAAGAGGTGGCACGCGGAGCGCGGGGAGGAGCCGCTGTGGAAGGTGGTGACGGGGCGGAGCGCGCCGAGCGTGGCACGGTGGCGGGTCGGGGCCGAGGTGGACGCGCCGCAGTAGCGGCTAGGCGCAGACCCGTGGGACGACGCGGTGCCAGTAGTCGTGGCCGGCGCGGTCGGCCTTGGGAAAGAACACGCACACGGCCCACGCGCCCTGCTGGCGGCAGTGGCGGAGGTACTCGACCATGTCGTCCTCGGGCACGCCGTAGAGGTGGGTGACGAACGGGGCGAGGGGTGAGGAGGGGGCGGAGCGGGCGTGGGCGGTGGCCATGGCCTTGACGATGTCGAGGGCGACGCGGCGTTCGCGCCGGGGACCTTCGGGCTCGGTGTTCGGATGGACCCGCAGCCAGTTGTGCAGGGTCTCCCAGCCGGGGTCGTCGTTGAAGAACGGCTGGGTGCGTCCGTTGGGGATGCCGCCGTACCAATCCGGGCATTGCAGGTCGGCGGCGAAGAGCCCGTCCATCTGGTGCTGGAGTGTCTGGGGGCGGACTCGCACCGGGGACCAGGGGCTGTCGCAGGCGGCCTGGTACTCGCCGATGCGGAGGGTGGCCCAGGGGTTGGCGGGGGAGCGCCGGAAGGCGGCGCGGGCGAAGACGGAGAAGGCCTGCTCGCGCGACCAATCCCAGGCGAGGCGGATGGCGCCGCGATAGGCCTCGCTGCTTTCATCGTTGATCGGGTCGCGGCCCGGGGGGATGCCGATGGCCACACGGTCGCGGTATCTGGGGAGGGGCTGGCCGTCGAGTGTGCGCCTGCCGGCCATGTACTGGGCGAAGGTGTGCATGCCGTCGATGGTGTGGGCGGGGTCGCTGGCGCGCGGGTCGGCGAGGGCCTCGGGCACCCATCCGGTGTCGGGGTTGCCGGAGTGGCCCGAGTAGTCGTCGCCGATGCCGTTCTCGCTGGTGATGATGAAGGCGGGGGGGTCGGGGATGTGGCGGAAGGCGAGTTCGGCGGCGAGGTGCTCGAAGAACTCGGCGGACCATGCGGCGTTTCGGCGGAGGCCCTCGGCGAAGAACGGGCCGCGCCGCCCGCTCTTGAGGCGGTCGGCGGGGTGGTTGAGGAGGGGGATGGCGTTGGGGAGGGTGATGAACTCTTCGGGGGTGTGGGCGGAACCGAAGCCGGCGCGGATGCCGAACCAGTTGAAGGGGCGTCCGGGGCGTGCGTGCTCGAAGCCGGAGTGCATGCGCGCGATCAGGGTCATGAATCCATAGACGGTGTCGGCGGGGCCGGCGGCGGGGGAGAAGGTGTTGC
>OEIU01000727.1_pt1 | contig 27440 bp, 23 predicted proteins | sample 1539221 | NCBI WGS metagenome assembly OEIU01 (sample SAMN03792071, study PRJEB22550) | activated sludge metagenome | feature: wastewater treatment plant; material: activated sludge; isolation source: Wastewater treatment plant of a petroleum refinery complex | place: Argentina: Zarate | collected...
GCAGCAATCCGACCTGGCGACGGCAGGTGACGACGATCGGATCAGCCTCGTAAATGTCCTCGCACAAATGCTGCGTGGTCGGATGATTGACCGTGTGCATGTCGACCGCGTCGCGGTCGTGGTTGATGGCGATGTCCGGTTCACGGCCGAGCGCTTCGCTCATTGCCTCAGATGCGCCGCCACCACCGGCGAACAGATCGACGATCAACTCGTCATCGAACGGCAGGACGTTCTGAAGCGACTCCCAGACTACTTTCTCTGCTGCAGCCATCTACTACTCCGTCTCGCACTCGCCGCCCAGTACGGCGGAATGTCTCAAATTTGAGTAATTGTGTAAATACTCAATTATGAGGAATGTGCGTCGAAGAGCGCCGCAGTGCGCGGGAATTTGGCGCGGACGATTTCGGCAACCGCATTGGCGTACTCGCGGATTTCCTGCTGCGCATTCGGCGCCATACGCAAGGTCAGGAAGGCAAGCCAGTTGCGCAGACTGGCGCACGCACGCATGCGGCTGTAGTGGCCGACAGGCATGCCAATGCGTGCCATCTCCTTCGGGATGCCGATGCTCAGGCCGAGTTGGTAGTGCGCTTCCTGTTTTGCGTACAGATCGGCCTGAACCGCCAACCATGCGTCGACGTCCTCCCACGACGGCGGCGTTTCCACCGTGCTACTGGCCTGTCGGTTCTTCGACGCCATTGCCGCGACGGCCCGTTCATGGACGGACTTCGAGTCCGGCAGATAGTGCAGGTCTGGTAGCGGCGCATAGCGCGCGCTCATTTCGTTGTATGCCTGCGTCCGGTGGCGATGCCACTCACGGAAGACAAAGATCGGCGCCTGGACCTCGATAGTCATGCCAGCGAACTCGAACGGCGTGGCGTGCTTGTTCTCGTACAGGAACTTCAGCAGCTTCTGGTCCTGGTCCCAGCCGCGGAAACTACCCTGCGTCGACTGGCGAGCGGCTTCGATGATGCCGGTCTCGAAGTCCGGACTGTAGAAGTCCCGATCCTCGTGACCTGGTCCAGACGTGCCGACGCCCCACGCTTCAACGAATTGAACGTAGCCGTGGTCAAGAACCTGAATTCGCATTGATCTCCTCCATCATCTTCTTTGCTTCGAGTCGTTGTATTTCCCGGTCGAGGTACCATCGCGCCTTCTTCAGGTCCTGAACGATGTCGTCCTTCTTGCCGGCCCGGCTGATGTACTTCACGGTATTGCCGAGGCAGAAGCCGAGCTGCCATGCCTCGATCACCTTGATCGCCTCGTACGTGTTGTCGGCGCCGCCGTAGTGCTGCGGATGGTCGACGGCTTCCTTCTTCTCGCTCACGACGCGAACTCCAGCCGATCGATCGTGACGCCGCCGCCGTTACCGCCGTAGATCTTCGCGGACGCGATCCGTCGGCGCGTGTAGCTACCGACGTGGTTGAAAATCATGTGCAGGACCTGGAGTTGAAGCTGCGTCATGGCGGCTCAGTCCTCGTACCGATCCCATGCATCGCGGAAACCTCCGAGGCGCTTCTCCATCACGCGCTCCAGGCCTTTGTGGAAGTACGGATCCAGCCAGTGCTGATCGAGACACCAGCGAATCGCGCCGGTCTCCATGTCGTCGAGTAGGACGCCATCCCAGCGCTTCAGCGGGCAGGTGCGCGGGATGCGGCATTCCTCGCTGTATTCCCAGAGTTGGGACCAGGTCTCGATCTCCGGATTCAGGGCGAGGATTCTCCGCAGAAGTCCATGATTGATAAGGCAATCCTGCATGGCGCCGTGGGCATTGCGGAGGATTTCCCGGGTCTCGGGGGTGGCTCCGTAACACATATATGTGAGTGCGCTCTGGGAGTAGCCGGTCGCCTCAGGCCAAAGCCACTGCGCGATAGCGTGCGTGTCGATCCGCTTCACGTCGGGCCGGCCCGCCGCCTCCCAGTCGAAGTCGATGGAGTGACCGACCAGGTAGTCGCACGGCGGCAACTGGAACGCCGACGATGGCGCGCAGTCGTCCAGCTCGTGAGGCAGGATGTGGTGTACTGCCATCGATCCGAACGTGATCTGCTTCGACGGCCTAAATCGCTGATGCCAGTCGTTGCCGATCGTGAGTTGCGGATCGATGCGGTCGCACTCGCCGACCAGATCGATGACGGGTGCGATCGACAGCCATGCGGCCTCAATGATCTCGCCTTCCTTGCGGTCGGTGAGTTCGGTGTCGAAGATGAGCGCAGTCGTCATGCTGCCACTCCGCGGCGAATCGCAGCGAAGCGCTTGCGCGCCTCCAACAGGAACGTGTTCGCCGACAAGCTGCTCGCGCAGAACGTGTCCTGCACCTCGGCGACGCGCTTGTGATTGGCCGCATCTGTCGATAGCGACGACCAGACCTTCAGATACTCGGATTCGACACGCTGGTGGCCTGCAATTGCCTCGATGGCACGATCGATGTCTCTGGAATGCAGGCCATAGAGCGAGACCGCGTGCTGGTCTGGTTCGGCCAGCTGCGTGGACCGCTCAGTGATCCTGACATTGATGGCGATTTCTCCGGGCTCGTCCGGACCCAATCCCCTCGTAGTCGCGATGTGTCTCGCATCGCTCACAGCAGCTTGAAGACTTATCCACGAACTGAATTCCACGATCAACGTGCCCCGATAGTGGAAGGCGACACTGGCAGAGAGTTCGCGGTACCGAGCGATGATGGCTGGTCCCTCCGTGATCTGAGCGACCGTGCCAAGCTGACGCCGCAGGCTGAGCGTTTCGATCGAAAGATCCAGAATTCGAGCGTGTCTCAGACAGTTCATGCATTGCTCCTGCTTATGCGAACAGCCGTGGTTGTTTGGTTGCGTCGAGAATGCGTCGGTACCCGATGTCGAAGTACTCGCGCTCTCGCTCGATGAGGATCGGTTCAAAGCCGGCATCAAGTGCTGCGAGTCCCGTCGACATGGAGCCGCTGAACGGGTCGAGGATGCGTCCACCCGGCGGCGTGATGAGCGTGCAGAGCCAGCGCATCAGTGCGATCGGCTTTACAGTCGGATGCGTATTGAACTCGCCGCGCTCGGATGCGGAGGTCTTAGCGCAGTAGAAGAAGCGGGCCGCACTGCCGCTGTCGTTTCGTGGTAACGAGATGCTGCGGCGACCGCCAATCATCCCGCCGTTGTAGACATTTCCGCTGAAACCATTGGCCGTAGACTCATTGCCCGTCACCGCAGCGATAGCGCCAGGTGTATCCGGAAAGCGCTCCACGACCTCCTCGCTGCCGTCGTGGGCCAGATTGGCGGGCCATCTTCCGGGCTTCGTCTTGCCGCAATACTCGGCTTCCTGCTTCCAGTTTCCGGTCGCATTGACCGATGCGCCCGGATTGAGACGCTTTACCGTGTACTCGACGCCTTGCGCGTCGTCGGCATGGACACGGCACGCATCAATGTTCAGCGCGCCGGTGCCGTACTTCGCGACGTTCTGCTCGACAGTGCCTTCGAGCGGCTTGCGAGCAAGCAGGATCGGCTCGAACGCCGGCTTCAGCGCGGTGCCCCAACCCTCCATGTTGCCATGCAGATTCTTCGATTTCGGGAATCCTGACCCGAATACCCACATCAAGGTGTCGCGGATCTCGAAGCCAGCATCTTCGATCCCGATCACGAGCCGATGAAACATTCGCGGACTTCCGAACGCGACGAGGTGCGCGCCTGGCTTCATGGCGGCGAAGGTCATTCGCGCCCAATCCTCGGCCCACACGGCGAAAGCGCGTCCAGCGCTCACGCTAGTGTCGTAGGTTCCTGCGCTCTCCGACCGCGATAGCCGAGGTACTTTGCGGTCGTTGCCGTATCGATCAGGCGACTGCTTCTGCGAAGCGCGTTTCGCTGCGCGCTCCTCGATATCAGTTCCATCCCATGCGCGGCCCATGAAGCGAATCCCGTACGGCGGATCTGTCACCACGGCGTCGATACCGGATAACGACGGCAGCACATCCGTCATGTCGGCGTGATACAGAGTTGCATTCCTGACGCGCATCGCTTGCATCAGCAGCCCCGATACGCTTCGCCGGTCGACGTGGTGTAGCGCGACGCCCAACTCTGGGCCGCCGTCATGAGCCGGTGATACCGATCCATCAGCGTCTGCTTCTTCATGGGATCGGTCTCGGCGTCTGCCTCGCGCTTTGTTAGCAGCGCAGAAGACTCGAACGCCTCGGCCATGCGCGGCGAGCGCTCTTCCGGCAGGTCGCAGTTACTGTCCACGCGCGAGGCTTCCGAACAGGAGCACGCCGGAATTGCTCTCGGCGCGGCTGTGCCTGGCCATGGATCGGTATTTGCCAACGCCTTCAGAGACGATGGCGCCGACGATCAGCAGCAGTCCCCACGCAAGCACGAGCGCGGCCGACCTGAGCGGATGAGCGTCGACGATGGTGGCGATCCAGTTGATTCCGGCGCCGATGGTGGCGGCATCGATCAGCAGGATGAGCCCGACCAGGATGGCCGCGCCGATCACGATTCCGATGCAAAGTGCGCAGACCTTGCTGCGCTCTTCACGGTCCTTGATCGCCGGCAGATCTTTGAATTCCTGCATCACCATGGATGCCTCCCGTTATGTTGTGTTTCCCGGTTTCGGGTCATATTACTCATTTTTGAGTATTAATCAAATTTGAGCAAGACGATGCTGCAAGAGGCCGCCCGTGACCCGGGCGGCGGACTGGCGCACATGGAGAAACCCCGCCTCGGCGGGCACCGGCCATCTGGCCGTCACGACCAAAGCGCGTGAATAGCGCGTCAGGAAAGCGGCCGGACTTACGTCATGTCGGGCGGGTCGTGACACGACACTGATGGCATGGATTCCGCCCTCACGGTCGCGTTCGATCCCGCTGCGCCGGCAGACGAGCGGGCTGACGCGAATGCGCAGCTACAGAAGGCGACGATGCCGAACGCATTGTCGGACCTGCTGCCGCGCGCCGATATCCAGCCAATCATCGACCACATCCGCGCCGATCTCGAAGAGCAGGCGATCACAAAGGCCCTATCCAGGCAGAACGTGATTCCCTTCCCCTCGAAGGCGGTCAAGGCGCGCAAGCCGGGCATGCAGTCGGTCTTCCTGGACGACATCCAGATCAATGTCCGCGGCGAGTGGTACGAGCGGCCCGGGGTATTCAGCTTCGACGCGATGCGCGCAATGGTCGAGCAGACGCCGATCCTGAATGCGGTCGTCATGACCCGAATTCGGCAGGTGCAACGCTTCTGTCGGGTTCAGAGCGTCGAGAAGCCAGGCTTCCAGATTCGGCTCAAGGACAAGGACAAGCACCCGAACGCCGAAGAGAAGAAGCAGATCGAGGCTCTGCAGGGCTTCTTTCTGAACTGCGGATGGGAGTCCAATCCGCGCCAGCGGCTGCGCCTGAAGCGAGACAACTTCTCGAACTTCATGGCCAAGCTGGTTCGCGATTCCCTGACCATGGACTCGATGCCGATCGAGACCGAGTTCAAACGGGACCGGTCGCTCGGCATCGACGGCATCTATGCGGTCGACGGCGCCACAATCCGCCTCTGTAGCGAGGAAGGATACGACGGCGACGACGAGATCTTTGCGCTGCAGGTCGTCCAGGGAAACATCCGCGCCGCCTACACCTATGACGACCTGATCTACATCCCGCGCAATCCGCGCAGTGATGTGCTGGTGGGCGGCTACGGTCTTGCTGAGACCGAACTGCTGATCCGGGTAGTGACAGGCTTCCTCAACGCCTTCACGTACAACACCAAGTACTTCGACTCGAACGCGATCCCGAAGGGATTGCTGCACCTGACCGGCAACTACGGCGAACAGGATCTGGCCGCGTTCAAGCGGTTCTGGAACGCCATGGTCAAGGGCATCAACAACGCGTGGGCCCTGCCTGTACTCGTCTCGAAGGATCAGGAGTCGAAGGCAGCCTTCGAGAAGTTCGGCGTCGATGTGAACGAGATGATGTTCTCGAAGTGGATGTCGTTCCTGACCTCCCTGATCTGCGCGATCTACAGCATTTCGCCGGACGAGATCAACTTCGAATCTTTCAGCGACGGCAAGTCATCGCTTTCGGGCAGCGACACGGACGAGAAGCTGGCGAACTCGAAGGACAAGGGCCTGCTGCCGCTGCTCGCCTACTACGACAACCTCTTCAGCGACTACATCGTCTCCGACTTCGGCGACAAGTTCGAGTTCGAATGGACCGGCATCGAAGTCGACGACCAGAAGCAGAAGTTCGAGGAAGTGAAGCTCTGCAACACGGTCAACGAGCTGCGCGCGAGCCGCGGCGAGAAATCGATCAAAGAGCCGTGGGGCGATGCCCCGCTCAATCCCTCGCTCATCGCTGCATGGCAAGCCGCGCAGCAGCAGAGCCAGGAGGACTACGGCATCACGCCCGCCAGCGGCGATGACGATGCTGGTAGCGACTTCGGCTCACCCAACGATGACGACGACAGAACTGATGCGGACTCCGCTGCGGAGGGCGCTGATCAGCTCGGCAAGTCTTTCGGACTGCCTCTCTTGACGATTGAACCTTAGCGCAACCCCCATTGGGAGAATGCAATGGCATCTCTGATCTATGACTCGTACTTCGATGATCTCAACAAGGGCAACGTGGTCCCGTCCAGCGACAGCTTCAAGGGCATGCTGGTCGCGGCTGCCTATACCCCGAACAAGGGCACGCACGCGAAGCGCAGCGATGTGACGAATGAAATCACTGGCACCGGCTACGCGGCTGGCGGCGTTGCTGTCACCGTGGCGGTATCGCTCGACACGACCAACCATCGTGCCGACGTGACAATCACCGGCCCGAGTTGGGCGAGCTCCACCATCACGGCGCGTGCCATGGTGGTCTACAAGAGCCGCGGTGGCGCGTCGAGCGCAGACAACCTTGTCTGCTACATCGACTTCGGTTCGGACGTTTCCAGCACCGGCGCGACCTTCCAGGTCACGGTGACTTCTCCGCTTCGCATTCAGAACTGATCTGGCGGGCGAGGCAACCCCTCGCCCTTCTCTGTTCTGTTTGCTTGGGGAGTGGCATGCTCGATCCGGCCTCGCTGACCGATGACGAGTTGCAGTCTCGTCGCGTGTTTCTGGAAGAAGTGCGCGAGAACTGCACGCGCGAACTGACCGTGCTCAACCGCGAGACGGAGCGGCGCGACTGGGCGCGTCACGCGCAGATTCAAGCCGCTGTCGCCATTGCCGAGGCTCGTGGGCAGGAAGTGGTCCATGCCATCGGCGATGGCGTATACGCGGGCGTCGTGGCGTAGCACATGGGAAGTCCGCGCCCATCGCTTCTGTTTGGCATCCCGAGCGCGTCTTGGGATGGCAAGTACTACGCTCGCTATCCGCGCGGCGACAAGCCTGGCAATGCCGGAAATCTGGCGCTTGGGGTGTCCTCCTATTCTGTGATCGAGGGGCGGCAAGCGACCTTCACTGTCTCGCGCACGGACGGATCTAGCGGCGCTATCGCTGTTGACTGGACGCTGTCCGGCATATCGCAGGGCTCGCCCTCCCCGGCCTCCGGTTCAATCACCTGGGCCGACGGCGAGACCGGGTCGAAGTCCCGCATCATTACCGTCGGCCTAGTTACAGCCGGACAATCCGGCACTCTGACGTTGTCGAATGCTCGATCGACCAGTGGTGGAGCAACGCCGGTCATCACTGGAGCGACCGCCACTTTCGCAATTTCGAACGACACGGCTGCGCCGACTGTCGCCGCCATCGCCGCCTCCGCGCTGTCGTCATCGAGCATCCAGATCACGCTGGTCACGCCATCGACCGATGCTGGCTCCGGACTTTCGAGCTACACGCTGCAGCGTGCGACAAATTCCAGCTTCAGCGCGAATCTCGTGAACGTCACGGGCCTGGCGAATGGATCGTTCCCGTACTCCGTTACAGGCCTGAACGCATCGACGAGGTATTACTTCCGGCTGGTGGCGCTGGATCTCGCGGGCAACTCGTCAACGAGCGCGAGCGCGAATGCGACGACGCAGGCGAGCGGCGATGTCGCTATGACATTTGATTCTGGGTGGACCGTCGGCGGCGGATCGTTCGCTCCCGGACAATCGTACGCGTTCAGCCGCACTGCGGCGGATCTTGGCACCGGGCCAACCGTGGTTGGCTACATCAGCGCTCGCGGCGGATCGGCGGGAGCAAACGTCACATCCGCGGGTGTGGTCGGTACGTTCGAGATGACCGTAGGAGATGGCGGCGGAGATCAGCCGACATATGCGGTCGGTCCGGACGATGACACATGGATGCAGATGCTGACAGTGGCAAATTCCCATGTGGGTGACGGCACTGTCCGTCAAGCGAACCTGAATGGCCTGCCAAATTTCGATACGTTCTACGTGTCGATGCAACTGTACACCGACGCCCCCACCAGTTTCGCTTCCTACAACGAAAAATCGGTATGGGTAACGCGCAACGGGAACGTGTCTGGTGCCGGTCATGACTTGGTGCTGTCGCAATCGTTCAGCGTCGGATCAAACTCGAGCGGCGGCACCGCGCTGTACTGGGGCGGCACGGGCAGCGATAACGCGGGAAATTACCCGCCGAACGACGGGCGCAACGTCAGAAACGCGCAGACATTCCGGTCGTGGGGATTCAGGCCACATACGACAGCCGCAGTAAACGCGCTTTACGACGCCTTCATGCAGACTGTGGTCGGGTCGTCTCGCTATCAGTCGTCATCGACAGGTCTGCGCACAGCTTGGGGGTCTCCCGGGGTCGATGCGTCATGGACTCAGATCTACTGCGTCGGATATCTTCAGAATCGAGGGGCAACGCCGCCCGTCAGCTCGTATCTCGTGAAAGATTACCTGGTGCAGATTGGCGCGAACGCATGGAAGCGATTCTTTCTCACGAATGCGCCAACCCTCGCCGGCTCAACGCGGATGTTTGACTGTCGCCCGATATCCTGGAGTGCGGGCGCAGTGACGATTGTGCTGCCCTACGTGGGCGAGTCAGACCTGAGCGGCTGGTATCTGTGGTACGGCAATGGGACGTCATACACCAGAGTAGGGAGTGCGAGCTAATGCCTGATCTTTATGCGTATGTCGATCCGGCGGCGGGCGACGATGGTACTGGCGTTGCAAACGCTAACCCCGTGACTGCCGCTGCATCGCCGTATCAAACGCTCGCTGCCGCGGAGAGCGCAAACAGACAGAACCTCACAACGCTCGGCGGAGCATTCGTTATTAGAGTGCGCGAGGGGGTTGAGAGTCGTGCAACAGCAATAGGTATTCTGAGCGCCAACTGGCCCGGCTCGACAGATGCATATTGCGTGCGCATTGAGGCCGCTGGAGATGGATATAACGACGGCACGCCATCGGAGAGTGTTGGCTACACGTTGAAATGCACCGGTGGCGGCGCCAATGTGCTGTCCCACGACGATGTTTGCGTGTCACTGCGTGGTTTTCGCCTAGCGCAGACAAACTACGGCGACGCATTGTCCCATATCTTGGCTTACGGCTCTCTCTCGCTCGACCGAATGGTGATCGCTGCAGAGGATGGCGCATGCGTGCGATCTGCAGGTGGCGCAGATAGCGCCGGCCGGCGCACGTCGATACTCAACAGCGTCATTATCTCGAAGGCGGAGCGCGCGTTTCGAGGGAACGTCTCTACTAACGATCACTATCTGACGATTGAGCATTGTACGCTGATCGGCAATCACGCCACATTCCCATCTGTACACCTCAGCGATGAAGTGCAGACTGTCAGATATAACTACGCGCACAATCGCGGCGCGGGCGCTGCTTATGGTGGAACGGGATGGGCGGGATCGACAAGAGCGCGCAACGCGTCAAGTGACAGTAGTGGTGACGGTGGATATCAATCCATCGCGTACAGTACGTCGAGCGGCGCTTACTTCACGGGCATCACTGCTGGGTCGGAAAATCTCGACATCAGCGCGTCGTCGTCACTCAAAGATGCGGCGACCGGATCGTCAGAAACACAGGATGTAGTGGGTCGCTCGCGATCCATTCCTGACATCGGTGCGTTCGAGTATCCGAGCGCGCCTTCTTCTCAGGTACGGTCGACCAGCACGGCAGCGGAAGTTTCGAGCGGATCGCTCACGCTCAGTGAGCCGTCGGGCGCAGCCGTCGGGGATATTCTGGTCGCGATCATCTCCTCTCGAGGTAGCGCAGCTTTCATGCCGCCGTCGGGTTGGCAGCAGATCGTGCAGGTGACCGACGGCAATACATCGACCACCGCATCGAGTTCAATCGCCTCGGGCTGCGCGTTCTGGATTCGTCGCGGTGGCAGTGCTCCCAGCTACGACTTCTCGCGGACTGGAGGCGACGTCGCGCGCGGCGTAGTGGTCGCCATCCGAGATGCGAGAGAGGAGGGATCGCCGTTCGATGGCGTTCCTACCATCAATACGCTGGGGTCGAACTCAGCGACGGTGACTACCGGTGAAATCACCACGGCCAATGCGAACTCGCTGCTGCTGCTCGCAATCGCCGGCGCCGACAACACGACCGTGAGCGGCTACACGGCTGCGACCGACCCGACCTCTGGCTGGACGGAGAGCCACGACTCGAACACTGCGACAGAAGCCGACACTACCGTTGCGGTGGCGACCGCGACGAAGGCCAGCGCGGGCGCAACCGGTACGCTCCAGGCGACGGCGGGCGTGTCAAGTCAACACGTTGCAATGGCGTTCGCGATCGGCAGCGTTGGAACGACAGCGCCGAGCGATGAGGTTGCGGTCTCCGGCGTGACGCCGGGCGTCCTGCGCAATGGTCAGACCGGGATTGTCATCGCCGGTTCCGGCTTCCTGAACACGCAGGGCGCTGCCCGGGTGGTCATCTCCCCGACCGACGACATCGATGACCCCGACGCGGTCGAGCAGACCATCACGTCTTATGGGGCGACGAGCATCCAGATCACGGCGGTTCGCGATGATCTGGAGTTCCACGAATCCCTGTTCCTGTTCGTCGAGACCGACGAGGGTGATTCGAACGAGGACGGCTTCACGGTCTCGTTCACGCCTGCGACCGCAACGCTCAATTTCACGGGCGATAACAGTTTCATCACGAACAGTGGAGCGCTGCAGGCGAGCGTCTCGGGGATCACCGTCCTGTTCTATAGCAGCGCGCGACCGCCGAGCAGCGGTACGGCAGACCAGACACTGACCGGTCGCTCCACGGATGGAAGCGGTGAGGCGTCATGGCAGTTCGACGCGGGATCGCTGGAGTACGGCGATCCGGCCTTCTATATCGCTTTCGCAACCGATCCGGACGACGACTTCTTCTCCATGGGAGAAATCGTTCCGGACTACGCGTAAAACTATGCGGCTACTCAGCAACCTTCGAGACGGACTCGGGCGGCGGTTCCTTTCGAACCTGATCGGCGCGTCAGGCGCGGCAGGTGTCGGCACCGGAGTAACCGCTTCCAGCCATGCGCCGAGCGGAGCTGCGACCGGCGCGGCAGAGTCGAGTGGCGCTGGCGCATCGGTCAGTGTGAGCGCGCCAGACGGTGTAGGTCAGCAGGTCGTGGGAGCCGCCGGCGACGGCGTGGCCGTAACCACGACTGCGCCGAGCGCTACTGCGTTTGTGTTCGGCGAAGTGACGCTGGTTGCCCCGCTATACACTGGCCCGAACTCGATTCTGAATGCCATCAACTTCGACGGAACGCCTCTTCCTGGTGACGCGGTACGCTTCGAACTCACGAACGGATTCACCGTGTTGCCGAGCGGTGAGATCTTCGCGAACGAGAACAGCGGCACGTACACGCTGCAGTACAACGATGGCAGCGGCTGGGTGGAATTCCAGGTAGAGCTGACGGACGCATTTGTTGCGTCCGGTACCGGCGCATCGGCGGCATCTGTCGCGCCGAGCGGCGAAGCGGTGAACACAGCGGCAGGGTCAATCCCGTCCTCGAGTGCATCTGCGCCGGACGCGACCGCGTCGGGCGCATCGGCAGCCTCGGGCGCAATCGGCTCGGCTACAGCGACGGCCCCGAGCGGCGGGTCGTCCGGCAGTTCGGTTGGATCACGAAGCATTGCATCCGCAACTGCTGCGGCTCCTGACGCTGCCGCGATCGGCGCTGTGAGTGCGATCGGTTCTGGCGTCACCGCGTCCGTGAGCGCGCCCGGCGGACATGGCGGCGGTGCCTCTATTGCGACAGGCAGCGGCATTGAGGCGACGGCAGCCATCCCGCTTGGAAGTGCGAACCCTGTTGGCCCAAGCCTCGCACTCGGCGCCATTGGCACCTCCACGGTGGGAACGCCCGCCGGCTACGCTACGGGCGGACTGTCAGTCGGCGGCGCGATCGGGCAAGCCGTCGCATCGGCTCCGAGTGCGATCGGACGCGGCAGCGCCGTTACGTCCGCCGCAATCGGAACTGCCGCCGCCTCGGCCATGGAGGCGTCAGCCAGCGGCAATGCCAGAGCTGTCGGAACTGGACGACAGTCATCCGCTGTTCCGCCGCAGGTAACTGCAATTGGATCGGCCGCCGCCACTGGCGCTGGACAGCAGCGCGTCGCCTCAGCGCCGACCGCAGTAGCGGGTGGAGCTGCCGCGGCGAAAGCGGGCATCGGGTCAGTATCGGCAGCCGCTCCGACCGGAAGCACGAGCACGTCCGTCAACGTCGGATCAGGCATCGGGACCGCTTCGACTCTGGCGCCATCCGCCATCGTTGCCGGCTCAGGGTATGCCACTGCGGAGATCGCGACCGCAACCATCAACGAGCCGCAAGGCGCCGCTGCAGGCAATGCTCGCGGACAAGGAGGCTTCGGCGCATGTGTGGCGAGCGTCCCTACCGGCGGCGCAACCGGCGCAGCGGAGGCGTCATCCTCGCTCCCTTTTGGCAGTGGCTCGGCGCCATCTGGCGAGGCATCGTCGAACGACTCCGCGGTTGGCTCGGGTAGCGTCGTCATGGCCTCGGCGCCGCAGGGGATCGTTACGGGCGGAGCGCGCGCGTTCGGCAACATCATATCGATTCGCGCCTACGCTGCAGCGGCGCGCGTGACGGGCGACATCCTCCCGGTGATCCTGCCGGAGGATCCGCGCATCCCTGAGCCGCCGCCATCGACGATCACGTCGAGCGGTCGAAAGCCGGCTCCGAGCGATGTGACGATCCCCGCCTCCAAGATTTCATCGAGTAGGCGATGATCGAGCGACCGAAGGATCCTGAACCAAAGCCTGGAGTCATCGTCGGTGACGAGGTCTTCGTGCGCCATCCGCGCGGCGATTGTTCCGCGCGCGTGGTCGCGACCGGCAAACACGGCATCACAGCGACGATTGGCGGCAAGCCGCATCGCGTGAAGTGGGAGAACGTGCTCGGCCACAAGGCACGCACTGCGCTCCACTACAACATCGTCGAGCGAGGTGAGGATGGCCACTTGGTCGAAGATGCGGGCGGCGCGCGCCGCTTCATCAATATTCCGAACGAGGCGAAAGCTGACCCGCTCATCGTCAAGGCGCTGCCGAAAGATCGCGGACTGAAAGCTGGCAAGTCCGTGTCGTTCCGACTCGGGGAGAAGGACGGCGAAGGCACCATCATCGGTCGCCCTGGAGCGCACGGCGCGCATGTTCGCGACGCTTCCGGTGCCGTGCATCTGATTCGCTGGCACGAAATGAAGCCAACAAAGAAGCGAGTCGTGAAGTAACCCTGTAGAGGACGATTCCCCATCGTCCGACCAGCGGGCAGGTGTCGATAACAGCCCGCGGCGGCCACGTCTGTCGCGCCTCCGGGCGCAGTCCTCCTGCACAGAATGGGAAGCCGCTCCGGTGCCGTCTTCGGACGGCGTCGTGACTGTACTGTCGCATTTCCTATGACGATTCTCTTGGACATCGAAGGACTCACCGACCAGGAGACCGACCATGCGCTAGAGCTCATCTACAAGGCTCTCGGCGATGGCGACGATGACACGTTGTGGGATCAGCATCCCTCCCCGCTCGTCCGACGCCTCATCGAGCTGTTTACGCAACGCGGGATGATGCGCATGGATGCGGTGCGCAAGGAACTGGCTGCCTGGCTCGTCGGGAATCGATACGAGCCGGATCATGTCGCGCCGCGACCCGATGGCGCCATGCTGCGATGGACGCCCGAGGAACTGAAACTGGTCCGGTTCTACCTGACCGCGTTGCCTCCCGATCAGTTCACACTCGATGACCAGATGCTGCTGGTCGACTACCTGGTGCATCGCTACTTGCCGGCGGACGCCATGCGCAGCGAGGCGGAATGGCTCACGACGCGCGCGGTCCTGATGGGCCGTGTCCAGGCGAACATGGCGGCGGAAGCAACTACAGCACAAGCCGACAAGGTCATGGCGGCGATGCCGCTCACGGTTCGCGCCGCGCAGTCCGCGTTCCGGCTCTCCCCTCGCCAGCTTGCGACACTGAACTTCGCTGCGTCACGCGCGGCCGATCGCGTCCAGAAGGTCAGCGATGACGCGCGCTACCGCCTACGCAACGCGATCCGCATCCATACCGAGAAGCAGACGCTGGGCGATCCGACCGCGACCGGCCAGAGCCTGCAGACGAAGCTGCTCGATGAATTCGGCGCCCTGAACCGCGACTGGCGCCGCATCGCAGTGACCGAGGCTGGCGAAGCGCTCAATCAGGGCGTGGTCGCCAGTACGCCGCCCGGCCATCACCTGAAGCGCGTTGAGCAGTATCGCGGTGCATGCGCGTTCTGCCGCTCGATCGACGGTCGCGTGATGGAAGTCGTCCCGGCCGACGAGCCCGTGAAGAATGGCGACACGCAGGTATGGCCTGGGAAAACGAACATTGGCCGATCCGCATCGCCGAAGAAACGCGTCGGTCGCGGCTTTGCGGAGAGGCCTGAGAGTGATCGCTACTGGGTCGCCGCCGGCGTGCAGCACCCGAACTGCCGCGGACGGTGGACACATGTCGATGATCCGCGCGAGGGCGACGATCTCGAGTTCGCGGCGTGGCTGAAACAGACGCTGAGTGGCCAACAATGAAGCCGGCCAACTATGGACCATTCTATGCGGCCGGCTTGTACCCGAAGCTGGCTGAGGTATTCAGGTCGCACGGCTACGCGCTGGCCGTTCACGGATCGCTGGCGAACGACTTCGACCTGATCGCGGTTCCCTGGGTGGAAAACGCGAGTGATCCGCAGGCTGTCGCTGATGAATGCAATGCGAAGTTTGCTGCGAATTTCTCTAAGACTGATCCGTGCAAGAAGCCACACGGTCGCATCGCATACAAGCTCAACCTGAGTTTCGCCGATTGCTCTCTCGATGTGAGCTTTACTCCCCGGGAGATCCGCTGATGCAACGATTGTCCAGCAAGTTGGCATTGCTCTACGGCGAACCGACGCACTGGTGCCCTGGCTGCAAGATGCTTCACCGCATCGACGTCAGCCAGCCGAACAGCCATACCGGCGCGAAATGGACGTGGAACAACGATTTGGTCAATCCATCGTTCTCACCCAGCATCAACATCGTCGGTCAATGCCACTACTTCATCAACAACGGGCAGATTCAGTTCTGCGGCGACTCGAAGCACGAACTTGCCGGCCAAACTGTTCCGTTGCCAGACCTACCGAATGAAGAAGTCGAGGACTGGGTATGATCGTCATGCCCGTCCATCGCCGCCATCACGAGCCGACGAAGGATCAACTGGCGGCCGGCAACTACCGCAAGCGCAAGATCCCGTGGCAAGGGATGACGATCTCGGTTGAGAACGAGGCCGGCAGCGTGCGCGGCGGCACGAACCGTGACGGCACGTCATGGGAAGTGCGGATGAAATATCCGTACGGATACCTTCGGGGCACGAAGGGCGTCGACGGCGACCACGTCGACTGCTTCGTCGGACCGAACCCCGATGCACCCATCGTCTACGTGATTCACGCGCGGAAGGTGAACCGCTGGGACCAGTACGACGAAGACAAATGCATGATCGGCTTCGACACGGAAGACGACGCGAAGGCTGCATTCCTATCTTGCTACAACGACCCGCGATTCCTCGGTCCGGTCACGGCAATGCCGGTTGCGGAGTTCGTCGAGAAGGCTCGTGCGACGCTGGAGAAGCCGGCGATGATCAAGGCGCTGCTGCTGAAGGCCGCCCGCTTCAAGTATTTCTCGGGGACCGAAGAGGTATTCGACCCGACCTCGATGCCAAACGCCGTATTCAAGCAGTCCTTCGGCGACGTCAAGGGAAAGCGAGACGACAGCTTCTCAATGCGTGTCGGATTCCCGCATAACACGCACAGTTCTCAGCGAGTTCGATTCGAAGGCGCAAAGCCAATCACGCGAGTTGTCGCATACAGCCTGAACCCGTCTCGTCACAAGTGCGGCGCGCGCTGTCGGCACGCGAAGGGCAATTCCTGTGAATGCGAATGCGGCGGGAAGAACCACGGCGCCGGCGACTGAATCGTGACACTACGCTCATGAGGCGTCTGCGGAGAATGCCTCATGCTGCTGCTTCTGAAATCTGAACAGCTAGGCCTGTTCGACATGCCGGTACATGTTGCCGGCTCCATCGACAAGCATGGGCATGTGCGTGCGCCGCACATGTCAACCCGCAAGAAGCGGCTGAATCCTGAAACGCACCACGCGCCGGTATCGCATGTCGTAAACCGGCTCGACGCATGGATTCTGTCGCATGGCGGGCCCGACCATCTGCGGACCGAACTTGAGTCGATGACAGCAGAGCAGCGCGCGAAGCTCATCGACGCGATGGCCCACGTCGGCGGCGTCGATCATGCTGCAGTGATGGCGACGCTCGGAATGAAGGCGCCCGAGCCGCCGAAGCACGACATTGTCGAACACGTCACGGGCCGCGGGAAAACCTTGCGCGGCATCATCCGGCGCGACCTGAATGGTCAGCAGGCTGCCGCGATCGACCCGTACACGTTCCGCAAAGACGGCGGCTGGTTCATTCGCGAGAAGCATCTTACGGATGCCGAACCTTCATCCGCGCCACCAGAGCCAGTGGTGCAGAGCGTCGCGGAGCCGAAGGAGGAAGCGCCGCATGTCGACCGCTCGAAGGTCCAGGCTCAGAAGCTGCGCGAGGCCGGCCAGAAGCAGGTGGATCAAGCTACGGAGACGCGCTCGCGCGATCGACTGACCAACACTCCTCGCCGTGTGCGAATGGCGCGCGGTGTCGAAGAGGACGCGGCGCAGCGCGAGGCGATCGGTCGCACCATGATGAATCTCGCCGACGCAATCGAGAGCGGCGAGGCCAAGTATCTGGGGGGCATCACTACCAGAGCCGCGGTCGAAACCCTCGACGACCTGGTCCGGTCAGCCATTTCGGAGACGGACAGGAGTCTCCCCTACATCGATCAGGAGCGACGCAAGGGCCGCGCACCGACGCCGGACGACATCCGCAACGCGAAGATGCCTGTCGTCAGCATCCATCGTGCCGGCTTGCTCGACATGGCCGACAAGCTCAGCAAGATGAAGGGCGCTTCCAAGCTGTCCGCATGGGCCTACCGCTTGGCCCCCGCCGCACATGAGCATCACCAAGCGCGCCTCCATACCGAGTCCGATATGGAGATGGCGCGTGAAGCGGTGAAGAAACTCGGCGGCGATGCGCCGTGGTATCTCTCGCGCGATCTCACTCGCATCGGTCGTTTCGACCGGATCGGTATTCGCAATGAACTGGATCTGCGTCGCGCCCTCACAGAGTATTTGATCCACCGGGAGGGTCGTGCCAAGGCTGATCCGATCAAGGAAGCCGAGCGCGAGTTGGTCGGGCAGAAGGTCGGCGCCGACTTCTTCCCTACTCCGAAGCCGCTCGCCGATCGCATGGCGGAGATGGCTGGCGTGAAGCCGGGCATGTCCGTGCTCGAGCCATCGGCCGGTCACGGCAGTCTGGCGGACGCAGCGAAGTCCGCCGGTGGCGACGTCGACACCATCGAGATTTCCGACGCGCTGCGAAATGTTCTCGCCGCGAAGGGCCATCGAATGGTCGATCGCGACTTCATGTCGTTCGAGCCGACCAAGCGATACGACGCAGTGATCATGAACCCGCCATTCTCTGACAGGCAGGATGCCGCGCACATCCAGCGCGCGTTTGAGATGCTGAAGCCGGGCGGAAAGCTGGTGGCGATTGCCGGCGAGGGAGTCTTCTTCGGTTCCGACAAGAAGGCTCAGGCTTTCCGCGACTGGCTCGAGGAGAGCGGCGCCGAGGTCGAGAAGCTACCGGAAAACACGTTCAAGGGCTCGGATCTGCCAGCGCAGACCGGCGCCAATGCCCGGCTGATCGTCATCCGCAAGGATGAATCCGCCGCCGAGCCTGCTGGTCCGAAGGAAGGGGACACGAAGACAGAGGATGGCGTCGAGTACGTCCTGCGCGATGGTCGCTGGCATCGCTCGACTCCCGAGCCCGAACCTTCCCCATCGAATGCCGTCGACATAGCGGAGGCGCGAGAAGAACTGGCCGATGCGATGGCGGTCGATCCGCACAGTGACCGCGCAAAGGAACTGGTGCGGCACATTGCCGAGAAGGAGCGCGCGGCTACCGAGCCAGCGCAGGAGGCAGCTCCTCCGGCGGAGACAGCCGTAACGGAGCCGGACTACGACACGGCGCTGCAAACGGCGCGCAACAATCATGCGGACAGGCTCGAACTGCTGCGGGCGCAGATTGAGGACATGGGCGGGAAGGAAGCCGTCTCTCGCGCAGTTCGAACTGCTGGCGAACGTGGCAACGCGCTGGTGACGAAGCTGGCCGATGCGATGGGGATGAGCGAGGAAGAGATCGCCGCCGAACTCGGACTGCGGCGGAAGGAACAGAAGGAGTCCGCTCCGAAGCCACGACCCGAGCGAGCGCCCGCACCAGTCAGCCAGGACGAGGACGATCCGAACAGTCCGAACTACCGATACCGCGACACCGGCTATGTCGCCGGCAGTCGCAAAGAGCTTGCGTCGCGGCAGATCAAGGATGCCGCGCGTAATGGTGAGCAGGTGCTGTCCAACCAGATCGACTGGGAATCGATCGAGCAGAATCCGCGGCAGGCGAAGCAACTGATCACGAAGTCGAACCTGTTCGGACAGGTCGACTGGGAGAAGCTGAAGGCGCGTGGAATGTCACCAGGCGCGGGGTTCCTGATCGACCGCATCTACGCCGCAATCGGACAGGGGCCTAGCGAGGACTCGCCGCTGGCTCGCAAGGACTACGCCATGGGACTGCAGTCTTTGCGTGATCGGCTCGAGGCTGCCAACACGCCGGAGGACGTTGCCAACATCATCGACAACCTGCGTGAGGAGTACGACGGCCGCATGCTGACTGCTGAGGAAGCGGCGCAGTACGAAGGACTGCGGAACCAGGCCAGCGAATTGCGGCGTCAGGAGGAAGAAATTGAGGAGCCGCGCAAGCAGCTATACCACGCTGCTCTTGCGGCTCGCAGCGAGAAGTATCGAGCCGAGCAGGAGATCGAGAACCGCCGACGCCGTGGATGGGCCCCGAAGCCAGAGCTTCAGCAGGAGTTCGAGCGTGCAGAGAAACTGCACAATGAGGCTGATAGCGCGTGGTCCTCGAATATCAGCGCGACCAATGATGCGCTGGAGGCGCTGCGTAAGCGCCGCGAGGGCCTATATGTCGAGCGCGAAGGTATCGTCGCCCGCGCTGCGATCCGCAACAAACTGGAGAATCCACTACATCGCGCGTGGAATCTGATGGGCGATCGCTTCATTGGCGTGTTGCGGTACCGAAGTCACAAGGGTTCCGACGCGTTCGCCAAGCATGTCACGGCAGCGAAGAGTGGGCAGGTCAAGGACTGGTCCTGGGCAGAAAAGGAAGGCGCGTCGAAGGCGCCTCGCGTATCGAAGGAATCGGCCCGCTTCCAACTCAAAGTCGCTGACTCACATGAGCGCATCGGCGGTCGCCGAATCTTTCCGCAGTCGACCGCCGATCTGAAGAATGCGTTCGGACTGCGCGACGTGCAGTCTGGCAACTGGGTATTGCGCGACCCCGTCAGTGCTAAATTCCATACCGAGCAGTCTGCCGGCGCATTCGCGGATCTGGCCGATCTGTTGGGCGTCGCCGATCAGCATGTATCGCTGAATGGGCGCCTCGCGCTGGCATTCGGCGCGCGTGGCAGCGGCGCGATTGGGTGGGCCGACAGTGCTCCGCGAGCTCATTACGAGCCGATCGATCGCGTCATCAACATCACCAAGATGCGTGGCGGCGGCGCGCTCGCGCATGAGTGGTTCCACTCACTCGACAACATGGCGAAGGAAGCGGAAGGGATGGGGGCTTCCGGCGAGGACGACTATTTCACCGAGAATCCAGAACACTTGCCGGAGGGCGAGTTGCGAGATGCAGCAGTCGCTCTGCGTCGCGCGATGCTGGACGGTCCGCACCAGCGATCCCAGACGTTCGCATATACGGCGCGCGACCATCAGCTCGCGAAGCACAATATCGACAGCATCTATCCTGGTTCCGTTGCTCGATCCATCAAGGCGGCGGCCGACCTCCCTGCCGCGCTCGCCGCGATCGACCGCACGTTCGGCGCCGATCTTGAGGGCGCGACCAAGAAGCAGAAGAAGCGCGCATCGGACTGGCGGCAACTTGCGGTGGCCTGGTTCGGCGGCAATCCGGAGGGTGGCGAGGTCATCTCCAAGTATGGCCGTCCGATGTCATCCTTTGCCTTGGAGGCGCACAGGCTCGACGGTGGTGGCGCGAAGCCCCACTACGCTCAGGCGCACGAGATGGCGGCGCGCGCGTTCCAGTCCTGGGTTGAGGATCGGCTCGCAGATCAGGGACGCAAGAACGACTACTTGTCGAGCTATGCCGACAACAAGTACCACGTCGACCCGCTACTCGGCATCGAGTGGAAGCCATACCCGGAAGGTGATGAGCGCACCAGCATCAATGCGGCATTCGACCGTTTGGTTGCCGCGATGGCGAAGAGCCGCACACTCGCGAAGGCTGGGCTGTTGTGATGCTTGCTCTATTCCGGAAAGGTGGTAGCGGCTCGGGTTGGTACGGTCCGCCGCGCGGCACGCACCTCCCGTCAAGCGCCGACATCAAGACCGAAGAGGAAGCGCGCCAGTGGTGGGGGACAAACCTCGGCGGCAAGACGCTCGAACTGTCGGTCCACAGAAAGGCTGGCGAATTTCTGGTCAATGTCCATTTTGCGAAGGGCAATGACCATGCATTCACAGCGAAGAGCGACCGATCGAATCCGGTGAGTGCCCGTGCGTTCTCCCCGGAACGCGCGAGGCTGATGTCGCGAATTCTCGGCACCATTGAGCGGCCGCACTCGTTGCTTGCCGCTCCTGGCAATGCAGATCTTTTCTTCGAGCGCGTCGACTCACATTCGCACTATTGCGTCGCGCTGTCGTGGGACTCGACGAAGCGTGCGTATCTCTTCAAGAGCGCACACGTCTGGACCAGCGATGAAATTCGTCAGGCCGTGAAGCGCGGACAGCGACCGGCGCCCACGCGAGGCAAGAAAAAGGCCCCGATGCTTAAAGCAGTCGGAGCCTGTCCGGCCGTTCCTGTATTTGGCTCAGTCGAGCCGGGTGCCGGTGATGGCGACCCCAGTGACGCACACGCAGGTGGCCGCTCGCGTCAGGAAGGGACACTACTACTTGTCTCGGATTTGATCAAGGCCGGCATCCCAGAAGGTGCGCGTTGGATCACGATCCATCCAAACGGCGCCGACTCGAAGGGCCAGCCCGTATTGATCCAGCCACAACCGGACGGCTCTGCGCACGTCATTGGCGGCGCTGGCGGGAAGTTGAACTACCTGAAGCTGCGCGGTGTCCGGAAGGAATCCGAGTACAAGAAGGAGGCTTCAGACCGACAGAAGACGCGGGCCGACCAGAAGAAGCAGCAGCGCAAGCAGGACAAGGAAGCGGGTCTTGCCGAGTCCAAGAAGGTGGCAAGGGAAGCTCTGAAGGTTCAGCGGCTGAAGCACGAGTCGGAGTTTGTCGGCAAGGTGGCTGACACGATGGGCTGGGACCGCAAGGATCTAGAGTTCCGCGAAGAGGATCACGCTCACCTATCCGACGGCGCGGTCAGCAAGCTGCGCGAGAAGCACCATCGCGAACTGCTGAAGCGCGCGACGGACGCAGTTGAGTTGCAGCGGCAGCGACTGATCACTGATCCCGACGCGCGATCCGAGGCGAAAATCGATCCCGATGCGATCGTGACGCACGACATCGATCCGGTCGCGCCCTCCTCTACCGGACTCGGCTTCGCACCGCAATACAAGGAACGGGCCGAGAGGCAGGGGCTCGACGAGAAGGAATTGGCAACGGAGTCGGCCGAGATCAAGGAACGAAAGCAGGCCGACATGACCGAAGGTCAACGCCGCGCTGTTACGTCGCGCGCCGCAACTGCGAAGGCGATCGGCGCCGAACTGCAAAACCTCCGCGAACCAGTTATCGACGCCAAGGCGTCCATCGTGGACACGAAGAAGGCCGTCGACCTTCTTAAGGCACACCGGCAATTGCGGCAGGTACAGAAGCAGGCAAAGGATGCTGCCGGCGAGATCGATCGCGCGAAGTCCGAACCGAAGGCATACGTGCTGGAATACAGTGCGGACCCGGATCTGGACGCCAAGGTGAAGGAGGATCTGGCGAACGATCTGCGCACTGTCCAGACCCGCTCATTTCTATCCAAGGCTCACGAACTGGCCGGACAGAAGGGGCTCGACAGTCTCGGCAATCACATCGGCATCGGCGCCTTCAACTCTATCAACTCGCTCGCCCTGGCGGCAGGTGGCGATGCACTGGTCGATCGCAGCGTCGTTGACGTGCTGGGCATTGCGGGCGCCGCGCAGGTACTTGCCCGGCGACTGCATACCGATCTGCGGCCGGAGGAGATCCAGCAGGTCACGGATGGCGTGCAGGACTTCCATCTGCATCACTATGCCGAGACCAGCGCGGCCGCGCTGAAGCAGGCTACAGACCTGATGGAGTCAGCACAGAGCGTCGAGATCGGCGATGCGCAGTCCGGACACGAATTGCAAACCGCGCAGGCACTGAATGACCGGCGCCGCGGCGCGACCCGCGATGCACAGAAGATCCTCGGGCAGGCGCTGGGCGAGATGGAAGCCAATGCCGCCTTGGTCGTGGCGCTCAAGCAAGGAAAGAAGGACCAGTTCCAGGTCTCGCTCGGTAAGACCGGCGTGGAGTCCGCAGTACGTCAGGCGCGCGCGCTCGGGCTGCAGCGCGGTGACTACGAAATCAGCCATGCGGGCGGCGACACGTTCCTGAGCGTGAAGGGCGTGGGTCTGGATCGACTCGCCAAGCCTGTGAGCCGCGCCGACCTGGCGCAGGTTCGTAGGAACCTCGACATCATCGGCGGCGGACAGGACGAGGATGGATGGCTGCCTCACGGTATAGCGAACCGCCCCGATTTGACGATGCATGTTTCTCCCGGCGTTGCGCCGCGCATGGCGGAACCCTTCAAGCCTGGCGAAGACCTTCAGCAGTCCCTGAAGGACTACATCGGTGGGCGCGCGGCCGATGGCGATGCGCCGGCCGACATAGTCGCCGACATCCAGTCGGCCGATTTCATGCGCAAGGTCGGTGACCGATCGGCCGACTACCGCAAGGCGCTGGATGATGTTGCGCCGCTGAAAGATGGCGACGGCAAGATGCAGCGGGCAGAAGCGCTGTCGGAGCGGTTCGAAACGTACGCGGACGAGTTCGCGAAGAAGCGCGGCGGTGATCGCGCGCCGATCCATCGGCAGTCATTCGAGGTCAACCAGAAGAGCGTCGATGCGTTGCACCGGGCGCTGGCCGACACGCCGGAAGGCGCGTCCGCCTACAAGCCGATCGGGGAACTGCAGAACAGCGACCAGCGTGCGCTCCGCGAGTTCTTCCATCGGAACATCGCCAAGGAGAGTCCGGAGGGGGCTCGGCTGCGCGCGGATCTCGAGGAGCACGGTAAGAACGAGCCGGAGCGCGAGTCGGTCGACATGTTCGGCGAGAAGGCAACGAATCCGGAGTGGACGTCGTGGCAGCAGCGCCGCGATGATCTGACGCAACGGGCCGGCGCGGAAACGCTGAACTGGGCCAAGTATGCGGAGTCCATGCACGGTCACGAGCGCGCCTACGAAGCGGTGCAGGACCTGATCCGGTCCCGCATCTCGCAGTCGTTCGTCGAGCATCACAACAAGCTGAATCCGAAGTCGCCACTGAAGCTGGGCAAGACCGTGGTCCGGAACAACCTGAACCATCTCGACGCAACCGACCGGACGGCGCGGGCGGCACGGCAGGAGAAGGAACGTGCGCTGATTGATGGCTTGCGCGAGCGATCACAGGGCCGGTACGCGGCCGGCGGCGTTGCCGAGAAGATGGATGCCGCTCGCGATCGTCAGGAGGCGTTCGATCAGTCGCAGATGGGATTTTTCTCTGCAGACGAACATCCAGCCGATAAACCCGCGGATCTGGCCGGCGACGAGCGGCACACGATCGGGCACCAGGCCGAGCGACAGATTGCCGGCATGATGCCCCATGTCGGCAAGAACTTCCGGGCTGGCCAGCCCGTGAAGTTGTGGGCGCCATCGATGAGCGGCGGGAAGAACGCGGCGCGGCAACGTCTGATCAAGATGCTGGCGGCCAACAAGCGCGTCGTAGCTGCGTTCGGTACTGGCTCCGGCAAAAGTCTGTTGCAGCTTGCCGGATTCACGCATCTGCACGGTGAGGGGAAGGCAAAGCGCGGGCTCGCGCTGGTGCCGTCGATCGTGCAGATGCAGTTCTCCGGCGAGGCTCTGCGCTACCTGGAGCCGGGCAAGTACAACTGGCATATCGAGCCAGGAGCGAGTCGCGACGAGCGGATCGCCGCGTACAAGGACCCGAAGAACCACTTCTCTGTCATGACGCATTCCGCGTTCCGCGACGACATGGTCCACCTCGGTGCCAAGAAGGCGGATATCAGCGAGGAGGAAATGTCGGGCCGACTCGGCAAGATGCAGCCAGACGAGCGAAAGCAGTGGATGCGCGAACTGATGGACCACGAAGGGATCGACTTCGACTACCTGACGGTCGACGAGGGGCAGAACACCCTGAACCGCCAAGGTAAGGAGAACTCGTCACTCGCCAACGTCGTCGATGCGCTCTCCGCGCATACCCCCTACTACATGACCGCGAGCGGCGACCCGGTGAAGAACGACGCCAGCGAGGTGCATGACCTGCTGTCGAAAATGGACCCGGATCGGTACCAAGACCGGGCCGCATTTCTGCGGCGGTACGGCGCAGACACCATCGCCGCAAAGGATGGGCTGCGGCGCGAGATGGCGCGCTACGTCTATCCGAGCAAGATAGACCCGGACGTCGGCATCACGCGCACGACGCGAAACATCGCCTTGTCGGATGGCCAGAAGAAGTCGCTGGCTGACCTCGACAGGCACATGGCCAATGCGCGACTGGCGCGGATGCAGGGAAAGGTCGACGTCGACGCGGCGAAGGCGATCGCGCCGGAAATGTTTCGTGACGCGCCAGCCGAGAAGCATGGAGAGATCGCCGGTCATGTCCAGAAGAGCCTGGGCATTCTGAAGTCGTCGTCCATCAACCGCATCATCCATACGCATCCCGACAACCCGACGGTCGACGATATCGCCGCGCAGGCGAAGGCCCGCAAGGGCAAGCCTGGAATCGTGTTCGCTCATTCCCTCGAGTCTGTGAAAGCGATTTCGGACCGACTCGCCAAGGAAGGGCATCGCGTCGTTACGATCGATGGTGCTGACAGTCCGAAGGAGAAGGAGCGCAAGCGCCTCATGTTCAATCCGGAGCGCGGCGAGGCTAAGGCGGACATCCTGGTCGCCTCGGATGCTGCGTCAACCGGCATGAACACGCAGCGCGGCCAGTGGCTGTATCAGGCCGACACGCCGCAGACCGCACTCACCCATGCGCAGCGCAATGGCCGAATATTTCGTACCGGCCAGAAGAATGACGTCGAGGTTATCGATGCCGTCCAGGATCATCCCGAAGTGCATCGGGCCCGGCAGCGGTTGCAACGAAAATACGGGTTGCGTGAACTGGTCACGACGCCGATGGAAGGGCTCGACGATACTGGGATTGCGCATTTCCTGAAGCGGCGACAGGTCGAGCAGCAGCAATCTTCGCTGCTTTGAAGTTTACTCAAATTTGAGTATTATCGACCAATGAACGATGGCATCGAGAAAACCCGCAGCAAATTGGCTGATCTGGCGGCGCTTGATTCTCAGACCGAGGAGATGGAGCGCAAAATTCTCGCCGGCGCTGAACAGCGGCTCTCCGAGGTCGACTCGCAACTGAAGGATCTGACGCCATCGCAGATGATGGTCGATGAAGAGGCCGCCGAAAAATATCAGGAACTCGTCGAAGAACGTGGCGTTCTTTATCAGGTGATTTTGAAATCACGCGCCGTTCTCCGCGAATAGTAAGGGGCCTCTTCCTTCCTGTAGGCCCCTGAACTTTGCAGCCACCTTCGGGTGGCTGCTTTTTCATATGGTCGTGACAATACCGTCGCACGCATGTTCGATGAACAAGCGCTGCTTGCGGCTTGCCCCGATTTCATATCGATCGGCGGGCTACTGAAGGCGACGCCCTCTCAGGAGGGCGATGCGCGCGTGCTCTATCTGGAAGCGAGCAACGAAGACCGCGACCACCAGAATGAGATCGTGCTGCAGAAGGCGCTGACCGACAGCCAGGACTACTTCCTGCGTCACGGCAACGTCGATATCTCCCACTACTCCCTGATCGGCCTCAAGCAGGGCATCCCGAACCATCTCGACTACGAGATCGGGCGACCCACTGCGGTGCGTGTGGGCGGCTCGAAGACCTTCGTGAAGTGCGAACTGTATCGCGGCGACTCGCCGCAGGCTCGCAACGCGAGCATGGTCTGGGACTCGATCACGAAGCAGAAGCCGCCAATGCGCTGGTATCCGTCCGTGGGTGGCGCTGTGTTGGCGAAGTCGATCAAGGTGGACCCGAAGACAAAGAGTCGCTTCGCGGTCGTCGAGAAGGTCCGCTGGAACAACCTGGCGCTCGATCGCACGCCGGTGAATGCCACCGTGCCGGAAGCGTCCATGGCGCCCATCGGCACGTTCGCGAAGGCCTTCGGCGGCTTTGTCATCAAAGGTCTCACTGCCGGCTACGGCACCGACTCTGCCTCCCTTCAGGGCGGCAGCGCGCTGCGTGAGCAGTCGCTCGATGGTGCCGCTCACTCCTACTTCCAGATGCGCGATGCGCTGTCCGACGCGATGTCGAGCGGCAAGGCGGGGAAGAACCCTGGCGCTCGCGAGCTGGTCGAGTACGGCTCGAAAGTTTTCGGTCTCTCGCCAGATGAGTCGGCCGAGCTGGTGGAGCGCTTCATGCGCGATGTCAAAACAGGTCTTTCAAGACGGAGCAAATCATGACTACTGCTGCAACTGGCGGGTTCGAAAAACTGCTGGGCGAACTCGATATCTTGGCGAAGGCGCTTCCCTCTGAGGAAGGCGCGACCGATCCCGATACGGCCGATGCCGATTCAGCCGCTGACGCAGGCGATCCTGCCGCTGCCGCCGGCGAAGACAAGGACACGCTGGCCAACACCTTCAAGATCAAGCTGGAAGACGGCACC
>OEIU01000728.1_pt1 | contig 27294 bp, 24 predicted proteins | sample 1539221 | NCBI WGS metagenome assembly OEIU01 (sample SAMN03792071, study PRJEB22550) | activated sludge metagenome | feature: wastewater treatment plant; material: activated sludge; isolation source: Wastewater treatment plant of a petroleum refinery complex | place: Argentina: Zarate | collected...
AGAACCTCGCCCTGGCCGACTTCGACCGCGTCGTGCTCTCCGTTGGGGAACAGCAGCTTCATCCGGCAAACCTCATGAGGAAATGGCGAACGCGCGCCAGTATAAACGCGAATACGGATTTATTTGTCGACGTCGCGCACAACGCGAAAACCGATCGTGTTCTGTGCGGCATCGTTGCCGCGGAAATCGTTGCTGTCGCTCCCATCACGGGACGCCCACGAACGACCACGCGCGATGTTTTTGCCGCACCCATCCGCCGCTTTCGCGCCGATGCCGCAGGTGTCGACCCATACACGCACCTTGCCGTCGCCGGCGTGGCCGCGGTCGAACTCGCTCGAGGTGGGCAACCGGTAACGCTTGCCGGTTTCATGACCTAGCCACTGCGCATAGGCAATGGCCTGCGCAATGCTGACGCACACTACCGGCTGATCGTCACCCCAGTCACCGCCCTCGATGCCGGGCTTGCGCCAATCGCGTGCACCCGAGCCGGTGAAGATCTTTTCGCGGTCGCCGCACTCGTGCTGCTTGCCGGCGAATTGTTTCTGACCCGCCGCATTCCAGAAACGGGCGAACTCGGCGCGCGTCACGTCGTGCCGGGCCATCGCCAGATGCGCATCGAGCAGAACCATGTCCGGGCCAGGGCCGCCATCGGCAAGCTTGTCGCGAAACGAGAACCCGGGTTCGCCGATGCTGGCCGTGAATTTCTGTCCGGCACGCGCATCGGCATTGTCCGGATCCAGTTGCAAAGCCTTTTCGTAGGCCGCATTTGCAGCCGCCTTGTCCCACGCCGCCGCCGCAGACTTGCCCTTGGCGACATACGGGGCCGCTGCTTCGCGGCGTGCAGCGGCAATGGCTTTGCCGACATCGACATCGTCAGGTACGTTCTTGATGACGTCGGCAGCGCGCTGCAAATACTGGCCGAACTGCACGGCATCGCCGGCGCCAAGATTTTTCTGCGCAAGCTCGATGTATTTTTTCGCGATGTCGGCGATGCCTTGCTTCGCCGCCTTGCTGCGCGGATCCAGCCGCAGCGCCAGTTGGAAACGCTCCAGCGCATTGTCGCCGACCGGCAAGGTCAGGCGTTGCTGGGCGAGCGCCTGGCGTCCAAGCCGCACGGCTTCCTCCAGTGGATCGACGACGCCCGGATACTGTTCGACCAACCCGGACGATGCATCCGGATTTTGCGCATTGTTGGCGTCGATGCTGTCCATCGCGGTGAGCGGCGGTGCTGCCGGCAGCGCCGGCCCTGCCGCAACCTCGGTGGTCGTGGCAGGCGCGAGTGGTGAAACCGCGGCGGGAGCAGGTGCAACCTGGGCGGACTCTGGTACTGTCGGCGGCGGCGCATGGCGGCGACCGAGCAATGCCACCGCGATCAACACGACACCAGCGACGGCCACGGCGGCCGGCCACCAGCGCGCGATGCCCGGCCGCGCCGACGGTTTTCGTGCCGACGCAGTCGCCGCAACTGGCGGCGGGTTCGCCGGCGTTACCTTGGCGTTGCGCTGAGTGGCCGCGCTGTCGACTTCGGGTCTGCGCGCTTCCGGCAGCTTGCCGGCAGGCCTGGTAGCGGCCTCGTTGCGTTTTGCCTGCGCCTGGGCGAGTTCTTCCGGCCGCGGCAAACGCTGCATGGGCACTGTGGCGCGTTCGGCGGCAGGCACCGCTGTCGGCGTCGCGGCATCCTCGCGGAACAACGCCGCGTACTGCGGCGCTACGCCAGCCAGCGCGTCGAGGAACTGGTCGGTATCAGCGTAGCGATCTTTCGGATCCTTGGCCAATGCGCGATCGATCAGGGGTTGCCAATGCGCGTGCTCCGCGGGCAGGCGCGGGATCGGCTCGAATACATGGGCGTAGGCCACCGCGAATCCGTCCGCGCCGTCGTAAGGCGGCTTGCGCGCGAGCCCGTAATAGGCGAGTACGCCGAGGCTGTAGATGTCCGAACGCGCGTCCACATCGCCGCCGCGCGCCTGTTCCGGACTCATGTAGTGGCTGGTGCCGACGGAAAAGCCGCTGCTGGTGATATGCCCGCCAGTGACCGTAGCCAGGGCGATGCCGAAATCGGTCAGCACCGGATTGCCGTTCGCGTCGTACAGAACATTGCCCGGCGCGACATCGCGATGCACGTAGCCACGCTGATGCGCATAGCCCAGAGCACGCGCCACGCCGGCCAGGGTGACGACCAGTTCGCGTTCGTCGATGCCGCGCGTCACGCGTCCGGAAAAATCGCCGCCCGGCAGATACTGCATCGAAAAATAATGCAGCTGCGCTGGAGTCACGCCGACGTCATACACCGCGACGATGTTCGGATGCGCGAGCGAGGCGAGCATGCGCGCTTCCTGCAGGAAGCGCTTGGAGAATGCCGGATCGGCGGCGAGCGCAGGCGACATCACCTTGAGTGCAACCTCGCGCTCGAGCGAAGTCTGCACGGCCAGATGCACGCTGGCCATCCCGCCCACGCCAATCTCACGCTTGATCTGATAGCCGGGAACTTCGATCACACGTCGTTCTCGCCGCACGGGGAATCTGCATTGTAGCGAATCCGGCCTCTGCGGGGCATGCAACTGCCGCGTACTTGTTTTGCCGCGTACGCGCCCGCACACTCGCCGCATGGTTGAATCCCTGCTGCCGATGGTGCTGGTGCTTGCCGGATTGTGGGCGTGGCAAAACGCCTTGCGTGCGCGCGAACGTGCGCGTGAACTGGCGCGCGGGCTGTGTGCCCGCGCCGGCGTGCAGTTGCTGGACGAAACCGTGGCGGTGCGCCGCCTGCGCCTGCGACGGGTGCCCGGAGAAGGCCTGCGCCTGGAGCGTTGCTACGGTTTCGAGGTCAGCATCGACGGCGCTGATCGCCAACGCGGCAGCCTGAACATGCTTGACGGCAACATCGTTTCGTGGGATTTGCCGAACCTCGATGCAGCGATACCGGCGTCATCGGGCAACGTGATCGAGATGCGTCCGCAGCGGACGCTGCACTGATTCTATTTGACCACGCGCAGGTGATGGCCCTTCTTCGCCGGCGCCGCCGCGGCGGCAACATCGGCGCTCGGCGGTTGCGGCGACGCGTTTTCCGCCGGGAACATCATGCCCTGCCCGTTCTCGTGCGCGTAGATGGCAAGAATCGCGTGCATCGGCGCCTCGACGATGCGGCTGACGCCGGAGAATCGCGCGAGGAAGGACACTTTGTCCATGCCCAACTCGAGCTTCGCCACGGCGCGCGCGGCGACATTGAGCACGACGCGTCCATCTTTGACCGAACCCGGCGGAACCTGCACGCCGGGCGCCGCGGCATCAACGAGGATGTACGGGGTCAAGCCGTTGTCGCTGATCCAGTCATACATCGCCCGCAGCAGGTATGGGCGGTTGGAAGTCATGCCGACGCTGCTCATGGTTCGCGCAGGAGTTTTTCTTCGGGCGTCAGGCTGCGGGTGAAACCGGGATTGCGGAAGATGCGTTCGCCGTAATCGATGATGACGTGCGCCTCGCGCGGCAAGGCGACGCCCAGACTCGGCAGGCGCCAGATCAACGGCGCCAGTGCGCAGTCGGCAAGCGAGAGTTCCGCATTGAGGAAGAATTTCGCCGCCTTGAACAACGGCACCGCCGCGATCAGGGCCTCGCGCAAGCGCTTGCGCGCGGTGTCGGCAGGACGTCCGCCAGCATGGATCTGGGCCACATAGGGCAGCCAGTCGCGCTCGATGCGCACCGTGGCCAGGCGCAGGCGCGCGCGCGACAGCGGATCGACCGGCATCAGCGGCGGATGCGGATAGCGCTCGTCGAGGTATTCGCAGATGACCCCGGTGTCGTAGAGCACGAGGTCGCGATCGGCCAGGGTCGGCACCGAGTTGTAGGGATTCAAGTCGAGCAGGTCTTCCGGCGTGTTCTTCGCCGTCACCGGCACCAGGTCGTAAACCACGCCCTTGGCGGCCAACACCAGACGCACGCGATGGCACTGCACGTCATCGTTGGATGAATACAGGGTCAGGATGGTGCGCGAACGTTGACTCACGGCCATGGGAAACGCCCCCTCAGGCGACTGGCTGCCTGCCATCCTTCCCTTGTACAAACTTACCCCCCGCTTAGCAAGGGGGCAATTGCAAACCGTCCGGCCTCAGTGCACGTCTTTCCAGTACTCGTGCTTGAGCAAATACGCCAGCAGCGTGAAGAACGCGAGGTAGAAAATCACCCATACGCCGATCGAGTGGCGCTGCAGCGCCGCCGGCTCGCTGGCGTACTCGAGGAAGGCGGTCAGGTCGCGCACAGTATCGTTGTACTGGGCCGGCGTGAGCTTGCCCGGCGTGGACAGGACGAGTTTCTCCACGGCCGCGTCCTCGCCCGGCTTGGCCGGCGCGTACACAGCCGTCTGCACACCCTGCAGCTCCCACAGCGGGAACGGCATCGATGCATTCGCGAACACGGTGTTGTTCCAGCCGACCGGCCGCGACGGATCGACGTAGAAGGATTTCAGGTACGTGTAAACCCAATCGGCGCCCTTGGCGCGCACTTCCAGCGACAGGTCGGGCGGTTCCTTGCCGAACCACGCGTCCGCGCCTTGCGCCGGCTGGTCGCCAACCGCAGGGTGGGACGGCATGCTGGAAACAACAAGATCGCCGGCCTTGGCGCCGGCGGGGGCGAAGTTCTTGAGCACTTCGTCGTCGGTCAGTTGCAAGTCCTGCGCGATGCGCGAATAGCGCATGTACTTCAGCGAGTGGCAACCCGCGCAGTAATTGAAGAACGTGCGCGCGCCGCTTTGCACCGAAGCGATGTTGGTGACACGTGCGCCGGATTCCTGCAAGCCTGCGCCTTCCTCGGCGAAGCAGGTGCCGACAACGAGCAGCGAAACGGCTGCGATAACGCCCGTCCGGGCAAGAAGGAAACGTACGCTTGGCTTAGTCATGGGTCGTTACCCGCTCCGGCACCGGCTTGGTCTTTTCCCAGCCGAAATAGGTATAGGCCCACAAGGCCAGGAAGCACGCGAAGTAAATGAACAGCCAGAAGCGGCCAAAGAAATTCTCGATCGTGGTCACATTGGCGGCCGCGCCGAAAAATACCGGGATGTATTCGGTGCTCAATCCGGCGCCGACCGCGCCAAGCATCAGGAACGACAGCGCGAACAGGCCGAGGCCGATCTTGTAGCCCAGGCCGCGATAGCGCACCGACTTCACATGCCCGCGATCAAGCCACGGCACCACGAACAACACGGCAATGCTCAGGAACATGACGATCACGCCGGGCAGCTTGGCCGGAATCATGCGCACAACCGCGTAGAACGGGGTGAAATACCACACCGGTTTGATATCCGCCGGCGTCACCAGCGCATTGGCCGGGATGAAGTTGTCTTTTTCGAGGAACCAACCGCCGACGGTCGGCTCGAAGAAGATGATGAAGGCGCAGATGATGAGGAAGAAGCCCACGCCGAACAGATCCTTGACCGTGTAGTACGGATGGAACGGAATGCCGTCGGCCGGCTTGTCGGCGCCGAAGCGGCTGCCTTTCGGACCCTTCTTGATTTCCACGCCATCCGGATTGTTCGAGCCGACTTCGTGCAGGGCGGCCAGATGCAGCACCACAAGCAGCAGCAGCACCAGCGGCAGCGCGATCACGTGCAGGGAGAAGAAACGGTTGAGCGTGGCGTCAGCCGGGTTGTAGTCGCCCATGATCCACTGCACCAGCGCGTCGCCGATCCACGGCACCGCGCCAAACAGCGAGATGATCACCTTCGCGCCCCAGAAGCTCATGTTGCCCCACGGCAGCACGTAGCCCATGAACGCCTCGGCCATCAACGCGAGGAAGATCAGCATGCCGAGGATCCAGACCAGCTCGCGCGGCTTCTTGTACGAGCCGTACATCAGGCCGCGGAACATGTGCAGGTAGACGACGATGAAGAACATCGACGCGCCGACCTCATGCATGTAACGGATCAGCCAGCCCCAGTCGACATCGCGCATGATGTACTCGACCGAGGCGAACGCGGTGTCCGCGCCGGGCTTGTAGAACATGGTCAGGAAGATGCCGGTGACGATCTGGTTGACCAGAATCAGCAGCGCGAGCGAGCCGAAGTAGTACCAGAAATTGAAATTCTTCGGTGCGTAATACTCGCTGGTGTGCGAGGACAGGAACGACAGGATCGGCAGGCGCTCCTCGATCCAGGCGAGCACGCGGTTCTTGGGTTGGATGCGTACGGGTGTCGTCGCCATCACGCGGCTCCTTGCGGACCGACGCCGATCTGGATCAGCGTGTCGGAAACGAAATGGTACGGCGGCACCTGCAGGTTGGCCGGCGCGGGCACGCCATCGTAGACGCGACCGGCGATGTCGTAGCGCGACTTGTGGCAGGGGCAGAAGAACCCGCCCTTCCAGTCCGGATCAAACGGTTCGGGCTTGACCACTCCATAGTATTCCGGGGAACAGCCCAGGTGCGTGCAGATGCCGATCACGACCAGCCATTCCGGCTTGATCGAACGGTTTTCGTTCTTCGCGTAGGCCGGCTGCTGGTCGGCGTTGTCGCTCCTGGGATCCTTCAGGCGTGCGTCAACCTCCGGCAACGTCGCCAACTGCTGCGGCGTGCGGTTGACCACGAACACCGGCATGCCGCGCCAGCCGAACGAGACCTTCTGGCCGGGCTCGATCTTGCCGATGTCGGCCATGACCGGGGCACCCGCCGCCTTGGCGCGCGCGCTCGGCTCCCAGCTCTTGATGAACGGCACTGCCGCGCACACGACTCCCACGGCGCCGACGACCGACGTCGTCGCGGTGAGAAAGCGGCGGCGTCCGGGATCCACGACTTCATTGGCCATCCGGCACTCCGATATTCCTGCCCAAGTTTCGCAACGCCGCGGGCAGCACGCTGGCGGCCCGCAAAACTGCGCTAGTTTAGCGAACGCATCGGCCGCAAACAATGTAGCCTATGCGACGTGAGCGCCGGGACCTCCGGCGCGCGCCGTTTTCGCATCCGGATCGTGCATGAAGACCTTTTACCGAATCCTGCTTTTCGTCGGCCAGTTTGTCACCCTGGGACTGGCTGCGGCCTTTTTGATCAGCCTGATGTCGCCACGGCTGGTTGAACGCGTGCGCCAGCGTTTCGGCGCCGCGCCAGTCGCGACGAGCGCACCGGCGACGACGCCGTCGGTGGCGCAGAGCGCCCCCGATCACGGCAATTCGATCGCGATCAATCCGGAAAAAAATGCGGTCACGGTTTCCTACGCGCCGGCCGTGGCGCGCGCCGCACCGGCGGTGGTAAGCATCTACGCCAACAAGATCGTCAGCACCGGCCCGCAGGTGTTGCGCCCGGCCAATCCGGTATTGCAACGCATGTTCCCCGGCATCATCATCGGCCCGCCGCTCAAGCGCCGCGAACAAAGCCTGGGCTCCGGCGTCATCGTCGGCCACGACGGTTACGTGCTGACCAACAACCACGTCATCCAGGGCGCCGAGCAGATCCAGGTCGTGCTCTACGACGGCAGCAGCATCGGCGCGCGCGTGATCGGCACCGACGCCGATACTGACCTGGCCGTGCTCAAGATCGACGCGCCGAACCTGCCCAGCATCGCGATCGCCGACAAGACGCCGTTGAATGTCGGTGACGTGGTCTTGGCGATCGGCAATCCGTTCGGCCTCGGCCGCACGGTGACGATGGGCATCGTCAGCGCGCTGGGCCGCCAGTTGAACCTGTCCACATATGAAGATTTCATCCAGACCGACGCGGCGATCAACCAGGGCAATTCCGGCGGCGCCCTGGTCAATGCCTACGGCGAGCTGGTCGGTATCAACTCGGACGTGTTTTCGCCATCCGGCGGCAATATCGGCATCGGCTTCGCGATACCGGTGAGCACGGCCAAGGCGGTGTTGGACCAGATCGTCGCCCACGGCCGCGTGATCCGTGGCTGGCTCGGCGCCGAATACGCCGACGTGCACGCCCTGCAAAACCCCGGCGCCAATCATGGCGTGGCAGTCGTCGGCATCTACGACAAGGGTCCGGCCGCGGAAGCGGGCTTGCGCCCCGGCGACGTGCTGTTCACGCTGGACGGCAAGCCCATCGTCAGTCTGCTGGAATTGCGCAATCACGAAGCGAGCCTGGCGCCCGGCACCAAGGTCGAATTGACCGGCGAACGCAATGGCCAGCCATTCTCGCTGGCGGCGATCTTGCAAGAGCGTCCGCAACGCCAGACCGGGAGTTAGACTCGGTGTTGCGCTCGGGAGATCACGACGAACCATGCCAGCGCATCGATCCAACCACCTGCTGAATTCGATGTTTGCAGCGGTAGCGCTGCTGGGCGGCTCCGCACTCGCCGTGCCCACGTCGGGAACGGCTCCCGCAACCAGCGCCACGTCACTGCCGTCGGCTGCCGCCTTCGATGCCCTGTTCAAGCGCCTGGATATCGGCGATCTCCTGGCATTGAGCGCCGCCGAACAGCTCAAGGTCGTCAAGCAACTGGAGCAATTGTTGCCACCCGGCGATGCGCATCGCGCACGCTTGCTCGATACCCAGCGGTGCGGGCTGGACTTCATCAACGCCAACCAGAAGGGTTACGAATTCGCCGACGCACACCTGGCCGCAGCGCTGGCCGCGCACGACGATGCTGCTTCAATCCGTTTTTATTACTGCCGCGGCGGCTACCTGGAAAGCATCAAGACCCCGAACGACGCATTGGCCGATTTCGAGCGCGGTATCGAGCTGGCCAGGTCGAGCGGAGACGATGCGATGCTCGCGGTCGGCATGGAGGCTCGCGGCGGCATGTATTCGGTGCTCGGCATCTACGGCAAGGCGCTTGCGGACCTGCTCGAAGCCCAGCGTATTTTCTCCGCGCAGGAACTCGACGAAGCATCCAGCCAGACGTTGCAGGACATCGGCATCACCTATCGCCGACTGGGGTACCCGGACAAGGCGCGCGAATACCTGAATCAGGCCATCGATCACGAAAAACGCGTCGGCGATACCGTATCGCTTTATATCTCCACGATCCAGTTGGGTTACGTGGATCAGGAAGCCGGCCACTACGATGCCGCGCTGGCTACCCAGAAGCATGCTCTGGAACTGGCCACCACGACCGGCGATCGTGCCAGCGTGGCTTCGGCGAACCTCGCCCTTGCCTCGGTGCTGACCGACCTGCATCGCTACGCCGAAGCCGAGTCGGCGCTGCAAAAGGCTGCGGATGGATTCAGCGCAGTTGGTGATCACGTCGACGCCGGCATGCTCGCATATGAACGTGGTCGAGCGCTGGCCGGAGCAAAAGAACCGCACAGGGCGTTGGCCGAATTCGCCGCCGCCGAGAAAGCGTTCAATGCGACCGGCAATCGCCGCTATCAGCAAATCCTGTATCGCGCCCAGGCCCAGACCCTGGAAGCGCTGGATCAACCCGCCGCGGCGCTGACTGCGTACAAGAACTTTGTCGCCGCGCACGACGCGGTGGCAAAGGAGCGCGCCAACCAGCAGGCGCAGATGCTGCGCGAGCAGTTCGATACCGACCGCGCCAAGATGGAAAACCTGCGCCTGAGGAGCGAACAGGCGGCCAAGGATCGGCAGGTCGAAGCATTGCAGGGTGTGCGTCGCTGGCAGCAGGTGGCGATGGGACTGCTCGCGATCCTGCTGTGCCTGCTGTCCTTGCTGGCGATCCGGCAACTGGCGCGGCTGCGCAACTGGAAGCGCATGGCGTCAGTGGACGCACTGACGGGCGTTGCGAATTTGCGCGGCGTGCAGAATTTTGCCAACTCCGCGCTGCGCCGAGCGCGCGCGCAAGACGAACCGCTGGCAGTACTGACCATCGACATCGACGAATTCAAGAGCGTCAACGATGCGCACGGACATCCCGCCGGCGACCGCGTGCTGCGCGAAGTTGCGCGCACCTGTGCAGATGCGCTGCGCGACGGTGACCTGCTCGGCCGCATCGGCGGCGAGGAATTCCTTGCGGTTCTGCCCCGCACCCTGATCGATCACGCCGTGGACGTAGCCGAACGTCTGCGCCGGCGCGTCGAAACGCTGGAGTTTCCCGGATTGCCCGGCTCGCTGCGCGTGAGCATCAGTATTGGTGTGGCGCAAGCGCTGCCGCACGACCGCGACATCGGCGCATTGATCGAGCGCGCCGATGCGGCCCTGTATCGGGCCAAGGCCATGGGACGCAACCGCGTGGTCAGTGCTGAAACCGCCGAGTAGCCTGCTGCGCTCGCCGTCTCACGAACGCGGCGCGGGTGCGGCCGCCGCGGCAACGGCCGAAGGCGTTTGCGCCTCCCGGTAGCGCTGGTGCAGCGTGGCCACGCGCTGTACGTAGAGTTGGGTCTCGTCGAACGGCGGCACGCCCTTGTACTTGGCCACGTTCTGCGGCCCGGCGTTGTAAGCGGCCGTGGCGAGCTTCTCGTCGCCGTTGAACTGTTTGAGCAACTGCGCCAGGTAATCGGCGCCGCCGCGGATGTTCTGGCCGGGGTCGAACGGATCGCCGACGCCCAGGTCCGCCGCCGTGCCCGGCATCAGTTGCATCAATCCCTGCGCGCCCTTGTCCGACACGGCGTAGCGGTTGAATGCGGACTCGGCATGGATCACTGCACGCAGCAGCGATGGATCGACGCCGGATTCTTTCGCCGCCGCGGCGATCTGGTCGTTGTAGGCATCCAGTCGCAGCGGTATCGCGCCCCAATTCACCTTCGAATGCACGTTGCAGGCGTAGCAGGTCGAGATATAGGTGAACAGCACGCGGTAGGACGCGCCCGTGGCCGGGCGGATATTGGTGTACTCGGTGATGCCGTTCGCACGCACGACTTTGTAGACCGCGCCGCGATGCACTTGAAATGCAGCGTCGTCCTTTTTGGCGTCCTCCGGCTTCGGCACTTCGGGTGGTGAATCCGGCTTGTTGCCAGCCGAGGCTGGTTCGGAGCGGTATTCGGAGTGCGGTTTGCCGTTAGTGACCGCGGGCGCTGTCTTCTTGTCGGCGTAGTTGCCAACCTCGATGCAGTGGGTAAAGGTTCCCGGACGGTTGGTGAACGCCGTCTGGCCGTTCGGCCCATCACACCGGTACACACTTCCTGCCCACGCCGGTGCGCACGCGAGCGCGCCACTGGCAAGCAATGCGCAAATGGCAAAAAGACGCAAAATCCGCATTGTGGAAAACGCTGAATGCATGGCGCCGGGGCCGTGGTACCGCGCAAGTGTCCGGCAGAACAAGGCGGTTGCCAAGTGCCAGGGCTTCGAATTTCGTGGAATCCGCGACGTTGCGAGCCTAAAATAGGCGCTTCCCCCACGCGATTTTGTGACATGCCCGGCAAGCTTTACATCAAGACCCACGGTTGCCAGATGAACGAGTACGACTCGGCCAAGATGGCCGACGTGCTCGCGGCATCGCACGACCTGCAATTGACCACGAACGAGGCCGACGCCGACGTCATCCTGATCAACACCTGCTCGATCCGCGAAAAGGCGCAGGAAAAGGTGTTCTCGCAACTCGGTCGCTGGAAGGAACTCAAGCAAGCCAACCCGGCCCTGGTGATCGGCGTCGGCGGCTGCGTCGCCAGCCAGGAAGGGGAGGCCATCGTCAAGCGCGCGCCGTACGTGGATCTCGTGTTCGGCCCGCAGACCCTGCACCGCCTGCCGCAAATGATCGAGGCGCGCAAAAGCACACAACGCGCACAAGTGGACATCTCGTTCCCTGAAATCGAGAAATTCGATCGCCTGCCGGAACCGCGCGCGGAAGGCCCGACCGCGTTCGTGTCGATCATGGAAGGCTGCTCGAAATACTGTTCGTACTGCGTGGTGCCGTACACGCGCGGCGAGGAAATCAGCCGGCCGTTCGACGACGTGATCGCCGAGGTCGCCGCGCTCGCCGAACAAGGCGTACGCGAAGTGAATCTGCTCGGCCAGAACGTCAACGCCTATCGCGGCCCGATGCACGACGGTAATGTCGCGGACCTGTCGGTGCTGATCCACGCCATTGCGCAGATCGAATCCATCGGTCGCATCCGCTTCACCACCTCGCATCCGCTGGAGTTTTCCGACTCGTTGATCGAGGCCTACGCGAACGTGCCAAAACTGGCGAATTACCTGCACCTGCCCGTGCAGGCGGGATCGGATCGCATCCTTTCCGCGATGAAGCGCGGCTACACCACGCTCGAGTTCAAACAGAAAATCCGCAAGCTGCGCAAAGTGCGCCCGGACATCTGCGTGTCGACCGACATCATTGTTGGCTTCCCCGGCGAGACCGACGCGGATTTCGAGCAGACGATGAAGCTTGTCGAGGACATCGGCTTCGACCAAAGTTTCAGCTTCATCTTTTCGCGTCGCCCCGGCACGCCGGCCGCGAACCTAGCCGATGAAACAGCGGATGCCGTGAAACACGCACGTCTGGAACGCCTGCAAGCCACGATCAACGCGAATGCGAAGGCGATTTCGGAAAGCATGATCGGCACGGTGCAAAACGTGCTCGTCGAAGGTCCGTCGAAGAAAAATCCGAACGAGATGGCCGGTCGCACCGAAAACATGCGCTACGTGAATTTCCCCGGCGACGCGCGCCTGATCGGCCAATTCATCGACGTGCAGATCACGCAGGCGATGAGCAACTCGCTGCGTGGCCGCTTGCATTCCGAATTGCCGGCCGTTGCCAGCGCCTGATGAGCGGCGCCCTCGCCCACCGCGATTTCGCGCTGGAACCCGCAGACGGCGAACGCCTCGCCAATCTTTCCGGCCCGTTCGACGAGCACCTGCGCCAGCTCGAATTGCGCCTCGGCGTCACCATCGCCAATCGCGGCAATGTGTTCCGCATCAGCGGCGCCGATCGCGCGGCGAAGCTTGCCGAACGCGTGCTGCGCGAACTGTACGACGCCACCGAATCCGAAACACTGAACGGCGCGCAGATCAATTTGCGCCTGTCCGAATCGGGCATCGATGCGCTGGAAGACAAGGCCGACGACGCGCAGGAGGTGGCGATCAAGGTCAAGCGCGGCACCATCCGCGGCCGCGGCGCGAACCAGCAACGCTACCTGCACGCCGTCGCCACGCATGACATCAATTTCGGCATCGGCCCGGCCGGAACCGGCAAGACGTATCTGGCCGTCGCGATGGCGGTGGATGCGCTCAACGATTCGCGCGTGCAGCGGTTGATCCTCGTGCGCCCGGCGGTCGAGGCTGGCGAGAAACTCGGCTTCCTGCCCGGCGACCTGACCCAGAAAGTCGATCCCTATCTGCGCCCGCTCTACGACGCGCTGTACGAGATGATCGGCATCGACCGCGTGACCAAGCTGATCGAGCGCAACGTTATCGAGATTGCGCCGCTGGCCTACATGCGCGGACGCACGCTCAACGATGCGTTCGTGATCCTGGACGAGGCGCAGAACACCACGACCGAGCAGATGAAGATGTTCCTGACGCGCATCGGCTTCGGCTCGGTTGCCGTCGTCACCGGCGACGTGACCCAGATCGACCTGCCCCGGCACGTCAAGTCCGGCCTGCGCGATGCGATCGAGGTGCTGCGCGACGTGGACGGCGTCAGCTTCACGTTCTTTTCTGCCAAGGATGTCGTGCGCCATCCGCTGGTGCAGAAGATCGTGCGGGCATATGAGGCACGCGATGATGGCGAGAAGAAAGAATGAGCGTCGCGTTGTTCCTGCGCAACGAAGCTGGCCGTGCCGGTGTGCCCACCCGAAAATCCTTCGCGGCATGGATATCGGCAGTCCCCGAACTGCGTCGCCGCAACGCCGAAGTGAACATCCTCATCGTCGATACACGCGAAGGCCGGCGCTTCAACCGCGAGTTCCGGCACAAGAATTACGCGACCAATGTCCTGAGTTTTCCTTTTGATCGGTTGCCGGGGCAGGAATCCGTCCTGCTCGGCGACCTCGTCATCTGCGCTCCGGTCGTCGCCCGCGAGGCTGCCGAACAGGGCAAGCGCCCGCGCGAGCACTGGGCGCACCTGACCATCCACGGCGTTCTGCACCTGCTCGGCCACGATCACGAAACCGATGCGCAGGCGCGCGCGATGGAGGCGCTGGAAATCCGGATTTTGGCCAGATTAGGCATCCGGAACCCGTACGAGCCGATTAGCTAAGCCATTGATTGAAAAGAGCACATTATTCATCCGGCCCGATCGGCTAAACTAGCCTGCCGCCCGTGAGGGCATTGCACGCAATGTAATGAACGAGGACCACCCTAGTCCCCATCCGGCCCGCTCGTGGCTGGAGCGCATCGGCCAACTGGTTTCCGGCGAACCCCGCAACATCGACGAACTGCTCGAGGAACTGCGCGACGCCCGCACCAACGGCTTGCTTTCGGAAGACACCCTGTCGATGGTAGAAGGCGCGATCGAGGTCTCCGACCTCACCGTCGCCGATGTCATGGTGCCGCGCGCGCAAATCGTCGCGCTGCCGGCCAGCGCGCCGCTCGAGGAAATCCTGCGCCGGGTGATCGAATCCGGGCATTCGCGTTTTCCCGTCCACGACGAGGATGGCGACGACATCATCGGAATCCTGCTCGCCAAGGACTTGCTCAAATGCTTTGCCGGCAAGGTCACGCCGTGCGACATCCGCGGCCTGCTGCGCAAGGTCACGATGATTCCCGAATCCAAGCGCCTGGACATCCTGCTCAAGGAATTCCGCCTGTCGCGCAACCACATGGCCATCGTCGTCGACGAATACGGCGGCGTCGCGGGCCTGGTCACCATCGAGGACGTGCTCGAGGAAATCGTCGGCGAGATCGACGACGAGCACGACGAGGAAGATCCTGCGCGCAAGAAACTGATCCAGTCACAATCCGACGGCAGTTTCCTGGTCAATGCGCTGACGCCGATCGCCGACTTCAACGCACGCCTGGGCAGCGCGTTTTCCGACGAGGATTTCGACACGGTCGGCGGCATGGTCACCGACGAGTTCGGCCACCTGCCCGAGATCGGCGAGGAAACCGCGCTCGGGGGATTCGTGTTCCGCGTCACCCGCGCCGATGCGCGCAGGGTGCAGCAATTTTCGGTGCGGGTGCATGACGCCTAAAGCCATCTTATAAGCTGCTGCGCTCGGCGGCGCGCGCGCCGGCGGTGCTCGGAATGCTCATGTATTGGCGTGTACACTCCGCTTCCTGCGCTCCGGCGTCGCGCGACTTGCCTTCGCTCGCTACGCCTCTAAGATGGCTTGCCGACTGATGACCCTTCTACGTCGCTTTCTTTTCGGGATTTCGCTGCTTTTTCCACTTTTTTCTTTTGCGCAACCAGCGTCGCAGTCTGGCACCGATCTCGATGTCTCCCTCGTCACCTTCGGCCCCGGCACGCAGGTGTGGGAGCGCTTCGGCCACAATGCCATCCTCATCGGCGATCGCGCCAGCGGCACGCGGCGCCTGTACAACTACGGCATGTTCGATTTCGCACAGAAGAATTTCTTCCTCAACTTCGCGCGCGGGCGCATGCTGTACCGGATCGATGTGGATGATCCGGCCGACGAATTTCCGATCTACCGCGACGAAGGCCGTTGGATCGTCGAACAAAACCTGAATCTGACTCCCGCGCAGCGCGCGAAACTGCGCGATTACCTGGACTGGAACTCGCGTCCGGAAAACGCCCAATACCGCTACGACTATTTCACCGACAACTGCGCCACGCGCGTGCGCGACGCGCTCGACGCGGCGCTCGGCGGCGCGATCCACGCACAACTGATCGCACCATCACGCGGCTTCACCTACCGCATGGACGCGCTGCGCCTGATGCGCCCGGACCCGGCGCTGATGGTATTGCTGGATGCCGGCCTCGGTCCATTCGCCGACACGCGCCTGTCGTACTGGGCCGAAAGTTTCGTGCCGATGGAGTTCATGCGCTATGTGCGTGAAGTGAGGGTGCGCGACGACGCGGGGAATCTCGTGCCGCTGGTCGCGCGCGAAACCATCGTCGATACCGGACGATTGCCAGAGCCGCCGGAGTTTCCACCGAACTGGATCTGGCAGGCACTGGTCATCGGCATCCTCGCCGGACTCGGTCTACTCACGCTCGCACGCAAGCGCGCACGCGCGTGGGCGCGCGCGACGTTCGCCGTCAGCGCCAGCCTCATCGCCCTGGTCTGCGGCATCGCCGGCCTCGTGCTGATCGGTTTATGGACCCTCACCGACCACGTTGCCGCCTGGCACAACGAAAACATCGCGCTGCTCAATCCGCTGTGCCTGTTGCTCGTGCCCGCGTGGATCGCCAGCGCACGCGCAAGCTGGCAACCTTCGCGCTTCATCAAGGCGACGAGCTTGCTCATCGCCTTCATCGCCGCGTTCGAGTTCTTCCTGAAAATCTATCCATCGTTCGCGCAGGACAACCGCTTCTGGATCGCGCTACTGCTGCCGATACAGGTAGCGCTGGCGGCGGGGGTGAATTTGCACAGGCGAGCGATCGCCTAACCGCACACCCGGTTCCGCCCTTCGCGCTTGGCCTGGTACAAGGCGGTGTCGGCGGCGTGCAACAGGGCGTGGATGTCGGCTTCGGATGCGAGCGTTGCGCTGGCGACGCCGGCGCTGATCGTGACCCTGTTCATGCTGTCGGTGCCGGGCACGGCGACATCGCGTTGCGCGACGTCGGCGCGGATGCGCTCGGCGATCACGCGCGCACTTTCCAGACTCGCATTGCACAACACGCAGGCAAACTCCTCGCCGCCGTAGCGGGCGACGATCGCATCGGCTGGTGCGCATGCGCGCATCGCGTCGGCCACGCCGCGCAAGGCCACGTCGCCGGCAGGGTGACCGAAGCGGTCATTGTAGTCCTTGAAATAATCCACATCCACGAAAATCATGCCAGCCGCGGCGCCGCTTTGCGCGCGCACCCAATGCTTCAGGGTTTCGAGCAGGCGCCGGCGATTGGCCAGTCCGGTCAAGGCATCGGTGAACGACAATTCCAGCAACCGCGCGTTGGCGGCGTTGAGTTCGGCGGTGCGCTCACCGACCTGAACCTCGAGCCGATGTCGCTGCGCGCTCAGGCTGCGCGTGCGCCATTTGACCAAAGCCATCGCGAGGGCCAGCACGAGCAGGCCGAACAGGACGCGCGCCCAGCCGCGCTGCCACCATTCGGGCAAGGCCATGATCGAAATGTCGAGCGGCGCACTCAGGTTGCCGGCGTAGTCGCGCGCCGCGATGTGCAGGCGATAGCTGCCAGGCGGCAGGTTCTCGAACATGCGCGCGTTTTGCCCGGTCCACGCGCCCGGCGCGGCATCGTAACCGATCAGTTGCGTGCGGAACCGCGATTCGGATTCGCGATTCCAGGCCAGCACGGCGTAGTGCACGGTCAATTCGTGGCGTCCCGGCGGTATCGTGATATTTGTGCCGGCGACGGCCTGGCCGTCAATGTCTGCGCCGACCCAGCGCAAGGGCTTGGGCGTGGTATCGCGTATTCCGGCAGCTGGATCGAACACCGCGGCGCCGCCCAACGTGCCGGTCCAGAAACGATCGTGCGCATCGATGAATTGGGCGCCGCCGTTGCACTCGTCGTTCACCAGGCCATCGCGGCGCGTGAACACGCGTGACTGGTAACCCTGATCCGTCGGCGTGAGTTGCTGCACGCCGGCGTTGGTGCAGATGTACAGGCGGCCATGCGAATCGCGCAACGCATCGTAGGCGGTCGGGTCCGGCGCGGGCGGCAGGTCATCCGGCATCGGCACGGGATGCGCCGGGTCGCTGGCATCCACGCGCAGGATGCCGTGGGTGCGGCTCCCTATCCACAGTACCGCGCGCCCGTCGGCATCGGTCCACAGGTTCATGCCGAACAAGAGCGCATCGGGCAATTTCACCACATCGGTATCCCACTGCGTGCCGTCAAAGCGCGCCAGGCCCCGCGTGGTGGTCGCCCACAGCCATTGCCGCCCCTGCGCATCGGTTTGCGCGAGCAAGTGTTGCACCTGCCACGCCCACTTGGCGCCAGGCGGCACGAAGGCCGTCCATTGGCCCTGGCGCCAACGGTAGACACCCGTATCCCGCAATGCGAACCAGCGTTCGACATGACCGTCGACGATCCGGCTCAGGATGTCACCGATGGCTTCTCCCGGCCGGACCTGCCACGGCGTGGCGATCGCCTCGAAACGCGGTCCCGGCTCGGCAACGTGGAACAATTGGCCGCCTTCCAGACCCAGCCACAGCGCGGATCGGCCCGAGTCGTCCAGCGCGCGTTCGATCAGGTTCGCATCGTCGCCCGGCAACATCCCGTTGGCGCGCGAGAAATGCCGCCAGACTCCGTTTTCGTACAAGCCTAGGCCATCCGTGTTGGCCGCGATCCACAGCCGTTCGCCGCCGCGCCCGTCGGCTTCGGGCAACAGACCGAACACACCCGTGCCGCGTGCGCCCAGCAGCGACACCGTGCGCCAGCGGCTGGCGCCGAGCACGGCGCGTGCCACGCCCGCTTCGGTTGCCACCCACAAGACCTCGATGCCCTCGGGGCTGCGCCACACGCTCAAGCCGCGCACGGCGTCGGACGGCAATCCGTAGCTGCGATCGAACACGCGCACGCGGTCGCCATGCACGCGCAACAGCCCCGCCCGGCTGGCGGCCCACAATACCGTACCGCCGTCGGCGTCGCGACTCGTATCCATCGCATACAAGTCGTTCGACGGCAATTCGCCGGATTCCACGCTCCAGTGGCGCAGGCCGTCTTTGCCGATGCGCCACAGGCCCTGGCCGATGGTCGTGACCCACAACTGCTCACCGTCGCCGCTGCCGGTGACGCGCAGGTCTTCGGTTGCCGCGATCGCGCCGTCGAACTTCCGCCAGGCGCCTTCTTCGCGATACCACAGGCCATCGAAAGTGCTCGCCCACAGGCGCGGATGCCCGAACAGGCTCGAGGTTTGCACGACTGCGACAACCATGCGCGGCAATGCTGCATTGCCCGGGGTCTCCTGCCAGCGACCCTGCGCATCGCGCTGCAAGAGTCCATCGCCGAACGTGGCGGCCCACAACGTGTAACGGCCTTGCGCGTCGGCGGTTTCGACCAGCGTGCGGATGTGATCGGTCGGCAGGCCGCTGGCGCGATCTTGCATGTTCCAGCGCGAGCCGTCCCAGTATCCCAATCCGCGGTCGCGGAACGCGACCCACAAGGTTCCGCTGTGGTCGACCGTGAGCGCGCCGAGCGTGCCGGGAATGGCCGAGGCGGCCGACGCATCCCAGGCATGGCCGTCGTAGCGCGCCAGACCGTGCGCCGAAGCCAGCCAGACGAAGCCGTCGCGATCGGTGCGCACGTCGACGCTGACCGCGTCCGGCACGCCGTCGCGGGCGGTGAACGAGACGAAGGCCGGCGCGGACAGGTCGTCCAGGTCCAGGCCCTTCGTGTCCGCCGCGGCCTTGCCGCCGCACAGCGCGGCGGCCAGCAAGAACATCGCGAAGATCGGCCGGTTCCACGCTCCGGCCAGAATACGAATGAACATGAAACAGCCAGTACCCCTGTGACGCGTGACCGCATCATACCGCGCGACGGCGACTTTTCGATTCGTGCTTGCGCCGTTGCCCTTGTCCGCCCGCTCCGGCATGATCGCGGCATGGTGCAACCCGACGATACGAACACGCCGATGCTGGTCAATTGCGTCGCCTATGGCGATGGGCAGCCGCGCGCGATCGCGCTGGACGAAATCGACGCGGCGCTGAAGAATCCGAAAGTATTCGTCTGGGTGGGCCTGCACGAACCGGACGAGAGCCTGCTCGAGAAGCTGCAACAGCGGTTCGGCCTGCATCCGCTCGCCATCGAGGACGCGCACCGCGCGCACCAGCGCACCAAGATCGAGGTCTACGGCGATTCACTGTTCGTCGCCGTGCACACGGCGCAAATGGCGCACAACAAGGTGGAACTGGGCGAGACGCACTTGTTTCTCGGCCGCAACTACCTGGTCAGCGTGCGCCACGGCGCTTCGCTCAGCTATGCGCCGGCGCGGCGTGCGTGCGAATCCACGCCGGAACTGCTTGCGCTGGGCTCGAGTTATGCGCTTTACGCAGTGCTGGACTTCATCGTCGACAATTACCTGCCCATCGTCGATTTGTTCCAGGCGCGGTTGAACGAACTGGAACACGCGGTCCTCGGCGGCGAATTCCGCCGACACACGATCGTGCAGTTGTACGAGCTGAAGAAGGAACTCTTGCGCCTGCAACTGACGATGACGCCCCTGCAAGACATCCTGAGCCAGCTCGTGCGCCTGTATCCCGGCCTGATCCGGGACGAGGTGCGGCCGTATTTCCGCGACGTCGGCGACCATGCCACGCGCATCAATGAAACCGCCGGCACCATGCGCGAGATGCTCACCGCGGCGATGGACGTCAACTTTGCCCTGGTCGGAATAGCCCAGAATGACGTGTTCAAGAAGATCTCTGGCTGGGCCCTGCTGCTCACGGCGCCGATGATGGTCGCGAGCTGGTACGGCATGAACTTCCACGACATGCCCGAACTGGGCGCGGCACATGCCTATCCGATCACGCTCGGCGCCACGGCCGCGCTCTGCATACTTTTGTATGTGCTGCTGAAAAGGGCGAAGTGGCTGTGAATCCGCGCCTCTGGCTGCTGTTGCTGCCCTTCGTCGGCACGCTGATCGTGCCGCTGTACAACCGCAACGATCCGATGCTGTGGGGATTTCCGTTTTTCTACTGGTATCTGTTCGCGTGGATTCCGCTGGCCTCGCTGCTCACCTTCGCGGTGTACCGGAGTCTGCGCAAGTGAGCGGTACCGTGCATTGGACGGCGTGGGCGGTTTTCGCGTTCTTCTTTGCCCTCGTCACCGTACTCGGGTTCACTGCTGCGCGCTGGAAGAAAGCCGACCTGGATCATCTGCACGAATGGGGGCTCGGCGGTCGCCGCTTCGGCACGTTGATTACCTGGTTCCTGCTTGGCGGGGATTTGTATACCGCGTACACCGTGATCGCGGTGCCGGCGTTGGTCTACGGCGCCGGCGCGATGGGTTTCTTCGCCATGCCGTATACGATCATCGCCTACCCATTCGTGTTCGCGGTGATGCCGCGCCTGTGGAACGTGTGCCGCCGCCACGACTGGCTGACGCTTGGCGATTTTGCGCAAGGCCGCTACGACAGCCATTGGCTGGCGCTCGCCGTCGCACTGACCGGCGTACTTGCGACCATGCCCTATATCGCGCTGCAACTGGTCGGCATGCAGGTCGTGTTCGAGGCGATGGGCTTCGGCGGCGTGCGCCAGGGCGCGGAAATCGCGCTGGCCGCGGCGTTCGTCGTGCTCGCGGTATACACGTATACCAGCGGCCTGCGTGCGCCGGCGCTGATCGCATTCGTCAAGGATGCGATGATCTACATTTTCGTGATCGCCGCAGTCGTTGTGATTCCAATCAAGCTCGGCGGCTATGGCGCGATCTTTTCCGCTGCCGACACCGCATTCAAGGCCAAGGGCAGCGGCGGCATTTTGCTGAACGCGGGTCAGGCGCTGCCGTTCGCCACGCTCGCGCTAGGCTCCGCGTTCGCGCTGTTCCTGTATCCGCACGCGGTGACCGGCACGCTCGCGGCGTCGAGCGGCAATGCGATCCGCCGCAACGCCATCATCCTGCCCGCCTACAGCGTGGCGCTCGGCCTGATCGCGCTGCTGGGCTACATGGCGATCGCCGCCAACGTGCCGGCGAAAGGAACCGCGATCGTGCCGGCGCTGATCGGCCAGAGTTTTCCGGAATGGTTCGCGGGATTCTGCTACGCCGCGATCGCGCTCGGTGCGCTAGTGCCGGCGGCGATCATGTCGATCGGCGCGGCGAACCTGGTCACGCGCAACATCTGGCGGCCCTACGTCAATCGCACGATGACACCGAAGCAGGAATCCACCGTCGCGAAAACGACGTCGCTGGTGGTCAAGTTCGGCGCGCTCGCCTTCGTCGTGTTCCTGCCGCTGCAGTACGCGATCGACCTGCAACTGCTCGGCGGCATCTGGATGCTGCAGGTATTCCCGACCATCGTGTTCGGCCTGTACACGCGCTGGTTCCGCTCAAGCGGACTTCTCGCGGGCTGGGCCGCCGGCATGGCACTGGGAACATGGCTGTCCGCCAGCGTCGGCATGAAACCGGTATTTGCCCTGCCCGGCATCGGTGGCGTCTATATTGGATTGATTGCGCTTGCGGCGAATATCGCTCTGGCGGCGCTGCTCACGTTGATCGCAAATGCGCGTGGTTTTCTGCGAACAGGCGACGCTACGCAGGCCGCGGATTACGAAGACGCGGTTACGACCAATTCGTAGTCGACAAAGTCGAACGCGAACTCGTGCTTTGCATCCGTGGCGTGATGCGCGCGAGCGGCCTCGCGCCAGTCGCGCGGATCAAAGTGTGGGAAAAACGCGTCGGCATTTTCGGTGGCGCAATCCACGCGGGTCAGATGCAAGCGATTCGCACGCGGAAGTGCGAGCGCGTAAACCTCGCCACCACCAATCACCATCAATTCTTCGCGGCCGGCAAGCGCAACTGCTACATCCAGCGAAGCGACAGGTTCCTGATCCGCAAACGGCGCAGCGCCGCTGCGCGTGAGCACCAGATTGCGCCGCCCTGGCAAGGCGCGGCCGATGGCGAGCGCGGTCTTGCGCCCCATCAATACCGGTTTGCCGAGCGTGAGTTGCTTGAAGCGCTTCAGATCGTCCGGCAGATGCCACGGCATCGCGCTGTCACGACCAATGGCGCGGTTGCGGTCGAGCGCGGCGATGAGTGAAATGTTGCTCACACGGCGACTGGCGCTTTGATCGCGGCGTGTGATTGATAGCCGTCGATCGCAATGTCCTCGAAGCGGAAATCGAAAAGCGAATTCACCTCCGGATTCAATTTCAAGCGCGGCAACGGGAGCGGTTCGCGCGCCAGTTGTGTGCGCGCCTGCTCGATGTGATTGTTGTACAGATGCACGTCGCCGAAGCTGTGCACGAAATCGGCGGCTTGCAGACCGCACACCTGTGCAAGCATGTGCGTGAGCAATGCGTAGCTGGCGATATTGAACGGCACGCCGAGGAAGACGTCTGCCGAACGCTGGTAGAGCTGGCACGACAGCCTTCCTTTCGCCACATGAAACTGGAACAGGCAATGGCAAGGTTGCAGCGCCATCTTCGGCAGGTCGGCCACGTTCCACGCGCTCACGATCAGGCGGCGCGAATCGGGGTTGCGCTTGATCTCGTCGATCAGCCAGGCGATCTGATCGACGACCTTGCCATCCGCACCTGCCCAGGATCGCCACTGCTTGCCGTATACCGGGCCGAGATCGCCATTCGCATCGGCCCACTCGTCCCAGATCGAGACACCGTTTTCCTTCAGGTAGCGCGTATTGGTTTCGCCGCGCAGGAACCACAGCAATTCGTGGACGATGGACTTGGTGTGCAGCTTCTTGGTCGTGACCAGCGGGAATCCATCAGCGAGATCGAATCGAATCTGCCGGCCGAACAACGAGCGCGTGCCGGTGCCGGTGCGATCGGATTTCCCCGCGCCGTTTTCCAGCACGTCGCGCAATAGATCGAGGTACTGGCGCATCAGGCCGTCGCCTTCGCCGCCGCAAGTGTCGGCGCACGCCGCGACATCCACAGCAGCACGATCCCGACAACAATCAACGGGATCGACTGCACCTGCCCCATCGTCAACCAGCCGAAGGCGAGATAACCCAACTGCGCGTCCGGAATGCGCACGAATTCCACCGCGAAGCGGAATACACCGTACAACAGCGCGAACAGGCCGGAAACCGCGTAGCGCGGCCGCGGCTTGCGCGAATACAGCCACAGCACGGCAAACATCACCACGCCTTCGAGCGCGAATTCGTACAGTTCCGACGGATGTCGCGCTTCGTTGTTCAGTTGACCGGCGAGAAACATCTGGTGCAACTCCGCCGTCGACTTGCCGAGCGATTCCAGCGCGCGCGGATAGATCACGCCCCAGTCGGCGCCGGTGTATTTGCCCCACAATTCGCCATTGATGAAGTTGCCGATGCGGCCGAGGCCCAATCCGATCGGCACCAGCGGCGCGACGAAATCGATGGTGTCGAAGAAATGTACCTTGTTGCGCCGCGACCACCACCAGCCGGCGGCGAGCACGCCGAGCAGGCCGCCGTGGAAGGACATGCCGCCATCCCAGACGCGGAACAGCGCCAGCGGATCGTGCCAGATCCAGTCCGGCGAGATGTACGAGAGCATGTACCAGAGGCGTCCGCCGGCAATCACGCCGAGCATGCAGTAGAAAGCGAGGTCCGAAAACGCCTGCTCACTGACCGGCAGGCGCCCCTGTTTCAAGCGTTGGTTGCCGAGCCACCAGCCGCCGAGGAAACCGCCCAGGTACATGAGGCCGTACCAGTGCACGCCAATTGGGCCCAGGGAAAACGCGAGGGGATTGATGTCGTCGAAGAAGATCATGCGCACAGCAGCGGCATTGGAAAGCCGCAAGTTTACTGGATCGCGCGGCGCAGCGTTTGGGATACTCTTGCGGCATGCCCAATCATCTCGCCGCCGAATCCAGCCCCTACCTGCGCCAGCACGCGGACAATCCCGTGCACTGGTGGCCGTGGAGCGATGCGGCACTTGCCGCCGCGCGAACGCAGGAGAAACCCATCCTGCTTTCGATCGGTTACTCGGCTTGTCATTGGTGCCACGTGATGGCACACGAGAGCTTCGAGGACGCGGCGACCGCCGCGCTGATGAACGAGTTGTTTATTTGTATAAAAGTGGATCGCGAGGAGCGGCCCGATCTCGACCGTATCTACCAGCTCGCGCACCAGGCGCTGACCCGGCGCGGCGGCGGCTGGCCGCTGACCGTGTTCCTGACGCCCGATGATCACCTGCCGTTCTACGCCGGCACATATTTTCCCAAACAGCCGCGCTACGGCATGCCGCCATTCGCACAGGTGCTGCGCGAGGTGCGGCGCTGGTGGGACACGCAACGTGGTCAGGTGCGGCAACAGAATTCCGCTTTGGCGGAATTCCTGGCCGATCAAGGACGCGGCGAATCCAATCAGGAAACGCTGGATGATACGCCGATCCGCGCCGCGATGAATCAGATCGAAGCCGGCTTCGATCCGCACAACGGCGGGCATCGCGGCGCGCCGAAATTTCCGCATTGCACGGAAATGGATTTGCTGCTGGACCTCGGCAAGCCGGAACACGTCGAATTCACCCTTGCGCGCATGGCCGACGGCGGCATCCACGACCAGATCGGAGGTGGCTTTGCGCGCTACAGCGTGGACGAGCGCTGGGAAATCCCGCATTTCGAGAAGATGCTGTACGACAACGCGCAGCTATTGCCGCTGTACGCAGCAAGCGGTCACGCCGATGTTGCGCACGGAATTCTTGGGTGGCTGCTGCGCGAGATGACCGCGCCATCGGGCGGTTTTTACGCTGCGCTCGACGCCGATTCCGAACACGAGGAAGGCAAGTTCTACGTCTGGCAGCGCGATGAAGTGCGCGGCCTGCTCGACGCCGACGAGTTCGCCGTCGCCGCGCCGTATTGGGGATTCGACCGCTCGCCGAATTTCGAGGGCAAGACGTGGAATCCCATCGTTGCGGTTGCACTCGCGGACGTCGCGCAAACGCTCGGCATCGCACCGGATCGTGCCGCCGAGTTATTGGCCAGCGCGCGCCGCAGGTTGTTCGCCGCGCGTGCGCTACGCGTGCGTCCGGGCCTCGACGACAAGATCCTGACGTCGTGGAACGCGCTCATGATCGCAGGTATCGCGCGCACGGCACGTGCACTCGATGCGCCGCCGCTGCTGGGACTTGCCGAAAATGCTCTGGACAATCTGTACGCCCATGCCTGGCGTGACGGGCGTCTGTATGCCAAGGCCGGCGTGGACGCGGCGCGCTTCCCCGGCTATCTCGACGACTACGCCATTCTGCTGCATGCGTTGCTCGAAATGTTGCAATGCCGCTGGTCCGCGCGCGACCTGGCCTGGGCCATCGTGCTTGCGGAATGTTTGCTCGAACGCTTCGTCGACCACGAACATGGCGGATTCTTTTTCACCGCGCACGATCACGAGGCCCTGATCCAGCGCCCGAAACCCTTCACGGACGAAGCGCTGCCCTCCGGCAACGGTGTCGCCGCACGGGCGTTGCTGCACCTCGGGCACTTGCTCGGCGAAACGCGCTATCTGGATGCTGCCGAACGCACGCTGCGCGCTGGGTTTTCCACCATGCGACAAATGCCGCAGGCCTGTTGCGCCATGCTGCATGCGCTCAATGATTTTCTGCATCCACGCACGCATGTGGTCGTGCGCTTCGGTGACGCCGCGGAAGAAACCGCGTGGCGGACAGCGCTCACCCAGGCGGATCCGCGCCGCGTCGATGCGTATTTCGTCGCGCGGGAGGGCGGCAAATTGCCCGGCATTCTCGACGCGCAGAAATACGCGCCGGGCGGACTCGCCTACGTCTGCCGCGGCACGCAGTGCGAGCCACCCACACCTGAACCGGCACAATTGCCGGAGCGCTTAGTGCGCGGCTAAAGCACCACGGGCCTATCCGGCAGTTCGTTGTCGCGCGACGTGCCGTCGGCCGGAAAATGTTTCGCGAGAATATCGGCGACTGCGCGCACGCCATCGACGGCGCCGCGCTCGAACTCGCCCGCCGCGAAACGCTGCTGCATCTGTGCACAAATGGATTTCCACTCGGCCTCGTCGACTTTGGCCGCGATGCCACGGTCGGCAAGAATTTCGATCGCGTGGTCGGCGAGCAGCACGTAAATCAGCACGCCGCTGTTGTGCTTCGTGTCCCACACGCGCAGGTGCGCGAACACCTCGTGCGCGCGTTGCCGCGCGCTGCGCCCGCGCGCGAGGTCGCGCAACGGCAGCGCGCCTTCGACGGCGAACATCACCTGTCCAGCGTGGCGTTTTTCGCCTGCTGCGATGGCATGCTGGATCGCATCGAGCGTGCGTGCCGGGAATTTCCTGCGCGCGCTGCCTTCGGCAAAGGTATGGCGGAGAATACGCGTCGCGCCCATCTCACCAACTCCCCGAGGCGCCGCCGCCGGAAAACCCGCCGGACGAGCCGCCGCTGAATCCGCCACTGAACCCGCCGCCGGAACTTCCGCTGCTCCAACCGCCGCCGCTCCAGCCGCCAAATCCGCCACCTCCGGCAAACCCGCCGCCGCTGCCGCCGAGCCAGCCGAGCAGCAGTCCGAGTACGCCCGCGCCGATGCCGAACCCGAGCACGCCGGTGATCAGCCACGCCGCACCGCCGCAAACCGCACCGATCAACCCGGCGCGCGGCGCAGACGGCAGGCGCCCGAGGAAGGCGCGCAACCACAATGCGGCGAAGATCAGCGGGAACAGGAAATTGAGCGCGTCGCCATTGGATTGCCCGTGGCGGTTTTTGGGAAAAGGGGGGGGGCCGGGGTTGCCCTCGGCGAGGTTTGTGCGGGGGCCGCGCGCGGCGGGGAGGGCGCCGGTGAAAAAGGCGGCGCGG
>OEIU01000729.1_pt1 | contig 27241 bp, 24 predicted proteins | sample 1539221 | NCBI WGS metagenome assembly OEIU01 (sample SAMN03792071, study PRJEB22550) | activated sludge metagenome | feature: wastewater treatment plant; material: activated sludge; isolation source: Wastewater treatment plant of a petroleum refinery complex | place: Argentina: Zarate | collected...
GCCGGCCTGGTCGACGAGGTCCGCGCGCTGCGCGCGCGCGGCGACCTGCGCGCCGCGCTCCCGTCGATGCGCTGCGTCGGCTATCGCCAGGTCTGGGCGTGGCTCGAGACGGGCGACGGCCCGATCGAGCCGATGATCGAGGCGGGCATCGCCGCGACGCGCCAACTGGCCAAGCGACAGCTCACCTGGCTGCGCGCGATGCCCGACCGGATCGTCGTCGACTGCCTCGCGCGCGACCCGGTCGCGCCGGTGCTCGACGCGGTGCGCCGCGCCTGCGGGCTCTGACCGTCCGCCGGCTCAGTCAGCCGTGGCGCCCGACTGCTTTACCGCCCTGGCCCACTTGGAGATGTCCGACTTGATGAATGTCGAGAACTCCTCGGGCGTGCTGAGCAGTGGTTCCATGCCCAACGTGGTGAAGCGTTCCTTGATCGCCGGGGAAGTCATCACCGCGGTCAGCTCCCTGCTCAGCCTCGCGACGACCTCCTTGGGCGTGCCGGCCGGGGCCAAGATGCCGTACCACGGCGAGGCATTGAACCCAGGGAACCCCGATTCGGCGATCGTCGGCACGTCGGGCGCCACGGCCAAGCGCTTGTCGACGGCCGCGGCGATAATCCGCGCCCTGCCGGACTTGGCGTATGGGTCCGCGCCACTCCAGCCGTCCATCACCATCTGGACCTGTCCGGAAACGACGTCCGGCCATGCCGCCGACGTCCCCTTGTAAGGCACATGCTTGATGTCTACACCGGACTCGGCTTTCAGCAGTTCCATAGCCAAGTGAGTCGTCACGCCGACACCGGCGCTTGCATAGTTGAGCTCCCCGGGCTTGGCCTTCGCGAGCGCGATCAGCTCGCCTACGTTCTTTACCGGCAGCGAGTTCGTCACGACCAGCACCAGTGGAAGGTTCGCGACGAGGCCAATGGGGGCGAAGTCTTTGACCGGGTCGAAGCTGAGCTTCTTGTACAGCGTAGGCGCCACCGACAGAGCCCCGGTGGTGCCGAACAGCAGGGTATAGCCATCAGGGGTCGACTTCGCAACCAAGTCGGTCGCGATGGTAGTGCCGGCCCCCGGCTTGTTCTCGACGACGACCGGCTGGCCAAGGCGCTCGCCAAGCGCGGACGCGACGGTGCGCGCCATGACGTCGGATGGCCCCCCCGCACTCAGCCCGATCAACATACGGATCGGCTTCGTCGGATAAGCCTGCCCGTATGCGGCTATGGGAAGCCCAGCGAACAGCACAGGTATCAGGGCGAGCGCGGCTCGCCGGAACGGAATCCTCATCGTCTCCTCCAGGGCGCTTGACGAACGCGTGGGCAGGTGACACACTGCCGAACGTTCGTTAGGGTTATTTCCGGTTTGTACTTTACCGCATCCCAATTGACTCCGCTACCCCCACGGAACAACCCGCCCCAATGCCCCTCGTTGCCCCCCCGATACACTGGCGATGCAAGGGACAGGGTCGTCCGATGGCCTCGACCTCGGCGGCCCGCCGCGGCAAGTCAAGGAAGCCCCGAATGGTTCTGAACGAGCAACAGGTCATGATCCGCGAGATGGCACGTACATTCGCGCGCGAGCAACTCGCACCGAACGCGGCCCACTGGGACCGCGAGGCGACCTTCCCCCAGGGGGCGCTGAAGGAGTTGGGGCGCCTCGGGCTGCTCGGCATCAACGTGCCCGAGCAATGGGGCGGTGCCGGTGCCGATTTCGTGTCGATGGCCGTGGCGCTCGAGGAGATCGCACGCGGTGATGCAGCGACCTCGACGATTGTCAGCGGGCACAACTCGGTCGGCTGCATGCCGATCTACCGCTTCGGCACCGACGCCCAGAAGGAGCGTTTCCTCAGACCGATGGCGCGCGGCGAAATGCTGTGTGCGTTCGCGCTGACCGAGGCGATCGGAGGCTCCGATGCGGGCGGGCTGACGACCCGCGCGCGCCGCGACGGCGACCATTACGTACTCTCGGGCACCAAGCAATTCATCACCACCGGCAAGAATGCGGACGTCACGCTCGTGTTCGCGCGCACCGGCAGCGGCGCAGGTACACGCGGGATCACCGCCTTCATCGTCCCAACCAACACGCCGGGATACGTGGTCACGCGGGTTGAGTCGAAGCTGGGACAGCGCGCCTCCGACACCTGCCAGATCGTTCTCGAGAATGTCCGGATCCCGGAAGCAATGCTGCTTGGCGCCGAGGGAGAGGGCTATCGGATCGCGCTGTCGAACCTGGAGGGCGGTCGCATCGGCATCGCGGCGCAGGCAGTGGGCATCGCGCAGGCAGCGCTCGACGCCGCACTGCCGTACGCAAGCGACCGGATCGTCTTCGGCAAGCCGATCATCGAGCATCAGGTCGTCGGGTTCCGTCTCGCAGCGATGGCGACGCGCGTCGAGAGCGCCCGCCAACTGGTGCTGCACGCAGCCGCGCTGAAGGACGCCGGCAAGCCCTGCCTGATGGAGGCCTGTATGGCCAAGTTGGTCGCGTCCGAGGCCGCCGAGTGGGTATGTTCGGAGGCGATCCAGACGCTCGGCGGCTACGGGTATCTGACGGATTTTCCGGTCGAGCGCCTGTACCGCGACGCGCGTGTGTGCCGGATCTACGAAGGCACCAACGACATCCAGCACCTGGTGATCCTGCGCGAGATGCAGCGACGCCAGGATTCCTGCAATTGAGCGAGACGACGAGGCTCATGGAGGAGGACGACAACAAGCCGCTACGCGGGATGCGCGTATACGACGCTACGCAAGGCGTCGCAGGCCCGCACGCGACGATGCTGCTGGCGCTGAACGGCGCCGATGTGATCAAGGTAGAGCCGATAGAAGGCGACTGGTGCCGGGTTCTAGGCAACGCGATCGGCCAGGAATCAGTCAACTACCTGGCGTACAACCGCGGCAAGCGCTCAATGGCCTGCGACGTCAAGACCGCGGCCGGCATGGAGGTCGCCAGAAAGCTCATCGCCACCTGCGACGTGTTCGTCGAGAGCTTCCGGCCGGGCGTCATCGGCAGAATGGGTCTGGGATACGACGAAGTCTCGAAGATCAATCCAAAGATCATCTATGCGTCAGTCTCGGGATTCGGCCAGACGGGGCCGAACTCGCAGCGACCGACCGTCGACGGCCTGATTCAGGCCTACTCCGGGATGATGGTGATGAATCGCACCGACGATGGCGCGCCGCACCGGATGGGCATGATCGTCATCGACGTGGTCACCGGCCTGTATGCCTACCAGGCGATCACTACCGCAATCATCCGCAAGCTGCGCTTCGACCAAGGATCGTACCTCGACATCAATATGGTCCAGTCGGCGGCCGCCTTCCAGGCTGCGAAGATCATGGAATACGCGGAGTCGGGCGGGAGGCCGCAGCCGTTGTATGTCCCGGCGGGGATGTTCCGCACCGCCGACGGCTACATTGTGGTCAGCGGCATGCGCAGCCACCACTTTGCCGCGCTTTGCGGTGTCATCAACCGGCCCGACCTTGCTGCGGACCCTCGCTGGCAAACCCAGGGGGATCGGACCGCGCACGGAACGATCCTCAACGAGGAGTTGCGCAAGGAGTTCGTCAAGCGTACTTCTCAGGAGTGGCTCTCCGGCCTGCACGCTGTCGGCGTATTCGCCGAGCGCGTGCGTTCTTACGGCGAGTGGCTTGAGGACGACCACGCGAGGGGGAGCAACGCCTACGCTTGGGTCGACACAGGCGCTTTCGGCTGCCTGCCGGTCCCGTGCGTGCCCGGAGTGCTGCCCGCCGGCGACAATCCCTCAGCCGTCGGGACAGCACCGCCCCTGATCGGCGAGCACACGCGTGCGATCCTCGGCGAATTGGGCTTCGAACACGCGTGGGTCGATGCGCAGATCGCCGCCGGTGCGATCGCCGAGACCCGGCGACAGAAGGGGCCGTCATGACTATCGACGCGATCCTTCCGCGCGAACGCGTCGACTCGATGATGCGCAGCGGCCTGTGGCCGGACCTAACGCTGCTGCAGTGCCTGGAGCAGGCTTGCCGGCGCGCACCCTCTGCAACCGCCGTTATCGACCACAACAGTATCACCGGCCACCGCACGACGCTGAACTACCGGCAACTTGACGAATGTAGCCGCCGCATTGCAGCCGGGCTGCGGCGGCTCGGCGTCGCACGCGGTGAGGTTGTGTCGTTCCAGTTGCCGAACTGGTGGCAGTTTACAGCGCTGCACCTGGCCTGCCTGCGAATCGGCGCGGTCAGCAATCCGCTGATGCCGATCTTTCGCCAGCGCGAGCTTGAGTTCATGCTCGGGCTGGCAGAGGCACGCGTGCTCATCGTGCCGGCGATCTTTCGCGGCTTCGACCACGAGGCGATGGCGCACACGCTGCAGGCGCGCCTGCGGCGCCTGCAGCACGTTCTGGCGATCGGAGGCTGCGGGCCGGACTCGTTCGAAGCACGTCTGCTCGCCGGCAATCTCGACCCGGAGGCAATGCTCGCCGACGCCCGGCCGATGACGCCGAACGATGTGGTGCAGATCCTGTACACGTCGGGCACGACTGGCGAGCCGAAGGGCGTGATGCACACATCGAACACGCTATTTAGCAACCTGGTGCAGTACGCAAGGCGCCTGCAACTGTCAGAGAGCGACGTCGTGCTCATGGCCTCACCGTTGGCACACCAGACCGGTTTCATGTACGGGATGATGCTGCCGATCTACCTGGGCTGCGCGTCGGTGTTGCAGGACGTGTGGAATGCCGAGACCGCGACCGACATCATCGAGCACGAGCGGATCACCTATACGTTTGCCTCGACACCGTTCCTGTCGGACATGGCCGAAGTGGCGGCGCAGCGTCCTGCGGCGTTCAATTCGCTGAGAACCTTCCATTCGGCTGGCGCGACGATTCCGGGCTCGCTCGTACGCAGTGCGACCGAGCGCATGGGCGCGCGTATCATCTCGGGCTGGGGGATGACCGAGAACGGCGCTGCGACCTCGACCAAGCCCGATGACCCGCCGGAGAAGACTTTCGAAAGCGACGGCTGCGCAATGGAAGGCATGGCTTTGCGCGTGGTCGACGCCGAGGGACGGCCGCTGGCGATCGGCCAGAGTGGGCACCTGCAAGTGCGCGGCTGCAGCAACTTCGTTGGCTACCTGAAGCGGCCCCAACTGTACCAGACCGATGCCGAGGGCTGGTTCGTCACCGGCGACATCGCGCGGCTCGACGCTGACGGATATCTTCGCATCACCGGGCGCAGCAAGGACGTCGTGATCCGCGGTGGAGAAAACGTCCCGGTGGTCGAGATCGAGAACCTGCTGTTCAGGCACCCGAAGATCCGGGAGGTCGCGGTCGTGGGCAGGCCCGATGCGCGTCTTGGCGAACGCGCGAGTGCATGGGTCGTCGTGCGCCCGGGCGAAATGCTGGAGCTGGCCGACATCACGCGATACCTGGCCGAATGCGGCGTCTCGAAAACCTACTTCCCCGAGTTTCTGCGACTGTGCAACGAGCTGCCGAAGACCCCCAGCGGAAAGGTTCAGAAGTTCCAGTTGCGCGAGATGGAGAAGGAAAAGGGGGAAGACCCAGGCCCCGCTCGGGGACCTGCGGCCTGAGTGCAAGTGCCAGATGCCCGGACACAGAAGCCTCCGGCGTTCTGGCTGCGCTTGATCGCTAGTGTCACAAACCCGGAATTCGTAGACAGAGTCTGTGAATGCTGGAGAGGATGCGATCCGCGGACATGGTCCACATGAATGGGCTGGGGTCGTCGCTGTTCAGAGCCAGAGACTTGCGTATCGCCGGTTCGATCTGTCCTGGTCGCGCGATTCGGGCTGCGTAGGATCTACTTCTCGACGAGCGTGGCGAACCAGCGCTCGACTTGGTTGAGCCAGTAATCCGACGTTGGCGTAAGGTAAAAGTGAGAGCACGGGTGGCGTGCAAACGAGGCGCGCACTTCCGGCGTCTGGTAGGTACTGCGAGGTAGCCTCAGATCCTGTCCGCGTCGATCTCTATGCGCCCCAGCTTGATCCAGCGCGGGACGTAAATCACCAGGCTGCCCATAAGCAGGCCCGCAGCCATTGCCGAGAATGCGGTCTCGACCGCCATATGCTGCGCGAGTGCGCCGCCGAGAAGCTGCGACAGCGGGAGCGTGCCGACGTAGGTCGACAGGTACAGGCCGGTGACCGCACCCCTGAGGTCGTTGGGCACCGAGTTCTGCAGCACCGCATTGGTGCCGGTGGACGCAACCGTTATGAACAGCCCGATCATGAAAAAGAACATGACAGCCAGCAATGCGTGCCGGGTCTGCCCGGCGCAGAAAAGCGATGCGGCGACGATCCACGGCGTCGGCACACTTATCCGGCGGATCAGCGGCAGCATGTAGTGCGACGACAGCAGTACCGCACCCGAGAGCGCACCTGCTCCCGCTGCGGTGAGGAACGCTCCCGTCCAGAGTTGCGCGTTGCCGTAGACTCGATCAGCTAGCACCGGCACCAGCGTCTGATAGGTGCCGGCAAATGCGCCCACGGCGATTGATACCGGCAGGAAGACCGAGCCGAAGCGATGTTGGCGCACGTACGCCACAGCCCTACGCATGCCCAACGGTTCCATGTCGACCGACTCCTGCAGTCGCTGCGAGTCGACGCGCAGGCGCGCGACAAATGCGAGCATCACCAGGAAGCCGGCCGCACCGGCAGCGAATCCCCATACGGGCCCGCCCGTACCGAACAGGGTGGCGCCCGCGGCTGGCCCCAGCATGCGCGCCACCTGATAGACAAGGCTATTGACCGCGATGGCGCCGCCGATGCATGTCGGATTGGAGACCAAGGTACTGATGAACATGTGGCGCGCTGGCATTTCGATGCCGTTGAACAACCCACGCGTCGCCGCGAATCCGAGCACCAGCGGAAGGGTCAGCAGGTTGGCGAAAGCGAGACCTGTGAGCGCCACCGCCGTGGTTGCGCCCGCGGTCAGCACGATGCACATGACCCGGTGCACGTTGCGCGGATGGACGCGCCGCGAGAGTAGCGGTGGGAAGACGATCAACGGCGCGAAGAGCAGGAAGTTGACGAGACCGAGCAGTGCGGGCGATTTGCTGAGTTCCCAAGTCAGCAGGTTGAGCACGATGTCGACGACCCAAGCCCCGATCACCGAGGCGATCTGCCCCACCGCGTACACGCGGATATTGCGCTCGGCCAAGGCGGGAAACAATCTCATAGCGGCCAACGAGCAATCTCCGTCGTCACTGGGCGAGTGGCTGGTAGGGCGCGCCGCTGGTCTGTAGTCGACCGCAATGACCTCCCCTGAGTGGCCGCGCGCCGCGACCGCGCCCGCCCACACGGCCCGATCGCGCAATGTCAGAGGCTCTCTCCGTGCGGAGATGCAATGCGGTCATGGTCCGTGCTTCTGCGTCGGCCGGCATGGCGCCGGGTGGACGGTCAACTCATTGACGCCAGGATGGGCTAGTCTTACACTGCCGAACGTTCGTTCGGTTACTTTATCAGTATGACACTGCGCGCGAGTTGACTCAAGAACCTCGCACGCAGTGTGTTCTGCCATGCAGCGGCACTTGTCCGCCCAACAAAGCACGTTTGGTACGCCGGAGCGACCAGATCTCCGGCATCCGAAACGTCCAGGTTCCCGCCCGAGGAGGTGTCGAGTGTCGTCAATCGCAGGTCACGTTCTACTGGAGATTGCCAACGGCGTTGCTCGTATTACATTGAATCGACCCGAGGCGTCCAATGCCCTGTCGCCAGACATGCGTGATGGGTTGCTGGACGCGACGAGACGGTGTGAGTGCGACGAATCGGTGCGATGCGTGGTGCTGAGGGGCGCGGGCGACAACTTTATGGCCGGAGGCGACATCAAGGCCTTTAGGCAGTCGCTCGACGAGGATGCCGAGGCGCACCTCGCCGGTTTCGAGATCCGCGTCATCCGGGGCCACCAGGTGCTGCACCAACTCATGCGGATGCCGAAGCCGGTCCTTGCCATGGTGCAGGGCGCCGTTGCCGGATTCGGGCTCGGGCTCGCGCTGGCCGCCGACCTGATCGTTGCACGGTCGGATGCCTATTTCCTGCTGGCTCACCGGCATATCGGGCTTTCGTGCGACGGCGGGACGAGCTACCTGTTGCCGAGGGCGATCGGCGAGAAGAAGACTCTGGAACTGGCCCTGCTGGGAGAACGGATCACCGCGGCGCAGGCGCTCGCGCTGGGGATGGTCAACTGGGTGATCGAACCTCCGGACTTCGAGGCGGCCGCCTCGAAGATCGTGACCAAGCTGGCGACCGGCCCGACGAACGCGCTGGCTCGCAGCAAGACCGTGATCCGGACGTCGTTCGAGCACACGTGGCAGGAGCAATCCCACGCCGAAGCGCGCAACGTGGCGCTCGCGGTCGCGTCACAGGACCATCGGGAGGGCCTGGCCGCGTTCCTGGAAAAGCGCCGGCCGAATTTCGTCGGTCGTTGAGTCAGTGTGTGTCACCGGGGAGCACAACCACGCTCCATGTGGTTGGTTGCCGCCGAAGGGTGCCGTTCATGAGCGCGTTTCCAAGACTCCTATCTCCTCTGGACCTGGGTTTCACGGTCCTGAGAAACCGGGTACTGATGGGCTCCATGCATACCGGGCTCGAGGACGTGCCGGACGGGCTCTCCCGCCTAGCCGCCTTCTATCGCGAGCGAGCCAGAGGCGGGGTAGGCCTGATCGTGACCGGCGGGTTTGAACCGAACCACGAGGCCGGGAGCGGAGCCGAGGCCGCGATCTTCGATAGTGAAGCCAAGGCAGCGCAACACCGGCAGATTACCGCGGCCGTTCATGACGAGGGCGCGAAGATCTGCCTGCAGATCCTACACCGGGGCAGCCATGCTCGCCGCCGGCTGCCTGTGGCGCCCTCTGCTGTCCGGCCGGCCGTTGGGGGGAGCGTGCCGCGCGCCCTTCTCGACGAAGAGATCGAGGCGACGATCGATGACTTCGCGCGTTGCGCGGCCATGGCGCGCCACGGCGGATACGATGGTGTCGAGATCATGGGATCGGAAGGCAACCTGATCAACCAGTTCTTGGTCTCGAGAACTAACGTCCGGGAAGACCGCTGGGGCGGGTCTTACGAAAACAGGACGAGGTTCGCCCTCGAAATCGTGCGCCGTACGCGGGCGAGGGTGGGCGCGGATTTCATCATCATCTTTCGCCTGTCGGTGATCGATCTCGTGGAGGGAGGCAGCACCCGGGAAGAGGTTGTCACGCTGGCCAAGGAACTCGAGACCGCGGGCGTGACCATCATCAACTCCGGCATTGGTTGGCACGAGTCGCGCGTCCCCACGGTCTCCGCCCTGGTACCGCCCGCCGCGTTCAGTTGGCTCACCCGGCGACTTGTGGGCGAAGTGAGCGTTCCGCTGGTGGCCAGCAATCGGATCAACACACCTCAGATCGCCGAGCGCCTCCTCGAGCGCCGCGACGCCGACATGATTTCGATGGCGCGCCCCCTGCTGGCGGACCCGGAGTTCGTCCGCAAGGCGGCTACGGGGCGCGCTGACGAGATCAATACCTGCATTGCGTGCAACCAGGGTTGTCTCGACGAGATTTTCGCCCGGCGCCTTTGCTCTTGCCTTGTCAATCCATGGGCGTGCCGCGAAACCGAGGCCTTGATTGCGCCTGCCCGGACGCGCAGGAGGGTCGCGGTAGTGGGTGCGGGTCTAGCTGGGCTCGCGGCTGCGACGGTTGCAGCGGATCGAGGTCATGCGGTAGAGCTCTTCGAGGCGACGGAGGAAATCGGCGGCCAGTTCAACCTCGCCAGGCGGGTGCCAGGAAAGGAAGAATTCGGCGAGACCATACGATACTTCACCAGGAAACTCGAGTTGGGCGACGTTCATGTCCGATTGGACACCCGGCCGACAACTTCCCAATTGACTCGCTTCGACCACGTGGTCGTGGCTACAGGGGTCGACGCGCGTCGTCCCGACATCCCCGGGATCAATCACCCGATGGTGGCCGGCTACGCCGATGTCCTTTGTGGTCGCAGGCCTGCGGGCCGACGGGTGGCGATCATCGGGGCCGGCGGAATTGGCTTCGACGTGGCCGAATTCCTGAGCCATGCCGATGATGACTCCAACGGGCTGCAGCGGTTCCGCAATGAATGGGGAATCGACGTCGAACATCGCACGCGCGGCGGGCTCGTCGAACCGCGACGTGCAGCAACCGGTCGCCAGATATGGCTGCTGCAGCGCAAGACCGGAAAACTGGGGCAGGGACTGGGCAAGTCGACGAGTTGGGCGCGGCGCATGCTGCTGCACGGACGCGGAGTTCAGATGCTCGCAGGCGTCGAATACGTGAAGATCGACGACGCCGGCCTACACATCGTCCGCGACGGTGTCCCGGAACTGATTGAGGCTGATACCGTCGTGATCTGCGCCGGCCAGCGCTGCCGCTCCGAACTGGCCGAAGATCTAGCACGTACGAACATTCCCTTCACGCTGGTCGGCGGTGCCCGGAAAGCAGCGGAACTGGACGCCATGCGTGCGATCAGCGAGGGAACCCGTGCCGGGTTGTCGATCTAGTGTCGACCGCTAGACGGGGAGCGGCAGCTGTGCCGACAGGTCAATGGCACCGCGTTTGCGAGCGCTGACGAGCACCACCCGGAAGGCGCGCGCCTTGTTCGATGGGCGCACGGAGATCTGGGGCGGTCCATGATTTCCGCGCATGCCTTGACGATCACAGGCGCTTATGGCACGCTGCCGAACGTTCGTTAGGTTGGCAATCACAGCCTGTTGGTCTACGGCCAGCACGGCGACATCGGATTCTCAGGACGATGAGCTACAAGACCTTCGGCTTCACCGAACAGCAAGTAATCATGTGCGACAGCGTCCTGAACATGCTCGCCGACGTTCTCCCTGATGCGGAAATCGAGGCGCTGGAAGCAAGCAGCGAATACCCGGAGAAGGCGTACCAGGCTCTCGCACGGGGCGGATGGCTCGGCTTGCCGTTCGAGGAGCGATTCGGCGGCGCGAGCGCGGGCCACCGGGATCTCGCAGTTTTCGTCGAAGCGACTGCCTACCACCATGCCGGCGTGACCTCGGCGTTCATGACCACGATCATCTACGCGGCCATGTATCTCCACTATCACGCCAGCGAGGAGATCAAGCAAGAGTTCCTGCCGTCGATCATCGCCGGCGATCGCAAGATGGCGGTCGCATACACGGAACCGCACTGCGGCTCAGACGCCGCGGGCATCCTGACGCGAGCGGTGCGCAACGGAGACGACTACGTCATCAACGGGCAGAAGGTCTACATCACCAACGCGCACGTTGCCGACTACCTGATCATCACAGCCAAGACCGCGCCCGACGCCGGCCATCTCGGCATCAGCCTGTTCATCGTCGATACAAAGGCGCCAGGCGTCGTGATCCGGCCGATGAATCCGATGGGGCGCCGTACCAGCCTGCCGAACGAAGTCTTCTTCGACGACGTTCGCGTGCCTGGCAGGTATCTGCTCGGCGGCGAGAACCAGGGCTGGAAGAAGCTGATGCAAGGGTTAAACCTCGAACGCGTACTGCTCGGCGCTGCCAGTTGCGGCCAGTGCCTCAAGATCGTTGACATCGCCAGGTCGTGGGCGCTGGACCGCCGCGCATTCGGCAAGACGATCACCGAATACCAGGCAATCTCGCACAAGTTCGCCGAGATGCAGATGATGACTGAGACCGCTCGGCTGCACACGTACAGCGCTGCCGACATGCTCGACGCCGGCGCCAACGCGATCCTCGAAGCCTCGATGGCCAAGGTCATCGCGACCGAGAACAACATGAAATGCGCCGACTACGGTATGCAGATCATGGGCGGCGCAGGCTACATGCAGGGGCCGATGAGCCGCCTGTTCCGCGATGCGCGTGTCGGTCCGATTGGAGGCGGGTCGAGCGAGATCATGCGCAACGTCATTGCCAGGATGATGGGCCTGTAATACGTCTTGCACGGCGCAATCCATTTCCCACACACGTCGACAGGAGCGAAGCAAATGACGGACCAAGACGAACTGAAACCGCGCGGGCTGTACTACGAGGACTTCGAGATCGGCAAGCGCTACGCATCGCCGCGGCGCACGATCACGCACACCGACATCGTGAACTATTCGGGCATCTCGGGCGACTACAACGCGCCCCACGTCGACTTCGAGTTCTGCAAGAAGCAGCCCTACGGCGAGCCCATCGCACACGGCCCCCTGGTCTTCGCGATCGGGACCGGCCTGCAGTGCCAGAGTGGTATCAACGACGGAACGATCGTTGCGTTCCTGGGCATGGACAAGTGGCGGATGCACAAACCCGTAAAGCACGGCGACACGATCCAGATGGTCGTGACGCCAGTCGAGAAGCGGCTGACCAGCAAGGGCGACAAGGGCATCGTAACCTTTGAGCGTGAGATCAGAAACCAGCGCGGCGAGGTCGTCCAGACGATGACGACGAGTTCGATGTACCTGTGCCGGCCGAAGTGACGCTGGGCGAACGGCAGGAAGGCACGACCTTGGGCGCTGCAACTGGAAGCCCGAAGGTCTGGAACTGACGGCATGATCCTCACGGACAGCCCCAAGGAGGCCTCGTTTAGGGCGGAGCTGCGCGCATGGCTGCGCGCGCAGCTCGACGATGCCAGGCGCGCCCGCATCGAATCCGCGATCGTGGCCGGCGATCCCGGCCCGTCGCGCGAATGGCACCGGCAACTTCACGATGCCGGCTACGCGGTACGCTCGTGGCCGAAAGCCTATGGCGGACAGGACGGCGCCCTGGGCGAAGACCTGATCCTGTTCGAGGAGCTGGCGCTCGCCGATGCGCCGAATGACATCTTCCGCGTCGGCACCCGGATCATCGGCCCGATGCTGATGAAACTGGGAACGCAAGCGCAGAAGGAGCGCCTGCTGCCGGACACGGCCAACGGGACCTGCCTGTGGTGCCAGGGCTTCTCGGAACCCGACGCCGGCAGCGATCTCGCCAGCCTGCGGACCCGTGCGCGGAGGGCTGGCGAGCGCTTTGTGCTCAATGGACAGAAGATCTGGAACACATTCGGACATATGGCCGACTACTGCCTGTTCCTGGTACGCACCGGCGAGGCTGGGTCACGGCACCGCGGACTGTCGGCGTTTGTCGTCCCGATGGACACGCCGGGCATCACGATCCAGCCGATCCCGCAAATCAGCGGGCGAAGTGACTTCAACGTGCTGTTCCTCGACCACGTCGAGGTACCGGAATCGGCGCTGGTTGGCGAACTCGACGAAGGTTGGCGCGTCGCCGTCACGATGCTGGACTTCGAGCGCCGCGGGCTGGCGGCGATTGGCTTTGATTGCCTCCGAAGCTTCCGCCGCCTGCATCGCCTGGCGGCGACGCTGCGGCGTCCAGACGCCATGTGCTTCCTGGACGACCCGGTCATGGTCCGCCGGCTTGCGGAGTGGGACATCCAAGTACGCATCGCGGTGCTGAACAACCATCGCTTCGCGGCGATGGTTCCCGAGGGCGAGCCGCCCGGGGCCGAGGCATCGATGCAGAAGCTGCACGCAACCGAACTCAACAAGGCGCTGTGCGGCGCCGCACTCGAACTGCTGATGGAGGCAGACCTGACGAACGAGGCGGCCAGGGCATTGCTGCCGTGCGTTGCCGAGGACGCGTACGGCGCCTTTGGCTTCACGGTCGGCGGCGGAACCGCGCAGATTCAGCGCAACATCATCGCCGAGCGGGTGCTCGGCTTGCCCCGCTGAGGTTCGCCGAATGCACTTCGCATTCACGCAGGACCAGCGACTCATCCGCGAAGCGATTGCCGATGTGGTCGGCGAATGCACGACCGTCGACCACGCCCGCCACGGGGCCAACGACGACTTCGACCCGGTGCTGTGGCAACGCCTGGCCGAGACCGGAATGTTGGGCGTGCTCGTCGACACGGAGCAGGACGGATCCGGCTTGGGTTTGGTCGAAGTGGGTTGCGTCCTCGAGGTGCTGGGATCGGCACTGGCCTCCGGACCGTATCTTCCCTCGTCGGTCGTCGCAGCCAGCGTGCTGCGCGGCTTGCCGGAATCGGTCGGGTTGGCCCGCCTGCCGGCGGAGATCGCGCTGGGCCGGCGCATCGTCTGCCCGCTCTTGCCGGTCGGGCCGGCCGGGGCCACGATCGAGCGTCGTGCCGGACGCGCGACGATCAGCGGTGCTTTCGCGCCCGTCCTCTACGGCGCGCAGGCGGACCTTTTCCTGCTCGCGGCCCACGATGCCGGGCGCGCGGAGCCGACGGTGTTGCTGCTGCCGTGCAATGTGGCTGGCGTCGACGCGTCGGACATCGCGACGCCCGACAGGTCGCGCCGCCTGGCCTGCGTGCGCCTCGACCGGGTCGAAGTTGCGGCAGCGCAGGAACTTCCCTCGGCCGGCCCCGCGCTGGCGGCTGCGCCGCGCGTGGCCGCAGCTGCGCTCGCGGCCGAGATGCTGGGCGGGGCTTCGCGTGTGCTTGACTTGGCCTGCGACTACGCCCGCGAGCGGCAGCAATTCGGACAGCCGATCGGTCGCTTCCAGGCGATCAAGCATCTGCTGGCCGACGACAAGGTGCACCTCGAGGGGCTGCGCTCGCTGGTGTACGCCGCCCTTTGGCATCTGGACCACACCACCCCCGAAGCGGCCGCGCTGGTTGCAGCGGCCAAGGCTTGCGCCTCCGACGTGTGCGTACGGATCGCGTCGGATGCGATCCAGGTGTTCGGTGCGATGGGCATCGCCGCCGAGTCGGTTCCGCATCTCTATCTGAAGCGCGCGCAAGTCGACAGGAGCCTGTTCGGAAGTGCCTCGCATCACTATGCAGCACTGGCCGCCGACCTGGCCGGTGCGCGCGCAAACCAAGAATCGGCGGCAGCGCAGCCGTCGTCAACCGGAGGAGACCGTTCATGAGCGACAAGATGGCTTTCAAGCGTCGGGAGTTCGTCCGACTGTCCGTTGCCGCGGCCGCGGCATCCCTGTCACCACGCACGTTCTCGCAATCGCGGGGCGCATCACCGATCAAGCTGGGCATGGTGACGCCGGTCACCGGGCGCTTCGCGTCCTACGGTGCGTCGGCGATCCCCGGCGCGATGCTGGCCGCCAAGCTGATCAATGGCGGGGGAGGCATCGCCAGCCTCGGTGGCGCCCCCATCGAACTCGTCATCGTTGACACCAAGGGCGACGCCAAGGTCACCGTCGCGGAAACCGAGCGCCTGATCAACGAGGAGAAGGTGGTCGGAATCGTCGGCCCGTTCTCGAGCCTCGATGCACTCGCGGCCAACCCGCTATCCGACCAGTACAGGATCCCGTTCGTGTCGCCGTTCTGGTCGAGTGAAAAAGCGTTCACGCTGAATTCGCGCTACTCGCGTACGCTGAACCTCGTGAGCAGTTCGTACGCGAGCGGCGGGGTCAACATGCTCAAGGTGCTTCGCGCCAAGTATGGACTTGCCAGGAAGGTTGCACTTGTTTACGACAGCGGTGAATACGGCAAGGGTGCCTCGGCCGCCGCCCGACCGCTGCTGGAGGCGGCCGGGATGGTGCCCGTGCTCGACCTGCCGGTCACGCCGGGCGCGAGCGACTACGGCCCGACGATCCTGCGGATCCGCGACAGCGGCGCCGACACCATCCTTGCAGGCTTCTACTTCCAGGAGTCGGTCCTGCTGCTTCGGGCCGCCGATTCGCTGAACTTCCGTGCGCCGATCGTCGGCATGGGCTCAGGATTCACCGACGTGAGGCTGCCGGGCGCCCTCGGCCCCGAAGTCGCCGCGCGCGCGCTCAAAGCGCCGGTGTTCGGGACAGCGACCGGGATGCGCCTGGATACGAAATACGCCCCGCTGCAGAAGCTGTTGAAAGCGTCGGAGTCCGAGTCGGTCCGTCCCGGAAACACGCCTGGCATCGAGCTCCAGTGGTACGGACTGGCCGCGCAGGCGGTCAACGTCTTCAGGCTCGGCCTTGAACAGGCGGCCAGCCGGGACGGTGTGAATCTCAATAATGCGATCGCCGCGCTGAAGCTGGCCCGGGGCTCGGACACGATGGTGTCCCCGTTCTACGATCCGGCGATCGCTTGGGACCAAGCCGGCAAGCCGCTGAACCAGGTGCCATCGATCGAGCAATGGCAGGACGGCAAGGCGGTGATCGTGTATCCGGACGATGTCGCAACGGGGGGGCCACGAATCTGAAAAGAGCGTGCCGGCCTGTCAGCGACGGTGCCCGAAACGACACCCTGGAGCGGCAGCGAGCGCCACCAACATGACGACCATTCTGCGCCTCGAGAATGTCACGCAGCGGTTCGGAGGTATCGCTGCGCTGGACGACGTCTCGCTGGATGTCGACTCGAACCGGATTACCGGCCTGATCGGGCCGAACGGTTCCGGAAAGACCACCGCGTTCGCAGTGGTCAGCGGATTCATCCGGCCGACGGCCGGCCGCGTGATCTTCGAGGGGCGCGACATCACCGGGAGGCAACCCCACGAGATGACGCGCATGGGCATCGCGCGGACCTTCCAGACCCCCCAGTTGTTCGGCTCACTGACGGTTCGGCAAACGCTCGAAGTCGCCGCCAGCGCGGCCGGAAACGAGGATGGACTGGATGAGGCGATCAGGACCGCTGGTGAAATCGGGCTGGCCGGCAAGCTCGAGTTCCTGCCCAGCGAACTGACCACCGCCGACACCCGGGCAGTCGAAATCGCTAAGGCGTTCGCCACCGGCGCTAGGCTGATCCTCCTCGACGAAGTGTTCGCTGGTCTCAGCTCGACCGAGATCGACCGGACCGTTCAGACTATTCGAGATTTCAGCAGCGAGAAGACGTTCGTCGTCATCGAGCACCGGATGCGCGCGGTGATGGCGCTGTGCGAGCACATCCACGTCCTGATCTACGGACGTCTCGCTGCATCAGGCTCGCCCGAGGAGGTGACGTGCAACCCGGAAGTCATCGCGGCCTATCTAGGGCAAGAGGGCGTCGAGAATGCTTGAAATCCGGGGAATCCAGGCCGGCTACGCGGGTGTGTCGATCATCCGCGACGTTTCGCTCGACGTTCACGAGCGGCAGGTAGTCTCGCTGCTCGGCGCCAACGGTGCCGGCAAGTCGACGCTGCTGAAGGTCGTTAGCGGCCTTCTCAAGGCAGACGCCGGGGTCGTTACCTTCTGTGGTGAGGACATCACAAACCTGAGGCCGGATCTGATCGCCGAAAGAGGGCTGATCCAGGTGCCGCAGGGGCGGCGCCTGTTCACACGTCTATCGGTCATCGACAACCTGCTGCTTGGCAACTCGCCCCGGCGCGCACGCCCTCAGCGCAATGCGTTACTGGAGCGGGTGCTGACGATGTTCCCGATTCTCGCGGAACGCCGCAGCCAACTGACGGGCACGCTGTCAGGCGGCCAGCAGCAGATGGTGGCAATCGGGCGCGCACTGATGGGGGCTCCCCGCCTGCTGGTCCTCGACGAGCCGTCGATCGGCCTTTCGCCCAGTATCACCCAGGAGGTGCTGGATCAACTCACGACGCTCAACCGTAGCGGATTGACGGTGCTGCTCGTCGAGCAGAATGTCGCGCAGGCCCTGTCGGTCTCGAACCGGGGCTACATCTTAGAAAACGGCGCCATCGCCCTGGACGGGGAGGCGGACGCCCTGCGCCGGGACGAGCGCATCCGCAAAGCCTATCTCGGAGTCTGAACGCGATGGATACCTTCCTGCAGGTCCTGACGCAAGGGGCGGTGCTCGGCGGGGTCTACGCGCTGATCGCGCTGGCGCTGGCGATTGTCTATTCGGTGACCCATCAGCTCAATTTCGCGCACGGCGATCTGATGGCTGTGGCGATGTACCTGGCGCTGGTGGGATCGCATGCACTTGGCTTGGATCCGTACGTGTCGATCGCGCTGATCGCTCCGATCATGTTCTTCGCCGGGTTCTTGCTGTTCCGGGTGGTGTTCGCGTCGATGTTGCATGCCCCGCACCTGGTAGTCATCCAGGTGACGCTGGCGCTGTCGTTTGTCATCCAGAGCACGCTCCTGCTCGCCTTCTCGGCCAACTTCCAGACCGTCCACTCGGTGCTGAGCGGAGAGATCCTGAACCTCGGCCCTGTCTCGCTGTCCGCGGCGCCCGTACTCGCGTTCACGGTGTCGATCGTGCTGGGGGTTCTAGCCTTCGTCGTGATCCGTTACACCGATTTCGGACGCCGGGTTCTGGCGGTTGCAGAGGACAGCGAGGCGGCCGCGCTTTCGGGAATCAACGTAGCCTTGGTGCAGGCGTTGGTCTTCGCCACCGCGGTCGGGGTCCTCGGCGTCGCCGGCCCTCTAGTCGCGCCGATCCTGGTCCTGCAGCCCACCGCAGGCCTGCACCTGACGTTGATCTCGTTCATTGTCTTCATCCTCGGTGGGGCCAACAACTACATCGGTACCCTCGTCGCCGGCTTGATCATCGGTTTGTCCGAGGCGCTTTCGTCGCTGTACATGAGGCCGGCCGAGTTCGCGGCGGCGGTGCCGTACCTGATCTTCACGATCTTCCTCCTCGTGCGGCCGAAGGGCGTGCTGGAGCGATAGGCATGCAAAAGAACGTCTTCCAGTACCTGGCCGTCCTGGCTGTATTCCTCGCCGGCCTGGCCGTCAGCGGCTCGTTGAGTCGCAGCGCGATCGACATCGCGATTGTCGCCTTGTGGTTCGCCTACCTGTGCCAGACCTGGAACATCGTCGGGGGGCTGGCCGGCCAGTTCAGTTTCGCGCACCCTGTCTACGTCGCGTGCGGGGGCTACACGTCGACCATCCTACTGCAGCACCTGCAGGTCAGCCCGTGGATTGGCATGTTCGCCGGCGCACTGCTCGCGATGGTGCTCGCGGCGATCCTGTGCTGGATCAACTTCCGACAGCAGTTGCCGATGCTGACCTATGCGTTGATCACGCTGGCGCTGACAATCATTGGTGTCATCACGCTGCACACGTCGAGCTTCCTCGGCGGTCATGAGGGCCTGTTTATCCCCAAAGCCAATTCGCCGCTCACGTTCCGTTTCCTCGACCGAGCCGCCTACTTCTACATCATCCTCGCGGCGGTGTGCCTTATGCTCCTGCTGACCATCGCGTTGCGGGCCTCAAGGATCGGTGCTCGACTGGTTGCGATCCGGGACAACCAGGACGCGGCGCGTATGCTCGGAGTCGACGTGCTGCGCGCCACGATGGCCGGCAGCACGATCTCCGCCGGCCTCGGAGCGCTCGGGGGGACGTTCTACGCGCAATACCTGAGCGTAGTGGACCCGAGCATCGCGCACGTGGAATTGGCCGTCCAGATTGTGCTGATGACGGCCGTCGGCGGCATCGGCACCGTGTGGGGGCCATTGTTCGGCCCGCTCGCGCTGGTGCCAATGGAGCGCATCCTGAGCCGCGAGTTCGTCCAACTGGCCGGTCTGGGGCAGCTGTTCTACGGGGTGTTGATCATCGTCGTACTACTGGTGCTACGCGACGGCGTTGTCACCTGGGCCGCAAAGCGGATCAGGCAGCGCAGGATGGCCGCGTTGATCGCCGAATCGCGGTCACGCGAGAATGGCGCTACCGGCTAATCCTTAAGGGGTGTCGGGCCGGCGAAGGGGGACTGTGCTCAGACGCTGAGGCGTGCGGCGCGCGGGGACTTGCGGCGCGCGGGGATGTGCGCCTTCGACGCCAGCGAACGTTCCTTTAGCCAGATACCGCTGAACGCAGCGACGGTCGTGTCGATCAGCGTCTGGATCGGCCCCTGATCCGTTCGGAACCAGATGACAGTCCCGTTCATTGCACTCAGCATCAACGAGCGCAGCAGCGGAATTCGCAGGTCGCTTCGCAGGTAACCCGCGCGCTTCGCGCTCTCGAGCAGGCGCCGCCAGTATTCCGTGTACTCGTCGCGCAGCGGCTGAATTCGTTCGCCGATCGACGCCGGCATCTGGCCGCGGAACTTGATGTTGACTGACGTATAGATAATGTGCTGATGGACCGCCCGCAGATGGCCGCCCATGGCGGCCTCGACCCTGTCTCGCGGGTTCGCGTCGGCTGGCAGCGCCTCCACTGCGGCGCGCGCCGCGCTGGCGGTTTGCGTCACGCCCGTCAGGAGGATTTCCTCGAGGATACGGTCCTTGGACTCGAAGTGATGGTAGACGCTCGCCGGGCGGATTCCGACCTTGTCCGCGATCTCGCGCAGCCCCGTCTCGGCGTAGCCGTGGCTGGAGAAAAGCCCCGCGGCAACGTCGAGGATCAACTGCCGCGAGGCGGAATTGCTGTTCGTCACCGCTTCCGGCTGCCGGGGCCCGCGCGCCCTGTTCATGTCGGCACGCACCAAGTCATCGCGCGCAACGCCGGGCGCGCAGCCATCAGTCGATCGCCTTGGCGCGACGCAATGCTTCGATCTCGGACGCGGAAAATCCCCAACTCTGCAGCACTTCGTTCGTATGTTGTCCCGGCACGGCCGGCGGCCCCTTGATACCCGAAGGGGTGCGACTGAAACGCGGCGCCGGGGCGGGCTGCACAACTCCGTCCAATTCAACCAGCGTACCGCGTTCCTTCAGGTGCGGATGATGACGCGCTTCGGCCAAGTTGAGCACCGGCGCAAAGCATGCATCGCTACCTTCGAAAATCTTACACCATTCGTCACGCGTTCTGGACCGGAATGCTTCCTCGAGCCGCTGACGCACTTCCAGCCAGCTAGCGCGATCGTGTTGCGGAGGCAGCGACGCTGCGTCCACCCCGGTTCGTTCGAGCAGCTGCCGGTAGAAGCGCGACTCGATCGACCCGACTGCGACGTACTGACCGTCGCTGGTTTCGTAGACCGAGTAGAACGGTGCACCGCCGTCGAGCATGTTTTCGCCGCGTTCGAAGTGCCACCCGCCGCGCGCCATCGTCGCGTAGACCGACGTCATCAGCGTCGAGGCACCGTCGACCATCGCGGCATCGACGACCTGACCCTTGCCCGACGTCCGGCACTCGAGCAGGGCGCTGACGATGCCTAGCGCGAGGAACAGCGCGCCGCCACCGTAGTCGCCCACTAGGTTCAGCGGCGGGGCCGGCGCACCACCTTTCGGGCCAATGGCATCCAGCGCACCAGCCACCGCGATGTAGTTGATGTCGTGCCCGGCCGCCTGCGCGAGAGGACCCTCCTGTCCCCAGCCGGTCATCCGACCGTAGACGAGGCGCGGGTTCAGCTTCATGCAATCTTCGGGCCCGACGCCCAGTCGCTCGGTCACGCCGGGCCGAAAGCCTTCGACCAGCACGTCCGCCCGTGCGACGAGCCGCCTCACGACGGCGACCCCATCGGCGGTCTTCAGGTCGACCCTAGCTGAGCGCTTGCTGCGATTGAGCAGGTTGTACTTCGGATCCGCCGGAGAGCCGAGATCGGAAGGCTCGGTCCGATCTATGCGGATGACGTCCGCGCCCATGTCGGCGAGCAGCATGCAGCAGAACGGGGCCGGCCCGATCGCGGCGAGTTCGACGACCTTGATGCCAGCGAGTGGCCCCATGTCGGCCCGCCCCTCAGCCGCGCACGGGCCGGACCCCGAACATCGGGCCGTCGGCATATCGCAGCGCCACCAGTTCCCCGCGCGTCCCGGGCATTACGTCGCTGTCGGCGTCGACCAGCCGCGTGGCGATGCGGATGCCTGCGTCCAGGTCGAAGATGCACAGCCGATACGGCGCTTCGTGCGCGAAAATCGCCGGCGCGATGTGCACCACGGTCTGCGTGTAGATTGTGCCGCCGGTCGGGACGTCGCGCCAACGCACCTCGCGCGACCAGCAGTGCGGGCAGAACGACTTTGGCGGAAAGGTCATGCGGCTGCAGGCGGCACATTCGGTGGTGACGAAGCGGCCGGCGGCCAGCTGGTCCCAGAAGTGACCCGTGAGCGCCGATCGTCGCGGCGGATAGGCCCGCTGACCCGGGCGTTCGAGGATCGGAAGTGTCATGCCACGGCCTCCATGACGTGCATCAGTGCGGCGTTGTAGTTGCCGAGCTCGCAGATCGCCATGCCCAGACGGGCATCCTTGACCTGGCGCTCACCGGCGCGGTGGCGAAGCTGCTCGACCACCTCCAGGATGTTGTACAGCGGCGTCACGTACGGCGGATGGCCGCGCGACTGCAGGCCGCCCGAGGTGCAGATCGGAATGCGGCCGCCGAGCGAGGTTTCGCCACTCGCCGCCGCGGCCGCGCCACGTCCGCGCTCGACCAGCCCGCATGCCTCGGACACGCAGACCTCAACGATGGTGCACGGCGCGTAGACTTCGGCGAAGTCCATGTCGGCCGCGGTCACGCCGGCCTGCGCATAGGCGACGCGCGCTGCCCTTGTCGCCGGCTCGAAGGCGGTCATGTCGTTCGGCACCTCGCTTATCTGGTGCGCGCCCTCGTGATGGAAACCCCTTCCCCGGATGCGCACGTAGGGGCGGCCGATCTCGCGTGCGACGTCCTCGCTCGCGACGACGATGCACGCCGCCCCGTCGCTGCGCGGCGGAACCTCGTACAGGCCGAGCGGCTCGACGATCATCCGCTGCGCGAGTACCTCCTCGAGCGTGATCGGCTTGCGGAACTGCGCGAGCGGGTTGAGCGCTGCATGGCGCCGGTTCTTTACCGCGACCGAGGCGATCTCGGCGCGCGTCGCGCCGAACTCATGCATGTAGCGCACCGCGTCCATCGCGTACCATGCGATCGGCGTAAAGCCACACGAAGTCTGGAAGTCCACGTCGCCCGTGGCACGCATCGTATTGTTAAGGTGCGCGGCCGTGTCGGCGCCCATCTCGAAGCTGGTGCCGAGCGCGAGCGCCACGTCCGCTCGCCCGCTGGCGACCTGATCGACGGCCTGGTCGAACGCCAGGCCGCCGGTCATGCCGTTCCCGAGCACTTCCATCACGATGCCGTCGGCCGGCAGTCTCAGGTAGTGAGCCATGAAGGTGGCGAAGTACATCTGCCGCGTGTAGACGCGCGGATGGCTGAAGACCATCGACCCGATGGCCGACTTGTCGATACCGGCATCGTTCACCGCATCGATGACGCACTCCGCCAAGACCTCGTGCTCGAGCACCTGGACCGGTGCGTCCGGCTTCTCCATCATTTTTCCGCAGGGCTTGGCTGCCACCCCGATGATCGCGACTGATCGTTGCATGTAGGCTGTCTCTCCTATTGATTCGCCAAAGCGATCATGAGCAGGCGCTAGTCATCCACCCATGTGACGACGCCGTCCAGATCGGCGCGCGACGTCCGGAAACCGTTCGCAGGATGCGAATGGTCCGCATACCCGAACGATATGCCGCAGACGACGATCCGGTCGTCGGGCAGGCCGAAGTGGGCGCGAACGAATGGGGAGTGGTGCGCGATGGCGGCCTGAGCTATGCTGTCCACGCCAAATGCCCTAGCCGCCAGCAGGAAGTTCGAGACGTAGGCTCCGCAATCGAGCACGCCGTAGGTACCGATCGCCTCGTCCGTCGTAATCAGCGCCATGTGCGGCGCTCCGAACAGACGATAGTTCTCGAGCAACTGCCGCTGCCTGCCCTCGGCATCGCTGCGTGTGATGCCGACGGCAGCATGGAGCTTGAACCCCGCGTCGCGGCGCCGCTCGAGGTAGATGCCGCGGTACTCGCGCGGCCAAGCGATGTCCGGGGCGCTGGGCGCGCCGCCCTGTGCATGTCGGTACAACGCATCGCGGAATCGCTCGGTGCTCGCGCCCCCGGTCACCCAGACTTTCCATGGTTGTGTGTTGCACCAGGTGGCGGTGCGCTGTGCCAGTTCGAGGATGCGAACGATCGTCGCGTGCGGTACCTGGTCCGACAGAAATGCGCGGCAGCTAAACCGCCTCGAGAGCAATGCCTCAAGCGTGCGCGAGCCGCCATCACCTTCGTCGGGCGGCGTATGCCAGGCCGGATCGCGCTCCTCGGACATGTTCGAATTCACCACACCCTCATCGGGGGCCGCGCCGCGAACCGAACACGCCCTCATGCTCAAGCTGTGCGAGTCGGGTCTCGTCGTAGCCGGGAACGGCGAGCAGGACCTCATCGGTGTGCTGGCCGAGTAGTGGCGCGGCCACCGGATCGACCAGCGGCGTGCCCGCAAAGCGAAATGGCGGCGCCACATTTGGGACGGTTTCCCCGCTAGGGTGAGGAAGTTGCGACAGCAGGCGACGCGCCTCTATCTCCGGCGAGGTGTACGCTTCGCGAATCGTTCGCACCAGCCCGATCGGCACGCCCGCGGCATGCCCGCGCTCGAGCCATACCTGGCGTGACTCCGTCGCGAAACATTCCTGCAGAACCGCGCGCAGTCGATCCGCGTTGCGCATGCGGGCTTCATTGGAGGCGAAGTCCTTGTCCTCGGCGATTCCTGGACACCTCAGGACGTCGCCGACCAGGCGCTGGAAGTTGCGGTCGTTCGCACAGGTGACGTAGAGTGGCCCGTCCTTGGCTTGGTACAGACCGGTCGGCTCCGCCGTTTTCGAGCCGTTGCCGAAACGCCCCTGATCGTGCCCGGTCATCAGGTAGTTCATCCCGTACTGGCCGGTCATGATGATTGCATCGTCGAACAGCGTCACTTCGACGTATTGCCCGATCCCGTGCCGCTCCCGTGCCATCAGCGCGCCGAGGATGGCATTGCAGGTCATCATTCCGCACGAGATGTCGATCACCGAAGACCCTGCTCTCACCGGATCCTGGTCGGGGTATCCGTTCAGTGACAGGAACCCGCTTTCCGCCTGCACGACCGGATCGTAGCCGGGGCGCGACGCGTAAGCACCATCGCGTCCGAAGGCCGAGACCGCGCAGTAGATCAGGCGCGGATTGTCCTTGGAAAGTCTTTCGTACGACAAGCCGAAGCGCTCCATGACACCGGCCGAATAGTTCTCGACGACCACATCCGCCTGAGCGGCGAGATCGCGCGCCACCTGCTGCGCCTGGGGCAAGCGAAGGTCGAGAGCGACGCTGCGCTTATTGCGATTGGCCCAGACGAAAACGCTGCTCTCACCGGCGATTGCGGGCGGCTTAAGCCCCCGACTGTCGTCACCCGTCTGCGGATTCTCGATTTTCACGACATCGGCGCCGAGGTCGGCGAGCAGCATGGTGCCGAAAGGGCCTGCCAGCAGTCGTGTGAAATCGAGGACGCGGATTCCGCCGAGTGCGGTGGGCGCCCCCGAAGCGCGGCGCATGGGCTCAGGCAACACGGGCCGCGCGGTCTGACTGGTCATTGAGGGTACGACTCCGTTCAAAGTTGTCCGATCCGACGCGGAGGAGTTGCGACGCAGTGGTTGACCGCTCGGGGCGGCGCGCCTAAGATCCGTTGGCCGATATGACCCTAACGAACGTTCGGGAGAATGCCATCGATCGCGACGCACGTCAAGCGCAAGGTTCAGTCGATGCGTGTCGCAGCAGATCGACGAAGAGACGGATGACCGCTATCAACGTGAACAGACGCGATTTCCTCGCCGCGACAGTGTCGACGCTGCTCGCCCCGGACCACGCGATGGGGCAGGCCTGGCCATCTCGCGCCGTCAGGGTGCTCGTCGGTTTACATGCGGGAAGCCCGGTCGATGTTCCGACGCGCGCGGTGGCGGCACGACTCAGCCAGCGCTACGGCGCCCAGTTCATGGTCGAGAACCGCGGCGGGGCGGGCGCTGTCATCGCTGCGGACCCGATGGTCAAGTCGCCGCCTGACGGCTACACGCCGTTATCTGCCGGGCCGACCGAAGTCATCAACAACTTCTTCATCTGGCGCAATTCCGGCCAGAAGTTCCCCTGCGACCCTGAACGCGACCTGTTCCCGGTCGCGATGTTGCAGCGCGGTCCGGGGGTCCTGGTCGCCGGCCCGACCCTTGGCGTATCCACGCGGACAGAACTCGTTCGCCAAATCCGGGCAAGGCCGGGGATGGCAACGATTGGTGTCACCCAGTTGGGTGCGACGACTCACCTGGCATCCGAATTGCTCAAGCGCGAGGCCGGACTGGACATCACCATCGTGCCGTATCGCGGCTCGATGGAAATGTCCACCGATGTAAGCGAAGGGCGGCGCACGATGATGCTGTCCAGACCATTCGAGACGGTCGAACACGTGCGGCGCGGCGACTTGAAGGCGCTCGCCGTCAGCCACACTGTGCGCATGAGCGGCATGGAGCAAGTGCCGACCTTTGGGGAACTCGGCCTGCCCAACGTGGTCAAGCTCCCGTTCCTTCTGCTATGCGCTCCTGCCGGGACACCGCGAGACGTCGTAGAATCCTTGAACCGGGCCGTGGCTGAAGAGATCGCGGGTGCACCGCCGGACAAGCCTTCACTAACTTCGTTCGGTCGCGAGGCCCCCGTCCGGGGTGTCGATGAATTGCACGCCTATTTCTCAGCCGAGCGCAGGCGCTGGGGACAGCTCATCATGGACCTGAACATCCGGGTTTAGCCACGAGTACCGCAACCGGACCATGACTGTGCAAGTTGGAGTGCGCCCCGAAGGCGAAGTTTTCGTTGTCACGCTCAACGACGTCGCGCGTCGCAACGCGTTGTCGCTCGAGATGCGGCAGGAGCTTTGCGTCCGATTGCGCGAACTGATGGACGAGAAGGCGTGCCGTGCCATCGTGATCACCGGCGCCGGCGGGCAGTTTTGCGTCGGCGGCGACGTCAACCAGATGCAGGTTCGCACGGCGGACGAGTCGCGTGCACGGCTGGCGCTGGTGCACGACCTGATCCGGCTCGTCGTCGCCGGCCCGAAGCCGGTCGTGACCGCCATAGAAGGCACCGCCGCAGGTGGCGGCGTGTCGATTGTCGCTGGTAGCGATTACGCCGTGGCCGCTACGAACGCGCGCTTTGCTTCCTCGTTCCTGCGCGCCGGAGTCTTGCCGGACATGGGCGCGCTGTGGACAGTGCCCCATCGCATCGGTCTGACCGAGGCCAGGCGGTTCTTCACGCTCGGCAGAATCCTTTCGGGAGAGGAAGCGGCGCGGCTCGGCCTAGTCGATCAAGCCGTCGAGCCCGGCCGCGCGCTGGCGACCGCGATCGGTGTCGCGGCCGAGTACTCGGCAGTGCCGCCGCAGACCTTCGCAATGTACAAGGACGCGCTCGCGAATCGCGCGGCCACTTTCGAGGACGCCCTCGCAGCAGAACTCGACCATCAGCCCCGACTGTTGTTGACAAGCGACCAGAGGGAGGCGGTCGCCGCGTTCCTCGAGAAACGCAAGCCCCGCTTTAATGGTCGGTGAAGCGGGGGCAGGCACAGCCAGCCAGGCTCAGTCGAACGAATAGAAGTACAGCATGTCGACCGCGCTGTCGGTGCCGGCCTGCGCGCGGATCGACAAGCGGTTGGTGATGTCGTACTGGATCCGCAACAGGTTCCAGACGCCGCGCAGGCCCTGCTCGTAGGTGACGAACACGCGCGAGCTC
>OEIU01000730.1_pt1 | contig 27230 bp, 31 predicted proteins | sample 1539221 | NCBI WGS metagenome assembly OEIU01 (sample SAMN03792071, study PRJEB22550) | activated sludge metagenome | feature: wastewater treatment plant; material: activated sludge; isolation source: Wastewater treatment plant of a petroleum refinery complex | place: Argentina: Zarate | collected...
AGCGCCTCCCACCCGGTCTTGCCGGACGGACCCGACGCGGCAGGAGCCGCGGCCGCAGCACCGCCGCCACCGCCGACCCACTTGTCCAGCGCCTCCCACCCGGTCTTCCCGGAGGGCCCGGCCGACGCGGCCGGCGCTGCGGCCTCGCCGCCACCACCGCCACCGCCGACCCACTTCTCCAGCGCCTCCCAACCGGTCTTGCCCTTCGCGGCGACCGTGTCAGCGGCGCCCTCGGCCGTGTCGGCCGCACCGCCGACCCACTTCTCGAGGGCCTCCCACCCGGTCTTCTGGGCGCCCCCGGCGAACGGCGGCAGGAAACGGCGTGGGGTCATTGACTCCTCCATCGATGGGTCGGTCGCGCGGGCCGGGACGTGTTCGTGCCACGCCGCACAAACCTACGGCCTGCCCGGAGGGGAGGTCAAGGCTCCGGACCGGCGGGAACGCCCGCGTCAACGCAGGTCCGCGAGCATCCTCCGGTAGCTCTCCAGGCGCTCCGGATGTACCGCACCCTCGACCGCGCACCCTGCGTCGCCGTCGTGGGCGCAGCCGCGGAACCGGCACCCGTGCGCGGCCCGTGCGATCTCGGGGAAGCCGGCCTCCAGGTCGGCACGCTCCATCCGCGGCAGGTGGAAGGTCCGGACGCCGGCGGTGTCGACCACCGCGCCGCCGCCGATGAGCGGGATGAGGCGCGGATCGGTGGTGGTGTGGCGCCCGGTCCGGGCCTTCCCGCTGACCTCGCCGACGGCGCGCTCCACGCCGGTGAGCCCGCGCGTGAGCGTCGACTTCCCCACGCCGGAGTGGCCGGCGAGCACGGCGACCCGCCCGCCGATGAGGTCGCGGACGCGCTCGACGAACGCCGGGTCCTTCGCACTGCCGCACAGCACCGGATAGCCGATCCCGCGGTAGCGCCCGGCCAGCTCCGCGACGGCCGCATCCTCGTGCGGCAGGTCGGCTTTCGTGAGGAGGAGCGCCGCGTCCATGTCCCCGTCCTCGGCAGCGACGAGGTAGCGGTCGATCAGCGGCGGGCGGATCGGCGGGTCGCGCACGGCCGCCACCACCAGCACCACGTCGGCGTTCGCCACGACGGCCCGGGGCCGCCGGTCGTGGCCGTCGCCACGGCGGAGCACGGTGCGGCGCGGAGCGACACCCACGACGAGCGGCTCCTCGCCCCCGTCGACCAGCTCCACGCGGTCGCCCGCGACGGCCGGCCCGCCGGGCACCCGCGGCCGCAGCCGCGCCTCGAGCTCCCGGCCGTCGACCGCGATCGTGGCCGTCGGACCCGCAACCCGCACCACCACGGCCTGGTTCCCCGCGGCCTCGCGGGGGCCGACGCTCACGTCGTGGTCCGCTCCGCGTCGAGCAGCTCGGGCGCGGTGTACAGCGCGTGGAGGGGCGCGCCGTCGAGGGCGGCCTCCGCCACCTCGCGGCCCCCCTCGTCGCGGTCGATCACGACCGCCGCGGCCACCACCACGCCGCCGGCCTGGCGCGCCTTCTCGACCGCGGCGACCAGCGACCCGCCGCTGGTGAGCACGTCGTCGACGACGGCGACGGGGGTCCCCTCCTCGATGAACGGCCCCTCGATCCACTGCTGGAGCCCGTGCTTCTTCGCCTCCTTGCGCACGAAGAACCCGGTCACGCGGCGGCCGTCGGCCCATGCGGTGGCGCTGACCGCGCAGACCAGCGGGTCGGCGCCGAGGGTGAGTCCGCCGACGGCGCGGGGGGTGGCGGGCGCCAGGGCCGACCACATGAGCTGGCCGGCGAGGGCGGCGCCCTCCGGGTCGAGCAGCACCTGGCGGGCGTCGAAGTAGTACGACGACCGCTTCCCGGACGAGAGGACGACCGATTCGCGCACGAGGGCGTGCTCGCGCAGCAGCGTCCGGAGGCGGTCGCGGGGGTCGGCCACGCCGCGATCCTACGCGGCGGGGCGGGCGGAGGTGCGCCGCCCCCGGCGGTCAGGCGGCGGGGCGGCGGCCCGTGCCGGAGCAGTTGGCGCAGACGACGGGCAGGTAGACGTGCGCCTGCTCGCAGTCCATGGCCTCGAGGAGCGACCCGGCTCCGAAGCACCAGCCGCAGAGGTCCGGCGCCGACAGCGGCGCGTGGGTCGGGACGGATATCGCGCGCGTCCCGGGATCAGGGTGGGCGGCCATGCCGCTACCTTTCTGAGGGGCCCGAATGGTGGCCCTGTGACTACCCATCGGCGCCCTGCCGGAAATATGGAGATCCCACCATTCCCCGAACGGGTGATCTTCAGGGCGGATATCGAGGATTTGCGCATGGTTGACGTGACCCCGGAAGCCACCCCGAACCCGAACGCGCTGAAGTTCACGCTCGACCGGCCGTCGGTCGAGGGGCGCTCCCAGACGTTCCGGGCGGGCTCGGACCCCGCCGAGTCCCCGCTCGGCGCGCAGATCTTCGCGCTCGACGGCGTCACGAACGTGTTCATGGTCTCCAACTTCGTGAGCGTCACGAAGGAGGACGACGTGTCGTGGGACGAGCTCGCGCCGCAGGTGATCGAGTGCCTGAAGGCGCACTTCGCGTGAGCCCCACCGGCGTCATCTTCTCGTACGCCATCGGCCTGATCTTCGCCGTCGGCGGCATCGTGTTCCTCGTCGGCCTGGACGAGAACCGGCTGCTCTACGGCATCCCCTACCTGATCATCGGCCTGGTGATCATCGGCGGGGTCATGGCCAGCCAGCGCCGGATGAAGCGCAAGGGCGGCGCGGCGGGCGGCCACGGCGGCGAGGACCCGCCGTCGCGCAGCCCCTACTGAGCGGAGCGCCACCCGGGTGAGCGTCCCCCGGACCGGGTGACGGCCCGGCGGGGCGGCCGTAGCGTCGCGTCGCATCCGGCATCGGGAACGAGGGGGGCTCTCGTGCGACGTCTGCTCGCAGCAACGGTCATCGTGCTGGTCGCGGTCTTCGGGGTCGCGGCGTGCGGCGACGACGATGACGATTCCGGCCAGGCGGCCGCGGAGGCCCAGGTGTGCACCAGCCTCAAGGGCGTGCAGTCGGCCATCGACAACGTCGAGGGCGTCCAACTCCGCGACCCCACCGCCAACGCGAACAACATCTCGCTGAAGCGGGTGAAGGCCACGTGGAGCGGCGTCGAGCAGGCCGCCAAGGAGCTGTCGCAGGCCGACGCCGAGGCCGTGACCTCGGCGATCGACGGGCTGGAGTCGGCGGTCGAGGACCTGCCGAAGCCCATCTCCGTCCAGCAGGCGCGCACCCAGCTGCAGCCGCAGCTCGACGCGGTGAAGTCCGCGTTCGCCGAGATGCGCAACGGCATCAACTGCAGCTGACGTCCCCGCGTCCGGCGGCCCCTCCCGCAGCGGGAGGGGCCGCCGGGGCGGATCAGCCGCTGGGGACGGGCGGCAGCCCCTCCAGGCCGGCGGCGGCGCGGTCGAGCTCGTCCTGCGGGAGCTCGAGGTCGACGAGGTCGCCGGCCAGGTAGGCGTCGTACGCGGCCATGTCGAAGTTCCCGTGGCCGCAGAGGTTGAAGAGGATGGTGCGCTCGACGCCCTCCTCGCGGGCCCGTTCGACCTCCTCGACGACGGCGCGGATCGCGTGCGACGGCTCGGGCGCCGGGATGATCCCCTCGGAGCGGGCGAAGCGGACGGCCTCGGCGAAGCACTCGCCCTGGTGGTAGGCGCGGGGCTCCACCATCCCGATGTGGACGAGGTGGGACACGAGCGGCGCCATGCCGTGGTACCGCAGGCCGCCGGAGTGGATCGCGGGGGGCACGAAGTCGTGGCCCAGGGTGTGCATCGCGAGCAGCGGCGCCATCTTGGCGGTGTCCCCGAAGTCGTAGCCATAGAGGCCGCGGGTGAGGGTGGGGCACGCGGCGGGCTCGGCCGCGACGATGCGGATGTCGCGGCCCGCGGCCTTCTCGGCCAGGAACGGGAACGCGAGGCCGGCGAAGTTGGAGCCGCCGCCGACGCAGCCGATGACCACGTCGGGCTCGGCCCCCGCCATCGCCATCTGCTCGCGGGCCTCCTGTCCCACCACCGTCTGGTGCAGCAGCACGTGGTTGAGGACGCTGCCGAGCGCGTAGCGGGTGTCGTCGCGGGTGGCGGCGTCCTCCACCGCCTCCGAGATGGCGATGCCGAGGCTGCCGGGGCTGTCGGGCGTGGCCTCCAGGATGCCGCGGCCCGCGTTGGTGTCGGGCGACGGGCTGGGCACCACCTCGGCGCCCCAGGTGCGGATCATCGAGCGCCGGTACGGCTTCTGGTCGTAGGAGGCGCGCACCATGTAGACCTTGCACTCCAGGCCGAAATGCCCGGCGGCGAACGCGAGCGCGGAGCCCCACTGGCCGGCGCCGGTCTCGGTGGAGAGGCGCGTGACGCCCTCCTCCCGGTTGTAGAACGCCTGCGGCACCGACGTGTTGGTCTTGTGGCTGCCGGAGGGGCTGACGCCCTCGTACTTGTAGAAGATCCGGCAGGACGTCCCGAGCTCGCGCTCCAGGCCGAGGGCCCGGTAGAGCGGCGTCGGACGCCACATCGAGTAGATCTCGCGGACGGGGTCGGGGATGGGGATCCAGCGCTCCCCGCTGACCTCCTGGAGGATGAGCGCCATCGGGAACAGGGGCGCCAGGTCGTCGGGCCCCACGGGCTGCCCGGTGCCGGGATGGAGCGGCGGCGGGGGCAGGGACGGCAGGTCGGCGGCGACGTTGTACCACCGGTCCGGGATCGCGTCCTCGGACAGCAGGAACCGGCGCTGGCTCACGGGCACCCCCTCGTGCGGTCTACAGGGGTTCCGAGCCTACCCGGGACGGGGGCGGCGGCGCGACGGCGCTCGCGGGCAGCCAGAGGGTGAACGTGGAGCCCGCGCCGACCGCGCTCTCCACCACGACCCGCCCGCCCAGGAGGGTGGCGAGTCGCCGGACGATGGAGAGGCCCAGGCCCGAGCCGCCCACGGCGCGGTCGCGGCCGGCCTGCTCGCGGTAGAGCCGGTCGAAGATGTAGGGCAGGTGCTCCGGCGCGATCCCGCTGCCGGTGTCGCGGACGGCGACACCCGCCTCCCCACGTCCGGCGACCGCCGTGAGCGTGACCGACCCCCCGGCCGGCGTCGCGCGCACGGCGTTGGAGACGAGGTTGGTCAGGATGGTGTCCACGTGCGCGGGGTCCCCGACGGCGGCGGCGTCGCCGGTCGCCGTGAGCTCCACGCCCTTTACGTGGGCGTCGAGCGCGAGCCGGGCCGCCGCACGGCGGGCCGCGTCGCCCAGGTCGAGGGTCTCCCGGCGGACGTCGGGCTCCAGGTCGAGGTAGGTGAGCTGCTGGAGGTCGTGCACCAGCTCGCGCAGGCGGGCGGCCTCGGCGCGGATGAACCCGGCCGCCTCGCGGCGGTCCTCCTCGGTGCGGGCGGTGCCGTCGTCGAGCGCCTGGGCGAAGCCCTCGATGGACGTGACGGGGGTGCGCAGCTCGTGGGCCACGTCGGCCAGGAACTCGCGCTGCCGGGCGTCGGCCTGCTCCAGCCGCGCCGTCATGCGGTTGAAGGCGCGGCCCAGGCGGCCCAGCTCGTCGTCCGGCTCGGGCGCCCGGACGTCCAGGCGCCCCTCGGCGACGGCCTGCGCCGAGTCGGCGAGGGCGTCGACCCCGGACCGGAGGCGTGCGCCGACGCTGCCGGCGAGGTACCAGATGAGGGCGCCGGTGCCGACGATGCCGAGCGCGATCAGCGCGACGAACTGCCAGTCCGTGAAGAGGCCGGCGTCGGGGTCGCGGCGCTCCAGCAGCACGGTGACGTCCCCGCTCGAGCCCGTCGCGGAGGCCTCCAGGCGGTCGACCGGCACGTTCCAGTGGACGACCTCGCCGTCGACCGACACCACCATGCGGGTGGCGTTGCCGACGTAGCGCTGGGCGTCGCGGGCGCCGGCGGCCACGTTGGGCTGGCCGTCGAGGGCGCGGGCGATGGAGGTGGCCTGCTGGTGGAGCGCCGCCTCCAGCTCGGCGCGCGAGCGGTTCTCCACGAACGCGACCAGCACGACCTGCACGACCACGAACACCACGATCAGCGCCACCGCGATCGCGACGGCCACACGCGCCTGGATGGAGCGCGGCCGCAGCCGCCCGAGCCGGAGCGGTCCGGTCACGCCGGCCCGGTCACGCCGGCCGGGTCACGCCGGCGCCGGCTCCAGCCGGTAGCCGACCCCCCGCACGGCGACGATCCCGATGTCGTCGCCGAGCTTCCGGCGCAGGTTCGCGACGTGGACGTCGACCGTCTTGCCGCCGACGGCGGACTGGTAGCCCCACACCTTCTCGAGGAGCCGCTCGCGGGTGTAGACGACGCGCGGGTGGGCGGCGAGCTCGGCGAGCAGGTCGAACTCGAGACGCGTGAGCTCCACCTCGCTCCCGTCGAGCGTCACCCGCCGTGACGCCGGCTCCAGCTGCGCGGGGCCGGCCCGGAGCACCCGGTGGGGGTCGGGCGGGGCGCCGACCCGGCGCATCACGGCCTTCACGCGGGCGACCACCTCGACCGGCGAGAAGGGCTTGGTGACGTAGTCGTCGGCCCCCAGCTCCAGCCCCGTGATCCGGTTGGCCTCCTCGCCCCGGGCGGTCAGCATGATCACCGGCGTCGAGGTGGTCTCGCGCAGCCGCCGGCACACCTCGTAGCCGTCCATCCCGGGCAACATCAGGTCGAGCAGCACGATGTCGATGCCGCCCCGCCGGACCTGGTCGATCGCCTCCTCGCCCGTCGCCGCCTCGGTGACGGTGAACCCGGCGTCGCCCAGGTACATCCGGAGCAGCCGCCGGATGGCCCGCTCGTCATCGACGACCAGCACATGTCCGCGGCTCGCCACCCCGACGATGATAGTCCGCTACCGTTCCGAGGCCGCCCGGGAGGGCGCGGCGGGATAGCTCAGTTGGTAGAGCACACGACTGAAAATCGTGGTGTCCCCAGTTCGAATCTGGGTCCCGCCATCCGGTCAGCGGATGACGACCTCGCCGTCCGCGGTGGCGATGCCGCAGGCGTGGATGCCCGGTCCCGTCCCCGGCGCGTAGCGGACCGGCAGGCCGTGGTCCGGCCCCAACCACCCCTCCAGCACCGGCTGGTGGTCGCCGACCTCCACCCACGTGATGCCGGTGGGTGCGCACGTGTGCCCGGCGGCCGCGTAGCGCCGGGCCTGGAGCCGGTGGCGCCGCTCGCGCGCACCGACGATCGCGAGAAAGAAGGGCAGCGGGTACTGCGGCATGCCCGCGCTCCGGAAGCTGAGGGCGTCGCGGTCCCCGTCGGCCTGCGGGACGCGGATCGGCAGGCCGCGCCGCGCCGCGGTGTCGTCCAGGTCGTCGACGCCGAGGCACCACCACAGCACGCGGTCCCGCCCCCGCAGGGTGGCCTCCAGCCACGCCCCGTCGTCCTTGGAGGTGTCCTCGATCCCGAGGAGCTCGAGGAAGCACTCGGGTCCCAGCGGGACCAGCCGGCTCCTGGTCCCCCCGAGGTGGGCGCCGCCGGGGACCGACCCGAGGCCGTGCTCCGCCCGCAGGCGCTCGGATGCCGCGTCGGCGTCGACCACGCCGAGGATGACGTGGTCGATGAAGAAGCCCTCGTCGCTCATCCCCCGAGGTGGGGGACGATCCGGTCCGCCAGACGGGGGTCCGCCCCGACGATCCGGTCGATCTCCTCGCCGTCGCGCAGCACCACCATCGTGGGGATGCTGAGGGCGTTGAAGCGCTGGGCCAGGCCCGGGGCGTCGTCGACGTTCACGCGCACCACCTTCACCGCGCCGGCGTGGTCGGCGGCCAGCCGATCGAGGATCGGGCTCACCATGCGGCACGGGCCGCACCACGGCGCCCACAGGTCGAGGACCACCGGCACCGGCGCCGCGACCTCCTCCGCGAAGTCGTCCTCGCCCGCGTCGACCGCCCACGGCAGGCGCTGCCGGCACGTGGCGCACCTCGGCACGGCGGTGGGGTTCGGGCGGACGCGATTCCTCGTCCCGCAGCCGGGGCAGGTGACGACGCCGACGGCCATGCGGCCAAGCCTAGACGGTGGTCGGATCCATGTCTCCCACGCCCGCGGGCAGCCCCTCGACCGTGAGCATGTGATGGAGCAGCGTGAGCTCGAGGAGGCGCGCGACGGGCGGCGCCGGGTCGCGCAGCACCAGCCGGCGTCCGTCATCGAGCAGGCCGCGGTGCACCCGGATCAGCACCTCCAGCCCCACCGAGTCGATGAACTCGACGCCGGAGACGTCGAGCACGACGTCGCCGACGGTGCCCTCGGCGAGCGCGGTCACGCGGCGGATGAGGGCCCCGGCCGAAGCGTGATCCAGGTCGCCGGCGACGGCGTAGACCACCCGCACGCGCGCCTCGACGAGGCGGCCGGTCAGCAGGCCGTGGGGGTGCAGGCGCTCGGGTGGGGGGTCGGCGGGCATCGGCGGGATCGGGGTGACGGGTCCTGGGATCTGCCTCCATCTTCGGGGTGCGCAGCGCCATGCACGGCGATGGATGTCGCGGCGTGACAATCACGGCCGCCATCCACTCGCCGCGACGGACCGCGCGACCGTCCGGCGCCGGCATCGGGAGGCGCCGGCCGATGTCCCGCCCGCGGCGAGCACCGTGCCGAACCGGGGCCGGGGGGATGTACGGCCCGTGTCAGGTGTCCGTCAGCGCTGGAAGACCTCGTCGACCACCCGCCGCAGCTCGGCCGCCATGGGCCCCGGCGCGCGCTCCGTGAACGTGGTGGCGAGCGCGTCGTAGTACCAGGCCTGGTCCTCGCGGGGGGCGTTGAACCGGGCGAAGACGTCGTGGCCGGCACGCAGGTCGGCGAGGATGGCGCGGGCGTTGTGGAGCTTGTCGGCCAGGGAGACGCGCAGCGCCCCCTCGGGGAGGTCGGGGGCGCGCAGGTGCTCGAGGTACGCCTGCTTGCGCTGCCGCCACGGCGGCTTGGGGGTCTCGTCGGTGTCGGAGCACGCGTCGACGATGGCGGCGACGCGCGCGCCGAATCGCCGGCGGATGAGGGCCAGGGTCGGCGCGCCGCCCTGGTCCTCCACCGCGTCGTGCAGCAGTGCGGCGACCGCCTCGTCCTCGTCGCCGCCGTCCTCGACGACGAGCGCCGCGACCGCCATCAGATGGCCGAGGTACGGGATGTCGGTGCCCTTCCGGCGCTGGCCCGCGTGGAGCTCGCGCGCGAGGGCGAACGCGGCGTCCAGGCGGGGGCCGAGGGGAGGCGCGGCGATCCGGCTACCCCACCCGCGCCGAGGCGACGGCGACCACCGCCGTGCCGGCGCGCAGCGTCGCGGTAACCGGGCCGGGGCGGAGCACCGCGCCGCGGGGCGGGCCTGCCGTGACGGTGCGCCCGGCACGGGCCTTCACGATCCCGAGGCGCGTGCGGCCCTGCGCCCAGGTCACGGTCAGCTTGGACCGCAGCCGGGCGATCGGGGGGGTCGCGAAGACGAACCGAGCGACCGGGCCGCCCCGCAGCCTGACGGTCGCGGACGATGCGACGCCCTCGCGCGGCGGCCGCAGCGTCAGCGTGCTCTGCAGCGTGCCGCCCGGACCGGCGACGCTCAGGTCGTAGGTGCCGGGGAGCAGGGTGGGCGGCAGCCGCAGGCCGCGGGCGAACGACGCCGCCGCGACCGCTCCGCGGACGCTTGCGAGGGCCCTGCCCCCGCCCGTGGGGCGGATCGTCACCGTGATCGTGCCGGGAAGTGACGACACGCCCTGCACGAGGATCGAGCCGGACAGGCGGCTGCGCGAGTAGCGCGCGCTCACGCCGATCTGCGTGAGCGAGAACGCCGCGCTGCCGCGCACGCCCGCGATGCTGCCGTAGCCGTCGATCGTCTCGCCCGCACGGGGGTCGACGGTGACGGTGAACGCCTTCGGGTCGGAGACGTTGCCCGCGCGGTCGCGCACCCGCAGCCGGCCCACGAAGGTCCCGATGCGGCCGAACGCGTGCGACACCCGGCTGCCGCTCGCGGCCGGCGTTCCGTCGTTGAAGTCCCACGCGGTGGCGGGGAAGTCGATCCCGGACGCGGAGACGGGGCTGCTGTCCGTGGAGGACGCGGCGTCGAACACGGCCGCGTCGCCGCGCTGGACGGTGATCGCGTCCTGACCCATCCGCGCCACCGGCCGGATGGTGTCGAGCAGGATCGTGTCGGTCGCCGGCGCCGAGACGTTCCCGAGGATCTGACCGGGCGACGCGGCGCACGGCGCCGGGCAGGGCGCCGACGGCGCCCGTGCCCCGTCGCCGAACGTCACGCCCAGCGTCTTGATGCCGTCGCCCGGCGGCAGCGTCGCCGTGGCCGTGGCGGCGAGATCCTGCGCGCACCCGCTCCGGTCGGGCGGATCGCCGCCGGGGGCCGGAGGCTCGCAGGGGACGGTGCCATCGCCGTCCACGTCGACGGCGAACTGGGTCACGCCGCTCGACGTGCCCGCGCGCCCGTCGATGAGCGGGTCGTCCGCGGTGAGGGTCAGGGCCACGTTGCGATCGTTCGTGGCGGCGGCGCCGCGGTCGATCACGACCGTGCCGGACGGCGGCGTCGCGTCGATGGTGGTGTCGGCGGTGACCTCGGCCGTGCTGGGACTGCCGAGGGTGCAGGACGGCTGCTGGCACGCCGCGACCGTCACCCGGAGGGCCTGCCCGTTCTGGACGGTCAGCGGACCGAGCGACGTGGCATCCGCCTCGGCGGTGGACGTCTGGGGTGTGCCGGCCGGCAGCGGGGCCAGGGTCACCTCGTAGTGCTCGGCGCCGGTCGGCACCACGAACGAGACCGGCGTCCACCGCATCGTCAGTCCGAGCGCGCCGCCCGCGCCCGCCTGGGGCTTGGTGAAGGCCGCCAGGGTGAAGTCGGGGGTCCCCGCCACGACGCCGTGCGCGGTCGCCGCGCCGGCGAGCGCGACCGCCGCGGTCAGGACGGCGATGCGTAGTGCTCGCACGCGGGTTCCTCCGGCGGACGACACGTGATCCCGGCGACCTGGTTCACCCCGCGGGGCTCACGGCGTCCTGCGACTCCATGGTGCGGGTGATCACCGAGACGGCCTCCAGGATCAGCTCCCGCTGGTCGGGGGACAGCGGCTCGATGAGGCCCCGGAGGCGGGCGCGCAGGGCGGCGTCGCCCTCGTCGAGGGTGCCGCGACCCAAGTCGGTGAGCCGCACGAAGCGGCGGCGGCGGTCGCCCTCGCCGACCTCGGCGGGGCAGACGTAGCCGAGGCGCTCGAGCCCCTGGATCATCCGCGTGGCGGTGCTCACCGCCACGCCGGTGCGCGCCGCCAGCTCGGAGGTGCCGAGGGGCCCGGCGGCGAGGGCGGACAGCGCGAGGTGCTGGGGGGTGGAGAGGCGCTCTCCGGCCGTCGCGGCGGTGTGCCGGCGCTCGGCCCGGGCCAGGATGAGGCGTGCGAGCGAGCCACGGAGGGCGTGGAGTCCGTCGACGACGTCGTCGAGCGTCCGGGTCTGCTCCATGAGGCGATCCTATGCGGGACGGCACGCACCCCGGTACACCCATCCGCGCGGGCCGCGTCGCTTGTACCCTGCAAGGGCGCCGTCCGCCCCGCTCGCCGGAGCCAGCCCTGACCGCCCACGACGCCCGCCGCCCCGGCCTGACCCTCGCGATCCTCTCGATCGCGGCGGTCTCGTACGTGCTGCAGCAGACCCTGGTGGTGCCGGCGCTCCCCACGATCCAGCGCGACCTGGACACGACCAACACGTGGGTGACGTGGGTGTTCACCGCGTTCCTGCTGACGTCGGCGGTGGCGACGCCGCTGCTGGGGAAGCTGGGCGACATCCACGGAAAGCGCCTGCTGCTGGTGATCTCGATGCTGGTGTTCGTGGCCGGGACGGTCGCGGCGGCCCTGTCGAGCTCGATCGTGATGCTGATCGTCGCCCGCGGGCTGCAGGGGGCGGCCGGCGCGATCTTCCCGCTGTCGTTCGGGATCATCCGCGACGAGTTCCCGCCCGAGCGGGTCGGGGTGGGGCTGGGGCTGCTGTCGGCGACGTTCGGTGTGGGCGGCGGCGTGGGCCTGGTGCTGTCGGGGGTGATCCTGGAGCACCTCCCGTGGACGTGGCTGTTCTGGATCGGGGCGATCCCCCCGGCGATCGCGCTGGTGCTGGTGTGGCTGCTCGTGCCGGAGTCGCCGGTGCGCACCCCCGCGCGGCTGGACTGGTGGGGCGCCCTCACCCTCTCGGTCGGCCTGGCCGCGCTCCTCGTGGGGCTGAGCGAGGGCGAGCGGTGGGGCTGGCTGAGCGCGGCGACCCTTGGGGCGTTCGCGATCTCGCTGGCGGCCCTGGTGCTGTGGGTGTGGGTGGAGCTGCGGGTGCCGGAGCCGCTGATCGACATCGGGATGATGCGCGAGCGCGCGGTCTTCTGGACGAACATCGCGGCGGTGCTGGCGGGCTTCGCGATGTTCGGGACCTTCCTGCTGGTTCCGAGCTTCGTCCAGACGGGCACGGGGCTGCCCGCGGATGTCGCGTCGCTCGTCGATTACGGCTTCGGGGCGAGCGTGATCGAGGCGGGGCTGTACCTGCTCCCGGCGAGCGCGGTGATGCTGGTGGTCGGCCCGATCGGGGGGATGCTGGAGACGCGCGTCGGCGCCCGGAACCTCACGATGGCGGGGATGCTCATCCTCGGCGCCGGAGGGTTCGTCCTGGCGGGCCTGCACGCGACAGGCCTGGAGATCGTGGTCGCCATGACCCTGATCGGCGTCGGCGTCGGACTGGTCTACTCGATGCTGGCGAAGCTGATCATCGACGCCGTCGCCCCCGCGGTCACCGGGGTCGCGATGGGCATGAACACGGTGATGCGGACCATCGGCGGGGTCATCGGCGGCCAGGTGGGCGCCGCGATCCTGAGCGCCCAGACCATCGCGGGCACCGGCGGCATCCCGGCCGAATCGGGGTACACCACCACGTTCGCCCTCGCCGGGACCGTCGCGGTCATCGGCGCCGCCGGCTGCCTCCTCATCCCCCGCCACACCCGTCGTCCCGGCGCCCCCGCCCCCGGCCCCGCCCTGGAGCCCGCCGGGAGCCGGGTCGGGAGGGTCGCTCCCTAGCGGCGGCCGATCATCCGGGTGAGGGCCGTCATGAGCTCCGCGCGCATCTCGTCCTGGTTGGAGGCGTCGGCGCCCATCACGCAGTGACGCACGTGGTCGTCGACCAGCGCGATCGCGACCTTGTCGAGCGCCGCCTGGGCCGCGGAGATCTGCTGGAGGATGTCGATGCAGTAGCGCTCGTCCTCGACCATCCCGGCGATCCCGCGCACCTGCCCCTCGACCCTGCGGAGCCGCTTCAGGACCGCCTCGGTGGAGTCCGCGGCCGAGTAGCCGGGGACGTGCGTGTCGTCGGTCGTCGCCATGCACGAAGTCTTGCATACCACCCCGGAGTATGTATAGCGTCCGGGGCGTTGATCTTCAGGCAGGTCATCAACGACGACCTGGGCTGCGCGTCGTACCTCGTCGGCGACGAGGACGCGGGCGTGGCGGCCGTCGTCGACCCGCGCCTGGAGGTCGATGAGTACCTGGCGCTCGCGCGCTACATGGGCGTCCACATCGCCCACGTCCTCGAGACGCACACCCACGCCGACCACGTCTCCGGCCACGGCCGGCTGGCCGCCGCGACCGGCGCGCTGATCCACGTGCACCGCGACGCCGGCGCCGCCTACGACCACGAGCCCATCGACGAGGGATGGACCCTCGACCTGGGCGCCGTCCGGGTGATCGCCCTCCACACCCCCGGGCACCGGCCGGAGCACACCGCCTTCGCCCTGGTGGACACCACCCGGGGGCCCGAGCCGTGGGCGGTCCTCACCGGCGACTCCCTCTTCGTCGGCGACGTGGCGCGCCCCGACCTGGCGGTGGCCGCGGAGGAGGGGGCGCGCGACATCTTCCGCAGCCTCCACGGCGGGCTGCTGGGCATGGCGCCGGAGGTGGAGGTGTGGCCGGGCCACCTGGGGGGCTCCCTGTGCGGCGGCCCCTCGATGAGCATGAAGGTGAGCAGCACCATCGGCTACGAGCGGGCCCACAACCGCCAGCTGGCCGAGCTGGAGGAGGACCGCTTCGTCGCGGCGTCGCTCGCCGCGATCGGGCCGCAGCCGCCGAACTTCCGGCGCATCGTCGACATCAACCGCGGCCCGCTGGTGACGATGGACGCGCCCGAGCTGCCGATGACGCCTGGGCAGGTCGCGCGCCGCCAGGCGGCGGGGGCGCTGGTGATCGACGTCCGCGCGGACATCCAGTTCGACGACGCCCACATCCCCGGCTCCGTCGCGGTGACCGCCCTGCGCGCGGGGTTCGGCACCCGCCTCGGGTGGCTGGCGCCGCCCGGGCAGGACGTGGTGCTGGTGGGACGCGACGACGAGGATTCGCGCCGCGCCGCCCGCCTGGCCACCGCCGTGGGCGTCGACGGCGTGGTGGGCCACCTCGCCGGCGGCATGACGAGCTGGCGCCAGGAGGGGCGCCCGATCGCGCGGATCGACCGCCTGGACGTGGCCGCCCTGGCCGACCGCATCGACGCCGACCCCGGCGTCCAAGTGCTCGACGTCCGCGAGGAGGCGGAGTGGCGGCGGGTGCGGATCCCCGGCGCGCTGCACCGGCCCTGGCACACCCTGCGCGACCCCGTCCCCGAGCTCGATCCGGCGCGGCCCGTGGCGGTCATCTGCGGCTCCGGCCAGCGCGCCGCGATCGGGGCGAGCCTCGTCTCCGGCCACGACGTGGCGGAGGTGATCCACGTGGTGGGCGGCGGCGTCGGCGCCTGGCAGCGGCTGGGCCGCCCCGTGGAGGGTGAGGCGACCGCCGGGTCGCAATGATCACGCGCCCGCGCGACGGCTGACCGTCCGTCCCGGCCTGGCGCGCCGCGTCCCTCGCCGCGGCGCCGGCCGGGGCGGGGGCGCGACGCGCCCGGATGCGGTACGAATGGGCGCGAGTGCCCGAGTCCGTCCCCCCTGCGCCCGCCCAGCGCGACGCCAAGCCCGTGATGATCAGCGTCGACGACGACCCCGGGGTCTCGCGCGCGGTCCAGCGGGACCTGCGCCGCCAGTACGGCGAGCACTACCGCGTGCTCCGTGCCGAGTCGGGCGCGCAGGGGCTGGAGATGCTCGGTCAGGTGCGGCTGCGCGAGGAGCCGGTGGCCCTCATGGTCGCCGACCAGCGGATGCCGCAGATGACCGGGGTCGAGTTCCTGGAGCGGGCCCTGGAGGTTGCGCCCGACGCCAAGCGCGTGCTGCTGACCGCATACGCCGACACCCAGGCGGCGATCGACGCGATCAACAAGGTCGCGCTCGACCATTACCTGCTGAAGCCGTGGGACCCGCCGGAGGAGCAGCTCTACCCGGTGCTCGACGATCTGCTGGCCGACTGGCAGGCGGGCGCGCCGCCGGAGCTGGCGGTGCGGGTGATCGGCCACCGCTTCTCCCGGGAGTCGCACGAGCTGAAGGACTTCCTGGCGCGCAACAACGTGCCGTACCGGTGGCTGGACGTGGAGCTCGACCCCGAGGCGCAGGTGCTGCTGGGCGCGGCGGGCGGGGCCGGGGCCGCGCTGCCGGGGCTCGTGTTCCCCCACGGCGGGGGGAGGACCGCCCCCTCCCACCCGGCCGTCGCCGACCGCCTGGGGGTGCGCACGCGGGCGGAGGGCCGGTTCTACGACCTGGTGGTCGTCGGGGCCGGGCCCGCCGGGCTGGCGGCGGCGGTGTACGGCGCGTCCGAGGGGCTGCGGACGGTGCTGGTGGAGCGCGAGGCCCCGGGTGGCCAGGCCGGCCAGAGCTCCCGGATCGAGAATTACCTCGGCTTCCCGGTCGGGCTCTCCGGCGGCGACCTCACCCGACGCGCCACCGCCCAGGCGCGGCGCTTCGGCGCGGAGCTGCTGTCGGTGACCGACGCGATGCGCCTGGAGGCGCGCGGCCCGGCGCGGACCATCGTGCTCGACGGCTCCGACGAGATCTCCGCCCACGCCGTGGTGGTCGCGACGGGCGTCCAGTACCGGCGCCTGGACATCCCCGGAGGGGACGCCCTGACGGGGCGGGGCCTCTACTACGGCGGCTCGCGCACCGAGGCGCTGGCCTGCGAGGGCGAGCAGGTGGTGGTGGTCGGCGGCGCCAACTCGGCGGGCCAGGCGGCCCTGTACTTCGCCCGGCACGCCGCGGCGGTCACGCTGGTCCACCGCGGCGCCGACCTGCGCGACTCGATGTCGCAGTACCTGGTCGACCGGATCGAGGGGACCCCCAACATCCGCGTGCGGCTGCGCTGCGAGGTGGTGGCGGCCCACGGCGAGGCGTCGCTGGAGGCCGTGACCCTGCGCGACCGCGACACCCGCGAGGAGCATCGCGCCGCCGGCCGCTCGGTGTTCATCTTCATCGGGGCGAGCCCCAACACCGACTGGCTCGGCGACCAGGTGGCGCGCGACGAGCACGGCTTCATCCTGGCCGGCCCGGACCTGCGGGCCCCGGGCGTGCGGCCGCCGTGGCCGCTGGAGCGGCCCCCGTTGACGCTGGAGACGAGCCTGCCGGGCGTGTTCGTGGCGGGCGACGTGCGCCAGGGCTCCATCAAGCGGGTGGCGGGCGCCGTCGGGGACGGCTCGATGTCGGTCCAGCTCGTCCACCAATACCTGGGGACGCTGGCGTGATCGACGCCCTCCGCCAGGTCGACCTGTTCGACGAGGTGGGCGACCCGTGCCTGGAGAAGCTCTCCGCCGTCGCCACCGAGGAGCGCCTGGCCGCCGGCGACTACGTGGTGCGCACCGGCCAGGCGGCCGACCGGTTCTGCGTGCTGGTGGAGGGCGCGGTGGAGTGGGTGCGCGTCCTCGGCGGCGAGGAGGTGGTCATGGCCACCCGGCCCGCCCCCACCTACTTCGGCGCCACCAACCTGCTCACGGAGGAGCCCAGCCTGGCCGACGGGCGGGTGGTGGTCCCGAGCCGCATGTACGTGGTGCCCGGCGACGAGTTCCGGCGCCTCATGCGCGACGAGAAGAGCGTGCTGAAGAAGGCGCTGCGGATGATCGCGCCGGTCCACCAGGGCGCCGAGGCGATCATGCGCGAGCGGGAGAAGCTCGCGGCGCTCGGGACCCTGTCGGCCGGGCTGGCGCACGAGCTCAACAACCCGGCGGCGGCGGCGCGGCGCAGCGCATCGGAGCTGGCGCGCCAGTTCGAGGTGCTCAACGACACCCTCCGGGCGTTCGTGTGCAGCGGCGTTGAGCGCGAGGACGCCGGCAGCCTGGTGGAGCTGCAGGAGGAGGCGGTCGCCCGGGCCCTGGCGCAGGGCCCGGCGTCGGGGCTGGAGGCGGCCGACCGCGAGGACGAGCTGGCCGACCTCCTGGACGGCAGGGGGCTGGAGGGGTGGCGCCTCGCGCCCCCGCTGGCGGAGGCGGGGATCGACGGCGAGTGGGTGGCGCGCGTGGAGGGCCACGCGGGGACGGCCCTCGGCGCGGCGCTCGACTGGGTGGTCGCGTCGCTCACCGCCCGCGGCCTGGTGACGGAGCTGCACGACAGCACCGCCCGCATCTCCGAGATCGTGGCCGCCGTGAAGGACTACACGTACATGGACCGCGCCCAGACCCAGACGATCGACGTGCACGACGGCATCGAGAGCACCCTCACGATGCTCAACCACAAGCTGAAGAAGGGCGACGTGCGGGTGGTGCGCGACTACGACCGGACGTTGCCGCGGATCACGGCCCACGCCTCCCAACTCAACCAGGTGTGGACGAACCTGCTCGACAACGCGATCGACGCGGTGGACGGGGACGGCACCATCACCATCCGCACCCGCCCGGTCCCGGACGGCATCACGGTGGAGCTGTGCGACGACGGCCCCGGGGTGCCCCCCGAGCTCCAGAGCCGGCTGTTCGAGCCGTTCTTCACCACGAAGGAAGTCGGCAAGGGGACCGGCCTGGGCCTCGACATCGTCCGCCGCATCATCGAGAACCACCGCGGTCAGGTGCGCCTGGCGTCCTCGCCGCACGACACGCGGTTCGAGGTGAGGCTGCCGCTCGGTTGAGCGTCGCCCTCGTCACCGCGGCGCCCGCCCGGGACCTGGACGACGACCTCCCGCCCCTGACCGCGGCGCTCGCAGCGCGGGGCGTCCCGCACGAGGTGGTGCTGTGGGACGACCCGGAGGTCGGCTGGGCGGTGTTCGACCTGGTGGTGATCCGGTCCGTCTGGGACTACGTCCACCGCCGCGACGCGTTCCTCGGGTGGGCGGAGCGCACCGCGGCGCTCACCGCGGTCGTGAACCCGCCGGCGCACCTGCGCTGGAGCAGCGACAAGCGCTACCTCGCCGACCTCCGCGACGCCGGGATCCCGACCGTCCCCACCGCCTTCGCCGCCCCCGGGGAGCGCATGGACTGGCCCGGCGCCCCCCAGGTGGTGGTCAAGCCGGCCGTGTCGGCGGGTTCGATCGACACGTCGAGGTATCGAATGAATTCGGGGGGGCGATCGAATGAACGCGCCCCCGGAGAGGCGGTCGAGCACGTGGCGCGGCTCCATCGGGAGGGGCGGGTGGCGATGGCGCAGCCGTACCTCGAGGCGGTGGAGGGGGAGCGCGGGGAGACGGCGCTCGTGTTCCTGGAGGGGCGCTTCAGCCACGCCTGCCGCAAGGGGCCGATGCTCGTCCCCGGCCTCGCGGTCGTGGGCGGGCTGTTCGTGGAGGAGGACATCCGTCCCGCCACCCCCACCGCGGCGGAGCTGGCGGTGGCCGAGGCCGCGCTCGCGGCGATCCCCGGCGGGCCGTCGCTCTACGCCCGCGTGGACGTGATCCCCGACGATGCCGGCGACCCGGTGGTGCTGGAGCTCGAGCTGGTCGAGCCCTCCCTGTTCCTGCTGTTCTCCGAGGGCGGCGCCGGCCGGGTGGCCGACGCGATCGCGGCGCGGCTCAGCGCCGGGAGTCCCACCGCCCCAGGGTGACCTCGTCGCCGATGGCGACGTCCACCCTGCGCGCGGCGTCGCCGCCGTTCACTGCGATCGCGACCATCCCGTGCGAGTCGATGTGCACCAGCATGCCCTTCCGGGCCGCGTCGGCGAACACCCGGCCCACGGTCGCGGGGTGGCGTCGATCGGTCACCGCCGCCCAGATCCGGTCGCCGCGCGTGAACCCGGCCGCGGCCAGGTCGGCCTGCCCCGCGAGCAGTTGGACGTTCCCGAACCGGTCGATCGCCACGGCCGGCGCGCGCAGGTGCCCGTCGCGGACGTCCGGGGGCGGCAGATCCGGCCGCACGAGGGTCGCCGGGTCGAAGGCCGCCCCCAGGTCGGTGACGGCGACACCGCGGGCGATCCGGGCGGCGGCGGGCGCGAACAGGTCGCGGCCATGGAAGGTCGCCGCACCCTCGGTGGGCGGGGTCAGGGCCACGGCGGCAGCCGCGCCGATGGCGTCCGCCGCGGGCGCCAGGAGCCCGTTGTCGGGTCCGATCAACGCACCCCCGTCGTTCAACTGGACGGCGGCGGCGCGACGTGGCGTCCCCACCCCCGGGTCGACGACCGCCAGGTGGACGGCGCCGGGGAGCAGCGGCGCCAGGCGGGCCAGCACCAGGGCGGCGCCGCGGACGTCGCCGGCGGGGAGGTCGTGGGCCAGGTCGACCCGCTCCACCCCCGGCGCCCCCACCGCCAGCACCGCATGCAGCGCGCCCACGTGCTCACTGCCGGCGCCGAAGTCGGTGAGCAGCGAGATCACCGTCGGGCGTCCTCCAGCAGGGCGTCGATGAGCCCCGGAATTGTGTGCTCCCGCGCCTCAGCGTGCACCTCCAGCCCCTCCTCGCGCGCGGTCGCGCTGGTGACCGGGCCGATCGAGATCACCCGCGGCCCGCCGCGCAGCGCCGCCCGCTCCTCGTCGCCGAGGAGCCCCATGAAGGCGCGCACCGTGGAGGACGCGGTGAACGTGAGCCAGTCGGCGCCGAGGGCCGCCTCGCGGGCGGCGTCCGTCGCCGCCTCGGGCACGGCCTCGTACAGCTCGAGCTCGTCGACGAGCGCGCCCATCTCCCCCAGGCCGTCGACCAGGTCGGGGCGCGCGCCCATGGCCCGCGCGACCAGCGCGCGGACGCCCTCCAGCGGCCGGTCGGCCAGCGCCTCCAGGATGCCCTCCGCCACGAACCGCTCCGGCACCAGGTCGGCGCGGACCCCCTGCTGCAGCAGCCGCTCGGCGGTGGCGGGGCCGATTGCCACGACGGTGGTCTCCTCCGGGATCGCCCGGGCGTCGCGGCCGAGGCCGGCGAGGCGCGCGAAGAGGGCGTCGACGCCGTTCACGCTGGTGAGCAGCAGCAGCCCGTAGCCGCCGATGCCCGCCACCATCGCCGCGTCCTCCGGGGTCTCGTCGAGGGGGCGGATGCGGATGGCCGGCAGCTCCACCACCGACGCACCGAGGCCACGGAGCCGCTCGGTGAGGCCACTGGCCTGCGCCCGCGCCCGCGTGACCACCACCGTCCGGCCCAGCAGCGGCCCCTCCCGCCACGCGATCTCGGGGGCCAGGGCGGCGACCGGGCCCACCACCACGACGGCGGGGGAGCCGAGCCCGGCCTCGCGGACCCGCTCGGGGAGGGTCGACAGCGTGGCGACCACGCTGCGCTGGCGCGGGGTGGTGCCCCACTGGACGGCGGCGGCGGGCTCGTCGGGGGAGCGGCCGCCGGCGATGAGCGCCTCGGCGATGCCGGCGAGGCGGCCCATGCCCATCAGGATCGCGAGCGTCCCGCCGGTCGCGGCGAGGGCCGCCCAGTCGGTCTGCTCCGACGGCTTGTCGGGGTCCTCGTGCCCCGTCACCACGGTGAACGCGGTCGCGACGCCGCGGTGCGTGATCGGGATGCCCGCGTACGCCGGCGCGGCGATCGCGCTGGTCACGCCCGGGACCACCACGTACGGGACGTCCGCCGCCGTCAGGGCCTGCGCCTCCTCGCCGCCGCGGCCGAACACGAACGGGTCGCCGCCCTTCAGCCGCACCACGCGCCTCCCCGCCGCGCCGTGCTCCACCAGGACGGCGTTGATCTGCTCCTGCGTGAGCGCCGCGCGGCCGGGGGCCTTGCCCGCGTCGATCAACCGGGCGTCCGGACGGCAGAGGGGCAGCAGCTGCTCGGTCCCGAGGCGGTCGTGCACCACCACCTCCGCCTCCTCCAGCGCCCGCCGCCCCGCGACGGTCAGCAGCCCGGGGTCGCCGGGCCCCGCGCCCACCAGGTGGACGATGCCGCTCACCCGCGCACGCCGGCCAGCTCTGCCGCGGCGCGGCGACCGAGGGCATCGGCCTCGCCGATCGCGCCCTCCAGGATCACCCGGTCGCCGCCGGGCGCCGCGTCGGGGGCGGCGAACGCCACGATCCGCAGGCCGTCGCGGGTGGGCTCGCAGAACGCGCCCACGGGCCGCATGCAGCCGCCCCCGAGCCCCTGCAGCAGGGCCCGCTCCGCGAGCAGGCAGGCATGCGCGACCGGGTCGTCGAGCGCGGCCGCCGCGGCGACGGCGGCCTCGCCGGCCAGGCGGGCCTCGACCGCCAGGAGCCCCTGCCCGGGGGCGGGGGTGCTCACGTCGGTGGCGAGCGGGCTGGTGCCCGGCGGCTCCAGCCCCAGGCGGCGCAGTCCCGCGGCGGCGAGCACCAGCGCGTCGTACTCGCCGCGCGCGAGCTTCTCCAGCCGGGTGCCGACGTTGCCGCGCACCGGCACCACCACCGCGTCGGGCCGGACGTCGAGCAGCTGGGCGGCGCGGCGGGGGCTGCCCGTGCCAACGCGCGCGCCCTCCTTCATGTGGTCGATGCCACCGGGGACCCCCACCAGCACGTCGCGGGCGTCCTCCCGGGCGGGCACCGCCACCACGCCGAGCCCGGCGGGCAGGTCGGCGGGCAGGTCCTTGGCCGAATGCACGGCCAAGTGGGCGCGGCCGTCGAGCAGCGCCTCCTCCAGTTCCTTCACGAACAGCCCGCGGTCGGGTGCGGGGTCGGTGCCGGAGGCGCTCCGGCGGTCGCCGGTCGTCACGACCTCCAGCGCCTCGGTGGTGTGCCCCGCCGCCTCCAGCGCCGCCGCCACCTGGGCGGTCTGGGCGCGCGCCAGCGGCGAGCGCCGCGTCGCAAGGATCAGGTGCACCGCGCCCGGAGGGGGGTCAGTTCGCGGGCGCTTCGAGGCCGAAGAGGTGACGCAGGCTCTCGAGGTGCCGCAGCGCCTCGTTGTCACCGTCCTCGGCGGCGGCGCGCACCCGCACCGTCGGCTCGTGCAGCAGCTTGTTGACGATGCCCTTCGTCAGGGCCTCGACGCGGGCGCGGTCGGCCTCCGAGAGGTGCTCCCAGCTGCCCTCCAGGCGCTCCAGCTCGGTCTGGCGGATCTCCTCCGCACGGGCCCGCAGGTCGGTGATCGCGGGGGTCGCGTTGAGGCCGCGGCGCCACGACGCGAAGCCCTGGACGGCGCCGATCACGAAGCCCTCGCCCCGTTCGGCCTCCAGGCGCCGCCCGTTGAGGTTGGACTCGACGACGCGCTCCAGGTCGTCGATGTCGAACAGCGCCACGCCGGGGACGTCCGCCACGGCGGGGTCGACGTCGCGGGGCACCGAGATGTCGACGATCACCATCGGCCGGTCGGTCCGCGCGGCCATGACGGGGGCCAGGTCGCCCTCGCGCAGGATCGCGTGCGGCGCGTCGGTGGAGGAGATGACGATGTCGGCGCCCGCGAGCTCGGTGGCGAGCATGTCGAACCCGACGCCGCGACCGCCGACGCGGTCGGCCAGCTCGCGCGCGGTGCCGACGGTGCGGTTGGCGACGACCACCTCCCGCACCCCGTGCTGGATGAGTGCCATGGCGGTGGCCTCCGCCATCTTCCCGGCGCCGATCAGCAGCACCCGGCTGGCGGGCAGGTCGGTGAGCACGACGGCGGCCAGGTCGAGCGCGACGGCGGGGACGGATGCCGAGCCGGTGCCGATCCGCGTCTGCGTCCGCACCGACTTGCCGACCTCGAGCGCCTGGCGGAACAGCTGGTTGAGGATGGGCCCGGTGGTGCCCTCCTCCCGGCCCAGCTCCCAGGCGTTGCGCACCTGGCCCTGGATCTCGCTCTCGCCGACGACCATGGAGTCGAGGCTGGAGGCGACGCGGAACAGCTGGGCGGCGGCGCGGTCCTCGCGCAGGACGTAGCGGGCGCAGGCCAGCTCGTCGGGGGACATCCGCGAGTGGTGCACGATGGCCCCCGCCACCACGTCCTCGGCCAGGTACGGGTCGGGCGCGGCGACGTACACCTCCGTGCGATTGCACGTGGAGAGCGCGACGGCCTCGGTCACGGCGCCGCCATCGATGAGGGTCCGCAGCAGCGCGCGCGTCTCCTTCTCCGAGAGGGCCGCCTTCTCGCGCTGCTCCACCGGCGCGGTCTTGTGCGAGAGCCCGAGCACCAGGAGCGTCACGCCGCCACCCCCACGTCGAGCACCCGGTGGGCCAGCTCGCGCGCGCCGGCCTCGTCGCCGTCGGCCAGCCGCGCGATGACGTCGGTCGCCATCAGCCGCTCCACCGCGTCGCGGCGGCCCGGCATGTCGAGGTAGCGGTCCTTCAGCTCGTCGCGGAGCTCGCGGAGCAGGTTGACGAGGGACTCCCACTCGGGGCCGTACGCGGCCTCCAGCTGCCGGCGGATGTGCTTCGCGACCACGGGGCTCGCGCCGCCGGTGGAGATCGCCAGGGCCAGCTCGCCGCGGCGCACGATCGACGGGACGATGAAGTTGCAGAGCGGCGGGACGTCCACCACGTTGCACAGCATGTTCCGGGCCTCGGCGTCCTGCCACACCATGCGGTTGATGGCGTCGAGGTTGGTGGCGGCGATCACCAGGAAGCAGCCCTCGAGGTCCTCGGGCCGGTAGGTGCGGCGGTGGAGCTCCAGCAGGCGGCCGGCCGCGGCGATCGCCTCGAGGTCGGGCGTCGCCTCCGGCGTGACCAGGCGGACGGCGGCGCCGTGGTCGAGCAGCTTCTCGACCTTCTCGGTGGCCACCGGGCCCCCGCCCACCACGAGGCAGCGGCGCCCCTCCAGGTCGACGAACATGGGGTAGAAGACCTTGCCCGGACCGGGCGGGCGGCTGGGGCCGACGCGGTTGCCGCTCACCGGGCCGCCAGGTCGGTCTCGGGCGCCCCGTCGCGCTCGGCCTCCTCGCGCTCGACGAGGCGGGCCAGCAGCTCGGCCTCGCGAGCGAGGCGCGCGGAGCGCAGGCCCACCACGACGACGTAGAGCAGCAGGGCGAAGATGATCACGCCGTACGCGGCGGCGACGTACTCGTTCACGCCGCGGCCTCGAGGCGGGCCTTCACGCGGCGCAGGGCGCGGTCGGCGCGGCGCTGGATCAGCTCGAGCTGGAGGACCGTGAGGAACACCCCGATCATCGCGACCTGCCCGACGATGAACCAGACGAGCATGGAGTCCGGCATGTTCGCGCCCTGCTGGTTGAACACGACCGGATGCACGAACGAGCGGGCCACCCGCACCGAGTAGAACGACAGGGGCACCGACGCGAAGGCCGCGACGGAGTAGATGGCGCTGTACCGGGCCTGCCGCTCACCCTCCGCAGAGCTCCGCAGCACGAAGTACGCGGCGTACAGCAGCAGCACGATGACGAAGGTCACGAGGCGGGGATCGGTCCACACCCACCAGGTGCCCCACGACGCCTTCGCCCAGATCGACCCGGTGACGACCACCAGCACCGAGAACGCGAGGCCGGCGCCGACGCAGATCGACGAGACCTCGTCGTGGCGCGGGTCGCGGCTACGGAGGTACCGGATGCCCTCGATCGCGGCGACCAGGAACGCGAGCAGCGCCACCATGGCGATGGCCACGTGGAAGTAGAAGATCTTCTGGATGATCCCCTGGTCGGCGTCCTCGGGGGCCACGAAGAACACGCCGAACACCGACAGCGCGAGGAGGGCTCCGGTGACCACCCCGGTGACCGCGAGACGGAGGGCCGGACGCGTGTCAGTCGTCGAAGACATGGTCATACGTCGCGTAGGCCACAAGCCCGAAGATTACCGCATAGACCCCGAGGAACAGCAGGTAACCACGGTATTCCGCCAGGTCGTTCGTCCCCCCTGCCACCGCGTGGGTGGCCCCCGCGGCGGCGATCACGACGGGGAGCAGCGACGGCAGGAACAGCACCGGGAGCAGCAGCTCGCGGGCGCGGGCGAACAGCGCCAGGCAGGCCAGCAGCGAACCCAGGACGGCGATGCCGAGGTTGGCCATCAGGCAGACCACGCCGACCAGCAGCAGGTCGCCCGCCTGGCCGTTGCGGATGAAGAAGAGCGCCGCCAGGGGCACGGCGATGACCTCGACGACGAGCAGGTAGGCGTAGATCGCCCCGACCTTGGAGGCCAGCAGCACGAGCCGCGGGATCGGGGCCACCAGGATGCCGTCGAGCACGCGCTGCTCGCGCTCCGGCACCCATGAGCGGCCCACGCCGAGCACCGCCGTGAGGGCGAGCGTGGCCCAGAGGATGCCGCCGGCGACGTCGCTCAGGTCGTCGCCGCTACTCCCGACGGCGAACTGGAAGATCATCATCGCGACGACCGAGAACAGGATCATCGCCACGATGGTGTCGCGCGTGCGGAGCTCCAGGCGCAGGTCCTTCACCAGCAGGGCGCGCAGCTGCCGGGGCCACGACGGGCTCACGCGACCAGCTCCTCGTAGCGGGCGCGGAACGCGGCCTCGTCGGCCTGGGCGGTGGGCTCCGCGAGGACGGGCCGCCCGGCGCGGAGCACCAGGACCCGGCCGGCCAGGCGGACACCGCGCTCCACCTCGTGGGTGACCATCATCGCGGCGCGCTCGGGCCCCAGGTCGGCGAGCACGCCGTCGAGGAGGCGCGCACCCGCGGCGTCGAGGCCGGCGTACGGCTCGTCGAGCAGCAGCAGCCGCGGCTCGTGGAGGAGGGCGCGGGCGAGGCCGAGCCGCTGCGCCATGCCCCGACTGAACGTCCGCACCGAATCGAATGAACGCGCGAGCAGGCCCACCCGGTCGAGGGCGGCGTCCACCCGGTCGCCCGGGTCGTCGAGGCCGTAGAGGTCGGCGTAGAGCTCCAGGTTCTGGCGGGCGGTGAGGTCGAGGTAGACGAGGGGGTCGTGGCCGAGGTAGCCGATGGCGCGCCGGGCGTCGCCGGCCTTGTCGGGCAGCGGCGCGCCGCACACCGTGATCTCCCCCGCGTCGGGACGCAGGAGGGTGGCGACCATCCGCAGGAGGGTGCTCTTGCCGGCGCCGTTCGGGCCGAGCACGGCCAGGCACTCGCCGGCGTGGAGGTCCACGTCGACCCGGTCGACGGCGCGGCGCTCGCCGAACCGCCGCACGAGCCCGCGGGCGCGGACCAGCTCGCGCTCCGCTACAGCGTCACCTCCGCCAGGGTGAACGCGAGGAACACCATCGACAGCACGCCGTTGGACTGGGCGAACGCCACCTGGATGCGGGACGTGTCGCCGGGCCGCACGATCGCGTTCTCGTAGACGAGCACCGCCGCGCAGACGGCGACGCCGGCCATGTACCAGCCCCCCGCGCCCGCGGCGCCGCCGGCCCCGACGAGCAGCGCGATCGCGGCCAGGTGCAGGCCTTTCGTGAACCACAGGGCCGTCGCCTCCCCGAAGCGGGCGGGCACCGACTGGATGTCGTGGTCGCGGTCGAAGTCGATGTCGAGGAGGGCGTAGATGATGTCGAAGCCGGCGATCCAGCACGCCACGCCCAGGCCCAGGAGGATCGGCGCCGCGTCGAGGCTGCCGGTCACGGCGAGCCAGGCACCCATGGGGGCGATGCCGATCGTGAGGCCGAGCGCGAGGTGGCACAGCCACGTCACGCGCTTGGCGAGCGGGTAGAGCACGAACGCCGCGACCGGGATGGGCCACAGCACCCACGTCTCCTCGGGGAGCTGGGACACCGCGATCAGCAGCACCGCGAGGCTGACGGCGCTGAACACCGCCACCTGCCCGATCGCGAGGCGGCCGGACGGGAGCTCACGGGACGCGGTCCGCGGGTTCGCCGCATCGATGTCGGCGTCGATGATCCGATTGAGCGCCATCGCGAGTGACCGGGCCCCGATCATCGCGAGCAGGATCCACCCGAGGGTGGCGGCGGGCGGGATCTCCATCTGGGCGAGCACCGCGGCGGCGAGCGCGAACGGCAGCGCGAAGATGGTGTGCGAGAAGCGCACGAACGACAGCAGGGCGGGCACCAGCCCGAGCCCCGCGGCCCGCGGAGCCGCCCCTGAGGTCGTGGTCACCCCTCGATGTTACCCGCGGCACGTCCCGCCCCGGGTCCGGGGACGGCCCCCGCGATCCGGCCCGTGCGATCGATCGGGTCCGGGGGATGGATCGGGTCCGGCCCCCGCCGGCCCGCCCGGCTGGGGTCGGCGTTCATTCGAACGTCCCCC
>OEIU01000731.1_pt1 | contig 27221 bp, 26 predicted proteins | sample 1539221 | NCBI WGS metagenome assembly OEIU01 (sample SAMN03792071, study PRJEB22550) | activated sludge metagenome | feature: wastewater treatment plant; material: activated sludge; isolation source: Wastewater treatment plant of a petroleum refinery complex | place: Argentina: Zarate | collected...
GGGTGGGGGGGCGAGGGGGCGGTGTGAGCCGGGTGCGCGGGCGTCGGGCCGCCGAGGGCGGCGGCGACGGGGACGGCGGCGAGCAGGCCGCCGAGGAGGCCCAGCCGCACCCGGTTGCGGCGGGCCGTCGTCCGTGGGGGGTCGCGGCGGGTCACCAACCCAGTGAAGGCCGGGCCGCGTTGCGCGCGCGTATGCCGTTCCCGATACGCCGGCGATATGCGCGCTGGCTACCATCGGCGCGTGCGCGTGCTGCTCGTTGAGGACGAGCCCTTCATGGCGGAGGCCATCCGCGACGGTCTGCGCCTGGAGGCGATCGCGGCGGACGTCGCGGCCGACGGCGACACCGCGTTGGAGCTCCTCCGCGTGAACGCGTACGACCTCGCCGTGCTCGACCGGGACGTCCCCGGCCCCTCGGGCGACGAGATCGCCGAGCGCATCGTCGCCTCCGGCAGCGGGATGCCGATCCTCATGCTGACGGCCGCCGACCGCCTGGACGACAAGGTCACGGGGTTCGCGCTGGGGGCCGACGACTACCTCACGAAGCCCTTCGAGCTGCGGGAGCTGGTGCTGCGGCTGCGGGCACTCGACCGCAGGCGCGCCCACAGCCGGCCACCCGTGCGCGAGATCGCCGGCCTGCGGCTCGATCCGTTCCGCCGCGAGGTCCACCGCGACGGCCGGTACGTCGCGCTCACCCGCAAGCAGTTCGCGGTGCTCGAGGTGCTCGTCGCCGCCGACGGGGGCGTGGTCAGCGCCGAGGCGCTCCTGGAGCAGGCGTGGGATGCGAACGCCGACCCGTTCACCAACGCCGTCCGCATCACGGTCTCGGGGCTGCGCAAACGGCTCGGCGAGCCCCGGCTGATCGCAACGGTGCCGGGGGTCGGCTACCGGATCGACGGGGAACGGGGGGCGACGGATGAGGGGGGTTGACGTGGAGCGGGCACCCGGGTTGAGCGTCCGCATGAGGCTCACCCTCAGCTACGCCGGTTTCCTGATGCTCGCGGGCGGTGTGCTGCTCGCCGTGGTGTGGCTGTTCCTACTGCGGTACGTCCCGGACCGCGCGATGCTCGTCAACGCCGACAGCCGCCCCGACGGCGTCTTCCCCGTCCGGTCCAACCTGCTGCACGTCTTCGCGCCGAGGGCCGCCGCGGCGCTGGCCTTCCTGCTGGTGTTCGGCCTCGTCGGAGGATGGTTCCTCGCCGGCCGGATGCTCGCCCCGCTGGCCCGGATCACGGACGCCACGCGCATGGCGGCGGCGGGGTCGCTCTCCCACCGCATCGGGTTGGGGGGCCGCGACGACGAGTTCCGCGAGCTCGCCGACGCCTTCGACACCATGCTCGCGCGCCTCGAGGCGCACGTCGCCGAGCAGCGGCGGTTCGCCGCGAACGCCTCCCACGAGCTGCGCACCCCGCTGGCGATCACGCAGACGCTCCTCGACGTCGCCCGCCGCGACCCCGGCCGCGACGACGGCGACCTCCTCGACCGCCTCCGCGCCGTCAACGCCCGCGCGATCGACGTCACGGAGGCGCTGCTCCTGCTCAGCCGGGCCGACCGCAGGTCCTTCACCGCGGAACCGGTCGACCTGTCCCTCATCGCGGAGGAGGCCGCCGAGACGCTCCTCCCGCTGGCGGAGGAACGCGGCCTCACCATCGAGACCTCCGGCGAGATGGCCCCCGCCACCGGGTCGCACGCCCTCCTGCTCCAGCTGAGCACGAACCTCGTGCAGAACGCGATCGTCCACAACCTGCCGCGACGGGGCGCCGTGTGGGTCACCACCAGCGTCCACCCGGAGCGCGTCGAGCTCACCGTCGAGAACACCGGGGAGACGCTGAGCCCGCAGCTGGTCTCCACCCTCGCCGAGCCGTTCCGCCGCGGCGCCGGCCGCGTGCGCACCGGACACGCCGGCGCCGGCCTGGGCCTGGCGATCGCCGAGAGCATCACCCGGGCGCACGACGGCACCCTCACCCTCGCCCCCCGCTCCGCCGGAGGGCTCCGCGCGACGGTGCACCTGCCCACCGCACCGCCACGCACGTCGTGACGCAAGCCGGAGCGGGGATTCGAACCCCCGACCTGCCGCGTACGCCCTCCTCGTCGATGCGTCGCCCACAACCGGCACGGCGAAGGTCACCCAGGTCTGGCCGGCGGGTCTCGTCGCGAGCCGGTTGACCCGGGCGCCGCACCGGACGCACGGGGCAACGCGGCGCCCGAGCCCTTGAGAAGGTGAGCGAGGTGTCCTCGGCCCCCACGATCGCGACGATCGGCGTCTACGGCTTCGACGCCCAATCGTTCCTCCGCCGGCTGCAGGAGGCGGACGTCGAGCTCGTGTTCGACGTGCGTCAGCGCCGCGGTGTCCGGGGGTCCGAGTACGCCTGGGCCAACTCACGCCGGCTGCAGGAGGCCCTCGCGGATGCCGGGATCTTCTACGAACACCGCCCTGAGCTCGCTCCCACCACCGAGCTGCGCCGCCTGCAGTACGCCGAGGACGATCGCCTCGGCGTCGGCAAACGCTCCCGTCGCGAGCTCGCCGCCGAGTACACGCGTCGGTACACCGCCGAGGTCCTGGAGCACGCCGACCTGCTGCCGATCGTCTCGGGGCTGTCGGGCCTCGGGAAACCGGCCCTTCTCTGCGTCGAGCGCGACCCCGAGGCCTGCCACCGCTCGCTCATCGCCCAGCGGCTCGCCGAGGAACACGGCGCCGTCATCGAGCACCTCCGCCCGAAGTGACGTCGACGGCCTCATCGAGGCCGGCGGCCGGCCGGTCGGGACGGAGCCGTATTGCCGCGCAAGCCGGAGCGGGGATTCGAACCCCGGACCTGCCGCTTACAAGGCGGCTGCTCTGACCAGCTGAGCTACTCCGGCGTCGTTCGAGTATCGCGCGTCCGCCCGGGGCGGACGCGGGTCAGCGTGTCCGCGTCACCCCGGAGCCGGAGCGGCCCTTCGTGTTGCCGAAGGCGTAGATGAGCACCGCGGCCACGATGATCGCCAGGAGCAGCTCGATGAACCAGCCGACGTCGAACAGGCCGGCGAGGACGCCGCCCAGCAGTGCGCCGCCGATTCCGCACAGGATCGTCTCCAACGGCCCGACCCCGCGGGCGTTCGTGAGGACCAGGCGGGCGAGGATGCCGACCACCAGGCCCACGATCGCCCACCAGATCAGGTGGAGCAGGATCCCCATGATCGCGCCGCCCACGATGGCGAACACGACGATCGCGAGGAGGATGAAGAAGAGCACGCCCACGTCCACAGGGTAGTGCGTCGCGGGCCGTCCGTGTGGGAACGGGAAGAAAACGGCCGCCCGACGGTACGTAAGGGCGTGACGATCGCAGCCCCCGGTGCCGGGACATCCATCCCACTTGCCCCACCCGGCCCGCGTCCGCGAGGGTGTGACCGACGCGCGGGCGGGGGCCCGGATCAGATCGCGACGGAGCGCAGCCGACACGTGGGCACTTTCGGTCGGAGACGGGCGGACGGCGGCGCGGACACGCGTGCGCGGGACCGCCGGCTGATCCGCGCGATCCGAGCGGGCTCCGAGGACGCCGCCGACGAGCTGGTGCGGGCGTACCTCCCCCGCGCGTACCGCGCGGCGCTGCTGATCGTGGGCGACCGCCACCTGGCGGAGGACGTCGTGCAGGACGCGTTCGAGCGGACCCTGAAGGCGCTCGACCGCTTCGACGACTCCCGGCCGTTCGCGCCGTGGCTGCACCGCATCGTCGCCAACACGGCCCTCGACACCGTCCGCCGCCGCGACGAGCCATACGAGTTCAACGACGAGCAGCACGGCGACCGCGACCCCTACGCCATCGCCGACGCGTCCCGGGAGCTCGTCGAGGCCATGCGCCTGCTCCCCGAGGACCGCCGCGTCGTCGTGGTGCTGCGGCTCCTGTTCGGCTACACGCCGGACGAGGTGGCCGCGATGCTCGACGTCCGCGTCGGCACCATCCACTCGCGGCTCTCCCGCGGCCTCGACCAGCTCCGCGACCAGCTCGGGGTGTCCCGTGAGGCCTGACGACGACGGCGCGCGCCGGATCGCCGAGCGGATGGACGAGATCCCCCTGCCGGACGGCCTCGAGGACCGCGTCGCCCAGGCCGCCCGGGCCACGGTCCGCGCCGGCGGCGCGGGCGCCGGCGCCCGGAGGCGGCGGCGCCGGCGCATCGGGATCCTGGCCACCGCCGCGCTCGCCGTCGGCATCGCCGGTTCCGCCGCCGGCTACTGGATCGCCACCCGGGACGACGACGTCAACGCCATCCCCGCCGGCCCCGGGGCGCGCGCCGCCATCACCGAATCGGCGATCCTCGCCCGCCTGCCGTGGCTGACGCAGACGAGCGGGAGCCCCACGCTGGCCGAGACGCCCGCGGCGCCGTCGCTGGCGTTCCCGCCCGGCACGACGTACCCGGTCGCGCTCGACCGGCTGCTGCGCGCGGTGGTGGAGCGCGGCGAGCTCCCGCGCGGCACGGACCTGCGGCCCGCGCTGCCCGCCGGCGTCGTCTGGGCGCCGGGCGCCGCCGGAACGGCGCCGCGCCTCGACCTGCGTGCGGCCTTCGGCTACCGGATCGGGGACGGCGCCGTCCTCGCCCCCAGCGTCCGCCTCCCACCCGACGCGACCGCCGCCGAGGCGAGGGAGCTCGGCCAGGCCCTCACGCGCCTGCGGGCGGACGGAGGCCCGCTGCCCGCGCACGTCCGGGTGGACGCGCAGGGCCTCGCCCCCTGCCAGGTGTTGCTGCCCGGCGAGCGCAACGCCACCTGCCGGGTGGCGCCGCCCGCGACGGATTAGGCGGTCGGCGGGAAGAAATCGCGCCGCCCCGCGTAGGAGGGGCGATGACGCGTTGCGGAACCGGACCCCGCGCACTGGTCGTGGCCCTCGTGGTCGCCGCGCTCGCCGCGCTCGTGACGGCGCTGTCGGGATGCGCGGCCGACCCCGAACCGATCGCCGCGGCGCAGGGCCCCACCGACGTCGGCCTGGACCTGCGGGGCGCGCCGTGGGCCGACGTCCCGGACGGCAACAACGACATCGGCACCGCCGCCGCATGGCCGTCGCTGCGGTTCGCGCCCGGCATCACCTACGCCGGCGCGCTCACCCGCCTGTACGTCGCGGCCCGCACCGGCGCGTCGCAGGTGGCCGACGCGGAGGCCGGGCCGCCACTGCCGCGCGAGGTGGTCTACGTGGAGCCCGCCACCGACGCCGACGGGCTGCAACTCTCGCTGCTCGCCCCATGGGGGTGGAGGGCGGGCGACGGCGCCATCGGGCTGCCGAGCATCAACATGCCCGGCACCCTGCCCCCCGACGAGGTGATGCGCCGGCTCCGGGAGGCCCAGGCCGCCGGCCGGCCCCTGCCCGAGGGCGCGCGGGTCGACGTCCCGCAGCTCCCGGCGTGCCAGATCGCCCGGGGCACCGCCGACCAGCGCCTCCCATGCTGAGGGCCCGCCGGCTGGCGGCGCTGGCCGCGGCGGCCGGCCTCGCCGTGGCCGCGCCGCAGGCCGGCGCGCTGTCGACCAACTGCGCGGTGAACGCGTCCGGCGGGTTCATCAACTGCCTCGCCCTCAGCAACCCGACCGTCGAGATCGTGAAGGCGAACCAGGCCGCAGGCACGCCCTACCGCTTCCAGCTCGTCCGGTTCAGCGACGGCGCCCGCTGGGGCTGGTGGCAGTACTCCGACACCAACTACCACTTCCCCACCCTGTCGCTGTCCGGGGTGATCACCGGGCAGGTCGACAACCTGGGGAGCGGCAACCCCAACACCTACTACGTCGAGCTGAACTGACGGCCCCCGGCGGGCCCGGTCAGCCCCGCCGGCCCGCGACCAGGACGCGTCGCGCCACGACGTCGCCGCGCCGGTCCCGTGCGACGACGGTGACCGTCCGCGGCGCGCCCCGGGCCACCGCCAGGTAGGCGGCGCCCCGGCGGGCCTTGCGGAGCGCCCGGCCCGACGCGTCGGCGGCCGCCACCGCGAGCCCCGGCGCCACGCGGCCCACCACGACGAACCGATCGTCGCCGAACGTCCCGTTGAAGCACACCGTCAGGGCCCTGGCCGTCGCCGGGCACGCGGCGCCGCCGATCTGCTGCGCCCGCGGACGGCTCAGCATCCACCAGCGGTCGCCCTCCACCGTCCCCGACCAGAGCGTCCAGGCGCCCCGGTCCGCCGGCATCGACAGGACGAAGGCAGGGTCCTGGAGCTGGTCGCGCACGCCCTTCGGCGGCGTCGGGGTGCCGGCCGTCGCGACGGGGACCGCGACGAGCGTCGCCGCCAGGCCGGCCACGGCGAGGCGGCGGATGGAGGTGAGCGGCGGCATCGGAGGCAAGCCTGCCACGCCCCCCGCCGGGCGGGCCCAGGAGGCCGGGGTCAGCCCCGGCCGATGGCCACGAGCGGCAGGTCGAACGCGGCGGGCGAGTCGAGCACCGCGAGGAACGCGTCAACCAGATCCGCGTCGAACTGCGCGCCCCGCCCCGCGATCAGCTCGGCGCGGGCGTCGCCCTCCGCCATCCCGGCGCGGTACGGGCGGTCGGCGGTCATCGCCTCGTAGGCGTCGGCGATCCCCAGGATCAGCGCCTCCAGGGGGATCGCGTCGCCGGCCAGGCCGTGCGGGTAGCCGCGGCCGTCGGGACGCTCGTGGTGGTGCAGCACCCAGCTGCGCACGTCCGCCAGCTCCGGATGGACCAGCAGGTTGGCGCCGATCTCCGGGTGGCGCCGCATCTCCGCCCACTCCGCGGCGGTGAGCGCCCCGTTCTTGAAGAGGACGGCGTCGGAGATGCCGACCTTGCCGACGTCGTGGAGCATCCCCGCGATCCGGACCTCCTCCACCCGGTCGCCGTCCATGCCGATCCGCGCCGCGATCGCCGCGGCGAAGGCGCCGACGCGGTCGGAGTGCGCGCGGGTGTGCGGGTCGCGGGCGTCGACGGCCGCCGCCAGCGCCAGCACCGACGCCACGTACGCCTCGTGGCCGCCCCGGGTGCGCCCGCCGCCATCCGCCTGCTCCGGCACCGTGCGCGGGTCGAACACGACGCAGCGGTCGCGGCCCGAGGTCTTCGCCTCGTACATGGCGGCGTCGGCGGCGTGGACGGCGTCGCCCACCGACCGCCCGTGCTCCGGGAACGCGGCGATGCCGACGCTCGCGGTGAGGGGCGCGCACCCCGGCATGGGGATGTCGGCGATCCGGGCCCGCAGGCGCTCGGCCATGAGCCACGCCCCCTTGGGGCCCGTCCCCGGCAGCAGCACCACGAACTCCTCGCCGCCGATCCGCGACGCCAGGTCGCCGGGGCGCAGGGCCGCCTCTACCGTCCGCGCCACCGCGCGCAGGCACGCGTCGCCGCCCTCGCGCCCGTGGGCGGCGTTCACCACCTTGAAGCCGTCCAGGTCGAGGATGAGGACCGCGAAGCGGGCGGCGGCGCCGGCGGCGTCGAGGGCGTCGATGCGGCGCTCGAGGACGCGCCGGTTGGGCAGGCCGGTCAGCGCGTCCTCGTCGGCGAGGCGCTCGGCGTGGGCGAGGCTGGCGAGGGCCTCCGCGTGGGTGCGGGCGTTCGCGAGCGCCAGGGTCGCGATGTTCGCCAGGCCGCGCGCGACCGAGCGCTCCTCGGCGCTGAACCGGCGGGGGCCGGCGAAGCTGCAGAACAGCGCGCCCAGGAGTCCGGGCGGCCCGTCCGGGGTCAGGGGCGGCCGCTCGAGCCGCATGCCCACGATCGCCCCGCTCCCCAGCCGGGCGGCGACGGCGGCGGGCAGGCCGGGCCACCGCGAGACGTCCTCAACCGTCACGATCGGGTCGTCCTGGAGCACCATCCGCCACAGCGGCAGGTCGTCGGGCCCCCTCCCCCGCGCCCACTCCAGCGCCCGCCGCACCCGCGGGTCGGCCTCGGTGGTGTGGACGTCGACCACCACCCCGGCGACGGGGTCGTACTCGTATGCGCTCGCCCGGTCGGCCCCCAGCGCCCGGCCCGCCGCGTCGGCGATGGCCCGGAGCGTGGTCCCCGTGTCCAGCGACGCGCCGATCATGGCGGCGGCCTCGCGGACGATCGTGTCGGAGCTCGGGGTGATGGGGACCAATCCGTGTCCTGGTTCAGCGACTCCGTCCGGACAGAACCCCATCGGCGGGGGGATGCGGATGGATGAGGGCGGGGGCCCGCGCTAGGGCCGCGGGACCCGGACCACCTGCCGGCCCGACTCCGCGAGCACCCACGCCTGCCCGCCGGTCAGGGCCATGTGGCCCGACAGGCGGACCGGCGACGTCGCCCGCGCGCGTACGCGGCCGGCGGGGGCCCGGCGCAGCACGGTGCGCCCGTCCGACGCGACGGCCCACAGCTCGCCGTCGCCCGCCACGATCGCGCGCAGCCCGGTCCGCACCTCCCGAGGCGGCCCGGCGAGACCCACCCGCAGCAGCCGCCCGCCCCGGGGCAGCAGCCACGCGACGCCGCGGCCCACGGCCAGCGCCGCGGTCGCGACGGCGGGCGCCGACCGGGTGCGGCGCACCAGCGCGCCCGTCGCCGGGTCGCGGCGCTCCATCCGCACCGTGCCGTCGTCGTCCACCAGCAGCCAGAGCGCGCGGCCGTCGGCCGCGAGGGCCCGCACCCGCCCCGGCTGGAGCGTCACGTCGCGGGGCGGCCCCACGCGGGGGATGCCGCGCAGCGCCTGCCCGTCGGCGCAGGCGGGCCCGGCGGCGCACGGCACCAGGCTCCACAGGACTGTCCCCGCGCGCGCCGGGCTCGCCCCGACGCCGCCCAGGCGGGCGCCGCGCAGGCCGTCCGCGCCGGGGGCAGGGCGCGTCAGCGTGCCGGCGCCGTCCCGCAGCCAGGCCACGCGGCCGTCGCTGATGAGGTCCTCGCCCGGCGCCAGGTCGCCCGACCCGGGCAGGCGCTGCCCGCTCGCGGGGTCGATGCCCGACAGGCCGCCGCCGGCGCCCTGCACCCACAGCACGCCGGCGTCGCCGGCGATCCCCGTCGCCGGCGCCCCCAGCGGCACCACGGACGCGGCCGGCCGCCCCGGCAGCGAGACCCCGGCCTCGCCCATCGCCCCCAGGAGCTGCTCGCGCAGCAGCGACGCCAGGCCCAGGGCGCCCGTCGCGCTCAGGTGCAGGCCGTCGCCCGCGAACCACGGCCGCCCGGCGCTGTAAGCGTTCCAGTCGGCCACCCGCACCGCCATCCCACCCGACCCGCCGCCGCGGGCGGCCGCCCGGATGCGGTCGTTGATCGCGCGGTAGTACGAGCGCTGCTCGCGGAGGGTCACCCACACCACGGCGCGCACGCCCGCCTGCCGCAGCGCCGACGTCATCGCGGGGACGTCGTAGACGCGGGCCTCGTCGTTGTAGCCCACGTTGATGATCACGGCGTCGCCCAGCCCGGAGCCAAGGGAGCGCGCCACGTCGAGCGCCGACGGCGGCGACCCCCCGAGGCACCCGGGGGACGCGAGCCGGCGGCACACGTCGGCCACCCGGCGCAGGCGCAGCCCGCGGCCCAGGTACCGCACCGCCTGGGGCGCGAACCCGAACGACGCCTGCACGGAGTCGCCGAGCACCGTGACCTGCGGCGGCGCGGCCTCGGCGGGGGCGGGCGCCGCCCACGCCGCCGCGAGCGCGACGGCGACGGCGACGATCAGCCCCCGGAGGGTGGTCCTCCTAGACGAAGTGCACCGCGATCCGGGTGACCTTGTCGCGCGTGAGCGTGAACAGGGTCTCGGTCGCCCGCTTGCGGAACCTGGAGGACAGGCGGCATTCGGTGGTACCCGAGATGGCGCCCGCGCGGCACGTGGCCCGCGGGTACGCCGACGTGAGCTTCGCCCGGCTCGACCCGATCCTCACGCCCGACGCGGTGGCCTGCGTCCCGCGCACGACGGCGATCTCGAAGGCCTTGCCGGCGATGAAGTAGATGCCGATGCCGCGGCTCTTCACGTAGCGGTAGTTCAGGACGTTGCTGCCGGCCTCCGGCGGGCCCAGCACCTTCTTGACCTGGGCGGTGCCGTCGCCCACGAAGACGCCGGCCACGCCCTTGCCCGGCGCAATGGCCGCCTGCGCCAGCGCGGGGGTCGCGACGAGCGCCGCGAGCGACGCCGCGCACGCCGCCGCGACCGGCCGCCGCCTCCGGGTCCCCCTCCGCTTCGTGCCGAGCCTCATCACGCGCCTCCTGTCGTGGTCGCCGGGTCGGGCCCGCCGGGGCCCAGGGCATCTTCGAGGATGCGCCGGTACACGCGCATCCCCCTCTGGTTCATGTGGGCGCCGTCGACCAGCAGGCCGGGGCCGCCGGACGCCGCGTACCAGTCGACGACCTGCACGTTCGGGTGCCGTGCGGGGGCGGAGCGGATCGCCCGGTTCACCGAGTCCTGCCACGGCAGCGGCACCCGCACCGTCACCAGCACCACCCGCGGCCGCCCCGCGAGCCGCGCCAGCAGGGCGTCGAGATCCGCCGGGTCGATGAAGTCGTTGTTGCCCAGGTGGATCACCGGGATCGCATCCGGCGGAAGCGTCGCGAGGCGGGCCTCCAGTATCCGGGCGCCCTCCGGGAACCTGCGGCCCACCGCGGCGTCGACGACGGCGCGCGGCCCGAACGCTTGCTCCACGGCGCGCGACGCGCCGAGCAGCACCGAGTCGCCCACGAACACCAGCGCCGGGCCCTTCGTGGCCGCCGCGCCGCCCGCGGCGGCCGGCGGCTCGCCGGCCGAGGCGATGTCGATGCCGGGGACGCGGGTGGTGCTGGCGGGCACCACCGCCACCGCGACGGCCAGGCCCCCCACCGCCAGCGCCGCCGACGACGCCGCCGCCAGCCGCACCGGCCGGGCCGCCCCCCGTAGCCGCTCGCGCACCCCCGCGATCCCGTGACGCCGGAACGGCACCTCGACGAACCGGTACGACGCCATCGCCGCCGCCATCGTCAGGGCGAGCCGCAGGACCACCAGGGGCACGCCGTCGAGGGGCACGTCCACGTCGGGCCGCGTCAGCATGATCACCGGCCAGTGCCACAGGTAGATGCTGTAGCTGCGCAGGCCGATCCACACCAGCGGCGCCCACGCCGCGGCCCGCGCCATCGGCGCCGCCGAGTCGGCCAGCACCGCCACCACCCCGGCGGTGAGCAGCGCCACCACCAGGAAGCCCCCGCGGTACAGGTGCTCGTCCAGGTCGCCCAGGGTGCACATGGCGGCGAGCAGCCCGGCGGCGCAGGCCCAGCCCACCATCTCCAGCGCCCGGCGCGCCGCCGGCGACCACCGCGAGCGGTCGCGCAGCGCCCACGGGATCAGCGCCAGCGCCACCCCCACCAGCAGCGCCACCGCCCGGGTGTCGGTGCCGTAGTAGATGCGCGACGGGTCGGTGAACGGCTTCCACATCACCCACGCGAGCAGGGTCGAGCCCGCGGCCAGGGCCAGCACCAGGGCCAGCAGCGCCCGACGCCGCAGCGCGATGATCCCCACCGCCATGATCGGCGGCCACACCAGGTAGAACTGCTCCTCGATCGCCAGCGACCACAGGTGCAGGAACACCGACGGCCGCCCGAACTGGTCGAAGTACGGCACGTCGGCGTAGATGAACTGCCAGTTCACGACGTAGAAGAGCGCCGCGACCACCTGCCCCCGCAGCCGGCTCACCTCGCCGGCGTGCAGCACCAGCATCGCCGCCAGCACCACGCCGATCATCACCAGCACCGCCGGCAGCAGGCGCCGGGCGCGGCGGATCCAGAAGCGGCGGAGGTCGATCCGGCCGGTCGCGTCGTGCTCCGACAGCAGCAGCGAGGTGATCAGGAAGCCGCTGATCACCAGGAACATGTCCACGCCGAGGTAGCCACCGGGCAGCCACGGCGCACCCAGGTGGTAGATCAGCACGGCGCCCACCGCGAACGCCCGCAGCCCGTCGATCCCGGGCATGTACGCGAGTCGGCGCGGCGGCATCGGGCGACTGTATGTCACCCCCGGCGCCCGGCGGTCAGGGAGGGGTGTCGGCCGGCCCGGGGACGTCGCCGCGGCCCCGTCCCGCCAGCACGGCCAGGCGCGCCTGCATGGTCTGGAGGTCCCGCCCCAGCTCGGCCAGCTCCTCGTGCACCGGGCGCGTCACCCCCGGCGGCCCGGCCTCCGCGGCCTCCTCCTCCTCGCTGGGGCGGTCCAGGCGGAACAGGTTCGCCAGGGATCCGGCGAGCACGCCGAGCACCGCGATGCCCGTGAACATGATCGCGATCCCGGCGAACCGGCCCGCGGTCGTCTCCGGGACGATGTCGCCGTACCCGACGGTGGTCAGCGTGACCACCCCCCACCAGAACGCGTCGCCGACGGTGGCGAACTCCTGGTTGGCGGGATTCTCCGCCTGGTAGGCCGCGAGGGAGGCCAGCGTGACCACGACGGCGGCGACCACCGTGACCTTGCCGAGCCGCTGGGCGAAGCGCCGGAGGCCCTTCGTCGCGATGATCACGCGCACGACGCGCCCGAGGCGGGCGAGCATGAGCAGGGCCGCGCCGTTCGTCACGCCCGGGAGCAGGTAGTAGGGGAACGTCAGGAGGACGATCGCGAGATCGATCCTGCCGTTGCGCCGGCGCAGGTAGTGCGGGTCGATCCGGCGCTGCACGACCAGGTCGACGATGAAGACCACCCACGAGCCGATCCCGACGATCAGCGTCGCCACCGGGGTGTCCGGCGACGTCACGAAGAACGGCAGGAACGCCGCAACGATGATCGGCAGGTTCCACCGCGCCTGCCAGCGCGCGCGGGCGGCGCGCTGGGCCTCGGTCAGGGGAACGTCCCCGGCGTCGCGCCTGGACATGCAACGCAAGTTCGTCCCGCCCGGGGTCTTCCCTCCGCCGCGGGGGTCCGGGGTGGTAGACAACAGCGCATGACCGCGGTGGTGATCGGGACGGGCGCGATGGGGCCGGAGATCGCGGTGGCGCTCGCCGCCGCCGGGCACCGGGTGACGCTGGCGGGACGGTCCGGGGCGAGGGCCCGGGAGGCGGCCGCCCGGGCGGCCGCGCTCGGCGGCGACGCCGCCGCGATCGGGGCGGCCGGAATCGAGGCCGGCGCGTTCGCCGGGGCCGGCCTGGTGGTGGAGACGATCGCCGAGGACCTGGGGGCCAAGCGCGACCTGCTGCGGCGTGTGGAGCCCTGGCTGGCCGGCGATGCGGTGGTGGCGTCCAACACCTCCAGCCTGCGGATCGCCGACCTGGCCGAGGCGATGGCCCGCCCCCAGCGGCTCGCGGGCCTCCACTTCCTGAAGCCGGCGCACCTGACCCGGGTGGTCGAGGTGGTCGCCGGCCCCGCGACCGACGACGCGACGATGGCGGCCCTGCGCGACGTCGCCGCCCGGATGGGGAAGGCCCCACTGGTGTCGGCGGACGTCCCCGGCTTCATCTGGAACCGGATCCAGTTCGCCGTGCTGCGCGAGTGCCTGCACATGCTGGAGGCGGGGGTGGCCGACGCCGCCGCCATCGACGCGGCGATGTCCGACGGCCTGGCGCCGCGCTGGATGGCCGCCGGGCCCCTGGCGACCGCCGACCTGGGCGGCCTGCGGACGTTCGCGACCGTGTCGCGCGGCCTGTTCCCCCACCTCGCCGACACCCATGACGTCCCCGCCGTGCTGGAGGACGCCGCCGCCTCCGGCACGCCGCTGGCGCCGTGGACCGCCGGCGCCGGCGACGAGGTGGCGCGCCTGCGCGCCGACGCCCTGGCGGCGGGGCGGGAGATCGCCGAGCGGCGCCGCGCGCTGGGCGCGTGATCGTCCTCTCGGCGCACCTGGGCACGCTCTTCCAGGAGCGCGACCCGCTCGACCGGCCGGCGGCCGCCCGCGACGCCGGGTTCGCCGTGGTGGAGGCCTGGTGGCCCCCCGCGCCCGAGCCGGGACGCTGGCCGGCGGCGGTGCGCGAGGCGGGGGTGCGCGCCGTGATGGTGAACGCCGACGGCGGCGACCTCGGGGCGGGCGAGCGGGGCTTCTGCAACATCCCGGAGCGCGCGGGCGACGTGGTCGCGTCGGCCGTCGCCGCCGCCGGGGTGGTGGCCGCCGCGGGCGGCGACCGCGTGAACCTGCTGGCGGGCCGGTTCACGGCCGACCGGCCCGAGGACGACCAGCTCGCGACCGCGGCGGCGGCCGTCCGCGCGGCGGCCGACGCGGTCGCCGCGCACGGCGTGACGATCGTGGTGGAGCACCTGAACGCCGTCGAGGTCGACCGGCCGCTGCTGCCGACGCCGGCCGCCGCGGCGGCGTTCGTGGAGCGCGTCGCCCATCCGGGCGTGCGGGTGCTGTTCGACGCGTACCACGCCGCGATGGCCGGACTCGACCCGCTGGAGGAGGTGGCCCGCGTGGCGCCGCTCGTCGGCCACGTGCAGTTCGCCGACCACCCCGGCCGCGGCGCCCCCGGGACGGGGACCCTGGACCTGTGGGCGCTCGCCGACCGGCTCGACGCGCTCGGCTACGACGGGGCGGTGGGCCTCGAGTTCCTCCCCGGCGGCCCCACCCCGCCGATACCGGCCCGCCGCTGACGCGGAAAGCGTAATACGGGGCGCGCCCGGCCCCTCATGCCGGGCCGCCGGCGGCCGATGACAGACCGGATCGCCGGAGGGGCCGGCGGCCGCCCCGAGGAGGAACCCCGCCGTGATGCACCGCCTGGTCACCCGCAGCGACTTCGACGGCCTGGTGTGCGCCGTCCTCCTGCGTCATCTCGACCTGATCGACGACATCGCGTTCGTCCACCCGAAGGACGTGCAGGACGGGGTCGTCGAGATCACCGGGCGCGACATCCTGACCAACCTGCCCTACGCGGCGGGCGCCGCGATGGTCTTCGACCACCACCACTCGGAGGGCATCCGGGTGGGCGCGGGCGCGGCGAACCACGTGATCGACCCGGATGCGCCGTCGGCCGCCCGCGTCGTCTACGACCACTTCGGCGGGGCGGAGCGGTTCCCGCAGGTGTCGGAGGAGCTTCTGGTGGCCGTCGACCAGGCCGACTCGGCGGCCTACGCGCCCAACGACATCCTGGACCCGCAGGGCTGGACGCTGCTCAACTTCATCATGGACAGCCGCACCGGCCTGGGCCGCTTCCGCGACTTCCGGATCTCCAACTACGAGCTGATGATGGACCTCATCGAGGCGTGCATCCGGCACGAGTCGGTGGAGGAGATCCTGGCGCTGCCGGACGTGGCGGAGCGCGTGGTGCTGTACCGCGAGCAGCGCGACCTGTTCGTCGCGCAGCTGCGGCGCGTGTCGACCCTGCACGGCGACGTGGTGGTGGTGGACCTGCGCGGCGAGGACGTGATCCACGCCGGCAACCGCTTCATGGTCTACGCGCTGTACCCCGAGGCCCGCGTCTCGGTGCACGTGATCCCGGGCAAGGAGGGCCGCAACACGGTCCTCGCCGTCGGCCGGTCGATCATCGACCGCAGCTCGTCGGCCGACATCGGCGCCGAGATGCTCCGCCACGGCGGCGGCGGCCACCGCGCCGCCGGCACCTGCCAGGTGCCGCACGACCGCGCGGAGGCCGTGCTCGCCGAGGTGATCGAGGCGGTCGGCTCCTCCCCGGTCGCCGTCTGAGCCCCTCCCGGCGGGCCATCCCCGCGGCGCCCCGGGGGATGGGCCGGCGGCGGCGGTTTCGTCCGGCGCCACTCCTGGTGTCGCGAGCCAACCGAGGCTCCGCGGTCGCAATTGCGCACGGGGCCTGGCAGGGCCTTCCGCATGGCGGCCCTCCGCAGACGACGAGACCGCGACCCCGCCCGAGCCCCCTTCAATGAAGGGTTGCCCGGCGCGCCAGTTGAGACCCTGCGGCCCCCAATTGCACCCACGCCCTGCGGACCAGGAACGGCGCCTGCCCCGCGAGCGGGACCTCAGACCAGGCGGGAGGTCCTGAGAAGCGCCCCGGCCGGGGTCTCCAGGTTCTCGGCGGGGATCACCGCCAGGTGGGAGGCGGAGGCGAGCGAGGTGATCGCGTGCGAGCCCTGTCGCGGCAGCGGATGCAGGGCGCCGTCCATCTCGCGGCAGCGGATGATCTCGGTGCGGGGCGTGTCCTTGGCGTGGGCCGACGCGAGCGGCATCCGCACGTCCCAGTCGTCGGTCAGCCCCAGCAGCTCGCGGCCGAAGGCGTGGAAGCACACGGCCGACGACACCGGGTTGCCCGGGAGCCCCAGCACGCGCTGGTCGCCGCGCTCGCCCAGCCACAGCGGGTGGCCGGGTCGGATCGCCGCGCCGAAGAAGACCTGGGCGACCCCGCAGGCCTCGAGGGCGGGCCGCAGGTGGTCGTGGCGACCCACGGAGACGCCGCCGATGGTCACGAGCACGTCGGGGCGGTCCCCGTCGAGGGCCTCGGCCAGCGCCGCCTGGGTGGCGGCGCGGTCGTCGGGCACCAGCACAAGCCGCACCACCTCGGCCCCCGCCGCGCGCGCCTGGGCGGCGATCCCGTGGCGGTTGGAGTCGAACACCTGGCCTGGCCCGGGCCGTCCCCCCGGCTGCACCAGCTCGTCGCCGCTGCCGAGCACCACCACCCGCGGGCGCCGCACGCATGACACCACCGCGTGGCCGGCGGCCGCGACGACCCCCACCTCGTGGGGCGCCAACCGGTGGCCGGCGGGCAGCAGCACCTGCCCCTCGCGGATGTCCTCGCCGCGGCGGCGCAGCGACATGCCCGCCGGGGGCGGCACGGTGGCGGCGACGGCGTCGCCGCGGTCGTCGGCGTCCTCCTTGCGCAGGATCGCGTCGGCGCCCTCCGGCACCTCGGCCCCCGTCGAGATGCGCACCGCCTCGCCCGGCCCCAGCGCGCCGTCGAACGGGAACCCGGCCCGGCTCTCGCCCACCAGCCGCACCCTCGCCCCGCCGGCGACGTCGGCGGCCCGCACCGCGAAGCCGTCCATCGCCGAGTTGGTGAAGGCCGGATGGTCGGTGCGCGCCCGCACGTGCTCGGCAAGCACCCGCCCCGCCAGCGCGTCGAGCGCGACCGGCTCGTTCGGCGGATCGACCGCCCGCGCGCGCATCGCCGTGCGCGCCTCGTCGAAGCTCAGGCCGTGGTCGTGGTGCGCCACCCGCCGGACTATAGGAGCCTGAGGCCGGCGGAGATCGTGGATGCGGGGGACGAGAGCGCCCGCGGGAGGCGGGATCGGGGCGTCCGGCGCAGGGCAGCGCCCTTCGCGGCGCCCGGATCGCGCGTCGCGCATGCGATCTCGTTCATCCGCGCCGCGAGATACGGCGGAATCAGGCTCCCACGTCTGATCGGAGCGCCAGGATCCGGTCGACCGCCGCCTCGGCCTCGGCGCGCGGGACCGCGCCGGTGCGCACGGCCCGGGCCAGCGCCGCCGCCGACGCCGTGCCGGCCTCGTAGCCGGTGTGCAGCAGCATGTCGCTGCCGGCGCCGGCCGCCCGCACGGCCACCGCCCCGGCGCCGCCGCTCGGGGCCAGGGCCGGGGTGTCGAGCGCGTCGGTGACCGTGACGCCCCGGAAGCCGAGGTCCCCGCGCAGCAGGTCCGTCGCGACCCGGCGCGACAGGGCCGCCGGCCGGGCCGGGTCGAGGGACGGGGAGGAGGCGGTGCCGCGCATCAACAGGGGCACCCAGTGGGCCACGAGCGCCCGGAACGGCGGCAAGCTGACCCGCCGCCGGTCGTCCGCGCCCACCGCCAGCCGCGCGGGCGCCTCGTCGGTGGAGCGGGTCGCGGAGCCGAGGCCCGGGAAGTGCTTGGCCGCCGGGATCACCCCCGCGTCGCGCAGGCCCGCCGAGAACGCCACGGCGGCACCGGCGACCCGGCCGGGGGAGCGGCCGAAGGTGCGGCCGGTGGCCTCCAGGAACGAGCCGGGGCGCGCGACGTCGGCGACGGGCGCCAGGTCGACGTTCACGCCCGCCCCGGCGAGCAGCCGCCCCGTGGCCCGGCCCGCGGCGCGCGCCGCGCGGGGCCCGTCCCGGCCCATCTCGGCGGCGCTGCGCGACGGGGGGCCGTCCAGGCGCCGCACCAGCCCGCCCTCCTGGTCGATCATCACCAGCAGCGGCACGTCCACCGCGGCGGGCCGCGGGATGGCCTGCAGGCGCCGGGTCAGCGCCCGCGCCGCGGCCGGAGACGGCACGTTGGGGGCCAGCAGGATCACCGCCCCCGCCTCGCCCCGGCGGATGCGCCGCACCAGGTCGGGCGGCGGGACGGTGCCGGGGAAGCCGTAGACCATCCGCTGCCCGGCGAGCTGCGCGGGGGTGAGCGCCGCCGCCGTGGGCGCCGGCGCCGCGGCGGGCGGCGGCGCGGGGGCGCCGGCCACCACCAGCGCGACGAGCCCGCCGAGCAGCGCGGAGGCCACCGCCCCTAGCCCTGCTCCCGGTCCTCGAAATCGAGGGACGCCGAGTTGATACAGAAACGCAGGCCCGACGGCGCCGGCCCGTCGGGGAACACGTGGCCCAGGTGGGCGCCGCAGCTGCGGCAGACCACCTCGGTGCGCACCATTCCGTGGCTGTTGTCGGTGCGCCCCTCGACCCCCGACTCGGTCGCCGGGCCGGTGAAGCTGGGCCAGCCGGTGCCCGACTCGAACTTGGTCTCCGAGTCGAACAGCGGCTCCCCGCAGCAGACGCAGGTGTAGACGCCGTCGGCGTGATGGTCCCAGTACCGGCCGGTGAACGCGCGCTCCGTCGCGCCCTCGCGGGTCACCGCGTACTGCTCGGGCGTGAGACGCTCCCGGTACTCGGCGTCGCGCGTGTGGTCGTCGGCCATCCCCATCCCTCCCTCGTGAAACGCTCCGTGCAGAGAGTGGCACAGGACGGTCCGGTGGCGACCGGGATGGTGAAGACCGGCGCCCCACCCGCCGACAGGGACAGGGTGACGCGACGTCTCCTCCTGCCCATCGCCGCCGCGCTCGGCCTCCTGTGGGGCGCCGGCGCGGCGGCGGCGGCGTCGCAGCCGCCCGCCCCGGCGGCCACCGTACCGGCCCCTCCGCCGGCGGTTCCGGTCACGCCGGCGACCCCGGCGGCCCCCGCCGTCCCGGCGACCCCCACCACCCCCTCCGTGCCAGCGACACCCGCCACGCCGGCGACCCCCGCGTCCCAGGCCGCCTGGGCCGCCCCGGCGGCGAAGCGGCTCGCCGCGGCCGGCGCATGGCCGGAGCTGGCGGGCGACGACCTGTCGCGGGACGCCACCCGCGGCGACCTGGACCGGGCGCTCGGCGCGATCACCGGCACCCGCCCGGCGAGCGCGAACCCCGCCGCCCCCGCGACGGCGTGGCAGAGCCACCTGCTGGTGGTGCGGGCCCTGGGCCTGGAGGCCGAGCGGCGCGGCATCGCCCGCATCGCCGTCGACGGCGGGGGCGTGCTGCGGATGCCGCGCTTCGCCGGCAGCGAGGTGCTCGCCCGCGAGCTGGGCCTGGTCTACAACCAGCCGGCGTCCCAGGACGGCCGCGAGCGCGCCAAGGGGCAGCCCCTGCGGCTGGCCGACCTGGCGTACATGGCGGACCGCGCGCGCGGGGTCTCCTCGTGGCAGAGGGCGGGCCTCGCCCGCTACCGCGACATCCGCCTGCCCGCCATGAGCGCGCAGCGCCTCGCCGTGGTGCAGGCGGCGGTGTCGCAGGTCGGCCAGCCCTACGTGTGGGCCGGCGACTGGCCCGGCGTCCGCTCCCCGTGGGGCGTCCAGGCGCACGGCGGCTTCGACTGCTCGGGCCTGGTGTGGTGGGCGTTCAAGGGCAGCGCCGGCCCCAGCCAGATGAGCCTCGGCAGCGGCCTGCTGGGCCGGACCGCCGACGCGATGGCGTGGGAGCGCCCCGCCGAGCGCGAGGCCGCCGACGCGGCGCTGCCCGGCGACCTGGTGTTCTTCGGGCCGAAGGGCCCCACCAGCCCGCGCGGGTCGATCTCGCACACCGGCATCGCCCTCGGCGGCGGGTGGATGATCCACTCCTCCGGCTCGCGAGGCGGGGTGTCGATCAGCTGGCTCCCCACCTACTGGCCGTCGGCCACGGCCTGGGCCCGGCGGGTGGCGCAGCTGGGCGCGTAGCGCCCGCCGGGTCCCGCCGTCTAGGGTCATCCCCCGTGGGCGGCCTCCGAGTCCTGCGAAACACGAACGCGGCGGGGCTGATCGAACTCAGCCTGGTCTCCGCCGTCGCGACCGTGCTGATCATCCGCCTGATCCTCCAGCTGAGCGGCTACCCGCAGCTGGGCGGCGGGGGCCTGCACATCGCCCACGTCCTGTACGGCGGGCTCATCATGTTCCTGGCGCTGCTGGTGCTGTTCAGCGTGATGAACCCGGCGGCGCCGTGGCTCGCGGCGTTCGCGGGCGGCGTCGGCTTCGGGTTCTTCATCGACGAGGTCGGCAAGTTCATCTCGAGCGACGTGAACTACTTCTTCGAGCCCGCCGTCGCCGTGATGTACGCGGTGTTCATGGTCCTGTTCGTCGCGCTCGCCCGCGTCCGCCGGTGGGAGTCGGAGATGACGCCGCAGGACGCCCTGGCCAACGCCCTGTCGCTGCTGCGCTCCGACGCCAGCGGCGGCATGGACGTCGAGACCCGTGACCGCGTCGGCGCCCTGCTGGACCGCGCCGACCCGGGCGACCCACTCGTGGCGGTGCTGCGCGAGCACGTCGACGGCCTCCCGGTGGGACGCGGCCGGCACCGCCCGTCGCCCTACTTCGTGGCGCGGGCGTGGCTCGCCGGCCACTACCGGGCGCTGGCGGCGCGGCGCCACTTCGAGACCGCGGTCGTGGTGGTGGCGGCCGCCTACTTCCTGACCAAGGTGCCGCTCACGATCCGGGTGCAGACCGACACGACCGGGCTGGACCGCGACACCGGCAACGCCGACATCGCCCACGTCGTGCAGCTCATCGCGGCGATCGCGAGCGGCGTCTGCGTGGTGGTGGGCGCCTGGCGGCTGCGCCGGCGGTCGCGGGTCAGCGGCTACCGGTGGTTCATGCGCGCCGTGCTCATCTCGATCTTCGTGTACGAGGTCTTCGCCTTCTACTACGCGCAGTTCGCCGCGCTCGGCAGCCTGGCGATCGACCTGCTGCTGTACGCGGCGCTGAGCTACATGATCGGGCGGGAGCGGGTGGAGGCGGAGGTGGCGCAGCACGCCGCCGCCGGGGCGGTGGCGGCGCCCGCCGCGTCACCCGGCGTCCCATGACCGTGCCGGCCCTCCGGAGCCGCTGACCGGCGATTCCGGCGGTTCTGGGGCTTGCGCGGGCGCGCCCGCCCGTATGAGCGTCGCACCCTCCGGAATGCGCACGGGAGGGACGATGCGATCAGTGTGGACGGCCGCCGCCGGGGTGGCGCTGGGCGCCCTGGCGGCGCTGGGTGCGGCGGGGGCGTCGGCCGGGACGGCCCCGGGGGCGCAGGCGGACCAGGCGCCACCGGCGTTCGACGTGGTCGCGACGACGAAGGTCGGGTCGAAGCCCGGCCGGCTGACCTACGGCTACGGCGCCGCCTGGACCCTCAACGGCGACGGCAGCGTGAGCCGGGTCGACGCGACGACCCACGCCGTGAAGACGGTGAAGCTGGGGCCCAACCCGCGCGACATCCGGGCGGGCTACAACAAGGTGTGGGTCCTCACGTCCACGAAGACGCAGGCCAAGATCTTCCCGCTGACGCCCGACGGCGACCCGGTGGGCTCCCCGATCACCGTCAACCTGGGCTCCACGGTCGATCAGGGGAGCGCCACGAACATCAACGGCGCCAACACGCTCGGCATCGGCTCCGGGTACGTGTGGGCCGCGGGCGTGACGACGTGGCAGAAGCTGGCCCGGATCGACCCGGACAGCGGAAAGGTCGTCATCAAGACCTGGCCGATCCCGGCGGCCTTCACCGCCGCGAGCAGCGCGCTCTGGATGGTCACGCCCAACCAGGCGTCGATCCAGAAGCGCAACCCGTCGAGCCTGGCGGTCCAGGCGACGCTCAAGGTCAGCGGGTTCACCGGCGGGATCGCCCAGTCGGTGTGGCTCACCTCCGGTCTCAACGCCCTCTGGCTGTCCACGGCCACGCCGAACGACGAGGGCGGCGTCGCCAAGGTGTCGCCCACCACCGGGCTGGTGCCGGGCGCCGTGAACGGGGACCTGGACATCGGGATCTCGTGCACGGCGGCGGGCGCCGGCGCGGTGTGGGTGGCGCAGCGGGCGGACGCCCTGTCGAACACGCCGGCTACGCTCTTCCGCCTGGACCAGACCGACCTGAAGACGGTCTCCTCGGGCACCCTGCCGGTCGGCGGGACCCCCGGCGGTGTGCAGTGCGTCGCCGTCGGCGGCGGGCTGGTCTACGTCACGGACGGCGTGGGCTCGCTTCACACCATCCAGCCCTGACCCCGCTCCCGCGGGGGGCGCCCGCGGGCGCCCCCTACGGCGACGGGCTCCCCAGGTAGGTCAGAACGGCCAGGACGCGGCGATGGCCGCCGTCGGCCTGGGCCAGCCCCAGCTTTCCGAAGATGTTGGAGATGTGCTTCTCGACGGCCCCGTCGGTCACGACGAGGGTCGACGCGATGGCGCTGTTGGAGCGCCCCTCCGCCATGAGGCCGAGCACCTCCCGCTCCCGCGGGGTCAGGCCGGCGAGCGGCGACGCCGGCCCGCGGCGGGCGACGAGCTGGGCCACCACTTCCGGGTCCATCGCGGTGCCGCCGCCGGCGACGCGGCGGACGGCGTCGACGAACTCGGCGGGGTCGGCGACCCGGTCCTTCAGCAGGTAGCCCACCCCCGCCCCACCGTCGGCGAGCAGCTCGACCGCATAGGTCTGCTCGACGTACTGGGAGATCACCAGCACCGGCGTGCCGGGCACGCGGCGGCGCGCCTCGATGGCGGCGCGCAGGCCCTCGTCGGTGAAGTCCGGCGGCAGGCGGACGTCGGTGACCGCCACGTCCGGCCGCTCGGCCTCCACCGCGCGGACCAGGGCGTCGCCGTCCTCCACCGCGGCCACGACGTCCATGCCGTGGTCGCGCAGCAGGCGGGTGAGGCCGTCGCGCAGCAGCGCCAGGTCCTCGGCGATCACGACCCGCATGGCAGCTCCACGTCGACCACCGTACCGCCGCCCGGCGGGCTTGCGACGGTCATCACCCCGTCGAGCGCCTCCACCCGCCGCCGCAGCCCGCGCAGGCCGGTGCCATCGCGGTCGGCGCCGCCGGCGCCGTCGTCGGCGACGCTCACCCGCAGCAGGGGGCCGTCGCGGAGCACCCGCACCGTGGCCCTGGTGGCGCCGCTGTGCTTGTTGGCGTTGGTGAGCGCCTCGGCCACCACGAAGTAGGCGGCGGCCTCGACGGCGGCGGCGGGCCGCTCCCCCGTCCGGACGTCCAGCTCCACGGGGACGTGGCTGTGGCCGGCCAGCGTCGCGAGCGCGGCGGGCAGGCCCCGGTCGGTGAGCACCACGGGGTGGATGCCCCGCGCGAGATCGCGCAGCTCGGTGATCGCCTGCTTGGCCTGCTCGTGCGCCCCCGCCACCAGCTGCTGGGCGTCGGGGTCGCCGGCCAGGCGCTCGCGCGCCATGCCCAGGTCCATCGCCAGCGCCACCAGGCGGGCCTGGGCGCCGTCGTGCAGGTCGCGCTCGATGCGCCGCAGCTCCGCCGCCTGCTGGTCGACGGCCCCCGCGCGGGTGGCGGTGAGCACGTCGATGCGCTCGGCCATCTCGCGCCGGTCCCCCTGGTCGTGGCCGCGGACGATGAGGTAGTGCACCCCGACCGCCCCCGCCAGCGGGATCGCCACCCACGCCGGCCAGAAGTACCCGCCGGGGGTGGAGAGCGCCCAGATCAGCACGAGATACAGCCAGAGCGCGCCGGTGATGCCGGCATGGATGGCCAGCCCCCGCGCCGGGGCACGGCGCGGCGCCCACGCGACCGCGGCGTGGATCGCCAGCGGCAGGGCCAGCGTGATGGCCACCCAGGCGGGCCAGAAGTACCCGCCGGGGGTGGTGAGCAGCCAGATCAGCGTCAGCACGCCGACGATCCCGGCGGTGACGTACGCCTGGACCCGGAGCGCGGGCGTCGCGCCGGGCTCGCGCGGCACCCGCTCCACCTCCCCGCGCTCGCTCATGGTGAGCAGCGTACGGGCGAGCGGCCGCCACGCCGCGGCGGCGGGCCGCACCAGCCAGAGGCCGATGAACGCGACGGCCGCGCCGAGCGGGATGCACAGGAGCGCCTCGGGCAGGGTGTCGGCCCGGGCGATGCCCAGATCGGGCGGCGCCCAGCGGTAGTAGGTCCAGGCCACCATCAGCTGGATCCCGCCGCCGATCAGCCCGATCAGGACCGCGGCGAGCGGGACGCCGAGGGCGAACCGCAGCAGCAGGTAGGCCTGCTCCCGCCACGCGCCGGGGTCGGTGACCCAGGCGCGCAGGCTGGACAGGACGGCGCCGCGCCACACGGGGCGGGGCGGGCGCGGCACCCGCACGTCGAGCAGGCCGGCGGCGAGCCACCGCTCGAGGTCCCCCGCACCCCGCGCGGCGTGCGCGAGGCCCAGGAGGACGGGGATCCCGACGAGCGTCACGATCAGGCCGAACCCGGTGGCCCACCCCACGACCAGCAGGGTGAGCCACGCGGGGCCCAGGACGAGCGCGCTCGCGAGGTGACCGAGCGGGCGGAGCACCCCCAGCGCGGCGGCCCTCATGCCGGCACCGCCGCACGGCGCCGCCGCCACGTCCGCTCCCCCGCCATGGTGAGGATCGCGGGGACGATGAGGCAGCGAATCAGGAGGGCGTCGATGGCGACGGCGGCCGCCAGCCCGAAGCCGAACTCCTTCATCCCGATGTCGGTCCCCATCGCGAAGCCGCCGAACGCGACGACCATGATGAGCGCGGCCGTGACGATGATCCGGCCGGTGCCGCGCAGGCCGCCGCGGACGGCGTCGCCGTTGCGGGCCCCGCCGTGGCGCAGCTCGCGGATGCGCTCGGTCAGGAACACCTGGTAGTCCATCGAGATGCCGAACAGGAAGGCGAACACGAACACCGGCACCCAGTTGGCGATGCCCCGCACGTCGTGGTCCACGCCGAGCAGGCCGGCGCCGACGCCCCGCATGAACACCAGGTACAGCAGCCCGTAGGCGGCGAGGAGCGACAGGCCGGACATCAGCACCGCGACGAGCGGGACGACCCACGAGCGGAACGCCCTCCAGAGGGCGAGGAACGTGAGCACGAGCACGCCGGCCACGAGCCAGGGGAACGGGCCGTAGATGGCGTCGTTGAAGTCGTTGTTCATGGCGGGCTCGCCGGTCAGGAGCACGCGGCCCCCGTCGGGCAGGGCCGCCGCGATCGCGGCCTCGCGATCGCGCATCGCGTCGTTGAGCGCCCGGGCGGAGTCGGAGAGGGGGTCGCCCTCCGGCGCGACGCTCATCAGGGCGTAGCGGCCGGTCCGGTCCACCAGGCCGTCGCGGGCGGCGGCCCGGAACGCGGCGGGGTCGGTGGTGTCGGGCCAGGTGACGCCGCTGACCATGGGCTGTGCGCGCAGGTCGCCGGCCACGCCCCCGAGGGTGCGGATCACGCCCGGGTCGTACGCGCCGCCGGGCCGCCCGGTGTCGATGACGTACACGTCGGGGTTGGCGGCCCCGCCGAGCTCGGCGGCGACGAGGCGGCCGGCGTGGACGGCCTCCACGTCGGGGGCGTCGGCGAGCTGGTCCTGGTGGATGCCCATCTTCGGCGCCTGCATGGCGAGCACCACGACGGCGGCGAGCGCGACCGCGGCGATCGGCGCGCCCCACCCGGTGACGACCTTGGCCAGCGGGCCCCAGACCGCGCCGTCGCGGAGGCGCCAGCGGCGCGGATAGACGCGGATCGCGTCGACCCTGGTGCCCAGGGCGCAGAGCAGCGCGGGCAGCAGGGTGAGCCCGACGAGGACGGCGGAGACCGGCACGAGCATGCCGCCGACGCCCATGGAGCGGATGAACGGGACGGGCAGCGCGACGAGCACGGCCAGCCCGATCGCCACGGTGATGCCGGAGAGCATCACGGCGCGCCCGGCGGTGGCCATCGTGCGGCCGGTCGCCTCGACCCGGTCGGCGCCGCGGGCCATCTCCTCGCGGAAGCGCGAGACGACGAGCAGCGCGTAGTCGACGCCGATCGCGACGCCCACGAGCGTGATGACGTTGGTGACGACGTCGGCGATCTCCATCCCCTGCCCGGCGACGTAGGTGCCGGCGAACGCGAGCATGATCGTCGCACCCGCCATCAGCAGCGGGATGAGGGCGCTCACGACGCTGCCGAAGAACAGCAGCAGCACGAGCAGGGCGACGGGCAGCACGATCATCTCGGCCCGGGCGAGGTCGTCCTCGATGATCGGGCCGGTGTCGTGGTCGACGGCCGCCGAGCCCCCGACGAGGGTCGGTGCGAAGCCGTCGGGAGTGCCGAGCGCCTCCCGGATCCGCGGGACCATGTCGGCAGCCGTCTGCTCGTCGACCGGCAGCGACAGCGTCGCGAACGTCATGTGACCGTCCTGCCCCACCAGGTCGCGGCTGCCGGTGGTGAAGTAGGAGACGACCCGGGTGCCGGGGAGGAGGGCGGCGGCGCGGTCGAGCGACGCGGTCACCGCCGCGCGGTAGCCGGGGTCGTCGACCGTCAGCGACGCATTGCGGAAGACAGGCTGGATGTCGCTGGTTTCACGCCCGGACGAGAAGTGCTGCTGGATGAGCTCGACGCCCGTCTGCCCCTCCGTCCCGGGCAGCGTGGCCTCGGAGGTGGTGGCGTCGCCCAGCCGTCCCCCCAGCATCACCGCGCCGGCAAGGAGCGCGATCCAGAGCGGGATGACAACCCAGCGCAGACGCCCCATGAGGCGCCCGTGGCGCTCGAGGAGCGGACGTCCTGACTGGCTTCGCACGAGGAGTCCCTTCGGTCGTGGACTGACGGGATCCACGATCGATCAGGGGGTCCTGCGCTCCCATGGAGGGGTCCGGCGTCCGCGTCTCGGGGCTCCGGGTGGAGGGATGGTGGGGGTGGCACCACCTCAACCATGAACGGACCGGGGACGCGGGAGGTGAGTTCAGCCCGACCGGGTGGCCGCGATGGCGCGGTGGACCCCGTCCGGATCCGCGACCCAGGGGACGATCTCGCGCTGGCCGCGGCGCATGGCCCAGGTGTGGTTGGAGCGCAGCAGGGGACGCGCCACCGGGGTGAGCCCCCGCAGGAGGGGCCGGCTCACGGCGGGGCGCCAGTCGAGCGTGGCGTCCGTGCCGCCACCGGGGGCCGGCTCCAGCGTCCAGGTGCCGGTCCCCACCAGGTCGCCGCCCACGCGGGAGGCCAGCCGGCGCGGGCGCTCCGCCTCCAGGCACTCCATCTCCAGGCACACCCGGTACGGCAGGAAGCCCCGCACCAGCAGACGCACCCGCCTGCCCGGCGCCGGCGGGGCCCCGCCGCCCCCCGCCCCGCCGCCGAACAACCCGCCCCCCGCCCGGGAGGC
>OEIU01000732.1_pt1 | contig 27163 bp, 28 predicted proteins | sample 1539221 | NCBI WGS metagenome assembly OEIU01 (sample SAMN03792071, study PRJEB22550) | activated sludge metagenome | feature: wastewater treatment plant; material: activated sludge; isolation source: Wastewater treatment plant of a petroleum refinery complex | place: Argentina: Zarate | collected...
TCCTGCGCGCCGAGCGTCTCGCGATGGAGGCGCCGGTGAAGATGCTCTTTCCGCTGGTGCTGTGCATCTTTCCGGGCACCTTTGCGGTCCTGCTGTTTCCGGTCGTTCACCAGTTGCTGCGCGAGGGCGTGCTGTGAGAGGCAAGCCGAATCCACATCGCCTGTTTGCAGTTCGCGCCACCGGGCGCGCGGCCGGCGCTAGTGCGGCGGACAGCGCGTACGCCGGCGGACGCGAACTGCGCTTCGCCGGCGCCGATGGCGGATGCGGCCGGCTCCGGGTGACTTCGGCGCGCGGCTTCGTCGCGCGCCTGCGCGGACTGATCGGCCGACCCGTGCCGCAGCCCGGCGAGGGACTCTGGATCGAGCCGTGCGCGGCCGTTCACACCTTCGGCGTGCGCGCCGCGCTCGATCTCGTGTTCGTGTCCGCCTGCATGGTCGTGCAAGGCATCGACGCGGCCGTGCCGCCGCGGCGCGTGCGCATCGCGCCGGGGGCACGCGCCGTGCTCGAGTTGCGCGCCGACGAGGCCCGGCGAATCGGCCTGCGCGTTGGCCTGCGCCTCGAGTGGGAGCGCGCGTCGCGGGCGTTCGAGTATCGACATCGACCATCCACGGGAGGGAAACGATGAGGTCGCCAACCTGTGCGCCCCAGGTCCGGGCGTGGATTGCCCAAGGTGTCCTGTGGGCCGCGACGGCCGCCACGGCCTCGATCGGTGCGTGCGCCGCGCAGGCTGCACCGGTCGAGCCGCCGAACCTGCCGGACGGGATCGTCGACGCCTTCGACGTGCCCGACGGTGTACCGCCGCCCGACACGGGCGCCAACACACGCGCCGACCTGCCGCGCCTGCTGGCCGACGGCGAGGCCGCATACCGCGCCCGACGCGCCGACGAGGCGCTCGCCGCGTTCCAGCGCGTGGTGGCGCTCGACCCGGGGCATGCGCTGGCCTGGCTGCGCATCGGCAACCTCCACCAGCAGCGTCGCGACTGGTTCAGGGCGCTCGCGGCCTATCGCCGAGTGGCAGCTCGCTCGGCAGGCGAGGGCATCGATCCGGCATTGCGCGCCAAGGCGCTGCACAACCTCGCGATGATCAACCTCGAGCTGGCGCAGCAGACGCTGCGCACGCTCGAGCGGATGGGGCCCATTGCGACGGCTGCGGGTCCGCGAGAGCCGCTGTCGGCGGCGGTGGCGGCTGCGCGTCGTCGCCTCGAGGCTTTCGCACCGCCGGGTGAGGGTTCGCGGCACCCGACGACGGCCGCCGCGAAGCCGGCTCCGGCGGCAGCGCCCGCGCCCGCGTCGCAGCCGCCCTCGCGCGTCACGCCCTCGCGCGTTACGCCCTCGCGCACGGGGCCTTCGCGCGCGGCGGCCTCGGCCAACGCTTCCGAGCCAGAGCTGCCGCGGATCGACTACATCCGCGGCGCGCCGCGGCCATGAGCGGGCGGCGTCCCTCGCGGCGGCCGCCGCCCGCGCGCCGGTCGGCTCGTGCACAGGCTTTCCTGCCGGGGCACACGCCGCAGCGAGGCACCGCCTTCGTCGAGACCCTGCTCGCGGTGCCGATCGTGCTGCTGCTCGGCCTCGGCGCACTGCAGTGGGCCCTGCTGTTCCACGCGCGCACCGCACTCGAGTACGCACTGCTAGAGGGAGCGCGCGCGGGCAGCGTCGCACAGGCACGGCCCGATGCGATCGAGGCCGGGCTCGCCCGCGGGCTGATGCCGTTCTGGTTCGGCGTCGATGCGACGCGCCCTTGGCCGGTCGCGGTGGGCGCTTCCGGCGCCCAGCTGCGCCAGGGCCTCGCAGCGGGCTGGGTCGCGTGGCGCCAGCTCGCTCCGACCATCGAGAGCTTCGGCGACTGGGGCGAGCCGGCGCGCGACGCGGCCGGGTATCCGGTTGCGGGCCTCGTCGAGATCCCCAACGACAGCCTGCAGTGGAGCGCGTTGCGTCAGCCAGCCGGCGGCACCTCGGGCCTTCGCGGCGACGAGCCGATCGGCGCGCGCTCGCAGCAGACGCTGACCGACGCCAACCTGCTCAAGCTCGAGCTGCGCTACGGCGTGCCGATGACGGTGCCGCTGGTCGGCCGGATCGCGGTCTGGATGATGCGCATCGTCGATGGCTGCGCGGCGCCGTCGGCGCTGCGACTCGGCGCGGTCGACCTCGGCACGCCGACGCCGGCGGCAGCGCCGCGCGCGTGGGCCTGCGCGATGTACCTGGCGCCGGATGCGTCGGGCACGCCGGTGCCGCGATGGCCGGTGCGCGCGAGCGCGACGATCCGCATGCAGAGCCCGGCGCGGCGCAGCGCGATGACGCCGGCGAGGAGGGAATCGGTGGTACTCGCGCCCTCGGGGTCACCTGCGCCCGCCGCATCATCTTCGATGACGATGCCGTCTTCGTCGACGAGCGAGTGGGCCCCTGCCGCGACACCGGCTGCGGGCCCGGCCACCACGGAAAGCGATGGCAGCCTCGCTCGTGGCGCGAGCGGGTGGCTGAACCTCGGGGGCGATCGAACGTTCTCGGTGCCCGGCGCCTGCACCTAGCGCAAGTCCGCTACGTCGTGAGCCGCATCGCCAGCCACTCGGTCAGCGCGCGCCACTGCGCGGCGTCTGTGAATCCGGGATCGGCGCCGTCGATCTGCAGCCAGCCTCGCGATCGGCGCAGGGCCTTACGCCATTCGCGGTCGCCGCGGGCGAGCGCGAGCAGCGCGGGGCTCGATGCGGCCTCGCCGCGCGAGGCCACGAGCAGGCGCGAGCGAGCGGCACGGACCGCGGTCGGCACGGAGCGCCAGAGCCGGGACGCATCGAGGCCGCCTTCGACGTCGCCAGCGGGACCCGGTGTGGGCACCGCCGATCGCCCGCCGAGCATTCGCCTCCACCATCCCGCACGAGGTGCCTCGAGCGACATCTCGACTTGCGGGTCGATCAGGCACAGCGCCGACAACGGCAGGTCGGCGCGCGCCAGCGCGTGCCAGGCGTGGGCCGCGCGCGCGGCACCGCGCCCGACAGCCAACACTGCGATGAATGCGTCGGGCTGTAGCGCCAGCAGTTGCCGGGCCGCCGCCAGCGCGTCCTCGTCGTACCGCGGATCGCCGCCCATCTCCGGAGGGCAGTCTCCGCCGTCCGAAGCGTCGAAGCGCAACGAGGGAAGGCCCGAGCGAGCCAGTTCGCGCGCGAGCCGGACGTAGAACCGCTCAGGGCCGGTCCGCGGCTCTCCGGCCGCGGGAACGATCAGTACCGCCACGTCGGCGACGCGCGCAGCCTGCGTGGCGACGCCGATCGAGGTACCGCTCACGCCCTCGATGCGGACGGGAATCTCGAGCGACGCTGGCGCCGGATTCGTCGCGGCGCTCATCGCACACCCTCGAGGAACTCTTCAGTCGCCAGCCAGGCTGGAGTCGGCCAGGCGCGCTCGCGGGCTTGCTGCATCCCGGGCGAGCCCCGTGCCCCGCTGCGGGCTGTCGCCTGCGACGGCAACCAGAACCGCGCGCATCGCGCGATGCGCGGCGTTGCAAGGTAGCCCGCCGCGAGCCAGGCCTCGGTAAGGGCGGCCGTCACCGGCGACAAGTCGCTTCGGTTCGCTGCAGGTTGGTCGAATTCCACGAACAGCGCCGCGGGCGGTGCGCCATGCTCGGCGACGGGGGGCGGCTGCATCCGCATCTCGCGCAACTCGTTCAACAGCGCCGACGCGGGGCGGCCGCCGACGTGGCTGGCGTCGGAGATCTCGTGGCCCGACTCGGGCGCCTGCCAGAACACGTACGCGTCGACCAGCTGGTCGAGCGCCACCGCGATGTCGGCCGCCAGCAGCGCGCCGGCCCTCGCGCCCCAGAGCACGTTCGGGCCCGAGTGCCGCTGCCGCGCAATCATCGCCGCGCGAAGCAGGTCGCTACGCCAGCCCTGCAGCGTCGCGTCGCCCGTCTCGCCGGCCGAGTCGCCGGTGCCGTAGAGGTCGATTGCCAGCACCGCCCACCCGCGCGCGGCGAGTCGCCAGGCCTGCGATGCCAGCGCGTGCCGCGCGTGGGTGCGCTCTTCGCCGAGCGGCTGCACGCAGAGCACGGCACCACGCGGCTCGCGCCCGGATGGCAGCCACCAGACGCCGAAGCGGGGGCCGCCGTCGAAGCCGTCGAGGTGCGTCGCCTCGATGCGTGCCGTCGCAGGCACGCCGGAGGCGGTGCGCCCGGTCATCGAGCGGACGCCCGGTATGCTCGGTTCGGCTGCCTGAACCATGCCGCTGCCACGCGAGCCGACCGGGTCACGGTCGCACCACCGGACCGGGTCACGAGGTTGTCAGCGCCTCGTCGCACCGCGGGCGCAGCTGCCCTGGCTGCGCCGCCGGGACCTCCCGCATCGACCCATTACGCCGGATGCCTGTCGGCGACGGGCCGCGACGCGGGCGCGAACCTCGCCGTCTGCTCGGCGCGCAGCTGATCGCAGAGCCGCCCGTCGGGCAGGTCGACGTCGGCGTAGGTGATCGGCTGGTCCTTCGGGATGTCCCGCTTGAGGCGGCAATCGATGGACAGGGCCATCGGCAGGAAATCCTCGCGGCGGCAGTTGGTGTACGAGTCGACCAGGCCGTAACAGGTGAACCCGCCCATTCCGTCCAGCCGCTCGCCTGCCTTGAGGTCGCGTTTGGCCACCGCCATCGTGTCGCACACCGGCGCGCCCAGCGGCGTGAGCGTCGGATCGTTGAAGAGCACCGCGCGCGCCACCGAGTGCGGCAACTGCATGTGCGCCAGGTGATACGGTGTGTAGAACATGTACAGCGGGCCGTCTCCGAACTTGAAGTAGCTCATGTACTTCTTCTTGATCGGATGGTCGTCGTAGGTCATGACGAACGCACCGGTATGTGGCTCTCCGCCCAGCGCGAAGTCCACGAACCCGCCGCCCTCGAAGTCTTCCGGCTTGAACTTCGTGAGCAGGTCCTTCACGTGCGTGCACGCGTGTCCGTACATGCCGCGCACCGCAGGCACGAAACCGGTGCCGTTACCCATGATGGTCGCTTCCAGCGCGAGCTTCGATCCGTCGGCGAACGAGGCGACCATCGCGGCCTTCTGCTCGTGCTTCTCGGCGAAAACCTGCTGCGTGTCCGGGTTGCGGTAGCGGTTCAGGAAGCCCTTGATCTGGCCCATGAGGACGGGCTTGTACCCCATGCTCTGGACGAACCGGAACAGGTTCATCGCGACGCCCGGCTCGTCGCCGTCGGTGTACGTGTAGACGACGCCGGCACGATCGGCATAGACCTTCAGGATCGGCCCGACCGACGCGTCGACCTCCGCGTTCATCAGGATGATGTGCTTGCCGTTGCGGATCGCCTCGAAGGCCACGCGGGTACCGAACTCGGTGTCGCCGGTGGTCTCGATGATCGCCTCGACGTCGCCCGCGCTGCACAGGACGTTCGGGTCGTCGGTCACCGCGTAGCGCCCGGCGCGAATCGCGCGCTCCAGTTCGGCTGTCGACGAAACCCTCGCGAGTTCGTCCACGCCTGCGTCGTGATACGCACGTTCGGCTTTCGCCACGTCGCGGTTCGAGATCGCGACCAGGCGGATGCCAGGCATCGCGGTCAGGATCTGCAGCGCAATGCCGCGCGCCATGTAGCCGGCGCCGACCATCGCTGCGCGTATCGGGTTGCCGGCGGCGAGCCGCTTCGCCAATGCAGTGTCGACAATGATCATGATGAGCTCCTCGGCGGAAGGTGGGGATCGCGGTCGGGGGGCGTACCCGTGGCGGCTATCGGTCGAACAGGGGCCAGGACGAGTCGGCAGCCGAGATCACGCGTATCCCGGCGGGCCATTGAATGCCGAAAGCCGGATCATCGTAGCGCACTCCGCGCGCGGCCTCCGGCGCGTAGGGGCTACTCGTGGAATAGACGAGTTCCGTGTCGTCCTCCAGCGTCAGGTAGCCGTGGGCGGCGCCCCTCGGCACGTACAGCTGAAGGCCGTTGTTCTCGTTCAATTCGATTCCGTACCAGCGCGCGAAGGTCGGGGAGTCGCACCGCAGATCGACCACGACGTCGAACACCGCACCACGCACGCATCGAACGATCTTGACCTCCGCGTGCGGCTCGACCTGGTAGTGCATGCCGCGTAACGTGCCCGAACGCGGGCTGAAGCCGGTGTTGATCTGCCGGATGCTTCCTTCCAGCCCGCGCTGGGCGAGTTCGTGCTCGCAGAAGACCCTTGCAAAATGGCCCCGTTCGTCGACGCGACGTTCGGGCTCGATCACGAATGCGCCCGCGACCGGGGTTTCTCGAAACAGCACGCTCGGGCCTCCAACGTGGGGAATTTGCGCCTCGGCGGCGCAGCAAGCATGTTCGTGCAAGGCACGCCGCGCTGGCAAGGCAGAATTCCGCATTGTGCCGACGCGCATGGCCTTGGTGCCCGCACCGGTGCACCGGGTCAAGGCGGTGCGGCAGTATGGCGGCACCGAATTGCGTCGAAGCGGGTTCGGCGCAAGAATCGGGCCGCCGGGGCGCACGATCCGGCTCGCTTGGCGAGGAGAAACCGCGATGGCGCAGCAGGATCGGACCACTGACGGTGGGCGCGTAGTCGCCGTCGACGTCCTGCGCGGACTGGTGCTCCTGCTGCTCGTACCCGACACGCTGGGCGGCTTCTCTTTCTACCGGATGGCCGAACTGCATCCGGATCACCCGGTATGGACGGCGCTGGCTCGGCAGTTCAGCCACGTCGAATGGAGCGGGGCGGCCATCTGGGACCTGGTCATGCCGCTGTTCGTGTTCCTGGTCGGGGTGTCGATGGCGATGTCGTACCGGCGGCGCAAGTCGGGCGGGGCGACCGATGGGGAGATGCTTCGCCTCGCGGCGCTGCGCAGCGCGACGCTGATCGTGCTCGGCCTGCTCGTCCAGATGACGTTCACCAGCCACCTGGACGAGGCGCTGCTCTTTCTCGTGCTCGCGACCGGATTGCCGCTCGCGACGATCGTGGGTAGGTCGGCGGGCCGGCCGCTGCCGCCCGCTCCGGCGTCGCCGTCGGCTGCGCTCTCCGCCGCCTGGGTGCTGATCGTCCTGGGCTGCTCCGTCGCCTGGATGGCGCACGATCCCGGAAAGCTCGGCAGGTACGAACTGCACCAGATCCTGATCCTGATCGGGCTGGCCTATCTGCCAGCGTTCTTCCTGATGCGCCATGACGATTGGATCAAGGCGATCGCTGCGATCGCGCTCATCGCGGCTTACGGGCTCGCATTCGCGCTGTATGCGCCCCACGCAGATGCAGCGCCGGTGGCGGGCCCGTGGCCGAGCCTCGTCGCATCTCACTGGCGCAGCGGCGACAACGTCGCAGCGGCGTTCGATCGATGGCTGCTCAACCTGCTGCCGCGCGCCGAGCCCTACGCGGGCAACCCGCACGACTACCACACGCTGCAGTTCGTGCCGCTCATCTCGGTGATGCTCGCGGGCGCGATCGCCGGCCGCAGCATCATCGAGGGCAGGGGTGACCGCGCGCTGCCGCTTCGCCTGGGGCTCGCGGGAGTCGCGGGGCTTGCCGCAAGCTGGGTTCTGACCGTCTCTGGATTTCCGCTCGTGAAGAGCCTGTGGACGCCGTCGTGGACCGTGTTCAGCGCGTCGGTGTCCCTGATCCTGCTCGCCATGGCGCTGCGCCTGTTCGACTCAGGCCGGCGCGCCGCCTGGGCAAAGCCACTGGTCGTGCTCGGCGCCAACTCGATCCTGCTCTACGTGCTTGCGATGACCGAGCGTTGGCGGGTGGTCTCCCTCTGGCAACGCATCGTGCCGCCCGACGTCATGGCGGTGTCCTGGCGCCCCGTACTGGAGTCGCTGCTGGTGCTGGCCGTGTTCTGGATGTTGGCTGCCGTTCTCGACCGTCTGCGCGTCTACGTCCGGATCTAGCATCCGGCACCGGCGCGACGCTCAGACGAGAACACGCCGGAACACCTGCTCGAGTCGGCGCGCGGGCCCCGTCTCGCGTTGCGCGAAGCGCAACTGCGGTCCGATGTGGAACACGAGGTAGAGCAATGCGAAGCCGCTGCGGAAGCGCCGATCGATGCCGCAATGCCGGAGAAACCGTTCGAGGAAGTCGTGCTCCTCGGGAACCGGCCAGTCTCCCCGCATCAGCATCGGCACCGTCTCGACAATCGTGAGGTCGGGGTTGCAGGTGCGATGGGCGCTGTCCAGGTAGTTGATTGCGTCGAGCACGGGCGGCTCCGCGCGCCGGGCGGCCTCCCAGTCGACGACGGCCGTGATCCGCCCGTCCGATGCGAGGATGTTGGACGTGCCGAAGTCGCCGTGAACCGTGCCGAGCCGGCTGTGTGCGCCGCGCAGGCTGTCGTCGATCAGCGCCCTCGCGTCGGCCCTGAGCGCCGCGTCGCGCAAGTGCTCCAGCACGCGCTCGAGCATCGGCCGGAAGAACGCACCCTGCGGTGTCCTGTCCAGCGGCACCACTGGCCGGCGATCCAGGTCGCCATTGAGCATCTTGAGGAAGCGTTCGACTTCGAACAGATACGCGGGCCGGTTGGCGGCGGACAGGTGGCGGGCAAGCGGTTGGCCGTCGGCATGGCTCTCGGCGAAGAACGCGTGCGTGCCCTCGATTCCGCGGGCCAACGGCGCGGCAACGAGGTTGGCGACTCGCGCGTCGCGGCGGAGATCGCCGAGCAGGGCATGCGCCTTGGCCTCGTCGCGCCTGGCGACCCGCGATCTCGCGACGCGAATCACCGATCGCCTCGCGCCGCCTTCGATGAAGACGATCGACTTGCCCCGCTGCGAATTCGCGACGAAGCTGACAGTCGGCCGCACGGTCGCCTGCACAGCGCCCGGGCCGACTCGCTCCGCCATACGCTCCACCACGGGCGCGCCGACCGAACCGGACTTGCCGGCGGTGACGAGAAAGCCCGGCGACATCATGAGGTCGACCTTCGAAGACGGGCGCCGCACCTCCGATGGATCGTCCGCGCTCGGGCTGGCCAGCAGGGTCGACACGTCGCCGAAGCCCGTCTTCGCGAGCGCGCGCAGCACCGTGCCGAGCGAAACGCCGCCGATCGCCGCCAACGGGCCCGGCGCGGGGCCGCTGCCTCGCCACGAGCGCGTCCGGATCCGCGACGCGATCGCCTCCCAACGGTTCTCGAGCACGACCGCCAGGCGCCCGTCGTCGGCGAGCGCGCGATGGCAGTCGGCCAGCAGCGCGCGAATGGGCGGATCGGAACGCCGACGATGCGCCAACTTGACGAGGATCGATCCCACGCTTCGATCAGGGAGCTGCGCCAGCTTGCGCGCGTCGTCGCAGGCCGTCCCCGACTCGACGACGATCGCCGGGCCGTCGCCGAGGAACAGCGTCAGTGCATGGTTCGCGTCGAGTGGCTGCGTCATCGGTGGGAAAGGGGGCTTCCGTCGTTGCCGGCTGCGACGTCCGCCGGATGACTACTCCAGCAGGCGGCTTCCATTGTCGACGACCAGCGTGTGCCCGGCAACGCCTCGGGACGCCGGGCTGCACAGGTACTGTGTCGCGTACGCGACTTCTTCGACGCTGACCAGCGCTCCGGTCGGAGATCGGCGCATCGCGTCCGCGAGGCGCTGCTCCTTGTCGGGAAACGCCTCCCACGCATCGGTGGCGACGCTGCCTGGCGACACGATGTTCACGCGAATGCCGCGCGGCGCCAGTTCGACCGCCAGGTGCCGCGCCATCGACTCCAGCGCAGCCTTGGATGCGCCGACGGCCGTGTACGCGGGCACGGCGCGGACCGCGCCTGCCGACGACATCGCGACCACGGCCGAGCCGCGGCCGAGCCTCGGCAACAGCGCGTGCACGAGCTCGAAGAACGCGCGCGCGTTCAACGCCATCGTCCAGTCCAGGTGCCGGGCGGTCAGTTGCTCGAACGGCCGGTGCACGCCGGTGGCGGCGCAGTGCACGAGCGATACGATCCCGTCGCCGCAATTCGCCATGTGCTCCGTGACGAGCGCGAGTCCCTTCGCCAGCGTGAGGTCGGCGCGCAGCGTCTCGATCGCGAGGCCCTCCTTCCCGGCTTCGGCCGATAGCGACTGTGCGGCGTCGTCGTTGCGCGCGTAGTTCGCCACCACCCGGGCGCCGGCGCGTCCGAGGCGCAGCGAAATCGCGCGCCCGATTCCGCGGGTGCCGCCCGTCACCAGCACGGTTGTGCCCGTCAGCGAGAAGAGATCGGTCATCGTGGCTGCTCCGCCAGGAAGTCTTCGAGCAGGTCGTCGCGGAAGTCGCGGGACAACTGCCCGGTCGGCAGGAACGAGAAGAACAGTTTCGACTGGGCCGCCGCGCGGCCACCCACCTCGACGCGGCACTCGCCGACCGCGTACCGCTCGTCGTTCGCAACGATCGACGCGTGGATCAGGGTCTCGTCGCCGGGGCGCACCCACTGCCGGAAGCTGGCCGAGAGAATCTTCGCGAGCATGGCCTTGCCCCGCGGGCGCCGTTCGGCGTCGAGGCACTTGCCGGCGGTTTGCGCCATCATCTCGACGAGCAGGACGCCCGGCACCACCGGAAAGCCGGGAAAGTGGTCGCAAAAATAGTCTTCGTCCGGCCGCACCGAGCGCGCGGCCACGACGCTGGTTCCTGGAACGAGCGAGACGATCCGGTCGATCAGGATGAAGCGCATCGGAGCGTGCCTTGGGCGCTGCTCACGCCTCTTCGAGCGCGCCGTTGCGCCGCAGGATCTCGAGGATGTCGCCCACCTGCTGCATGCCCTGCATGTCGTTCTCGGACAGGTGGATGTCGAAGCGCTCGTCGAGCGCGGCGATCAGCGTGAGGGTGCCGAGCGAATCCCACCCGGGGATCTTCTTGCGCGCCGTGTCGGCGGCGACGTTCGTGGCCGGTTCCTCGAATACCTCGGCAATCCAGGCAAGTGCTTCTTGGGTCTTCATCTTCATGGTCCGTTCGTAGCAGCGATTTCGTTGTCACTGTGCGGTGAATCCGCCATCCACCGCCAGGTCGGCGCCGGTGATCCAGCGCGAGGCGGGCGAAAGCAGGAAGACGGCCGCCCGCGCGACGTCTTCGGGCCGTCCTGCGCCGAGCGGGTGCGACGCCTCGAGCTTGCGCACGTGCTCGTCGGACAGCAGGCCGAGCGCACGGTCGGTCATGTCGGTCCTGACGAGTCCGGGCGACAGGCAGTTGACGCGGATGTTGCGGCGTGCGAGCTCGAGCGCCATGGCCCGCGTCGCCGCGGCCACCGCGCCCTTGGTGGCGCAATAGCCGATCTGCCCGGGCATGCCGACGCGGCCATAGACCGACGAGACGAAGAGCAGGCTGCCTTCGCCGGCCGTCATCACGTCGCGGCGGCACAGCGCGCGCGCGAGCTCGAGACCGGCGAGCAGGTTCACGTCGAGCTGCGCCTGGACCACGTCGACCTTGTTCGCCTGCAGCGGTCGGGTGGCGACGACCCCGGCCGCGTGGCACATGCCGTAGATCGGGCCGGTCGACGTATGGAGTGTGGCGACGGCGTCGGCGATCGCCTCGTGCAGGGCGAGGTCGAGCACGAGGGTTCGATGCCCGACGCCCGACAGGCGCGTGGAGGTTTCGGCGAGCCGCTGCTCGTCGCGCCCGACCAGCACGACGCGCGCGTCGTGCCGCGACAATTCGATCGCCACGGCCCTGCCGATGCCGGAGGATGCACCGGTGACCACGATGCAGCGGCCCCCGAAGTCGGCCAGCGGTTCGCGATCAGCCATGGGCCGGCCATTCGGTGTGGGCGATCCGGCAGCCCGGCTCGATGTCGACGAGCGCCGAGCCCCACGAGAGCCCGACGCCATAGCCGAGCAGCATCAGGCGCGCCGCGCGGTCGGCGGGCCGCGCGAAGCCGCTCTGCGTGATCGTCAGCGGCACCGACGGCCCGCCGGTGTTGCCGAACTCCTCGAGGATGACCGGAGCGCGCTCGGCGGGCAGCGCGAGCTTCTTGATCAGGTGGTTCATGATGAACCGGTTCGACTGGTGGAAGACGAAGCAGTCGACATCGTCCTTCCCGACTCCAGCCAGTTCCAGCGTGTCGCGCACCAGCGGCGGGATCACGCGGATCGTGAAGTTGAACACCCCCGAGCCGTTCATCGACACGTAGTGCTGGCGGGTGTCGGCGCAGAAGCGGTCGCGGAACCCGCCCGCGGCGGCGATGCCGGCGCCGGCGCCGGCGCCGTCGGTGTGCAGCACGAACGACCAGTCGGGCGCTTCGTCGCCCGCTTCGCGGCGCTCCAGGAGCGTCGCCGACCCCGCGTCGCCGAACAGCAGCGCGACCGAGCGGTCCGCGTGGTCGGCATAGCGCGTCGGCGTCTCGCCGTTCAGCACCAGGATGCGGCGATAGGGCGAAGCGGCCAGCAGCGAGGCGGCGAGCCACAAACCGTACACGTACGCCGAGCAGCCCAGGTTCAGGTCGAACGCCGCGCAGGTCGTCGGCAGGCCGAGCCGCTGCTGCAGCAGGCAACTGCTCGACGGCATCAGGTAGTCGGGGGTCTGCGTGGCCATGATCAGCACGTCGATCGTGCTGCGGTCGATGCCGAGGTCGTCGAGCAGCTTTTCCGCCGCGCCGAAGCACAGGTCGCTGCTGCAGGTGTCGCCGCCGACGACGCGCCTCGCCGCCACGCCGGCCATGCCCACCACCTTGCGCACTTCTTCTGCGGTGAACTCGGTGGTGTCGGCGACGTTGTCGAACCGGCGGGCCGGCACGCAGGTGGCGATGCCGAGGATCTTCGGGGCGCGAACGCGGGCCTGGGTCATCGGCGGGCCTCGTCGAAGTCGTGGAAGTGCTGCCCGCGGCGCATCATGTCGAGCGCGCAGTCGATCGTGTCGCGGACGCGCACGATCTCGAGGCGGCTCGCACCGACCCTGCATCCGCGGATGAGGCCGCGTCGCCGCAGCTCGGTCTCCAGCACCTCGAACCTGCGTCGGCGGATTGCCTCCCGGGAGAAGGCGTACGTCCGCACCGTGCGCCGCTGCCCCAGCCGGTCGACCACGGCCACCTCAAGCGGCTCGTCGGTGTACAGGGGAAATGGCATCTGCGCGCTCACCAGGTGCTCGAGGTGGTGAAAGAAGGTGAATGTCGCGAACGGCACATTGAAGAAGACGACCTTTCCGTCCAGCGCTGCCAGCTTCTCGAACGGCGTTCCGGGCCCGCACGGGTACAGGCAATCCTCGTGTCCGGCGACCACCGACTCCGCGTCGGGCCCGCAGGCCAGCACCGGATGCGAGGGATTCAGGCTGCGCAATACGCCCGCACGACGCCGAAAATACTCCGAAACCAGTCCCATCATGGAGGGAGTTTTGCGCACATCGAAGCATCTCAGGGTGCTGAGGTAGTCGAGCGACGACGAACGGTAGGGAAGGGACACCATCAGCAGGTTCCCGCCGGGCGCAATCGCCTCCAGGAAGGTGCCCGTCAGGTCGTCGATCGTCCCGCGAAAGCCGTAGCGCGAACCGAACGCGCTGTGCAGCATGATCGTGTCGCCGGCACGCACGCCCAGCGAGTGCAGGCAGGCGGCCAGTTCGTCCGTGCCGTAGGAGCGGAACGTCTGCACGAACCATCGCTCGGCTTCGGCGTAGTGAGCGCGAAGCCAGACCTTCCAGGAGCGAGGCAGTCGGGAGAGAAGCGTCATGGAAGCGCCCGGGGCAGGCGCGCTACGCCCGGATTTCGTCCACCGGCTCCACGAGAAGCGGTGCCCGATGCTGGTAGGAGGTCGCCTTGCGCTTGGCGGCGATGTCTCGATACACGTATTCGACCTCCTCGACGGCCAGGCCCGCGGCCGGTGCGACCTCGGCGGCCGGCACGCCGTTGTTGAGCCCGTACAGGCAGAGGTCCATCTTGTCGTACGGCACCGTGAAGTAGAACTCCTCCTGCGACTGGCTGAGCGAATAGGTGTCGGTGGTCGGGGGCCGGCTCCGGATCTCCTCCGGGATGCCGAGGAATTCGGCGAGCTGGTAGACCTGCGTCTTGTACAGGTGGGCGATCGGCTTGAGGTCGGCTGCGCCGTCGCCGTTCTTGACGAAGAAGCCCTGGTCGTACTCGAGGCGGTTCGGCGTTCCGGCTACTGCGTAGTTCAGGCGGTCGGCGTGGTAGTACTCGAGCATCTTGCGCACCCGCTGCTTGAAGTTGGTGGCAGCTACGATGCCCAGGTAGGCCTGCGCGCTCAGGCGCGCGGTGACCTGCCTGCCGTCGGGAGCCTGCGCGACGACCGAGAAGATCCGGAAGGCGGCCTGACCCGAGCGCCCCGGCATCACGACCTTGCACCGGTAGCCGGGCCCGTATTCCGGGATTACGGAGCGGATCGCATCGTCGCGCCTGCGGTAGCAGCCGGCTGCGTCCAGCGTGGCGCTGATGTCCTCGACGACCGTCGCGATGCCCAGGCGGTCGGCGACCAGTTGCCCGAGCGCCGTGCTCTCGGGGGACGACTCGCTTTCGGGCATCAGCAGCGCGCAGACGCGTTCGGCTCCGATCGCACGCGCGCTCAGCGCCGCGACGACGCTGCTGTCGATGCCCCCCGAGAGGCCGAGCACGATGCCCTTGCGGCGGAGCTCGCCGTGCACCTGCGCGCGGATGGCCGCGCAGATCCGGTCCACGGCGGGGCCGGCGTCGAGCGTCAGCGCGCTTCGCGAGAACGGGAGTGCGGCGGGCATGGCCTGCTCCTCAGGTCGCGGCTGCGGACTTCCGGCGCACGAAGCCGGCCACCCCGTCGATCGAATCGAGGTTGTCCGGAACCAGCTCGGCGTCGCCGATCTTCATGTCGAATCGGGTCTCGAGGAACGACACCAGTTCGAGCACACCGGTGGAATCGATGATGCCGTGCTCCAGGAACGAATCGCCGTTGCCGAGCCGGCTGTCGTCCTGGCCGAAGAGAAAATTGTCGACGACGAACTTGCGGATTTCCTGTTCGAGGGCCTGCATCGGTTTCACCTTTCCGGTCGGTCGATGAATTGGTGTACGAGAAGCTGGGTCGACACGATGCCGACCAGCGCCATGTTGTCCCGCGCCGCCGCAGCTCTTCCGGAGCGGGCCTTGTCGACGAGCTTGCCGACGGCCCCCGCATCGAAAAGGCCCGCGTCGCGGATGCGCCCGGGCGACAGCACCTCGTCGACGTAGTCGCAGCGGGCGCGCCGCGTCACGGGATCGAACAGGCTACGCGCGTCGGGGGCGCGATACGGTTGCTTCGGCCGCTGCGAAACCGAGGGCGGCACCAGGTGTCCCGCCGCCCGCTTGAGCAGGTACTTCTCGTTCAGCGTCTTCATCCGCAGCCGGGCGGGAAGCCGGCTGGCGAATTCGATGACGCGATGATCCAGGAAGGGAAAGCGGCCTTCCACCGAATGGGCCATGGCCATCCGGTCGCCCTGCGACGAGAGGATGTAGCCCGGAAGCAGCAGCGCTGCCTCCAGGAACTGCGCCTGCGAGAGGGCGTCCCAGCCGGCGTAGGAGGGCGGCAGCAGCTTGCGCGCCTCCCCGTAGGCGTCGCTTTGCGAGAGTCGTTGCCTGAGGTCTTTCGAGAAGAAGAGCTTGGCCCAGGCCGTCAGCTCCCAGCGCGGCAAGTGCGAGAAGAACGGGTCGTCGAGGTCCGCAGCGTCGACCCGGAAGAAGCGCCGGCGCCACGCCTCGGGTTGCGCCTGCAGGTCCTGCAGGTACGGATACAGGCGCTTGAGCAGGAGCGGCCTGCGGCGCGACGCGAGGTCGCGCGCCCAGAACCTGCGGATCCGCGCTTCCTTGAAGATGTCGTAGCCGCCGAGGAATTCGTCGGCGCCCTCGCCGGTGAGGACGACCTTGTAGCCGGCGTCGCGCACCAGCCGGGAGAGCAGGAACAACGGCGCCGGAGCCGTGCGCAGGATCGGGGCCTCGGCGTGCCGCACCACGTCGGGCAGCGCGCGGGCGATGTCGTCGTAGCTGCAGCGCACCGCCTGGTGGTCGGTGGACAGGCGTGCCACGACCTCGTTCTGCCAGGTGCTTTCGTCGAACTCGGGGTCGTCGAAAGTCACGGAAAACGTTCGCAGCCGGCCGCCGGAAATGCGCTCGACCAGCGCGGTGGTCACCGAAGAGTCGAGTCCCCCGCTCAGGTACGCGCCGACCGGTACGTCGGAGCGCAGCCGGATGCGGGTGGCGTCGGTGAGGAGTGCCAGCAGCTGCTCCGCCGCTGCCATTTCGTCGACCGGCGCGTCAGGGCGCTCGAAGTCGAGCTGCCAGTACGGCCAGATGCGCACGCCGCCCGTGTCGACGACCATGCTGTGTCCCGGCGGCAGCTGGTGGACGCCTTCGAACAGCGTCTTCGACGGCAGCGGACACCAGAAGGTGAACACCTGGTCCAGCGCCTCCGGGTCGATCGATCGATCGACCCCGGGATGGCGCAGGATGGCCTTGATCTCGGACGCGAACACGAAGGCGCCGCCCCGGGTCGTGGCATGGAACAGCGGGCGCACGCCGGCCCGGTCGCGCGACAGGAACAGCCGGCGCTTGCGCGAATCCCAGATCGCGAACGCCCAATCGCCGTCGAAGCGCTGCACGCAGGCGTCGCCTTCCTCCTCGTACATCTGGAGGATCACCTCGGTGTCGGATTGCGTCGCGAACCGGCGCCCCTTGCGCTGAAGCTCGGCGCGCAGTTCGACGTAATTGAAGATCTCGCCGTTGAACGCGATGACGAGCGAGCCGTCGCGGCTTCGCATCGGCTGGTCGCCGCTGGCCAGGTCGATGATGCTCAGCCGGGCATGCGCCAGTCCTGCGCCTGCGTCGGCCGCCGTCCAGACGCCCGACGCGTCGGGGCCGCGATGGCGAAGCGATTCGATCATGCGGCCCAGGAGGGCCGGATCCACCGATTCATCCGATGCATTGACGACGCCCGCGATGCCGCACACGATCCGGAACCCGGCGGGAACGCGAGTCAGGCCGCGCCATGCGCGAGCGCGGCGCGATCGTCGCGCGCGCCTGCGTACGCCGGGCCGGGAACGAGGTCCAGTTCGAGCATCAGGCTGTCGGCGAGGAACTTCGCGGCCCAGTTCAGGTACTGGTGTCGGCCGTAGGGGCCGCTGGCCGGATACGAGCCCCGCACCGCGCCCCGGATCTCGGGTGTACCCGAGACGCGGACGACGCGGCGCACGAACGCGTTCGCCTTTTGCGCGGCCTCGGCGTATCGACGCTCGCCCGTGAACTCGGCCAGCAGCAGCCAGCAGTGAGCGATCTGGGCATTGCCCGTCAGGCAGACCCAACTGGCCGCAGGCGACCAGTCCGCCCTGAGCCGGCCGGCGAGGTGGCCGTCGGGCCGCAGCGCCGACAGCACGCCGTCAGCCGTGCGCACGGCGCTTTCGAGAAAGACAGGCTCGTGGCTGAACCGGTACGCCTCGAGCACGCCGCGCAGCGCGTAACCGATGGTGTGCGTCAGCGGCCTCGCGGGATCGTCGAGACAGCAGTGATCGAACCAGCCGTTGGGGCGCTGCAGCCCCAAGGCCCAGCGGACGTTGGCAAGCGCTGCTTCGGCGTAGCCGCGATTCGATTCGATCCGGGCGGCTTCGAGCAGGCCCCAGGCGACGTGGGTTTCGTAAGCTTTTTCCCCGGATTTCGCGAACGGCGTGGGGTGCTTGCGCCAGCAACCGTCGGGATCCTGCGTGTCGACGAGCCAGTCGGCTGCGCGACGCATCGCCGCCCCGTAGGCGCCGAAGCTCGCCTCGGCGGCGGCCAGGCCGAGGAGGATCTGCCCCGTATTGAAGGTCACCGGAACGACCGGCTGGGAGTCGACCTTTCCGCCCTGAAAGCCGCCGCAGGGCAACTGGATCGAGACGAGCCAGTCGGTCATCCGCCGGGCTCTCTCGCGGATCTCGGCGCTTCCGGTGCGATCCGCGTAATGGAGGAACGTGGGGACGATGTAGCCGGTGGTCTCCGGGTATGACGACGCCCAGCCGTGGATCAGGCTGTAATCGCGCGCGACGCCGCCGTCGGCCGAGCGGGAGCGGTCCTGCGCGACACAGAGCCAGCCGATCGATTCCTGGAGGACGCGCTCGGCGCCCGGATCCGGGCCGAGCCGACGTGCGTTGTCATGTCGGCGCTCGGCAATGAGGGCGACCGGCCAGCGCATCCAGTCCCGGATTTCGTCTGCCAGCAGCCAGTAACTTTTCTTCACGACAGTCGGGGAGGGTGTGGACGTCGATCGGGGCGGAAACACGCGTGCCGCTCCTCGCCGACGCTTTCCGGACATTCTAGCGAGGCGAATCCGGTTCGGGGCCGCGCAAAGGACGAGCGGTGTGCGCGAAGTCACGACGGGTGCATCGCGCGTTGGCGAATGCAGCCTAGCCGGCCATCGAATAGGCGAGGCGAAGGTCCCAGTCGTCGATGCGCAGCAGGTCGCGGCCGCCGAGCCGCCACCGATCGCCGGTCGGCGTCGCGCGCAGGCTGCGTACCAGCAACCCGCGACTCCTCGCGCGAACCCCCTCCGCGGCGGGGGGAGCGAAGCCGTGCTCGCGCAGGGCGTCCTGTCGGGCCGCGTCGGCTCCGACGGTCCACGCGTGCATGCGCGGAAATTCCCCCAGGGTGACCGCCGCCGAGAGCAGGCCGGCCAGGATCCGGTCGTCGGCGGCCTCGAGGTCGACGATGTTGACCCAGGGGTCGATCCGCTGCGTGCGGTAGCGCTGCAGGACCAGGAAGCCGTCCAGCCGGCCTTCGTCCCAGTACAGGAACCGGTACTCGTGAAGCGGATTGCGGAATCGCCACCCGAGGTATCGGGCATCCCGGACCATCCGGATCCGGCCGTCCCACGGCAGGCGCTCGATCAGTGCGGCCATCGCTTCGGGGCGCGGCTCGCGCGCGACCGTCACTGCGCCCGTCGGAGCGCGCGCCGCCCGATCGAGCCGCGCGAACGGCGACGGCGCGAGCCGCCGTACGATGGGGCCGAGCCGGCGCAGCGGGCCTGAGGCGGGCGCGCCGTCGCGCCACACCGGGCGGGACGAGCCCCCCGGACCCCACGCGTTCGCGAGCGCGTTGGCGGAGGGGGGCGGACTCGCGGTGGGGGTGACCGCGGACGCGAAGCCCCGGCGTGCCGCGGCGTCCAGCGACGCGTGCATCACGCGACTCGCCACGCCGCTGTTCCTGTGCTCGGGATCGACGACGAAGTCGTCCGCGTAGGGGATCAGATGGTGGCCGGCCGCGTCGTCGACCTGCCACAGCGCGCCCGACATCCCCCGCATCGCCACGGCGCGGCCGGCCGCCACCGCGACGCTGACCAGCGCCTCGGGCAGGACCGGATTCTCCAGGTACTTCCAGCGAAAGTACCTGCGATTGAGCGCGGGATCATTCGACCAGAGATGCGTCTGCAGCCGCGCGATCAGCGGGTCGAGCTCGGTCGAATACGCGAGGATCTCGCAGCTCATGCCGTTGGCGTCCGCGATTCTCGGTCGATGAACGCAAGGAGCCTGCCGAGCGTGTCCCACTCCTCCGCGAGATCGAACGAGGCGAGGTCGAGCCCCGGCACGACGCGCTCCTCGATCCACAGCGCCAGGTCGAACAGCGCCGTCGAATCGACCAGCCCCGATCGGATCAGCGAGGTGTCGTCATCGACGTCGTCGGGGATTCGCGCGTGGTTGCGTCGGAGGACTTCGAGGATGTCGTCGCGCAGCGTCATGCCGATGCCAGGGCTTATCCGCCGGGACGCACGGGCGCACGAACCTCGACGGGTTCGAGTCCCGCGCAGCGCGATGCGACCGCGGCGCGATTGACCTTGCCTCGCGACGTGCGCGGAATCTCGTCGAGGAGGTACCACTTCCTCGGCATCTGGTGCCTCGCCAGGTGCTGCGCCATCCATGCCTGCAGTTGCGCCAGGACCGCGGGGTCGGTCTTGCCCAGCACGACCGCGACGCCCACGTCCTCGCCGAGCAGCGCATCGTCGATCGCGAAGGTGCAGACGTCCATCGTGTGCTCGAAGCGCTCGACCACCGCATCGACGTCGGATGGATGGACCTTCATGCCGCCCTTGTTGATCTCGTCGCGCTCGCGGCCGCGCAGGCGCAACCAACCCCTGTCGTCCACCACGCCGATGTCACCGGTGCAGAACCACCCGCCCGAGACGACCGCGGTCGTGAGGTCGTCTCGCCCGAGGTAGCCGCGCATCAGCGCGGGCGTGTTGACCCAGACGTGCCCGGTTTCGCCTGCGCGGCACTGCCGGTCGGGCGCGAGCTGCGACTCGGCATCGGCCCCGTGGGCAATTCTGACGATACCGCCCCAGGGCTCGCCGATCAATCCGTCCTCCGGCACGAATTCGCCGACGGAAGTGCCCGCGAGCCAGCTGCCGGTCTCGGTGATGCCGTAGGCGTTCCAGACTTCGTGCGCACCGGTCCAGCGCCGAATCTCGCTCCAGAGGTGGCCCGACAACGGGGCCGAGCCGCAGAACACGCGCTGCAGGCTGGCCGACCTGGGCGGCGCGGCGGTCTTGAGCGCGAGGCGCCAGACCGTGGGTACCGAGGACATGAACGTGATCTGGTGCTCGTCGAGCAGTGCGCCCAGGCGAAGGATCAGGTCGGGTTTGAAGGCCGGCGCGATGAAGAGGTGCCCGCCAGACAGCCATGGAAAGAGTGAATTGCAGATGAGGCCGTGGCCGAAATGCGTCGGCAACAGACAGAGCGAGCGACGAAACGCATCGAGCCCCAGGGAGTGCCGCAGCGCCATCCATCTGGCGCGAAGCGAGCGGTGCGTGTGGACGACGCCTTTGGGATCTCCGGTAGTGCCCGAGGTGAACAGGATCAGCGCGTCGGCGTCGAGCGTGACCAACCGTCCGGCCGGAGCGCCGGCCGACGGGGTGGCCGAGTCCGCCTCGGAGGCGTCGATCAGTCGCGTGTCCAGGGCGCCCAGCGCCCGGGCGATCTCCGGGTCGGGATCGGTGTTCCAGAGCGAGAAACGTGCCGCCGCGGCGCGCGCGAGCGTCCCGATCTCGAACGGCGTCAGGCGCGAGTCGATCGGGATCGCGCAGGCGCCGAGGCTCCACAGCGCGGCCAGGTCGACGAAGAATTCGGCGGTGTTGCCGTAGTGGAGCAGTACCCGATCGCCCGTCGCGATGCCGCGTGCCGCGTAGAAGGCGATGCGCCTCAGGAAGCGGTCGCGAACGGTCGGGCGATCCCAGTGCCTGGCCGTGGCGATTTCGTCGATCGGGCCGAACTCGAGGTCGATGAACATGGCCCCTCCCGGTCGGGCGTGACGCAGCGCGCGATCAGAGCACGATCTTGCGCCCGTGAAACGCCTCGGCGTATCGCGAAGGCGAATTGCACTCGATGCCTCGCAGGCGCATCAGCGCCAGGAACGTGTCCTCGCTGAACCAGTGCCGGGACCGCTGGGTCTCGTAGACGTCCAGCAGGTGACGGACCTTCGCCTTGCACAACGATTCGTCGAGCGGCACGTAGACGTTCGGCCTCCCGAGGTCGCCATCCCACTTCATGATTTCGTACTCGAGGACAGGATGGTCCCTCCAGGTGTTCCAGGTCAACTCGGAGACCAACCGATGGTCCTGGTGCCGGTCGTCATCGTGGTGGGTCAGGATGAGGTCGGGCGAGAAGGAGGCCTTCAGCGACTCGAAGGCCTCCTTCACCTTGTCGCCCTGCCAGGGCAGGTACGAGTCGCGGAAGCCTAGCGTGCTGACCTCGACTGCGCGCGCGCCCGCCGTGAACAACGCGGCCGAACGGCGCGCCTCTTGTGCGCGCACGCTGTCACCGGCGCCCACGACGACCCAGCGTACCTCGATGTCGGGGTTCGCGGCGATCAGTCGCATCACGGTGCCGCCGGCGCCGATCTCGATGTCGTCGCTGTGGGCGCCCAGGCACAGGAGGCGGCGAACGCGGCGCGGATCGAACAGCGAAATCATCGGGGCGTGCCCACGCGCCGTCCGACGCCGCGATATCGGGGTACCGCGCCGGGCGCGATCATGCGCCGGCCGTCGATCAGGACGGGTCGGGCGGCACTGCCGGCGATCAGCTTCGGCAGGTCGGCAAACTCGGCCCAGCGGGTCACGAGCAACACCGCGTCGGCGCCGCGAATTGCGTCCGGCGTCGACGCCGCGAAAGTGGGGCCGTCGGCGCCGAATGCCTTTCGAGCCTCGTCCATGGCTGCCGGGTCGTATGCGACGACGTCGGCGCCCCGCCGCCGCAGCTCGCGGGCGATCGGCACGGCCGGCGATTCGCGCATGTCGTCCGTGCCCGGCTTGAATGCCAGCCCGAGCAGCGCGACGCGCTTGCCGGCCAGCGTGCCGAGCTCGGCCTCGGCGAGATCGACCATCCGGGCGGGCCGCTCCGCGTTGACCGACACCACCGCGTCGAGTAGCGGAGTCGGGGCGCCCAGCGACTTGCCGTGCGCAACGATCGCCTTCAGGTCTTTGGGGAAGCAGGATCCGCCGAAGCCGCAGCCGGGGGACAGGAAGTTCACGATCGGAGCGGGCATGGGCCGGCCGCCGCCAGACGGAGTCACGGTCAACTCCTTCATCGCATGGACGCCGCGCATCACCTCGATCGCGTCGACGTCGTCGATCCGCTCGCAGAGGTTCGCGATCTCGTTGGCGAACGAGATCATCGTGGCCTGCAGCGCGTTGGAGGCGTACTTGATCATCTCCGCGGCCTTGTTGCCGGTACGCAGCAGCGTGACGCCGGGGAAGCCGTCGTAGAGCGCGGCGATCGCGTCGCGCGTGCGCTCGTCGATGCCGCCGGCGACGATCCGGTCGGGATTCATGAAGTCGGCGACCGCGACGCCCTCGGAGAGGAACTCGGGATTCATCCCGAGGCCGAAGCCGTCGCCGACCGTCCTGCCGGAGGCTTCGGCAACGGCCGGGCCGACCACGTCGTCGGTCGTGCCGGGCACCACCGTGCTCTTGACGACGACCACGTGGTAGCCGGCCTTGTCGCGAAGCGCCGCACCGATCGCGCGGGCGACCGCGCGCACGTAGGAGAGGTCGATGCGTTTGCCGTCGAAGGGCGTGGGGGCCGCGATCAGCGTGAGATCGGTTGCGCGCACTGCTGCGGACAGGTCGGTGGTGGCCGTCAGCAGGCCGCCGGCATGCCTGGCGATGATTTCCGGCAGGCCTTCCTCGTGGATCGGACACCTGCCGGCGTTCACCGCGGCGACCTTCGAAGCATCGATGTCGACGCAGACGACCCGATGGCCCTTTTCGGCGAGGCAGGCGCCCGAGACCAGGCCGACGTAGCCGGTTCCGACGACGGAGACCTTCATGGGCATCTCAACGCGCCTCCGCGACCCGGTTGCCCGAGTACCAGATCAGCGAGCGCCGCAGGCCCTCGTCGAGCGAAACCTGGGGCGCATAGCCGAGCTCGGTGCGTGCCTTCTGGACGACCGGGCAGCGCCGGTTGGGATTGTCGACGAGGTAGTCGCTGTCCTGGCTCTTGCCGAGCACGACCTTGCCCTGGTAGCCGAACAACTCGCGCGAAATCGCGATCGCCTTCTTCGCGAGGTCGGCGACGCTGATCTCGGGCTTCTCGGTGCCGATGTTGTAGGCCTCGCCCGGGCGGCCGCGAACGAGCACCTTGTAGTAGCCCTGGATCGCGTCGGCTGCGTAGCAGAACGTTCGCGTCGGAGTGCCGTCGGAGAGCATCACGATGTCGCGACCGTTCAGGATGTCGTTGGCGAAATCCGGGATCAGGCGGCCGTCGGTGATCTTCAGGCCCGGGCCGTAGTTGTTGAACGGCCGCGCCGCCTTGACCGCGATATCGTGCTGCCGCGCAAAGTTGACGCAGAGCGTCTCGCCGTAGCGCTTCGCCTCGTCGTAGCAGGCGCGCGGCCCGGTGCACGAGACGTTGCCACGATAGGTTTCCGGGGTCGGGATATTCGTGGCATCCGGGTCGCCGTATATCTCGCTGGACGAGAAGAACAGCATGCCTTCGACCGGAAGGCCTTTCTTCTTCTGCGCCAGCGCGTAGTCGAGCAGGTTGCGAAGCCCGTTGACGTTGCCGTCCATCGTGCCGATCGGATCGATCCGATAGTACGTCGGCGACGCGATCGATGCTCCGTGGACGATGTACTCGAAGTCACCCATCTTCGGGGGAAGCGGATCGCGCAGGTCGTGCTTCGCGACGGTGACGGCGCCCGACTCGCGCAAGCCGGTGAGCCACGCCGGCTCGCCACGCGAGAAGTTGTCGAACACGGTCACCGCGATCCGCCGCGATGGGTCGGCCGAGCGGTTGAAATGCGTGGCCGTCTGGACCAGGTAGTAACCGAGGAAGCCGGCGCCGCCGGTGATGAGCAGGCGCTTGCCCGCGAGCTGCTCGAGTTCATCGGCGAGGACGCGGGACAGCAGGTCGAGGTCTTGCTCGATGACGTCGTTGGCGGTATGCATGTCTCGTAATGCTCTGGAGTGTGTTGCGGGGGTCATGCGGGTCCGGCGCGTTCCAGCCAGGCTTCACGCCAGAACAGGTACTCGCTCCTGGCGCAGAGCTTGTGGAACTGGCCGCGGCAGAGCACGCCTTCGAGCAGGATGATCGGCGACTGGGGCGCCATGTGAATCATCTGGCCGGTCTTCTCGTTGATGATCCGCGTCACCCGGCGTGCCACGCGGAACGTGCGCCCGCACGACGGGAGCATCTCGATGTCGAACCACAGGCCCCGGTTCTTGTTGTTGGCATCGAGCGTCGCCAGGATCTCGTCCAGGTTGCGGACGCGGACGAGGTCTCCGGGCTTCAGGTCGAGCGGCGTCGCGGGCGTCTTCTTGAGCGTGCCCTGTTCCATGAACGGGAAGCCGCAGCCTCCGCGCAGCGCCTGGAACCAGTTGAACGCGGCGAGCAGCAGCCACCGGAGCACCACGGCGAGCCGCTGGTTGCCGGACACGACGTCGCGGAAGAACGGCCGCGGGTCCCACCACGGGCAGGGCTGGCTCGCCTTCTTCAACTCGGTGATCTGGCAAGCGTACCGCGTCCCTTCCTCCGGGCCGTCGGCGTCGCGGGTCGCCGAGCGCAGCAGTGCCTGGGGGACCTCCGACGCGGCCAGCGTCTCGGGTGATTCCGCCGCGGCGGCGTTCACGCCTACGCTCCGGTGGATCTGGACCGGGTGCTCGTGCTCGTGGTCGGCCTGCGCCTGCCCGACCGGCTTCAGCCATTCTTCGCGCCAGAACATCAGGCAGCGCGCCTCGCATCCGCCGTGAAACGCTCCGTCGCAATGCAGCCCCTGGAGCGAGACGGTGCCCGACAACTGCCGGTAGCCGGTCTTGTCGATCGTCTCGCAGATCTTCGTGACTTCGTTGAAGACCCTGAATCGACGCCCGCAATACCGGACCATCTCGGGCATGAACGGCAGCCCGCCCAGCGCTCCGCACGCGTCCAGCGACGCCATGATTTCGGCGAGGCTCCTGACCTCGACGACATCGCCGGCTCTAAATTCCATCGACACGGGCCTCCCGTTCGTTGGCGCGGCCCACGCGGCGGCGCTTGCGGTCGTCGGCGCCGAGCGCCAGCAGTCCGCCCAGTCCTACCGCGCCCATCAGCGCCGATGCCCCCAGCAGCAGCAGCGCCGGAAGCCAGGTCAGCATCCGGTAAGCCGGCGCTCCCCACCACAATCCCGCAGCGATCGCGACGCCGGCGAGCGCAGCGGCGAAGGCGAGAATCGTCGACTTGAGGTAGCTGAGTCTGTGATCGATCATTTCGTTCGTCCTGTCAATGCGCACGCCCATGCATGACCCATTGACCCGCCTCCAGGAGGTCGTCTGCCAGCGCGCGTCGGCTCCAATACCAGCCGCGCAACAGCCGCGGAAGCAGCCGCAATTTTGTGGCGGTCGAGATTGGCGCAGACAGGACGGCGCCCGACCATCCGAACTGGTTCCGCCAACTCTGAAACAGCATGGCCGCGCCCCGGCTTGGATAGAAATGGCGCATTCTGTCCTCGGTGCTGCGCAGGCCTGTAGCTGTCTCCGGGCTCATCCGGCGGTAGAAGAGGTAATCCGGAATCTCGACGATCTTGCCCAGCAACGCCAAGCGGCCGATGAGTACCACGTCGGCGGTGTCATAGGCGGGGATGAGCCGCGTGCGATGCAGTGCGGACATCCGGATCAATCCGTTCATGGCGTTGTTTAGTCGCATATGCGAGCGGACATGCCAGAAGCGGGCTGTGGGATCGTCCTGCTGCAGATCAAGATTGTCTTCAAAGTCGGTGGCATCGCCGAGCGAAGCGGCGTACAGGCGAGTTCTCGGGTAGGCGACGACGACCTCCGGACGCGCGTCGAGAATCTCGACGCAACGTTCGAGAAGGCTGGGTGCGCACCAGTCATTGCAGGATGCCCACTTGAAATACCTGCCGCGCGCCTCACGAACGAGGAGGGAATAATTTGCATTGGCGCCGAGATTGGCCGCCCGTCGCACGACGCGGACGCGCGGGTCGGCCTTTACGTAGCGGTTCGCGACTTCGACCGTCGCGTCGGTTGACGCGTTGTCGCCGACGATCAACTCGAAGTCGCCGAAGGATTGCGCCAGAAGGGATTCGATCGCCGCGGCGATCGTCGCTTCACCGTTGTAGGCCGGCATGCCGATCGACACCTTCGGAACGTTGCCGGTTCGATTCATCAACTGAGCACCGGATGCTTGCATGTTGCTTGGGGGTGTCGTTATAGCATCGCCAGCCGCACGCGTGCTGTGACGAATTCCCGAGCCGACCGGTGCGCGGTCGAGCAGGCGCTCGCGGACGGTGCCAGCTGTTGCGTTTCGCGCCTTCCGGCGCCGCCGCATGCGGAATTTCCGGACGCGATCACCGATCTGCGGCAATCTTACTATTTCCCCCGGCCAGTTCCGCTACCATCGGCACCCCCGATCCGACCGGCTCTCTCCCAGTGGCGAAGGTCCTCTATCTCACGCACCGCATCCCCTATCCGCCGGACAAGGGGGACAAGATCGCCACCTGGCACATCCTGCGCCACCTCGCCGCGCGCCACGAGGTCTACCTCGGCTCGTTCGTCGACGACCCCGACGACTGGCAGTACGAGGCGAAGATGCGCAGCGTCTGCGCCGACGTTCTGCTGCGGCCAATCCACCCGAAGCTGCGCCGGCTGCGCAGCCTGACCGCGTTCCTGACCGGCGAATCGATCTCTGCGGTCTATTACCGGGACGGCCGGATGCGCGACTGGGTCGACCGGACGGTGCGCGAGCGGGGTATCCGCCACGCGGTGCTCTACTCGTCGCCGGTCGTGCAGTACGTGGCCGGCAACGCGGGCCAGGGGATGCGGCGCGTCGCGCACTTCTCCGACGTGGATTCCGAGAAGTGGCGCCAGTACGGCGCGGCGCACC
>OEIU01000733.1_pt1 | contig 27140 bp, 27 predicted proteins | sample 1539221 | NCBI WGS metagenome assembly OEIU01 (sample SAMN03792071, study PRJEB22550) | activated sludge metagenome | feature: wastewater treatment plant; material: activated sludge; isolation source: Wastewater treatment plant of a petroleum refinery complex | place: Argentina: Zarate | collected...
CGTCGCACCTGCCGCTGAAGCTGAACATGTCGGGCGTGATCCCGCCGATCTTCGCGTCGTCGATCATCCTGTTCCCGGCGACGATCGCGCAGTGGTTCACGTCGGGCGACGTGTCGAACCCGATGGTGCGCTGGCTGCGTGACATCGCCGCGACGCTGTCGCCGGGGCAGCCGGTCTACATCCTGCTGTACGCGATGGCGATCATATTCTTCTGCTTCTTCTACACGGCACTGGTGTTCAACAGCCGCGAGACTGCCGAGAACCTGAAGAAGAGCGGCGCGTTCGTCCCGGGCATCCGGCCGGGCGAGCAGACCGCGAAGTACATCGACAAGATCCTGATGCGGCTCACGCTGATCGGTGCGATCTACATCACCGCCGTGTGCCTGCTGCCCGAGTTCCTGGTGTTGAAGTGGAACGTGCCGTTCTACTTCGGCGGCACCTCGCTGCTGATCATCGTCGTGGTCACGATGGACTTCATGGCGCAGGTTCAGGCGTACGTGATGTCGCACCAGTACGAGAGCCTGCTGAAGAAGGCCGGCGCCAAGGGGGCCGGCGCGTAGCGGCCCGCGGGCTGGCGGCCGGGCAAGGGTGGGGTGTCGGAACATCGGGCGACGCGGGAATCGATGAGCAAGGAAGACGTCATCCAGATGCAGGGCGAGGTGGTGGAGAACCTCCCCAACGCGACGTTCCGCGTGAAGCTCGAGAACGGCCACATGGTTCTCGGGCACATCTCCGGCAAGATGCGGATGCACTACATCCGGATCCTGCCGGGCGACAAGGTCACGGTCGAGCTCACGCCGTACGACCTGTCGCGGGCGAGGATCGTCTTCAGGGCGAAGTGACGAAGTGATTTCCGGCCGGCCAATGGGTCGATCCGGGCAACGAGGTGAACGATGAAAGTGATGGCATCAGTCAAGAAGATCTGCCGCAATTGCAAGGTGATCAAGCGCAAGGGCGTCGTTCGCGTCATCTGCACCGATCCGCGGCACAAGCAGCGCCAGGGCTGAGCGAGGAATATCCATGGCACGTATTGCGGGCATCAACATCCCCGACCGTCAGCACACCGAGATCGGCCTGACGGCGATTTACGGCATCGGCCGCACTCGCGCTCGCCAGATCTGCGAGGCGGCGAACGTTCCGTTCGACAAGAAGGTCAAGGACCTCAACGACGCGGAGCTCGAGCGCATCCGCGAGCTGATCGGCAAGCTCACCATCGAGGGCGACCTGCGCCGCGAGGTGTCGATGTCGATCAAGCGGCTGATGGACCTCGGCTGCTACCGCGGCGTGCGGCACCGTCGCGGCCTGCCGGTGCGCGGCCAGCGCACCCGCACGAACGCGCGCACCCGCAAGGGGCCGCGCAAGGCCGGCGTCGCGCTGAAGAAGTAAGCGTCGCGGCTGACCAACACATCGGAGTCGATCCAGCACATGGCTACCAAGTCACAATCGGCAGCGCAGGCGGCCGCCGCGTCGCGCCTTCGCAAGAAGGCGCGCAAGAACGTCTCGGACGGCATTGCGCACGTCCACGCGTCGTTCAACAACACGATCATCACGATCACCGACCGGCAGGGCAACACGCTGTCGTGGGCGTCGTCGGGCGGCGCGGGCTTCAAGGGCTCGCGCAAGTCCACGCCGTTCGCCGCGCAGGTGGCGGCCGAGGCTGCGGGCCGCGCCGCGCAGGAGTGCGGGATCAAGAACCTCGAGGTGATGATCAAGGGCCCGGGCCCGGGTCGCGAGTCGTCGGTGCGCGCGTTGAACGCGCTGGGCATCAAGATCATGCAGATCCAGGACGTCACGCCGATTCCGCACAACGGCTGCCGGCCGCCGAAGAAGCGGCGCATCTGAGGAACGGGAAGGGAGATCCCGTCTCCCTTCCCTGCAACCAAGCCCACTGTTCGTCACCCGCAAGGCCGTCCAGGCCGGGTTACCGAAGACGGACTGACCGCGAAGCGATTCGCGTAATTCGAAGGACTGAAGACGTGGCACGTTATACCGGACCGAAAGCCAAGCTGTCCCGCCGCGAAGGGACCGACCTTTTCCTGAAGAGCGCCCGCCGGGGGCTCGACACCAAGTGCAAGCTCGACAGCAAGCCGGGCCAGCACGGACGCACCTCGGGCTCGCGCCCGTCCGACTACGGGATCCAGCTTCGCGAGAAGCAGAAGGTCAAGCGGATGTACGGCGTGCTCGAGCGCCAGTTCCGGCGCTATTTCGCCGAGGCCGAGCGTCGCAAGGGCAACACCGGCGAGAACCTGCTCAAGCTGCTCGAGAGCCGCCTGGACAACGTCGTCTACCGGATGGGCTTCGGCTCGACCCGCGCCGAGGCGCGCCAGCTGGTCAGCCACAAGTCGGTGATGGTCAACGGCGAGGCGGTGAACATTCCGTCGATGATGGTCCGCCCGAACGACGTCATCACGGTCCGCGAGAAGGCCCGCAAGCAGGCCCGGATCCAGGACGCGCTCAACCTCGCCGAGCAAGGCGGCTTCCCGGCCTGGGTGTCGGTCGACAAGAACAAGATGGAAGGCGTGTTCAAGAACATGCCCGACCGCACCGATCTCGCCGGCGACATCAACGAAAGCCTGATCGTCGAGTTGTACTCGCGCTAATCGAGAGGATATCTATGCAGACTGCCATGCTGAAGCCGCGCATCGTCGAGGTGGAGCAACTCGGTGCATCGCATGCCCGTGTGGTGATGGAGCCGTTCGAGCGCGGTTACGGTCACACGCTGGGCAACGCGCTGCGCCGCGTCCTGCTGTCCTCGATGGTCGGCTACGCGCCCACCGAGGTCCAGATCACGGGCGTGGTGCACGAGTACTCGACCATCGACGGGGTGCGCGAAGACGTCGTCGACCTGTTGCTGAACCTGAAGGGCGTCACCTTCCGGCTGCACAACCGCGACGAGGTGTTCCTCACACTGCGCAAGGACACCCCCGGGCCGGTCACCGCCGCCGACATCGACGTGCCGCACGACGTCGAGGTGATCAACCCCGACCACGTGATCGCGACGCTGACCCAGGGCGGCAAGCTCGACATGTCGATCAAGGTCGAGCGCGGCCGCGGCTACCTGCCCGGCACGATGCGCAACCTGAACGAGACCAAGACGATCGGCAAGATCGTCCTCGACGCCTCGTTCTCGCCGGTGCGTCGCGTCAGCTACCAGGTCGAGAGCGCCCGCGTCGAGCAGCGCACCGACCTCGACCGCCTGGTGGTCGACGTCGAGACCAACGGCGTGATCGCCCCGGAAGAGGCGGTGCGCCAGTCGGCGCGCATCCTCGTCGAGCAGCTGACCGTGTTCGCCGCGCTCGAAGGCGGCGCCGAGCCGGCGATCGAGCCGGCCGGCATCGGCCTCGGCGGCGGCGCGCGTGGCCCGCAGATCGACCCGATCCTGCTGCGCCCGGTCGACGACCTCGAGCTCACGGTCCGCTCGGCGAACTGCCTGAAGGCCGAGAACATCTACTACATCGGCGACCTGATCCAGCGCACCGAGAACGAGCTGCTCAAGACGCCGAACCTCGGCCGCAAGTCGCTCAACGAGATCAAGGAAGTGCTGGCGTCGCGCGGACTGACGCTCGGCATGAAGCTCGAGAACTGGCCTCCGGCCGGCCTCGAGCGCCCGTAACAGAACAAGGCGAGAACGCGAGGAAACCGTCATGCGTCACCGTCACGGACTACGCAAGCTGAACCGCACCAGCGCCCATCGCGAGGCGATGCTGCGCAACATGTGCAACTCGCTGCTTCGGCACGAGCTGATCAAGACCACGCTGCCCAAGGCCAAGGAGCTGCGCCGCGTCGTCGAGCCGATCATCACGCTCGGTCGCAAGCCGTCGCTGGCCAACCGGCGCCTGGCGTTCGACCGGTTGCGCGATCGCGAGATGGTCGTCAAGCTGTTCGACGAGCTCGGCCCGCGCTACGCCAAGCGCAACGGCGGCTACCTGCGGATCCTGAAGTTCGGGTTCCGCGCGGGCGACGCCGCGCCGATGGCGCTGGTCGAGCTGATGGACCGCCCCGAAGAGGCACAGGCCGAAGGCGCGTCGAGCGCCGGCTGAGCGCCGATCGCGGGCCGCCGCCCGGCCGCACGCCGGCCGGCGGCGCTGCGACGGACTCGGGAACGGGCGCCCCGCGGTGTCGGCACCGCGCGGCGCCCTGGTTTTTTTCCGGGGCCGCTTCGAACCGATGTCCGAGATCCTCAGCGTTTCCGGGTTGGTCAAGCGCTTCGCGGGCGTCGAGGCGATCGACGGGCTCGACTTCGCGGTGCGGCGCGGCGAGTGCTTCGGCCTGCTCGGGCCCAACGGCGCCGGCAAGAGCACGACGCTGAAGGCGATCCTGGGGCTGGTCGAGCCCGACGCGGGCCGGATCCGCCTGCTGGGCCTCGACATTCCCGCGCAGGCGCGCCAGGCGCGCGCCCGTGTCGGCGTCGTCCCACAGTCCGACGCGCTCGACCCGGACTTCACGGTGGCCGAGAACCTGATCGTGTTCGGCCGCTACTTCGGCCTGTCGCGCGCGGCGCTCGACGCCCGGCTCGACATGCTGCTGGAGTTCGCAGGGCTCGCCCACAAGCGCGACGCGAAGATCCACGAGCTGTCGGGCGGGATGCGGCGGCGCCTCACGCTCGCGCGGGCGCTGGTCAACGATCCCGAAGTGCTGTTCCTCGACGAGCCGACCACCGGCCTGGACCCCCAGGCGAGGCACCTGATCTGGGAGAGGCTTCGGCGGCTGCTCGCCAACGGCAAGACGATCGTCCTGACGACGCACTTCATGGAGGAGGCCGAGCGCCTGTGCAGCCGGCTGGCGATCATCGACCACGGGCGGCGCATCGCGATGGACACGCCCGCGGCGCTGATCGCGAGCCAGATCGAGCCGCACGTCGTCGAGGCGACCGGGGACGCGGTGGCCCGATGGGCGCGCGAGCTCGCCCCGGCGCTCGCGGCGCGGGTCGAAGTGGTCGGCGAGACCGCCTTCGCGTATTGCGCGACCCTCGAGGCTGCGACGGCGGCCGGTGCTTCGGCAGCCGCGATCGCGTCGCTGCGCGTGCTGCAGCGCCCGGCCAACCTCGAGGACGTCTTCCTGAAGCTCACCGGTCGCGACCTGCGCGACTGATCCTGCGCGACCGATCCACGAGAGCCGAACGCGATGAACCTCTACGCCGCGCCACGCCCGTCGATGCGATTCCTGCCGGTCTACCGGCGAAACCTGCTGGTGTGGCGCAAGCTCGCGGTGGCCAGCGTGATCGGCAACATCGCCGACCCGCTGATCATCCTGGTCGCCTTCGGGTACGGGCTCGGCCGGCTGCTGCAGCAGGTCGACGGCGTGCCGTACATCCTGTTCCTCGCGGCCGGCTCGATGTGCATGAGCACGATGATGGCCGCGAGCTTCGAGTCGCTGTACTCGGCGTTTTCGCGAATGCACGTGCAGCGCACCTGGGATTCGCTGCTGAATGCCCCGCTCGAGCTCGACGACATCGTGATCGCCGAGTGGCTGTGGGCCGCGACCAAGAGCGTGCTCTCCGGCGTCGCGATCGTCACTGTCGTCTGGCTGCTGGACATCTCGCGCGAGCCGACACTGGTGCTGGCGTTGCCGGTCGTGGCCCTCACCGGCCTGGTGTTCGGCGCCATCGGGCTGTGCGTGAACGCGCTCGCGCGCGGCTACGACTTCTTCACCTACTACTTCACGCTGGTGCTCACGCCGATGATCTTCCTGTCCGGCGTGTACTACCCCGTGGCGCAACTGCCCGACTGGCTTGCGGCGATCGCTGGCGCGCTGCCGCTGGCGGCGGCCGTCGAACTCGCGCGCCCGCTGGTGCTCGGTCGCCTGCCCGACGCTCCGCTCGTGCCGCTGCTCGTGCTGCTGGCCTACGCCGGCGGGGCGCTGTATCTTGCGATGATCCTGACGCGGCGGCGCTTCGCCGCCTGAAGCCAGGCACCGCCGCCCACGACCGAAGCCGCCCGGCATGGACCCCGCCGAACGATCCGTCCCCGAACCGGTGCGCATCGCGCCGCCCGATGGCCTGCTGCTGGTCCTGACCAACGTGCCCGACCGCGACGTCGCTGCGTCGATCGCGCGCACCCTGGTCGACGAACGGCTGGCCGCCTGCGTGAACGTCCTCGGCGAGTGCCGCTCGGTCTACCGCTGGAAGGGCGCGGTCGAAGAGGCCGACGAGGTCACGCTGCTGGTCAAGACCACGCGTCGCCGGCACGCGGCGTGCCAGCAGCGCCTGAAGGCGCTGCACCCGTACGAGGTGCCCGAGCTCGTGACGATCGCGCCCGACGCGGTGTGGCCGGCCTACGCGAGCTGGGCGATCGCCGAGACGCGCGACGCGTCCGGCGGGAGCGATCAGGGCTGAGCGTCGCCCGACCCGGCGCGCGGGCTCGCTTGCCGCGCGCGTCGCCGCCGGCGTGCCCCGAACAGGCTGGACGCCGACAACATCGCGCGCGCCCGGAAGAACGCGACCAGCAGCACGCCGATCGTCGCCATTGCGCCGAGGGTCCACCAGAAGCCCGACGCCGAGTGCTGGCCGGGGATGAACTCGAAGTTCATCCCGAAGACGCCGGTGATCAGCGTCAGCGGCAGGAACACCGCGGTGATCGCGGTCAGCGTGCGCATGATCTCGTTGGTGCGGTACGCGGTGGCCGAGAAATGCAGCTGCACCGCGCTCTCGACCGACGACTCCAGTCGCCGCGCGTGACTGAGCACGCGGTGGATGTGCCCGACGAGGTCGCTGGTGCGGACCTCCAGCGCGTCGCTGAGCGCATGCAGTCCGTGCGTGCCATGCGGTGCCGCCTCGGTGCGCTCGCGCCGCTCGTCGCGCCACTCCTGCAGCGCGTCGAGCTGCTCCTCGCAGAGGTCCTCGAGACGGCGCGCTTCGCGCCGCGCTTCGAGCAGCGCGTACCAGTCGCGAAACGGCCGCCGCGGATCGAGCAGCTCGCGCTGCCGGCGCTCGAACTGCTCGCCGAGCGGCTGCCGCAGCTCGAGGTATCGATCGACCATGCCGTTGAGGATGCGCAGCATCAGCTCCTCGGGCAGGGCGGGCAGGCGAGCCCGTCCGCCCGCCGCGAGCAGGCGGTCTCGGATCGCGGGCACCAGCCGGCTGTCGGGCGCGCGTACCGTGACCAGCACGCGCGGAAACACGAAGAAAACGGCCGGGCGCGTCTTCACGCGGATCACCTCGGCCGGGTCGACGACGTCGGTGCGGAACGCCAGGCCGCGGAACACGATCATCTCGTAGTCGTTGGTCGAATCGAAGAACGACGGGTGGTTCGGATTCTCGGCGTCGAGCAGGTGGTCCTCGAACACGGGCGTGCCCGTGAGTTGCTGCACCGGGGCCGTCCAGGCCCGGCGGTCCTCGTAGACGCAGTCGCACCAGACGAATCCGTCCTCGGGCATCGCCGGCACGGCGTCGGCGACGACGGCGCCGCCGGGTCGGACGATCACGAACTGCATCGCGGGCGGTGCTGGCGAGGGAACGCGACGGCGGCGCGCGACCGGCCGCTCAGCGCGCCTCGCGAAGCCAGCGCGCGACGTCGCGCGCGAAGTAGGTGAGGATGCCGTCGGCGCCCGCGCGGCGCATCGCCAGCAGCGACTCGGTGGCCACTGCGCGTTCGTCGAGCCAGCCGTTGGCGGCAGCCGCCTTCAGCATCGCGTACTCGCCGCTCACCTGGTAGACGAAGGTCGGGCAGCGGAAGGTGTCCTTCACCCTGCGCACGATGTCCAGGTACGGCATGCCCGGCTTGACCATCACCATGTCCGCGCCCTCGCGCAGGTCGAGCGCGACCTCGCGCAGCGCCTCGTCGGAGTTGGCAGGATCCATCTGGTAGGTCTTCTTGTCGCCCTTGCCGAGGTTGGTGGCCGAGCCCACCGCATCGCGGAACGGCCCGTAGAAGCCCGACGCGTACTTGGCCGAATAGGCCATGATCTTCGTGTGAATGCGCCCCGCCGACTCGAGCTCGCGGCGGATCGCGCCGATGCGACCGTCCATCATGTCGGACGGCGCGACGATGTCGACGCCGGCCTCGGCCTGCACCAGCGCCTGGCGCGTCAGGATCTCCACGGTCGGGTCGTTGAGCACGTAGCCGTTCTCGTCGATGACGCCGTCCTGCCCGTGGCTGGTGTAGGGGTCGAGTGCCACGTCGGTGAGCACGCCCAGTTCCGGGAAGCGCTGCTTGAGCGCCGCGACCGCTCGCGGCACGAGGCCGGCCGGATCGAGGGCCGCCCGGCCGTCGGGCGTCTTCATCGACGGCTCGATCACCGGGAACAACGCGATCACCGGAATGCCCAGCTTCAGGCAGTCCTCGGCGACCGGCAGCAGCCGGTCGACGGTCATCCGCTCGACGCCCGGCATCGACGGCACCGCCTGGGTCTGCGCGGCGCCGTCGAGGACGAACACCGGATAGATGAGGTCGTCGGCGTGCAGCACGTGTTCGCGCACCAGCCGGCGCGAGAAGTCGTCGCGGCGCAGCCTTCGCATGCGCACCGACGGGTAGTCCTGGAAGAAGTGCTCGTCTGAAGCCATGTCCGTGGGTTCCTCCGATGCGGCGGGCGTCGCCGCGCGTGCTCACTCGGTCCCGGCGCCGGTCCCGGAGGCGTCGCCGGCGCGGCCCGGGTCGGCGTCGGCGACTCGCCCGGCAAGCCATTCGCCGATGAACTCGCGCGCTTCCTCGAGCCCGATCTGGCGCGTCGCCGAGAACGATAGCAGAGCGAGCGGATTCGGCATCTGCAGCGCCCGAAGGTCGGCCTCGGCTTCGCGCATCGCCGCGGCCCGCTGCGCCTGCCCGAGCTTGTCCGACTTGGTAAGCAGCACCAGCAGCGGCACGTCGGGCTGCATCCACGCGAGCAGCGTGCGGTCCAGATCGGTGAGGCCGCGGCGGATGTCGAGCACCAGCACGACGCCGGCCAGCGCCCGCCGCTGCGACAGGTACCGTCCCGCGAGCTGGTCCCAGGCGCGCTTGACCTCGATCGGCGCGGTCGCGAAGCCGTAGCCGGGCGTGTCGACGATGAACGCGCGGGGCGGCAGCTGGCCGGGGCCGAGCGCGAAGTAGTTCAGCGCCTGGGTGCGCCCGGGCGTCTTGCTGGCGAAGGCGAGGCGCCGCTGCTGGCACAGGGCATTGATCGCCGAGGACTTGCCGGCGTTCGAGCGGCCGACGAACGCGATTTCGGGAGCCGCGCCGTCTTCGGGCAGCTGCGCCAGCTTCGCGACGGTGGTGGCGAACCGGGCGGTCAGGAGGACAGAGGCCACGGCAGCGAAGCTCGATCCGATGCGACGATCGGAATGACCGCGCCTGGGAGCCTATTGTACAATCCGTGGTTTGTACCGGGCGCGTCCCGCGGCCCGCCGTTTCCTGGGTTTGCCCCATGCTCCGAGCCAGACCGTTTGCCGCAGTCGTCGCCTCCACCTTCGTGCTTGTCGGCAGTGCCTTCGCGCAGGCGCCGGCAGCCGGTGGCGAACCCGCCCGCCCCGACCTCAAGCGCGGCGCGCAGATCGCGCAGGAAGTCTGCGCGGCCTGTCACGCGGCCGACGGCAACAGCACCACGCCGGTCAATCCGAAGCTGGCAGCGCAGCACGCCGACTATCTCGCCAAGCAGCTGTCGAACTTCAAGGTGAAGGCAGGCGCGAAGGAAGCCGAACGCGCCAATGCCGTCATGGCGGGCTTCGCCGCGATGCTCTCCGACGCCGACATCCGCAGCGTGGCGGCATGGTTCGAGTCGCAGAAGCTCAAGCCCTCGGCCGCCAAGAACAAGGACATGGTCGAGCTCGGGCAGCGCATCTATCGCGGCGGCGTCGCCTCGAAGGGCGTGCCTGCCTGCGCCGGTTGCCACGGCCCGAGCGGCGCGGGCATCCCTGCGCAGTATCCGCGACTGCAGGGCCAGTTCGCCGAGTACACCGAGGCGCAACTGGTCGCGTTCCGCCAGGGCGAACGCCGCAACAGCACCGTGATGACCGCGGTCGCCGACCGGCTCTCCGATCGCGAGATCAAGGCCGTCTCCGACTACATCGCCGGCCTGCGCTGACGCGCCGATCGACGCGCGCGCCCGGGAGACGATCGACGCACGCGTCGGGGACAGCGCCGACGTGGCGCGCGGCGCCGGCCGCGGGTAAGGTGCGCATACGGTCCGGCGACCCACGGGCCGAAAGGAGCCTGCCATGCTGGTTCGCATCCGGTCCGCAGCCGATCCGCAGCCGTCGGACATCACCCCTCGCATCCTCCACGAGAATCGCCGCTCGGTGCTGAAGGCCGCAGCCGCCGGCCTCGCCACCTGGTCTGCGTCGGGCCTCGTCCATGGTGCCGCACCCGCGGACGACCCGGCGCGGCCGTCCGGCGCGGCGCGCCTGCAGGGGCGACCGAGCACGCTGTCGACGATGGAGCGGCCGACGCCTTACAAGGACGTCACCGGCTACAACAATTTCTACGAGTTCGGCACCGACAAGGACGACCCGGCCAGCTACGCGGGCTCGCTGCGGCTGCGCCCGTGGACGGTGGCCGTCGAAGGCGAGGTCGCGCGACCGCGCGTGTTCGACGTCGACGAGTTGCTCAAGCTCGCGCCGCTCGAGGAGCGGGTCTACCGGATGCGCTGCGTCGAGGGCTGGTCGATGGTGATCCCCTGGGTCGGCTACCCGTTCGCCGAGCTGATGAAGCGCGTCGAGCCGACCGCCAAGGCGAAGTACGTCGAGTTCGTCACGCTTGCCGATGCCGGGCAGATGCCGGGGCTGCGATCGTCGGTGCTGGCCTGGCCCTACGTCGAGGGACTGCGCATCGACGAGGCCGCGCACGCGCTGACGCTGCTCACGCTGGGGCTCTACGGCGAGGTGCTGCCGAAGCAGAACGGCGCGCCGGTGCGCGTCGTCGTGCCCTGGAAGTACGGCTTCAAGAGCGGCAAGTCGCTGGTCCGGATCCGCTTCGTCGAGAAGCAGCCGCAGACGAGCTGGAACCTCGCTGCGCCGCAGGAGTACGGCTTCTACTCCAACGTCAATCCGCAGGTGAGCCACCCGCGATGGTCGCAGGCAACCGAGCGCCGCATCGGCGAGGACGGTTTCCTGCAGCGCAAGCGCCCGACGCTGATGTTCAACGGCTACGCCGAGCAGGTGGCGTCGTTGTATGCCGGCATGGACCTCCGCAAGGCCTATTGAGGCGCGCTCGCGCGTGGCCGTCGCATCCACGCGTCCGCCCGCGGCGTCGTCGTTGGCACAGCCCTCGCGGCGCGCGGTCGCCGTCGTGCGCGCGCTGGTCTTCGCCGCGGCGCTCTTGCCGCTGCTGCGCCTGGTCGCGCTCGGCTATGCCGACGCGCTGAGCGCCAATCCGGTCGAGTTCGTCACGCGTTCCACCGGCACCTGGACGCTGGTGATGCTGTGCCTCACGCTGTCGGTCACCCCGCTGCGTCGCCTGCTGGGCTGGCCGTGGCTGCTGCGGTTGCGGCGCATGCTCGGGCTCTACGCGTTCTTCTACGGCACGCTGCACTTCACCACCTGGTTGTGGCTCGACCAGTGGTTCGACCTCTCGTCGATGATCTCCGACGTGGTCGAGCGTCCGTTCGTCACGGTGGGCTTCACCGCATTCGTGCTGATGCTGCCGCTCGCGGCGACGTCGACGCAATCGATGATGCGGCGACTCGGCCGTCGCTGGCAGGAGCTGCACCGGCTCGTCTATGCGATCGCGGTGCTCGGAGTGCTGCACTTCTGGTGGCACAAGGCCGGCAAGAACGACCTGGCCGAGCCGATGGTGTACGCGGGCATCGTGGCCGTGCTGCTCGGGTTCAGGGCGCTGTGGCCCCTCGTCCGCCGCGCACCCTCGGGCGGGTCAGCGCGGCAGGCGCCTCTCGAGCGCGAATAGCGATTCGATCGATTCGCGCTCGCGCACCAGGTGCGCGTCGTTGCCGTCGACGATCACTTCGGCGGCGCGCGGCCGGGTGTTGTAGTTCGACGCCATCGCCATGCCGTAGGCACCGGCCGACGCGATCGCCAGCAGGTCGCCCTCGGCGAGCGCGAGTTGCCGGCCGCGGGCGAGCCAGTCGCCGGATTCGCAGACCGGGCCGACGATGTCGTAGGCCTCGGCCTGCTCCGCGTCGCGCCGCTGCACCGGCAGCACGCCGTGGTACGCGTCGTAGAGCGCCGGGCGCATCAGGTCGTTCATCGCCGCATCGACGATCGCGAAGCGACGATCGGCGTTGCGCTTGAGGTACTCGACGCGGGTCAGCAGCACGCCGGCATTGCCGACGATCGAGCGGCCGAACTCGAACACCAGCTCGTACGCGGCACCGCGCGGGTGCCTGTCGATGCGCTCGAAGATCGCGCCGAACAGCGCCTCGCGCGACGGCGGTTGCTCGTCGGCGTACCGGATGCCGAGGCCGCCTCCGAGGTCGAGATGCCGCAGCACGATGCCTTCGGCGTGAAGCGCGTCGACCAGCTCGAGCAACTTGTCCAGCGCGGCCAGGAACGGGTCGATCGCCGTGATCTGCGAACCGATGTGGCAGTCGATGCCGACCACCTCGACGTGGGGCAGGCGCGCCGCCGTCCGGTACGCCGCCAGCGCGGCGTCGTGCGCGATGCCGAACTTGTTCTCGCGCAACCCGGTCGAGATGTACGGGTGCGTGCCGGCGTCGACGTCCGGATTCACGCGCAGCGAGACCGGCGCGCGCTTGCCGAGCGCGCCCGCCACCCGGTCGAGCCGCAGCAGCTCGCTCTCGGACTCGACGTTGAAGCAGCGCACGCCCGCCTCGAGCGCCATGCGCATCTCGGACCCGCTCTTGCCGACGCCCGAGAACACGACTCGCGACGGATCGCCGCCCGCGGCGAGCACGCGCGCGAGCTCGCCGCCCGAGACGATGTCGAACCCGGCACCCTCGCGAGCCAGCAGGTCGATCACCGCGAGGTTCGAGTTCGCCTTCAGCGCATAGCAGACCAGCACGTCGCGCGCGCCGGCCGCGCGCCTGAACTCGGTGAACGCGTCGACGATCGCGCGCCTGGAGTACACGTAGGTGGGCGTGCCGAAGCGCTCGGCGATCGCCGACAGCGACAGGCCCTCGACCTGCAGCGTGTCTCCGCGATAGTGGAAGGCGTCCATTGGCAGCGCGTCGCTCGAGGGGATCAGCCGTGCGAGGCCGGTGTCGCCGGCTGCGCGGGAGGGCGCTGCGGATCCGCAGCGAGCTTCTTCTTCGGTTGGGAGTCGGGCAGGTACAGCGGGCCGCGCTGGCCGCAGCCGGCCAGCAGCGCCGCCGCCGTGGCGACGGCCGCGACGAACAGCCCCGCGGGGCGAGCGCGTCCGGCCGCCCGTTCGATGCGCCCGCCGGTCGCTCGCACTCAGAACACCTGGTTGCGGATCAGGTCGGCGTCGGCGCCTGCAGCGACACCGTCTTCGGCGACGCCGAGCGAGGCGATCCCCTGGCCCGGGCGGGTCTCGGTGTAGTAGTACTCGCCGTCGATGCGCACGATGCCCGCCGGAGGCTGCGGCTCCTGCTCGGGCAAGCCCTTGAGCGCGGTCGCCATGTAGTCGATCCAGATCGGCAGCGCCAGGCCGCCGCCGGTCTCGCGGTCGCCGAGCTTGTGCGGCTGGTCGAAGCCGACCCATGCGACGGCCGCGATGCGCGGGTTGTAGCCCGCGAACCAGGCGTCGATCGAGTCGTTGGTCGTCCCGGTCTTGCCGGCCAGGTCGTTGCGCTTGAGCACCCGCGCGCGGGTCGCGGTACCCATCCGCACGACGTCGCGCAGCATGCTGTCCATCAGGAACGCGTTGCGCGCGTCGATCGCGCGCAGCGACTCGTCGCCAGCCTGCCCCGGATGCGCGCTCGCCAGAAGGCGGCCGTTGATGTCGGTGATCCGGGCGACGATGTAGGGCTCGATGCGGTAGCCGCCGTTGGCGAACACCGTGATCGCGCGCGCCATCTGCCACGGCGTGACCGACCCGGCGCCCAGCGCCATCGTGAGGAACGGCGGGATGCGCTCGGCATCGAAGCCGAAGCGCGACACGTAGTCCTGCGCGTATTGCGGTCCGATCGCGTCGAGAAGGCGGATCGAGACCATGTTCTTCGACTTCGCGAGCGCGGTGCGCATCCGCATCGGGCCCTCGAACTTCCCGTCGTAGTTCTTCGGGTCCCACAGCTGCCCGCCGGTGCGCGCGGGGTCGATCAGCACCGGTGCGTCGTTGATCACGGTGCTGGTCATGAAGCCCTTTTCGAGCGACGCCGAGTAGATGAACGGCTTGAAGCTCGATCCCGGCTGGCGCCAGGCCTGCGTCACGCGGTTGAACTTGTTGCGCTCGAAATCGAACCCGCCCACCAGCGCGCGCACCGAGCCGTCGTTGGTGTTCAGGCCGACCAGCGCGGCCTGTACCTCGGGCAACTGGCTGATCGCGTAGCCGCCCTTGCCGGCCTCGACGATGCGCACCACCGCCCCGCGCCGCAGGCGGCGTGCGGCCGGCGCGCGTTCGCTGAGGGCGGGTGCGACGAACTTCAGGCCCTCGCCGGTGATCTCGATCGAGCTGCCCCGGCCGCGCGACACCACCACGCGCTTGGGGTCGGCCTCGAGCACGACCGCGGCGAGGAAACGGCCGATGTCGTCGTTGTCGCCGATCGACGTCTCGACGACGTCTTCGGCGGCAGCGGCGTCGGCAGGAAGGTCGAGCATCCGCTCGGGCCCGCGGAAGCCGTGGCGCCGGTCGTAGTCGACGATGCCCTGCTCGAGCGCTTCGTTGGCGGCGCGCTGGTCGTCGGCGACGATCGTCGTGTAGATCTTCATCCCGGCGGTATAGATCTCCTCTCGGTACAGCTCGAAGGCCAGCTGTCGCGCCAGTTCGGCGACGTAGGGCGCATGCACCGGGTAGTCGGCGTGCGCGGGCGTGAAGACGAGCTTCTGCTCGAGCGCCGCCTTGTAGTCGGTGTCGGACAGGACGCCGGTGTCGTGCATCCGGCCGAGGATGTAGCGCTGGCGCTCGATCGCCCGCTTCGGGTTCACCATCGGGTTGAAGCGCGACGGCGCCTTCGGCAGCCCGGCGAGCACCGCCGCCTCGGCCGCCGTGAGCTTGGCGATCGGCTTGCCGAAATAGGTCTGCGACGCGGCCGCGAATCCGTACGAGCGCTTTCCGAGGTAGATCTGGTTCAGGTACAGCTCGAAGATCTGTTCCTTGCTCAGGTTGTCCTCGATGCGCAGCGCCAGCAGGATCTCGACGATCTTGCGCGTGTAGGTGCGCTCGGACGACAGGAAGAACTCGCGCGCGAGCTGCATCGTGATCGTGCTGGCGCCCTGCTCGGTGCCGCCCGCCACGAAGTTGACCACCGCCGCCCGCACCACGCCCACCAGGTCGACCCCGATGTGCTCGAAGAAGCGCGCGTCCTCGGCCGCGAGCACCGCGTTCCTGACGACGGGCGGGACGTCCTCGATGTGCACGAAGGTGCGGCGCTCTTCGCCGAACTCGCCGATCAGCTGGCCGTCGGCCGTGTACACGCGCAGCGGGATGCGCGGCCGATAGTCGAGCATCGCATCGAGCGGCGGCAGCCGGTCGTTGACCAGGATGAGCGCCATCGCGACCAGCAGGCCGCCGGCGAGCGCGGCGACCAGCGGAAACGCGAGCGCGGCCAGGCCCAGGCGAATCCAGTTCGTCTTCGAGGGAGGCTTCTTGCGCGGGCTGCGTGTCGTGGTGTCGGTCATGCGCGCATCCGCAGGCTCGGCGCCGGCGTTGCAGTGGGCGGATTTTATACGGTTCGCGCCCCGAGGCCCCGCCCTCGCCGCGGCGCGTGGCGCCGCGCGCGGGCGCCAGTGAACGCCCGTGCCTCTGCGTGCCGTACGACCCCTGCGATCAACCGCCGATACCGGGCCGATGACCCGATCCTGCCGGATGGTCGGTGTCGTGCGACGGATGGAGGCGGCCGGTCGCTAAGTTCCCCAGAAAAGGCTTTACAGTAAATCGAGCTTGTTGCTAGCATCTCAAGCGAATTGTAGAAATAATCTGTAAATCCTTAGATATTAAGGATTTTTTTGAAGTCGAGGCGCCCCGTGGCGGTGAATCCAACGAGTCTGTTTCGCCGTGCAGCTCCACCGCTGGTCGGTATCGACCTGAGCGCGTCGAGCGTCAAGGTCGTCGAGTTGCAGAAGGGGCAGCGCGCCCCGATGCGGCTCGAGCGCTACGCGATCGAGCCGCTCGAGCGTGGGGCAATCGTGGACGGCAACATCGAGAAGGCCGAGGCAGTGGCCGACGCGCTTCAGCGCGCGTTGCGCAAGTGCAGCAGCCGGGCGCGCGAGGCGGCGCTCGCGCTTCCGTCCGGCGCGGTGATCACCAAGAAGATCATGCTGCCGGCCGGGCTGCGCGAAGAAGACTACGAACTGCAGGTCGAGACCGAGGCGAGCCAGTACATCCCGTTTCCGATCGAGGAAGTGAACCTGGACTTCCAGGTGCTCGGGCCCGCGGCCGGATCCGAGGAGGAAGTCGATGTCCTGCTGGCGGCGTCGCGCAAGGAGAAGGTCGACGACCGGGTGGCGGTGGCCGAGATGGCCGGCCTGCGCCCGGTGGTGATGGACGTCGAGCCCTACGCGCTGCGGGCTGCGGTCGATCACGTGGTCGACTTCCTGCCGAACAACGGCCAGGGCCAGATCATCGCGGTGTTCTCGATCGGCCAGACGATGACCTACCTGACGGTGGTGCTGAATCGGCAGACGATCTTCGAGCGCGAGCAGACGTTCGGCGGCCAGCAGCTCACCCAGGACCTGGTGCGCCTGTACGGACTGACGCCCGAGGAGGCCGAGATCAAGAAGCGCACCGGCGACCTGCCCGACAACTACCAGCGCGACCTGTTGCAGCCGTTCGTCGAGCAGGCCGCCACCGACATCGGGCGCGCCCTCCAGTTCTTCTTCACCTCGACGCCGTACACGCGCGTCGACCAGATCTATCTCGCCGGCGGCTCCTCGGTCGTGCCGGGCCTCGCCGAGGCGGTGGCCCAGCGCACCCAGGTGCCTGCCGAGATCCTCAGCCCGTTCCAGGGCATGGAGGTCGCCGGCACGATCCGCGAGCGGCAACTGCGCGCCGATGCGCCGTCGCTGCTGGTGGCCACCGGCCTGGCGATGCGGAGGTTCGACGCATGAGCATCCGGATCAACCTGCTCCCGCACCGGGAGATGCGCCGCGAGCGGCGCAAGAAGGATTACGTCGGGCTGCTTGCATTCGTGGGCATCGGGGCGGCGGCGGCCGCCGTCGTCGTCGCACTCGGCATCGACCAGAGGATCGACGCGCAGCGCGCGCGCAACGACTTCATCCGGGCCGAGAACGCGAAGCTCGACGAGCAGATCAAGGAGATCGCCACGTTGCGGGCCGAGATCGACGCGCTGCGCGCGAGGCAGTACGCGGTCGAGAGCCTCCAGGCGAACCGGACGATTCCCGTTCACCTGATGGACGAGCTGGTCAAGCACACGCCCGAGGGGATCTACCTGAAGACGATGCGGCAGGACGAACGCAAGATCACGTTGACCGGCTATGCGCAATCCAACGACCGGGTCTCGGAGCTGCTGCGCAACCTGGCCAACCGCACTCCCTGGCTCGAGCGCCCGGAACTCGTCGAGATCAAGGCGTCGCGGGTCGGCGGCCCGTCGGCGCCGAAGGACGCCCGTCGCGTCTTCGAGTTCTCGCTGAACGCCCTCATCAAGACGACCGAACCGCAGCAGCGGGGCCCGGCGCCGAAGACGACTTCGGCCCCGGCGACGCTGGCCGCGGCGGGCGCGTCTGCGAACAGGTGACCCGATGGCCAAGTTCAATCCGAAGATCGACTTCAGCAGCCTGACGGCGCAGTTCTCCGGCCTTCAGGGTCGCCACCCGGGTTTGTGGCCGGCGCTGCCGCGCGTGGCCCTGCTGGTCGGCGTGGCTGCGGTGGTGCTCGGCGTGGCCTACGCCTCGTACTGGCGCGGGCAGCTCGAGGAGCTCGACAAGCAGGTCAGGGACGAGCAGCAGCTCAAGCAGGAATTCACCTTCAAGATGAAGCAGGCGATCAACCTGGACGTGCTGCGCCAGCAGAAGGAACAGGTGTCGCAGTACGTGAGCCAGCTCGAGAAGCAGCTGCCGAGCAAGGCGGAAATGGACGCCCTGCTGTCGGACATCAACCAGGCGGGCGTCGGCCGCGGCCTTCAGTTCGAGCTGTTCAAGCCCGGCCAGGTGGTGGTGAAGGACTACTACGCCGAGCTGCCGATCGCCATCAAGCTGTCCGGGAACTACCACGACTTCGGCTCGTTCACGAGCGACCTGGCCAACCTGCCGCGGATCGTCACGCTGCACAACATGCAGATCACGCTGCCTGACCGGCAGGCCAATTCGACCGGCCCGGGTCCGCTGGCGATGGAGGCGATCGCGAAGACGTTCCGTTACCTGGATCCCGAGGAGATCGCCGAGCAGCGCCGCCAGGCCGCCGCCGCGAAGAAGGGCAACAACGCGAACAAGGGGGCGGCGAAATGAAGCGCCTGCTCATGATGGCCGCCGCGCTCGCGCTGGTCGGCTGCTCGAACGACCAGAGCGAACTGCGCGCATGGATGCAGGAAGTCCGCGCCAACACCAAGCCGATCCAGGAACGCATCGAGGAACCGAAGCGCTTCGCGCCGTTCCGTTACGAGGACGCGGCGCAGGTCGACCCGTTCTCGCCCGAGAAGCTGGCCACCGTGCTCGAGGCCCCGCAGCGGGCCGGTGCGGGCGGGCTCAAGCCCGACCTGAACCGCCGGCGCGAAGTGCTCGAGTCCTACCCGCTCGACACGATCCGGATGGTCGGGCACCTGGCGAACGGGCGGCAGAACCACGCACTGCTGCAGGTCGACAAGACGGTCTACCAGGCGCACGTCGGCAACTACGCCGGCCAGAATTTCGGGGTGATCACCAGGATCAGCGAGAACGAGGTCCTGCTCAAGGAACTGGTCCAGGACGCCGCCGGCGACTGGGTCCAACGAGAGTCGACGCTGCGGCTTCAGGAGGGGGGCAGTAAATGAGAACGACAATGCGCAACGCGGGTTCGGCCGCTCGCATGGCGACCCGCGCGGCCCTCGCCGCGCTCCTCGCGTGCCTGGCGGTGCTGTTCGCACCGGCCGCGCACGCACAGGCAAACTCGATCGAGTCCGTCACCAGCGTGCAGCAGGGAAGCACCACGTACCTGCGCATCGGGCTGAAGAATCCGCCGACGACGGCGCCGGCCGGCTTCTCGGTGGCGAGCCCGCCGCGGATCGCCTTCGACTTCACCAACACCGACAACCGCGTCGGCAAGAACTCGCTCGACCTGCCGCAAGGCGACGTGCGAAGCGTGGCGATCGTACAGGCGGGCGAACGGGCCCGCGTCGTGCTGAACCTCAAGCGCCCGCTGACCTACAATACTTCGATCGACGGCAACACCCTGGTGGTCGCGCTCGAGCCGGTGGCGTCGGCGGGCACCGCCGCAGCGCCGGCGGCCTACAGCTTCGCCAAGGCCGACGGCAAGGGCGCGCACTCGCTTCGCGACATCGACTTCCGGCGCGGCAAGGACGGCGAGGGCCGCGTCGTCGTCGACCTCTCGGACCCCGGCGTCGGGGTCGACATCCGGCAGCAGGGTCAGTCGATCGTGGTCGACTTCCTGAATTCGACGCTGCCCGAGTCGCTTCGTCGCCGGCTCGACGTCGGTGATTTCGGCACGCCGGTCACCGCGGTGCGCGCGAGCCAGAACGGCGAGAACGTCCGACTGGTCATCGAGCCGCACGGCGACTGGGAACACAACGCCTACCAGAGCGACACGCAGTTCGTCGTCGAGGTCAAGCCGCTGCGTCCCGACCCCACGCGCCTCGCGCAGGGGATGAAGCCCGGCTACCGCGGCGAGAAGCTGTCGCTGAACTTCCAGAGCATCGACATCCGGGCGCTGCTGCAGGTGATCGCGGACTTCACCAACCTGAACATCGTCACCAGCGATTCCGTGCAGGGGAACCTGACGCTTCGCCTGAAGGACGTGCCCTGGGACCAGGCGCTGGACATCATCCTGCAGTCCAAGGGCCTGGACATGCGCAAGAACGGCAACGTGATCATGGTCGCGCCGCGCGACGAGATCGCCGCGAAGGAGAAGCTCGACCTCGAGTCGCGCGCGCAGATCTCCGAGATCGAGCCGGTGCGCACCGAGACCTTCCAGCTGAACTACCAGAAGGCCGACGCGTTGCAGAAACTGCTGGCCGACGAGAAGCAACGCGTGCTGTCCAAGCGCGGCAGCGTCGTCGTCGACGAGCGCACGAACAAGGTGTTCGTGCAGGACACCGTCTCGCGCCTGGAGGAAGTGCGCAAGATCATCGCGCAGGTCGACGTGCCCGTGCGGCAGGTTCTGATCGAGGCGCGAATCGTCGAGGCCGACGACCGCTTCTCGCGCAACCTCGGCGTGAGGCTGGGCTACAACCGCGTCAACTTTCCCGCCGGCGGCGTCGCGGGGCAAGGCACGATCGCCGGTAACCTGCAGGGCGTGCACGACCTGACGCCGTTGCCGGGCGCGGTGGGCACGGGCTCGACGGCGCTCTCCAACACGAACTTCGTGAACCTGCCGGCGGCCAACATCTCGGGGGTCAACCCGTCGACCTTCGCGATCAGCCTGTTCAATTCGAACCTGACGCGGTTCCTGAATCTCGAGATCTCGGCGCTCGAAGCCGACCAGCGCGGCAAGGTCGTGTCGAGCCCGCGGGTGCTGACCGCCGACCAGGGCAAGGCGATCATCGAGCAGGGCACCGAGTTGCCGTACCAGCAGGCGACGTCGAGCGGCGCGACCTCGATCCAGTTCCGCAAGGCCAACCTGAAGCTCGAGGTGACGCCGCAGATCACGCCCGAGGGCAACGTGATCATGTCGGTCGAGGTCAACCGCGACGCGGTCGGGCAGCTCACGCCCGCGGGGTTCGCGATCGACACCCGCCGCGTCAACACGCAGGTGCTGGTCGAGAACGGCGGCACCGTCGTGATCGGCGGCATCTACGAGCAGTTCGAGCGCGACAACGTCAACAAGGTGCCGCTGCTCGGCGACCTGCCGGTCATCGGCAACGCGTTCAAGAACACGAGCCGCACGAACAACCGTACCGAGCTGCTGGTGTTCCTCACGCCGCGCGTCGTGACCGATACCGCGATGGCGCGGTGATGGCGACGCCGGGCCGTACCTGCCGGCGCCGCTGCTGATGGCCTCGCACGGCGCGGCGCCCGAGGGTGCCGCGTCCCGCCCGATCGTCCTGGTCGGGATGATGGGATCGGGCAAGTCCACCGTCGGCCGCCGGCTCGCGGCGCGGTTGCGCCGAAGCTTCGTCGACGCCGACAAGGTGCTCGAGGAGCGCTGCGGCGTGCCGATCGCGACGGTGTTCGAGCTCGAGGGCGAGGAAGGTTTCCGCCGCCGCGAGGCGGCGATCCTCGACGAGCTGACGCGACAGCCCTCGATCGTGCTCGCCACGGGCGGCGGAGCGGTGATGCGCGACGAGAATCGCCGCCTGCTCGCCGAGCGTGGCCTGGTGATCTTCCTGCAGGCTTCGCTCGCCGACCTGTGGCAACGGCTGCGGCGCGACCGCACGAGGCCGCTGCTGCAGACCGGGAACCCGCGCGAGCGCATTGCCGAGCTGCTTGCGCTGCGCGAGCCGCTCTATCGCGAGATCGCCACGCTTACCGTGGTGAGCGCGCGCCAGCCGGTCGACGAGCTGGTCGCCGATATAATCGGGCGTCTTCCCGAAGAAATCCGGGCCGAATCCCGGGCCGACTCCGGGCCCGGCTCCGGGTCCGGCTGAGGCCCCACCCCCGTGCCGCATGACTGTTCGCGAACTGCGTGTTTCGCTCGGCGAGCGTAGCTACCCGATCCTCATCGGAGCCGGGCTGCTCGGCGGCAGCGACGCGCTGGCGAAACTGGCGCAGGGCCGCCAGGTCGCGGTGGTCAGCAACGACACGGTCGGCGAGCTGTACGAGGCGCGGCTCGCCGCGTCGCTGGCCGGGGCGGCAGCGCGCGTGTCGATCCGCCTTCCCGACGGCGAGGCCTACAAGAACTGGGAATCGCTCGACCGGGTCTTCGATCGCCTGCTGCGCGAGCGCTTCGACCGGCAGTGCCTTCTGGTGGCCCTCGGCGGCGGCGTGATCGGCGACCTGACCGGGTTCGCTGCGGCGGTCTACCAGCGCGGCGTCGACTTCGTGCAGGTGCCGACGACGCTGCTGGCCCAGGTCGATTCGTCGGTCGGCGGCAAGACGGCGATCAACCATCCGCTGGGCAAGAACATGATCGGCGCGTTCCACCAGCCGAAGCTGGTACTGGCCGACGTGGACACGCTGCGCACGCTGCCGCCGCGCGAGATCTCGGCGGGCCTGGCCGAGATGATCAAGCACGGGGCGATCGCCGACCCGCAGTATCTCGCCCGGCTCGAGCGCGACCTCGCCGCGCTGCGCGCCTGCGACGCCGCGGCGCTCGCCGACGCGGTCCTGCGCTCCTGCGAGATCAAGGCCGCCGTCGTCGCCGCCGACGAGCGCGAGGCGGGCGTGCGCGCCACGCTGAATTTCGGGCACACGTTCGGCCATGCGATCGAGGCGGGACTCGGCTACGGCCAGTGGCTGCACGGCGAGGCGGTCGGCGCAGGCATGGTGATGGCGGCCGACCTGTCGCGCCGGCTCGGGCTGGTCGACGCTGCGCTGGTCGAGCGCCTGCGCGGCACGATCGCCGCCGCCGGCCTGCCGGTTCGCGGCCCGGCGTGGTCGTTCGAGCGCTATGTCGAGCTGATGAGCGTCGACAAGAAGGCGCAGCAGGGCACGCCCAAGTTCGTGCTGCTCGAGCGCCTGGGGCTGGCCCGCGTGCAGCGGGTGCCCGACGAGCCGCTGCGCGCGACGATCGGCGCCTGCACCGGCTGAGCCGCGGTGGCGCCGACGACAGGGCCAGCCTGGGCGCGCACGGCCGCAAGGCTCGCCCCGTGGGCAGCCGATCCGGACGCCAGCCGGGGCCGCCGCCACGCCGAGCCGCGCGCGACGACGCGCAGCGAGTTCCAGCGCGACCGCGACCGGATCGTCCACTGCACGGCGTTCCGGCGTCTCGAGTACAAGACGCAGGTCTTCGTGAACCACGAAGGCGACCTGTTCCGGACCCGGCTCACGCACTCGATCGAGGTGGCGCAGATCGGGCGTTCGATCGGCCGCAGCCTGGGGCTGGCCGAGGACCTGGTCGAGGCGATCGCGCTGGCGCACGACCTCGGCCACACGCCGTTCGGCCACGCCGGACAGGACGCGCTGCACGAATGCATGCGCGAGCACGGCGGCTTCGAGCACAACCTGCAGTCGCTGCGCGTGGTCGACGAGCTCGAGCAACGCTATGGCGCGTTCGACGGGCTGAACCTGTGCTTCGAGACCCGCGAAGGCATCCTCAAGCACTGCTCGCTCGAGAACGCGCGCGGACTCGGCGAGGTCGGCGAACGCTTCCTGCGGCGGCGGCAGCCGTCGCTCGAGGCGCAGGTGGCCAACCTGGCCGACGAGATCGCCTACAACAACCACGACGTCGACGACGGGCTGCGATCGGGCCTGATACACCTGGAGCAACTCGACGACATCGACCTGTTCGCAGGTCACCGGCGCGCCGTCGAGCGGCTGTACCCGGGAATCGCCGGTCGGCGCCTGGTCCACGAAACGATCCGCCGCATGATCGACGACCTGGTGGTCGACCTGCTCGGCGAGACGAGCCGGCGCATCGACGCCGCCGCCCCGGACTCGGTCGACGCGGTGCGCGCGGCGCCGCCGCTGGTGGCCTTTTCGCCGGCGATGCGCGAGCGCTCGGCGCAACTCAAGCGCTTCCTGCACGCCGGGCTGTACCGCCATCCGCGGGTCGACGAGGTGATGAACCGCGCGCGCGGCGTCGTGCGGCGCTTGTTCGACGCGTATGCGGCCGAGCCGTCGCGCCTGCCCGACGAGCACCGCGTCCGCGTCGATGCGATCGGACTGCGCGCGGTCGCCGACTACATCGCCGGCATGACCGACCGCTTCGCGCTGCGCGAGCACGCCCGGCTGACCGGCGAGGCGGCACCCGACCTGGCGCGCTCGGACGCGTCGGACTGGCCCGCCGCCGCCGAGCCCTGATCGCCCCGCCCGGTTCAATTTCGGGCCGTTGCAGCGTATACTGACAGGTTCGTTCGCGCCTTTCGCGCTGCACTGCGGCACAACGCCGTCCGACGCGGTTCGCGACGCAAGCAAGCACTAACTTAATTTTGGTTTCCGGCGGTCGTGGCCGGGTTTGCCGGCAACGTGCGGCGAATCCGCGATGCCCCGGTACGGCGTGCCGCACAGCGCGGCAAGGCGCCGTGCGGACCGGATTCTGGAGCTGGCACGATGGACCTCTCTCACCGCCACCCGCCGCAGAGTGCGGCCTCGCCGTCCGCGAACGGCCTGTACGACCCCGCGAACGAGCACGACGCCTGCGGCGTCGGCTTCATCGCCCACATCAAGGGCAAGAAGAGCCACCGGATGATCGAGCAGGGGTTGCAGATCCTCTGCAACCTCGATCACCGCGGCGCCGTCGGCGCCGACCCGCTGATGGGCGACGGCGCCGGCATCCTGATCCAGATGCCCGACCAGTTCTTCCGCGAGGAAATGGCGCGCCAGGGCGTGAGGCTGCCGCCGGCGGGCGAGTACGGCGTGGGCATGGTTTTCCTGCCGAAGGAGCACGCGTCGCGGCTGGCCTGCGAGCAGGAGCTCGAGCGCGCGGTGCGGGCCGAGCGACAGGTGCTGCTCGGCTGGCGCGACGTGCCGGTCGACCGCGACATGCCGATGTCGCCGACGGTGCGCGCCAAGGAGCCGGTGATCCGCCAGATCTTCATCGGCCGCGGCCCCGACGTCATGGTCACCGACGCGCTCGAGCGCAAGCTGTACGTGATCCGCAAGATGGCCAGCCACGCGATCCAGCAGCTCGGCCTGAAGCACGGCAAGGAGTACTTCGTGCCGTCGATGTCGGCGCGCACGATCGTCTACAAGGGGCTGCTGCTGTGCGGCCAGGTCGGTCAGTACTACCGCGACCTGCAGGACCCGCGGGTCGTGTCGGCGCTGGCGCTGGTGCACCAGCGCTTCTCGACCAACACGTTCCCCGAGTGGCCACTCGCGCACCCGTACCGGCTGATCGCGCACAACGGCGAGATCAACACGGTCAAGGGCAACTACAACTGGCTGCGTGCCCGCGAGGGCGTGATGCGCTCGCCGGTGCTGGGCGAGGACCTGCAGAAGCTCTACCCGATCGTCTACGCCGGGCAGTCCGACACCGCGACGTTCGACAACTGCCTCGAGCTGCTGGTGATGGCCGGCTATCCGATCGCGCACGCGATGATGATGATGATCCCGGAGGCGTGGGAGCAGCACACGCTGATGGATCCGAAGCGGCGCGCGTTCTACGAGTTCCACGCGTCGATGATGGAGCCCTGGGACGGCCCGGCGGCGATCGCGTTCACCGACGGCCGCCAGATCGGCGCGACGCTCGACCGCAACGGGCTGCGCCCGGCGCGTTATTGCGTGACCGACGACGACATGGTCGTGATGGCCTCCGAGGCCGGCGTGCTGCCCATTGCCGAGAGCAGCATCGTCAAGAAGTGGCGGCTGCAGCCCGGCAAGATGTTCCTGATCGACCTGGAGCAGGGCCGCATCATCGACGACACCGAGCTGAAGAACCAGCTGGCCAACAGCAAGCCGTACCGCGAGTGGATCGAGGCGATCCGCATCAAGCTCGACGAGATCGACGTCCCGCGCGACGCCGCCGAGGCTGCGCGCGAGGCGCAGGGCCCGTCGGAGCAGGAGGTGCGGCTCACCGAGAAGATCACCGACGAGGTCTCGCAGCAGACCCCTGCGCCGTCGACGACGCTACTCGATCGCCAGCAGGCGTTCGGCTACACCCAGGAGGACCTCAAGTTCGTGATGGGGCCGATGGCGATCGCCGGCGAGGAGGCGATCGGCTCGATGGGCAACGACTCGCCGCTGGCCGTGCTGTCGAACAGGAACAAGTCGCTGTACAACTACTTCAAGCAGCTGTTCGCGCAGGTGACCAACCCGCCGATCGATCCGATCCGCGAGCAGATGGTCATGTCGCTGGTGTCGTTCATCGGGCCGCGGCCGAACCTGCTCGACCTGAACAACATCAACCCGCCGATGCGCCTCGAGGTCGCCCAGCCGGTGCTCGACTTCGACGACATGGCGCAGATCCGCGACATCGAGCGGCTGACCGACCACAAGTTCAAGTCGTACGAGCTCGACATCTGCTATCCGGTCGCCTGGGGCAAGGAGGGCATCGAGGCGCGGCTCGCCTCGCTGGCGGCCGAGGCCGAGGACGCGATCCGCTCGGGCTACAACATCCTGATCGTCTCCGACCGGCACCTGTCGCGCGAGCGCGTGGCGATCCCGGCGCTGCTGGCGACCAGCGCGATCCACCTGCACCTGGTCAACCGCGGGCTGCGCACCAGCACCGGGCTGGTCGTCGAGACCGGTTCGGCGCGCGAGGTGCACCACTTCGCGCTGCTCGCCGGTTACGGCGCCGAGGCGATCCACCCGTACCTGGCGATGGAGACGCTGGCCGACCTGCACCGGACGATGCCGGGCGACATCGGCCCGGACAAGGCGGTCAAGAACTACGTCAAGGCGATCGGCAAGGGGCTGATGAAGGTGATGTCGAAGATGGGCATCTCGACCTACATGAGCTACTGCGGCGCGCAGATCTTCGAGGCGATCGGGCTGTCGCGCGCGCTGGTCGACAAGTACTTCACCGGCACCCCGAGCAACGTCGGTGGCATCGGCATCTTCGAGGTCGCCGAGGAGGCGATCCGCCTGCATCGGGCTGCGTTCGGCGACGACCCGACGCTGGCCGGCATGCTCGATCCGGGAGGCGAGTACGCGTATCGCACGCGCGGCGACGAGCACATGTGGACGCCGGAATCGATCTCGAAGCTGCAGCACTCGACCCGCGCGAACAGCTTCGCGACCTACAAGGAGTACGCGAAGCTGATCAACGACCAGAGTCGGCGCCACATGACGTTGCGCGGCCTGTTCGACTTGCGTTTCGACGCCTGCACGCCGGTGCCGATCGACGAGGTCGAACCGGCTGCCGAGATCGTCAAGCGCTTCGCGACCGGCGCGATGTCGCTCGGCTCGATCTCCACCGAGGCGCACACCACGCTTGCCGTCGCGATGAACCGCATCGGCGGCAAGTCGAACACCGGCGAGGGCGGCGAGGACG
>OEIU01000734.1_pt1 | contig 27102 bp, 23 predicted proteins | sample 1539221 | NCBI WGS metagenome assembly OEIU01 (sample SAMN03792071, study PRJEB22550) | activated sludge metagenome | feature: wastewater treatment plant; material: activated sludge; isolation source: Wastewater treatment plant of a petroleum refinery complex | place: Argentina: Zarate | collected...
GGCGGGCCGCCGAGGAAGATCGTGCCCTGCTCCTTGACGATGATCGACTCGTCGCACATCGCCGGCACATAGGCCCCGCCGGCGGTGCATGAACCCATCACCACCGCGATCTGCGGGATGCCGAGCGCGGACAGGCGCGCCTGGTTGTAGAAAATGCGGCCGAAATGCTCCTTGTCCGGAAAGACTTCGTCCTGCAGTGGCAGGAAGGCGCCGCCGGAATCCACGAGGTAAATACAGGGCAGGCGGTTCTCGAGCGCCACTTCCTGCGCGCGCAGGTGCTTTTTCACCGTGATCGGAAAATAGGTACCGCCTTTCACAGTGGCGTCGTTGGCGACGACGACGACTTCCGTGCCGTGCACGCGACCGATGCCGGCGATGATTCCCGCGGCCGGGGCTGCATCGTCATACATTCCATGCGCGGCCAGCGCCGAGAGTTCAAGGAACGGTGAACCGGGATCGAGCAGGGCACGGATGCGTTCGCGCGGAAGCAGCTTGCCGCGCGCGGTGTGCTTTTCGCGGGCTCTTTCGCCGCCGCCGAGAGCGGTGCTTGCCAATTGTTTTTTCAGATCGTCGACGGCGGCGCGCAGGGTTGCGGCATTGGCGGCAAACTCGGGCGAGCGGGTATCGAGCTGCGATTCGATGATGGGCATGGCGTGAATCCGATCGGAATCGCCGAAGCATATCGGATGCGGGCGGTGTTTTCCGATCCCGGAAACGAAATCGGCCGCTTGCGCGGCCGATTCGTATTCGGATTTGCAGCAGCGATCAATGACCGCCGTTGTCTTCCTTCTTCGGCTCTTCGGCGGGGTGCTCGCCGGTGGCGGCGGCCTTGACGTCGGCGGCGCCCTGCGCGGCGGTCGCGGCGGTGTCCTGCGCGCCGGCGGCGGCAGCTTGACCGGAAGCGGCGGCGCCCTGCGCGGAAGCGGCGGCGCCGCTCATGTCGCCGGACTTGGCCTGTTCGGCGGCCTGCGTGGCCTGACTTGCAGCCTGCTGTGCGGCGGCGGCAGTTTCCTGCGCCTTCTGCGCGGTGGCGGCGGCGGCTTCCTTCGCCTTGGCGGCGGCGTCTGCGGCCTGTTGTGCGTTGTCGCCGCAGGCGGCGAGCGCCAGAGTCAGCGAGGCGGCGATGAATGCGTGCTTGAGTTGCATGTGTGTCTCCCTATCGAGAATTTCGCATGGTTGGATTGAACGGAAATAATGAACGGAAATACAGCGTCCGCCCACCGAGGGTGTCGGTTTTCGGGCTTTGTCAGCTTACACCAATTCGATCGCGAGCGCGGTAGCTTCGCCGCCGCCGATGCACAGCGAAGCCACGCCACGCTTGCCGCCACGCGCCTTGAGCGCGTGTGCGAGCGTCACGACCAGACGCGCGCCAGAGCAGCCGATCGGATGGCCAAGCGCGCAGGCGCCACCGTTGACGTTGAGCTTGGCGTGGTCGATGCCCAGTTCCTTGATCGGCGTCATCGCGACGACGGCAAACGCTTCGTTGACCTCGAACAAGTCGACGTCGGCAACTTGCCAGCCGGCTTTTTTCAGAACTTGCTGGATCGCGCCGACTGGCGCGGTCGTGAACCACTCCGGTTCCTGCGACTGCGTGGCATGGGCGACGATGCGCGCGAGTGGCTTGATGCCTAGCTTCTTCGCGGTGTCCTCGTCGAGCAGCACGGTCGCGGCAGCGCCGTCGGAAATGCTCGATGAACTGGCCGCGGTAACGGTGCCATCTTTCTTGAAGGCCGGCTTCAGGGTCGGAATTTTCGTGACGTCGGACTTGCCAGGTTGTTCGTCCGTGGCGTATTCCACGTCGCCTTTCTTGCCGGCGACCTTCACCGACACGATCTCGGCGGCGAAGGCGCCCGACGCGATCGCGGCCTGCGCACGCTTGACCGATTCCGTGGCGAAAGCGTCCTGTGCCTCGCGCGTGAAGCCGTATTTTTCGGCACATTTTTCCGCGAACACACCCATCGATTGGCCGTCGTAGGGGTTGGTCAAACCATCCCAGGCCATGTGATCGACCAGTTTTGCGTCGCCGTAACGCAGACCCGTGCGCGCGGTGACCATGTGCGGCGCGTTGGTCATTGATTCCATGCCGCCAGCAACGACGACGGTCGCCGAGCCGGCCTTGATCAGGTCGTGACCTAGCATGATCGCCTTCATGCCCGAACCGCAGACCTTGTTGATCGTGGTGCAGCCGCTGGATTTTGGCAAGCCGGCAGCGATCGCCGCCTGGCGCGCGGGCGCCTGGCCGAGGTTGGCCGGCAGCACGCAGCCCATGATGACTTCGGAAACTTCGGCTGGCGCGATGCCGGACTGATCAAGAGCGGCTTTTATCGCGGTCGCACCGAGCACGGTGGTGGGCACGCCGGTGAACTGGCCGAGCATGGAACCGATCGCGGTGCGCTTGGCGCCGGCGATGACGACGGATGAGGACATGGCGAACTCCGCAGCGTGTGGGAACGGTCGATTATAGGACTGAACCGGTACGAGACTGAACTCGGATCAGCCGAAGTTCTTGTCCAACTGGCGGTGGATTTCCTCTTCGATCGCGGGTTTCATCATGCCCAACAAGAAGCCCAGTTCCGCATGCACGCGCAACTCGGTCTTGCCGACATGGATGCGTCCGTTCACGCCGCTGCGTGAAAAGTGCAGCGTATCGTCGTCCCATTCGCTGGAAATCCCGAATTTCTCGCCGATGGCGCCTGCCGTCTTGTCGACAGCCGCCTTGGCCGCCTTGAGGGATTTGCCGTGCTTGCGGCGGATATCGATGGTCGACATGCGGGGCGCAGACCTGAATGCGGGCGGATGCCGCGCTTTTGCTATGATGCCGCAAATCCCGCAGGCAGGGGAAAGGGCATGGGGACATCTGCATTCGACCGGGCTGCGGCCGCCAACGGCAAACGTGGGCTGCTGTGCTACAGTCGCCGGGCCGCCGGTCGCTAAACTTCGCCATGCGTTTGTCATTCCCGAACAACGAACATGCCGATGTGCTTGTCGCCCCCGGTGACACCACCATCGGGTCCGCTGCGGACAATGTGGTCGTGCTCGCGACAGCCGGGATTGCCGCCCATCATGCGCACCTGACGGTTTCGGAACGCAGCATCGTGATCAGTGCCTGCACCGCGCAAGCGCGTATCCATGTCAACGCGCGCCCGGTCATCGAGAAGGCAATCTTGCGTCTGGGCGACGTGGTCAGCCTCGATACGCTGAAGTTCGTGCTCAAGCCCGATCGCGACGACAGCATCAGCGCCGACGTTCCTGTCGGGCACGCCACCCCGCTGCCTGCCGCACCCGCGGATGCGGCCGACACAGCGGCACGCATACGCCAACTGCCGGCGCGGGTGGTTCTGCGCGGCGTTTCCGGTGCTTATTTCGGCAAGATCGTGCCGGTGCGCGGGCGCCTCACGATCGGGCGCGGCAGCGATTGCGGGCTGGTCCTCGACGAGCCGGAACTGCCGGCGCATCACGCTGTTGTCGAAAACTCCGGGGACGGAATCTATTTGCGCGCGATCGATTCGGGCAAAGGCACCCAGGTCAACGGCGTGCTGGTGCGCGATGCGGTGCTGCACACCGACGACCAGATTGCGTTCGAGCGCAATCGTTTCGTCCTCGAAGCGCCGAGCCTGCCCACGCGCAGGGACCTGGCGCCGGATGCGCCGGCCGGACAGGCCGTCAACATCACCCAGACCATGCGCGCAATCGAAAAACCCGCAGCGGCGCCTGTCGCGTCGGCCGATGCCGCCAACCGCAACGACATCTGGTGGCTGATCGGCGCCGCGGCGCTGATTGCTGCCGGAATCGCTGTGCTTCTGTACCTCAGATTTTGAGTCGCGCAGCAACGCGCCGCAGTTCATCCGCAGGGCGTGAACGTACGCGCAACCGCGCCAGCATCAATACGATCCAGATGCACAGGTACAACGCCGGTTCGCGGTGGTCGGCCTTGACCAGCCAGAAGTAGTGCAGCACGCCGAGCAAGGCGATCAGGTACGCCACGCGGTGCAGACGCTGCCAGTTGCGGCCGAGCCGGCGCATCATCGCCTGGGTCGAGGTCAGGGCCAATGGAATCAGCAGCAGCCATGCCGCGAAGCCAACCGTGATGTAAGGCTTCTTCGCAATCTGCTCGAAGATGTCTGCCCAGTAGCCGCCAAGGTCGACGAAAAGATAGATGAGCAGATGCACGCTGACGTAGAAGAATGCGAACAAGCCGAGCATGCGCCGGAAGCGGATCAGCTTGTGCCAGCCGGTTAACTTTCGCAATGGCGTGATCGCAAGCGTGGCGAGCAGCAGGCGCAACGCCCAGTCGCCGCTGCGATGCTCCAGCTGTGCAACCGGGTCGGGCCCCAGTGTGCCGTGCATCGCATCCCAGACCAGATGTGCGAATGGCAGCAGGCACAACGCAAAGACCAGCGGTTTGGTCGCGGCGATGCGGTCGCGAAATAACATCGTCGAAAATGCCGTCGTCAGAAATTCTTGCGCAGGTCCATGCCGGCGTACAGGTGCGCGACCTGTTCGGCGTAGCCGTTGAACGGTAACGTTTCGATGCGGTTGCCGAACAGGTTGAATCCCGTGCCGGCGATGCGGCGCTCGGTTTTCTGGCTCCAACGCGGATGATCCACGGCGGGATTCACGTTGGCGTAGAAACCGTATTCGTCCGCAGCCATGAGGTTCCAGGTTGTGCGCGGTTGGCGTTCGACGAATTCGATCTTCACGATCGACTTGATGCCCTTGAAGCCGTATTTCCACGGCACGACCAGACGCAGCGGCGCGCCGTTCTGGTTCGGCAAGTCGCGTCCGTACATACCCACGGCGAGCAGGGTCAGCGGATGCATGGCCTCGTCCATGCGCAGGCCTTCGCGATAGGGCCAGTCGAGCACCGGGTACGCAAGACCCGGCATTTGCGCGGGGCGTTCGACCGTCGTGAACGCGACGTATTTTGCGGAAGCGAGCGGTTTGAAGCGCTTGAGCAGGTTGGCGAGAGGAATCCCGACCCACGGAATCACCATCGACCAGGCTTCGACACAACGCATGCGGTAGATGCGTTCTTCCAGCGCCTGGCCCTTGAGGATGTCTTCGAGCGTGAAGCGTCCGGTTTTCTCGGCCAGACCCGCGATTTCGACGCTCCACGGATGCGCCACAAAGCGTGCTGAATTGGCGGCGGGGTCGGACTTGTTGGTCCCGAATTCGTAAAAGTTGTTGTAGTGGGTTGCGTCTGCGTAGGTGGTTTGTGCCTCACCATTCGCGTCGTCGACGTGGCTGGCGACGTCCAATGACTTGTCAGGCACCCTCGTTTCCGGAGCGGCAGCCTGCGGTGACGCGGCTTCGGAGCCGCAGCCGGCGGCCAGTGCGGCTGCGCCCAGTCCAAGCAACTGCAATACCTCGCGCCGCCGCCGGTACACGGGTTCCGGCGTGATGCAGGATTGCGGAAGGTGTGTGGGTTGATCGCGGCGCATCGACATTCCCGATTATGCCGACAAGACCGGCCATTGCGTGGAAAGCTTCCAAAAACGCTGCCGCGCGCTTGACCCGGGCGCACGCTTGCGGCGCTATACTCGAATGCGAGGAAATTCATCGGTATCGTCCGGACGGGGGAAATGAATCTCGCTGGTGGGTTCCGCTTTTCATCCAGCCTGGTAGCCATTCTGGATGCCGGCGACGGGCGGGTTGTGGACGTGAATCCGGCCTTCGAGCGCGAACTGGGCTACAGCCGTGATGCGATGCTCGGGCGCAGCACGCTGGAGATCGATTTCTGGCCGCATCCGCAGACCCGGGCAACGATCTGGGCGCACCTGCGCAGCGAACACCGGGTCTGCGGCGAGCGCGTGGTGTTCCGCAACCTTGCCCGCAGCGAATTTGCCGCCAACCTGTACTGCGAATTCTTCGAGCACGAAGGGCGGCGCCTGGTGCTTGCTGTGTTCCAGCGTCTGGAGTCGGCAGCCGCGCAGGACGCTCCCGTGGAAGTCGATCCGGGCAGTTACCGTTCCCTGTTCATGTCCAGCGCGGAAGGTTTCTACCGCAGTTTGCCCGAGGGCGGACTGATCGACGTGAACCCCGCCTTGGCGCGCATTTTCGGTTATGAATCGCCGGCGCAAATGCTGAGCGAAGCACATGACCGGCGTGCCCGCGATCTTTATGCCGATCCGGCTGTCGCCGTATCCCTGATCGAACGCCTGCACGCGGATGGGCATTTCGAGAATCAGCGCGTTCAGATTCGCCGCCGCGATGGCAGCGTGGTGTGGATTTCGGAAAATTCGCGCTGCGTGCGCGATGGCGAAGGCCATCTGCTGTTTTACGAAGGCTCGATCATGGACATCGGTGCGCAGGTCGAGGCGGAGGAGCGCCTGCGCCAGTCCGAGAACATGTATCGCACCCTTGTTGACAGCAGTCACGACGGTGTCTTCCTGATCCGGCACGACGGCAGCATCGGTTTCATCAACGAGGCGATGGCGCAGACTCTGGGGTACCGCGCCGACGAATTGATCGGCACGAATTACCTGAAGCTGATCGCGCCGGAAGCGATGGCCGAACAGACGGTCCGCCGCAACGAACGCGCCGGCGGTTCGTATGCGGTGCAGACCTACGATACGGTGATGATCCGCAAGGACGGCACGCGCCGGCTGCTGCACGTGCACGCCGGCGCGGTCGATTACGAAGGCGAGGTGGCCAGCACCGGCACCGCGCGCGATGTCACCGAGGAGCATCGCCAGCGCGAAGCGCTGGAATGGGCCGAGCGCACCTACCGCGAACTGTTCCAGAACGCGGTGTCGGGCATGTTCCGCTCGCGCCTGGATGGGCGCATCGTCGCCGCCAACGATGCGTTCGCGCGCATCCTCGGCTATGCCGACGCGTCGGAACTGCTCGAATCCGGGCGCGGCATCGGCGACTTCTATGCCAATCCCGAAAGCCGCAAGTACGTGCTGGCGCAACTGGCCGCAAGCCGTGAGCCGGTGACTTTCGAATTCGATGCGTGCCGCAAGGATGGCAGCATGATTCCCACGGAAGTCCGCGCGCAGGCGATCCGGGACAACGAGGGCAGGATCGTGTGGACCGAGGGTTCTGCGCAGGACATCAGCGCGCGCCGCCGCGCCGAAATCGCGCTCAAGGACTCCGAGGCACGTTATCGCACCCTGGTCGAACACAGCCAGGTTGGCGTGTACATGATGCTGGAGGACCGCTACACCTACGTCAACGCCGCGTTTGCCGCCTTGTTCGGTTATCGCGAAGACGAACTTGTCGGCGCCGATTTCCGCCTGCTCGTTCCGCCGGAGTCGCTTGAACACCAGGAAGACCGCTATCGCCGCCGTAGCGGGGGCGAGCCGAGCAATGGCGATTACTGCATCGTGCTGATGCGCAAGGATGGGGCTCGCATACAGGTTGTGGTCAGCGCCGGGCAGGTGGAGATGCACGGCAAGCGCTACACCAGCGGCACGATTCGCGACGTGACTGCGCAGTTGCGCGTGCAGCGCGAGTTGGAACACAACGCATCCCACGACCAGTTGACCGGATTGTCCAATCGCGTTTACTTCGAGCGCCAACTCGAACAGGCGATTGCCCACGCGCACGCGAGCGGCGATTACCACTACGCGGTGCTGTTCCTGGACCTGGATGGATTCAAGCTGGTCAACGACAGCCTGGGCCACGCCTCCGGCGACGACCTGCTGATGCAAATCGCCGAAACCTTGAGCGCGAATCTGGGCACCCAATGCCTCGTCGCACGTTACGGTGGCGACGAGTTCACCCTGCTGCCGCATGGTGTATGTCCGCGCGGTCGCGCCGAACAACTGGCCCAGCGCGTGCTCGCACTCCTGGCCGGTTCGTTCGAGGTGCGCGGTCACCGCGTGTTTTCCGGAGCCAGCGTCGGCGTCGTGCTGGGTCACGCCGATTACCAGTCGCCGGATCAGTTGCTGCGCGATGCCGATACTGCGATGTATCGCGCCAAGGCCGGCGGCAAGTCGGCCTACGTCATTTTCGATGACGCCATGCACGCGGCGGCGCGCGCGCGCCTGAAACTGGAAACGGATCTGCGCTTTGCCGTCGAACGCGGTGAATTCCGCATCTTCCATCAACCGATCGTGGACCTGCGCAGTGGCCGCGTGCAGGGTTTCGAGGCGCTGGTGCGCTGGGAGCATCCGCAGCGCGGCTTGCTGCTGCCGAGTGAATTCCTCGAGGTTGCCGGTGAAACCGGAACACTGGTCGCGCTGGACTGGTGGGTGCTGGAACAGGTATGCCAGAACCTGCTGCGCTGGCAACGGCGTCTGCCTGCGCACGCGCGCCTGCGCGCCAGCGTCAACGTCGATGACCGCCAGTTTGCAGACCGGAACCTGATCGAACATTTGCGCAACGTGTTGCGTCGCACCGGCGCGGATCCTTCCACGCTCGCGCTGGAGATCACCGAAACCGTGTTCCGGCGCGGTCGCGAGGAAGCGGCGCAAACATTGCACGGTCTCAAGCAACTGGGTGTGTCGCTCGTCGTCGACGATTTCGGGACTGGTTACTCGTCGCTGGATTCGTTTGCAGATTCGCCGTTCGATGCCTTGAAAATCGACCGCAGCTTCGTCCGCGACATGGTGACGAATTTCCGCCACCGCGCGATCGTGCGCACCATTGCCGCTTTCGCCGAAGACATGCGCCTTGACTTGATCGCCGAAGGCGTCGAAACCGCGGAACAGGCCAATTTGCTGCGTGACCTGGGCTGCACCGTGGCGCAGGGCTTTCTTTATGCGCCTGCACTGCCGCTGGAGGAATTCGAAGCACTGCTCGAACGCGGTTTTGCGCGCCAGAGCGATTCCCCGCCGTCGGCGGTTGCGTAACTGTTGCACTGCGGCATAATGAGACTCCCTCTGGAGTCACGCATGAGCCGCACCTACAACTTCAGCGCCGGTCCCGCGGCGTTGCCGGAATCCGTTTTGCGCCGCGCCCAGTCCGAGATGCTGGAATGGGGAAAGGCCCGTGCCAGCGTCATGGAAATCAGCCATCGCGGCAAGGATTTCATTGCCATGGCGCAAAAATCCGAACAGGATCTACGCGCCTTGATGGCCATTCCGGCCAACTACAAGGTGTTGTTCCTGCAGGGCGGTGCGACGCAGCATTTCGCCCAGATTGCGATGAATTTCGCGCGTCGCGGACAAGTGGCCGATTACGTCGTCACCGGCCATTGGGGCGAGAAGGCGGCCAAGGAAGCAAAAACGCTCGCCGACGTGCGCATCGCGGCCAGCGGCGAGGGCGGCAAGTTCACCGCGATTCCGCCACGTGCATCGTGGCACCTGGATGCCGATGCCGCCTACGTCCACTACACGCCGAACGAAACCATCCATGGCGTAGAGTTCCATGACGTCCCTGACGTCGGCGACCTGCCGCTGGTCGCGGACATGTCCTCCGATATCCTGTCCGCTCCAGTGGACGTGTCGAAGTTCGGCATCATCTACGCCGGGGCGCAGAAGAACATCGGCGCATCGGGCCTCGTGGTGATGATCGTGCGCGAGGATCTGCTCGCGCGTTGCCCGAAGGACATCCCGAAGATCTTCAACTACGCCGAACACGCGGCGAACGAATCCATGCTCAATACGCCGAATACGTTCGGCTGGTATCTCGCCGGCCTGGTGTTCGAATGGTTGCTGGAAAACGGTGGTGTTGCCGCGATGGGAGAACGCAACCGGGCCAAGGCCGATCTGCTTTACGGCTATATCGATAGTTCGGATTTCTACAAGAATCCAGTGGAAAAATCCGCGCGTTCGTGGATGAATGTACCGTTCACCCTGCCGCGCGAAGAACTCGACGCGCCGTTTTTGAAGGAAGTGGAAGGCGCAGGTTTGATGGCGCTGAAAGGCCATCGCGCCGTCGGTGGCATGCGCGCATCTCTGTACAACGCGATGCCGCTGGAAGGCGTGCAGGCGCTGGTGGGTTTCATGAAAGACTTTGCCGCGAGGAACGGCTGATGTTCGCCATCCAGACCCTCAACAACATCTCGCGCAACGGACTCGACCGGTTGCCCGCGAATCTGTATTCGGTAGCGAACGACGTCGCTGAACCGGATGCGATCCTGCTGCGCTCGGCGGACATGCACGGCAAGCCGCTGGCCGCGTCGATCAAGGCCGTGGCGCGCGCCGGAGCGGGCACGAACAATATCCCCGTCGCCGAGTTCAGCAAGCGCGGCGTGCCGGTGTTCAATGCGCCGGGCGCGAACGCGAACGCGGTCAAGGAACTCGTCGTCGCCGGCATGCTGATCGCCGCGCGCAACCTTGATTCCGCGCTTGCCTTCGTCGGCGGGTTGCACGCTGGCGACGATCTGCATCACAAGGTCGAAGCCGAGAAAAAACGCTTCGTCGGTTCAGAGCTCGCGGGCAAGACGCTCGGTGTCGTCGGCCTCGGCGCGATCGGCGTGAAGGTCGCCAACGCGGCGCACGCGCTCGGCATGCGTGTACTCGGTTTCGATCCACACATGACGGTGGATGGCGCCTGGGCGCTGTCGGCGGATGTGGCCAAGGCCGGATCACTGAACGAGTTGTACGCGGCATCGGATTACATCACCTTCCACGTGCCGCTCAACGATGCCACGCGCGGTGTATTCGGCGCAGCGTCGCTGGATGTGGTGCGGCCGGGAACTGTCGTACTCAACTTCGCGCGCGAAGGCATCGTCGATCAGGCCACGCTGGCGGCGGGACTGGCAAGCGGCCGCATCGGCCGTTACGTCACCGATTTTCCCAGTGCCGATCTCGTCGGCAACGCGCGCGTGATCGGATTGCCGCATCTGGGCGCGTCCACCGGCGAGGCCGAGGAGAATTGCGCGCTGATGGTTGTCGATCAACTGCGCGAATTCCTGGAAAACGGCAACGTCCACAATTCGGTGAATTTTCCCAGCGTGCGCATGGCGCGCGCCGGCAAGGCGCGGCTGTGCGTTGCCAACAGCAATCGACCGAACATGATCGGCCAGCTCTCGCATGTGCTCGGCGAGGCGGGCGTGAACATCGCGCAGATGCGCAATGCCTCGCGCGGCGATATTGCCTACACCCTGATCGACCTGGATTCCGCCGCCAGCGACGCACTGGTCGCGGCAATTGGCAAGATCGACGGTATCCTTTCCGTTCGCGCAATTGCCTGACATGCCAAAGAAGAAGCCCGCCGCCGCTGCCCCGCTTTCGCTTGCCGATGTGCGCACGCGCATCGATGCGATCGACCGCAACATCCAGCAATTGATTGCGGAACGCGCAAACTGGGCGCATCAGGTCGGCAAGGCCAAAGGCAAGCTCGCCGCGGCGGTGGATTACTATCGACCGGAACGCGAGGCACAGGTGTTGCGCATGGTCGTGGATCGCAACGAAGGCCCGCTCTCCGACGACGTGCTGGTGCACGTGTTCCGCGAAATCATGTCGGCGTGTCTTGCGCAGCAGGAGCCGCTCAAGGTCGGCTACCTCGGCCCGGAAGGCACGTTCAGCCAACAGGCGGTGATGAAGCATTTTGGTCGCTCCGCACACGGCCTGCCGCTGTCCAGCATCGAGGAAGTGTTCCAGGAAGTGGAAAGCGGCAATGCCGATTTCGGCATCGTGCCGGTGGAGAATTCCGGGCAGGGCACGATCCAGATCACGCTCGACATGTTCCTGACCTCAAATCTGAAAATCTGCGGCGAAGTCGAACTGCGCGTGCGCCAGTTCCTGCTCTCGCGCTCGGGCCGCATCGAGGACATCGAACGCGTGTATTCGCATCCGCAATCGTTCGCGCAATGCAAGACCTGGTTGCGCGGAAACTTGCCGAAGGCGGAGAAGATCGCGGTGACCAGCAACGCCGAAGCGGCGCGCCGTGCGCGCAACGCCGACGACGCGGCTTCCATCGGCGGCGAATCGACCGGACACGTGTACGGACTGCGCAAGGTCGTCATGACGCCGATCGAGGATCGCACCGACAACACCACGCGCTTCCTCGTGCTAGGTCGACAGATTTTCCCGCCGTCCGGCCACGACCGCACGTCGATCCTGGTCTTCATCAAGGACAAACCCGGCGCGCTGTTCCATGTGCTCAGTCCGTTCGCGCGCAACGGCATCAGCATGAACCGCATCGAGTCGCGGCCTTCGCACCATGCCAAATGGGAATATGGTTTCTTCATCGACCTGGATGGTCATGTCGAGGATGAAGCCATGCGTCGCGCATTCGCGGAATTGAAGGAACACGCCGCGCAGATCAAGCTGCTCGGATCGTACCCGGTGGCGGTACCGTGAGTTTTCAAGTGGCGTCGCTTGCCAACGCCGCCACGCGCGCACTTCGCGCCTACGATCCGGGACACGATCTGCCGGCGTTGCGCAAACGTTTCGGCGCGGTGCTGGCCGAACTCGGCTCGAACGAAAACACGCTTGGCCCGAGCCCGCGCGCGGTTGCCGCGATCGAAGCCGCCTTGCCCGATATTTTTCGCTACCCCGATCCGCAAGGCGGCGCGCTTAAAGCGGCCCTCGCCACGCATCTGCGCGTGGACCCTGCGCAAATCGCACTCGGCAATGGCTCGCACGAACTACTGATGCTGATCGCGCAGTGCTTTGCCGATGCGAGCAATTCAGTGGTGTTCTCGGAATTCGGTTTCGCGGTATTTCCCATCGCCACCGCTGCGGCGGGCGCCATTCCAATTCGTGTGCCGGCCCTGCCGCGCGATCATTCGACCATGCCGCTCGGTCATGAACTCGACGCGATGGCAGCGGCAATTCGGCCCGACACGCGCATCGTCTATCTGGCCAATCCAAACAATCCGACCGGTACCTGGGTTTCCGATGCGGCGCTGGAGGCGTTTCTTGCTCGTGCGCCGGCAACCACGCTGGTTGTGGTGGATGAGGCCTATCAGGAATTCGTGGATGATCCGGCTTTGACGACGGCGTTGCGATTGCTGCCGAAGTATCCGAACCTGATTGTTACCCGCACCTTTTCCAAAGCCTATGCGCTGGCCGGATTGCGCGTCGGTTATGCGGTCAGCTTTATTGAAAATATAAATGTAATCGAGCGTTTACGTGAATCATTTAATGTAAATTCACTAGCACTTGCCGCAGCCGAAGCCGCGCTTGGCGACGCCCAGCACGTCGCCCGATCGAAGTCGTTCAATCTTGCCGAACGGGCCTGGCTGACCGAACAACTGCGAGCGCGCGGCTTGCGTGTGCTGCCGTCGCAGACCAATTTCATCCTCGTCGATTTTGCGCGGGATGCCGCCCCGATCGAGGCTGCACTATTTGATCGCGGTGTAATCGCGCGACCGATGGGTGGCTACGGGCTGGGCGAATTCCTGCGCATCAGCGTCGGTTCGCGTGCGGAGAACGGGCGGTTGCTGGAAGCGCTGCCGTGAGCGACTGGATCAGCGCGCCGGCAGGTCCATTGCGTGGTGAAATCCGCGTCCCCGGCGACAAGTCGATCTCCCATCGCGCGATCATGTTTGCTTCGCTGGCCGAGGGCAGCTCGCGCATCACGGGTTTCCTCGAAGGCGAAGACACGCGCGCCACCGCGCGCGCGTTCGCGCAGATGGGCGTGCGCATCGAAGCGCCGCGTCCGAGCGAACGCATCGTGCACGGTGTCGGCCTGCATGGATTGCACGCACCGGATGACGAAATCGACTGCGGCAATGCCGGCACCGGCATGCGTCTTTTGACCGGATTGCTTGCGGGGCAAGCATTCGATTCGACATTGATCGGCGACGAATCGCTTTCGAAACGGCCGATGCGGCGCGTAATCGATCCCTTGACCCGCATGGGCGCGAAGATCGAATCGAACGATGGTATGCCGCCGTTGCGCATTTGCGGCAAGCAAACCCTGCGCGGCATCGAGTACGACTTGCCCGTCGCCAGCGCGCAGATCAAATCCGCGATCCTGCTCGCCGGCTTGTACGCCGATGGCGAAAGCCTGGTGCACGAGCCGCATCCGACCCGCGACTACACCGAAAGCATGCTGCGCGCCTTCGGTTGGCCGATCGCATTCGGCGCGGGCTGGGCAAAATCGAGCGGCGGGCACAGTTTACGCGCGACGGATGTTGCAGTGCCATCAGATTTTTCCTCGGCTGCATTTTTCATCGTTGCTGCGACGTTGGCACACGGATCGGAAATCGTTTTGCGCGACGTCGGCATCAATCCGCGCCGGACCGGTCTGCTGACGGCATTGCGCATGATGGGCGCGGACATCCGCGAATCGAATCCGCGCACGTTGGGTGGCGAGCCGGTAGCCGACATGATCGTGCGTCATGCGCCATTGCGTGGCATCGACGTGCCGCTGGAAATCGTGCCCGACATGATCGACGAATTCCCGATCCTGTTCGTCGCGGCGGCAGCGGCGCACGGAACCACGCGCATCTGCGGCGCCGCCGAATTGCGCGTCAAGGAATCCGACCGCATCGCGGTGATGGCCAAGGGCTTGCGTGCGCTCGGAATTCGCGTCGAGGAAACGCCGGACGGTGCGATTATCGAAGGCGGAAAGTTCTCCGGCGGCGGAGTCGATTCCGCCGGCGATCACCGTTGCGCCATGAGCTTTGCCGTGGCCGGGTTGCTCGCCGCCACGCCAGTGCGCATCGCTGATTGCGCCAATGTGGCCACGTCGTTCCCGGGCTTTGTCGAGCTGGCGCGGGCCAGCGGGTTCTTTTTGACGGCCGCTTGACCGCCGTCAAAGTCGAATCACATTCCCTTCACACGATATTGCTAGACTGCGCGTCGAACGGGGATACGAACTGGGGAGTTCTGGCATGTCCGCAACACGCTTGTGGGTACGCGTTTTCGCCGTTGTCTTTTCGATTCCGTCCTGCTGGCACACTGCACTCGCGCGACCAGGTTCGGTCGACGTTACGCAGCCCGCAATGGGCGGTGCGGCGCAGCCGGTAGCGACAGCCAACGAAGTTGCGGCCGTCACCGCGTTCGTTTCTTCTGGTTATCGCAGCATCCATTCCGAAAACAGCATCGGCGGATTCACATTTCCGTTCCAGGTCACCGCCGACAACGACATTGTGTATGTATCGGATGCAACCGCTAATGTGATTCAGGTGTATCAGATCACCGGGTCTGGATTCACCTTTGTGCGCACCATCGGCGCCAGTGGCAGCGGGCCCGGGCAATTCAACGGGCCAGAGCAGGTGGCGATCTCCGGCAACTATCTGTATGTGGCCGATTTTTCGAACAGCCGGGTACAGCGTTTCGACAAGAGCACGGGCGCCTATGTCAGCCAGTTCGGTATTTTCGGCTCCGGGGCAGGCCAGTTCAATGCGCCTTCGGGCTTGGTCTACAACCCGGTCAACGGCAATCTGTATGTTAGCGAAGTCGGCAATGACCGGGTGCAGGTTTTTTCAACGTCCGGTACCTACATCTCGCAGTTCGGGTCCCTGGGTTCCGGCAACGGCCAGCTCAATAATCCTTACGTGCTCGCCGTCGATGGCCGCGGAAATATCTATGCGGCGGACAACAACAACAACCGCATCGTGAAGTTCGATGCGACGGGCGCTTTTCTGCGCAACATTGCCGTGGGGGCTACAAGTCCTTATGGCGTAGCGGTAGATTCGGCCGACAAGGTCTGGGTCACGAGTAACACGAACGATATTTATGCGTACGACACCACTGGAAATTATCGCAGCTACTACTACGGCAATATCACCCCATCGTGGTTTCAAGGCTATTTCACTGGCATGCGTGGAATTGCCGTTACGCAACCCCTGTCGGTGGCGCCGTTCAATGGCGCCCCGGTCGTCATCGTTGCCGACGGCAGTTCCGGAAACGTGCAATGGTTCACGCAATCCGCCCAACCCGTTGCGCATCCGGGCCTTGCTAGCCTTGCCGGGCTGAGCGGGTACATCGGCGGCGTGGCCTACGACAGTGCGGAAAATGTTTTCGTCACCTCCTACACGCTGAACCAGGTTTTCAAGTTCGACAAATTCGGCAAGCTGCTCCTGTCCTGGGGAAGCGCGGGAACGGGCAACGGCCAGTTCAGCGGGCCATACGGGATCGCGATCGACGACAGCGACAACGTCTACGTTGCCGACAACGGCAACGATCGCATCCAGAAGTTCTCGGCCTACGGCGCCTACCAGGCGCAATGGGGAACCGCAGGCAGCGGGAATGGACAATTCAATGGCCCCGGTTCCATCGCTACCGACGGCAATTGGATCTACGTTAGCGACGAAAGCAATAACCGCATCCAGAAGTTCAGTTTCACGGGCACCTATGTACGCCAATGGGGAACCGCTGGCAGCGCAAATGGGCAGATGCAGAATCCCGCTGGCATTGCCGTCGACCGTAATCGCAATCAGGTTTATGTAGCCGAATATTTCGGCAACCGCGTGCAGCAATTCACCGTATTCGGCGATTTCATCAAGGTGTTTTCGGATTCGACAAGCGGCACGGGCAAGCTTTCAAATCCGGTGGGACTGGCCCTGGATCAGCGCGGCAACGTGTATGTGGCAGACCGCGGCAACAGCCGTGTGGTGCAGTACAACGACAACGGCACCTATCTCACGAATTTCGGATCGGCCAGTGCGAGTGCCCTCGGCATGAATCCGCGCAATGCCCAGATGCACGTCGGGACGACTGGCGGAGTCGTCACGCAATACGGCTCGATCATTGGCAAGTCCGACCACGTGGGTGTCTATCGGCCGTCGAACCAGACGTTTTACCTGCGCAATAGCCTTACCGCAGGTGTCGCCGATATCACTGCTGCCGTGGCGGGAGCCAGTGCGACGGATTTGCCCATCGTCGGCGACTGGAATGGTGATGGCATCGATACGGCCGGTCTTTACCGGCCATCCACGGCAACGTTCTACCTTTGGGATCGGTGGACCAGCCTGGACGTGGCCAAACCCGATTACAGCTTTGTCTTCGGTCCCGCGAACAATTTGCCCGAGGTTGGCGATTGGGACGGGGACGGGCGCGATGCCGTGGGCGCGTTCCAACCGTCGACTGTCTCGCATCTGCTCAAAAACGATCTGATCGCCGGATCGGGCGCATATTCGCTGGTTTTCGGCAGTTTCGGCGACAAACCCGTCGCGGGGGATTGGAATTCCGATGGCGCCGGCAGTGTTGGCGTTTATCGACCGGGGGATGGCCGGTTCCATGTCGCCAATCGCAACATCAACGCCGTCGTACCGGAAGAACTGAGCTACGGGATGGGCAACGCGACGGACTTGCCGGTGGTCGGCGACTGGACGTCCAGCGGATACGCGAAGTTTGGCGTGTTCAGGCCATCGACGGCCACGTTCATCATCGATCAGCGCGATCGTGCGCCGGATTCCCTCTTCGGCAATGGCTTCGAGGCACCGCTGACGTTCGCGTTCGGCACGAGCGGCGATTTGCCGGTGGCGGGCGTCTGGGGCCAGCCGGCGGAATAGGCCGGCAGCGGGGGACTGCTGATCAGGTCGGGCTTTCCGGTAAAATGGCCGGATGCCTGACAAGACCGTACCGGTACTCACCATTGATGGTCCTTCCGGTTCCGGCAAGGGCACGATCAGCCGTGCTGTCGCCGATGCGCTGGGCTGGCATTTGCTCGATTCCGGCGCGTTGTATCGCGCGGTCGGTTTCGCGGCAGGCATGGAGGGGCTGGATTTGTCGGACGCCGAAGCGGTCACGCGCTGCGCCCAGACGACCAAGATTTCTTTCCGCGATCCCAAGGACGGCAGCGAGACGCGGGTAATCGTGAACGGCATGGACGCCACCGGTGAAATCCGCACCGAAACCTGCGGCGCAGCGGCTTCTGCCATCGCTGCGATTCCGAGCGTCCGTGCCGCCTTGTTCGACAAGCAGCGATCCTTCCGCAAGACGCCCGGACTGGTTGCGGACGGCCGTGACATGGGCACGGTGATCTTTCCGGATGCCGGTACCAAGGTTTTCCTTACCGCCAGCGCCGAAGAACGCGCGAAACGGCGTTATAAGCAGTTGAAAGAAAAGGGATTGGGCGTTACACTTGCCGCCCTTTTGCGCGAGATCCAGGCGCGCGACGTGCGTGATGCGGGGCGTGCCATCGCACCGCTCAAGCCGGCTGACGATGCAACGGTCATCGATTCGACCGGAATGTCGATCGAAGCCGTGGTCGCTGCGGTATTGCAACTGGCGCGTTGAGCGCCAAGCCAAAGGGAACGATTTCGGAATGGCGCAAGCCGTTCCACAGGTCCTGCCGTTCGCGGCAGGGAACAGCAACGGCACGAGAGTGCCTCAACGGGTGGGTCAAAATCCAGCAAAATCAAAAATCTGGATCGCGATCTTGATATCCATTGGAATTCAACATGACCGAAAGTTTTGCCGAACTGTTTGAACAGAGCCAGACGCTCAACAAATTGAAGCCGGGCGCCATCGTCACCGGTACCGTCGTCGAGGTCCGCAATGACGTCGTCGTCATCAACGCGGGACTCAAGTCCGAAGGCATCGTGCCGATCGAGCAATTCCGCAACGACGCCGGCGAGATCGACGTCGGGGTTGGCGATCAAGTCAAGGTAGCTCTGGATTCGATTGAGAATGGTTTCGGCGAAACCGTGCTCTCGCGCGAGAAGGCCAAGCGCTCGCTGGTGTGGGACGAGCTGGAAGAAGCGCAGACCGCCAATGCCACCGTGACCGGCAAGATTTCCGGCAAGGTCAAGGGCGGCTTCACCGTCGACATCAAGGACGTGCGCGCGTTCCTGCCGGGATCCCTGGTGGATGGGCGTCCGGTGCGCGATCCGGTTTTCCTCGAGGGCAAGGAACTCGAATTCAAGATCATCAAGCTCGACCGCAAGCGCAACAACGTGGTGGTTTCGCGTCGCGCCGTGGTCGAGTCCGAGCATTCCGAGGAGCGCGAGCAGCTGCTCGAGCGCTTGCAGGAAGGCGCGGTGGTCAAGGGCGTGGTCAAGAACCTCACCGATTACGGCGCGTTCGTGGATCTGGGCGGCATCGACGGCTTGCTCCACATCACCGACATGGCGTGGAAGCGCGTGCGTCATCCGTCCGAGGTCGTGAATGTCGGCGACGAGCTCGAAGTACGTGTGCTCAAGTTCGACCGCGAGCGCAGCCGGGTGTCGCTGGGCTTGAAGCAGCTCGGCGAGGATCCGTGGGTCGCCATCGCGCGCCGCTATCCTACCGGCACACACCTGTTCGGCAAGATTTCCAACGTCACCGATTACGGCTGCTTCGTGGAACTGGAACCCGGCGTCGAAGGCCTGGTGCATGTTTCGGAAATGGACTGGACCAACAAGAACGTCAATCCGGCCAAGATGGTGCAGGTCGGCGACGAAGTCGAAGTCATGGTGCTGGACGTGGATGAGGAGCGCCGCCGCATTTCGCTGGGTATCAAGCAGACCCGCGCGAATCCGTGGGAATCCTTCGCCGCGATCCACAAGAAAAACGACAAGGTGTCCGGCCAGATCAAGTCGATCACCGATTTCGGCATCTTCGTCGGCCTCGACGGCGGCATCGACGGCCTCGTGCACCTGTCCGACATTTCCTGGCAGAGCACGGGCGAGGAACTGGTGCGCAAGTACAAGAAGGGCGACGAGGTCGAAGCCGTGGTGTTGGCGGTCGATCCGGAGCGCGAGCGCATCAGCCTGGGCATCAAGCAGCTCGAGCAGGATCCGTTTGGTCAGTTCATGGCGGCGCATCCGCGCGGCACCATCGTCAACGGCACGGTCAAGGAAGTCGACGCCAAGGGCGCCACGGTCGACCTGGGCGAGGGCGTGGAAGGCTATCTGTCCGCGCGCGACATTTCCAAGGATCGCGTGGACGACGCCACTGCCCACTTCAAGGTCGGCGACAGCGTCGAAGCCAAGTACACCGGCATGGACCGCAAGGGCCGCGTGCTGCAGTTGTCGATCCGCGCCAAGGACGACGACGAGATGCAGCAGGCGCTGGAGGAATACCAGTCGGCTTCCGGCGGTACGACCAAACTCGGCGCTTTGCTCAAGGAGCAGTTGAACAAAGCCGAGTGATGTTGCTTTTGCTTGCGCCCCCTCCAACCGAGGGGGCGTTCAACGGCTCCGCGCAAGCGCCAGTCCACGCCAGAGGTCTGCATGACGAAGTCCGAGTTGATTGAAGCCTTGGCCGCGCGCCAGAACCATCTGGCGTTCAATGACGTGGAGCTGTCGGTCAAGAACGTGATGGAGCAGATGAGCCTGGCGCTGTCCAGCGGCGAGCGCATCGAGATTCGCGGCTTCGGCAGTTTCTCGTTGCATTTCCGTCCGCCGCGCATGGGTCGCAACCCCAAGACCGGTTCCGCGGTCGCACTTCCGGGCAAGCACGTACCGCACTTCAAGCCCGGCAAGGAATTGCGCGAGCGCGTCAACGCCAACGTCCGCCGGTCGGCCTGAGTTCCCGCGATCATGAGTGTCCTGCCGCCGATGCTGTTTCCGGCGCTCGTTTTTTTGTTGCCGCTGGCCGCGCTGTCCGGCTGGTTCTACGGCCGCCGCAGCAGCGAACGCTCGCGCCGTGCCGGCGTCAGCGAATTGTCATCAAGTTATTTCCGCGGCCTGAATTACCTGCTCAACGAGCAACTCGCCGAATTCAACCGCGACACTGTGGAAACCCATCTTGCGCTCGGCAACCTGTTTCGCCGTCGCGGCGAGGTCGATCGCGCCATCCGCGTACACCAGCACCTGATCGCGCGGCCGAACCTCAACAACGAGGAAAAGACCGTCGCCTTGCTTGAACTGGGCGAGGATTACATGCGCGCCGGCCTGCTCGACCGCGCCGAGACCTTGTTCAGTGATCTGGTGGCGATGGACGCGCATGTGCCGTCCGCCCTGCGTCACCTGATCAGCATCTACCAGCACGAAAAGGACTGGAACAAGGCGATCGACCATGCGCGCCGGCTGGAGAAGATCACTGGCGAATCGGAAGGGCCGATCATCGCGCAATTTCATTGCGAGCTATCCGAGCAGGCGCGCGCCGTGCGTGATTTCGCAGCGGCGCACGCACACCTGGAAAATGCCTTCGTCTGCCAACCCGAGTGCGTGCGCGCCTACATCGTGCTTGGTCATCTTGAGATGCAGCAGGGCAATCTCGAATCCGCCGCGCAGGCCTTCGAACGCGTGGCCACGCTGGACGTGGATTTCGTCCCCGAAGTGCTGACGCCGCTGCTCGATTGCTATGCGCGCTTGGGCCAGATGCAGCGCGCCGAGCGCTTCCTGGTCGACATCATCGAACGCTCGCAGGGCGTGTCGCCGGTGATTGCGCTGGCCAAACTCTACGCAAACACGCAAGGCGAAGCCGCGGCGGTCGAGTTTCTCACTCGCCAGTTGCGCCAGCGCCCGTCTGTGCGCGGCCTGATGACGCTGATCGGGGCGTCGCTGGACACTTCGCGTGGCGAAGCACGCGAAACGCTGCTGATCCTGCAGGATCTGACCCGCAAGCTGATCGAAGGCCAGGCCATGTACCGTTGCAGCAAGTGCGGATTCGGCGCCAAGGCACACCATTGGCAATGCCCGAGTTGCAAGACCTGGGGATCGGTCCGGCCGATCCACGGCGTGGCCGGCGAGTAGCTGCGCATGTTCTGGTTCACCGAACCCGAAAGCTTGCGTTACGTCCTGTGGATGGCGGCGAGCTTCGCGATTTCCGCAATGGTTGCGTGGGCGGCGATCCGCTACGCGCAGCATCGCGAACTGATCGATCTGCCGGGGCGCCGGCGTTCGCATGATGTGCCGACTCCACGCGGTGCGGGCATCGGCATCGTCGTCGCAGCGCTGGCGTCAATTCTCGCGCTGGCGTATGTGGTGCCGGCAGCGGAATCGGGACTGCGCTTGTGCATACCGATCGCGCTCATCGCGGCAATCGGCTGGATCGACGACCACCGTCCGCTGCCGGTACTGTTGCGACTCGGCGTGCATTGTCTGGCGGTCGCTATCTTCCTGCAGCCGCTGTTGGTTGCGCTGCTCCATCTGACGGCTTCGTCGCCATGGCTGGACACGACGTTCTGGCAAAGCGCGGGCATTATCGCGCTGCTCGGTTTGGTTTGCGTGTGGTCGATCAACCTGCACAATTTCATGGATGGAATCGATGGCATTCTCGCCATGCAGGCGATCTTCGTACTCGTCGCGATGGCGGTGCTGTGCCAGCGTTACGCGATCAATGCGCACGCGTTCCAGATCGCGCTGTGGGCGGCGGCGGTGGCGGGCTTCCTGCCGTTCAATTTTCCGCGGGCGCGCGCTTTCATGGGTGACGTGGGCAGCGGCAGCGTGGGCTTTTTGATCGCGATTGCCGTGATCTGGCAGAATTCCTCGCCGTACACCGCCGCTTGCAGTGGCCTCGTCGCCGCTTCTGCATTCGTGGCGGACGCCAGTTCTACCTTGTTGTCGCGTATGCTGTGCGGACGCCGCTGGTACCGGCCGCATCGCGAACATCTGTACCAGTGGATGACGCGCGCCGGCATGTCGCACGCACGCGTGGTGGCCTGGTACATGGGATGGAACCTGCTGATTGTCGTGCCGGTGCTGTATTGGATGAATCTGCGGCCATTCGGCGCGCCGCCCAAGCCGGGCATCGCGGCGGCCGTGGGCGTCTACGTGCTCGCCGTTGTCGTGTGGATTTGTGGAAAACGCTGGTGTTTGTACAAAGTCAAATCGAAGAAGCGAAATGGGCTTGCGTAGGCTGACCGCCGCCATCCATCCGCGTCTGGCCGTCGTGTTGCACGATCTGGCCATGGTCTGGATCGCCTGGACCGCGGCAAACTGGCTGCGCTTCAGCTTCGAACCGATCATGCCAAGCGTGTGGCGGCTCGCGCCGGACACGGCCATCGTGCTGTTGGTGCAAGGCACGATCCTGTGGTGGACCGGCCTGTACAAGGGTTTATGGCGCTTTGCCAGCCTGCCGGACCTGTGGAATATCCTGCGCGCGGCCGTGGTTGGTGCGCTGGCCATCGCCATTGCGCTGTTCCTGTACGACCGCCTTGAAACAGTGCCACGCAGCGTTCTGTTCATTTATCCGGCGATCCTGTCGGTATTGCTCGGGACGCCGCGCCTGGCCTGGCGCTACTGGAAGGACAGCCGTTTTGAACTGCTCGCGCGAGTGCCCGCGCGGCGCGTGCTCGTGCTCGGCGCCGGGCGTTCCGCCGATGCGCTGTTGCGCGAACTGGCGCACGACGCGCGGTATCGGCCAGTCGGCCTGCTCGATGACAAGGCATCCTTGCGCGGCGCGCGCGTGCAGGGCGTGCCGGTGCTCGGTACGTTGGATCGCTTGCCTGAACTCGCCCGCGAGTCCGCGGCGCAGATGCTGCTGATCGCGATGCCGTCGGCAACCACGGTGCAAATGCGCCGCGCCGTCGGTTTGTGCGAAGCAACCGGATTGCCATTTCGCACCGTGCCGCGCCTGCAGGATGTCGTGGCCGGACGCATGGGCTTCAGCCAGCTCAAGGAAGTCGCGATCGAGGATTTGCTCGGACGCGACCCGGTGCAACTGGACTGGGACGCGATGCGCTCCGGATTTTCCGGGCAGCGCGTGCTGATCACCGGCGGCGGCGGCTCGATCGGCTCGGAACTGTGCCGGCAGGTGGCGCGCCTGGGCGTCGAGTCGCTCGCGATCCTGGAATTGTCCGAATACAACCTGTATCGCATCGAACAGGAATTGCGCCGCGAATTTCCTGATTTGCTCATCGACGCAACGTTGGGCGATTGTGGCGATGCGGTGGCCTGCGAGCGCCTGTTTGCGCGCGTGCGCCCGCAGGTGGTGCTGCACGCGGCCGCGTTCAAGCACGTGCCGCTGTTGCAGAACCAGGTGCGTGAAGCGTTTCGCAACAACGTGCTCGGCACGCAAGTCGTGGCGCAGGCGGCGGACCGCCATGGCGTGAGTTGTTTCGTGCTGATCTCCACCGATAAGGCAGTCAACCCGACCAGCGTGATGGGCGCGTGCAAGCGCGCCGCCGAAATCTATTGCCAGAATTTCGCCGCACACTCGGCGACGCGTTTCGTCACCGTGCGTTTCGGCAATGTGCTCGATTCAGCCGGCAGCGTGGTGCCGCTGTTCCGCGAGCAGATCCGCAACGGCGGACCGGTAACGGTCACGCATCCGGAAATCACGCGCTATTTCATGACCATTCCCGAGGCCTGCCAGCTCATCCTGCAGGCCGGCGTGCTTGGCAAGGGCGGCGAGATCTTCGCGCTCGACATGGGCGAACCGGTGAAGATCCGTTATCTCGCCGAGCAGATGATCCGGCTCGCCGGAAAAGTGCCGGAGCGCGACGTTGCTATCACCTACACCGGTTTGCGGCCCGGCGAAAAATTGTTCGAGGAACTCTTCCACGAACTCGAGGACTACCAGGCCACGGCGCACGCCAAGATTTTCCTCAGCGCCCCGCGCAGCATGTCCTGGGAATTGTTGAACGTGCAATTGCGCCAGGCGGCGCAAGCCGTGCGCGAATACGACGAGGACGCGTTGCGCGCGTGCCTTACCACCTTGTTGCCGGATTTTTCCTGGCGTGACACGGCCGAATCGGCTGAAATCGTGCCGATCGTACGCCATGCTGAAGGAGCCTGAATGAACGCACCGCTGCGCAAAGTCGTGTTTCCCGTGGCCGGACTGGGCACGCGCTTCCTGCCCGCGTCCAAGGTCGTGGCCAAGGAAATGCTACCGGTGCTGGACAAGCCGCTGATCCAGTACGCGGTCGACGAAGCGGTGGATGCGGGCGCCGACACGCTGGTCTTCATCACCAGCCGTTACAAGCATTCGATCGCGGATTATTTCGATACTGCCTACGAGCTGGAACAAAAGCTCGAGCGCAGCGGCAAGAAGGAACTGCTCGCCGCGGTGCGCAACGTGGTCCCGAAGCATGTGCGCTGCGTCTACGTGACCCAATCCGAAGCGCTGGGCCTGGGCCATGCCGTGCTGTGCGCGAAGCCCGTTATCGGCGATGAACCGTTTGGCGTGATCCTGCCCGATGACCTGATTTGGAATCGAGGCGCGGGCGCGCTGCGCCAGATGGCGCAGTTCGCGCCGAGTCGCGACGCCGGCGTCATCGCGGTCGAGGAAGTGCCGCACGATGAAACGCACAAATACGGCATCGTCGATGCCGAGAAAGCCGATGGCCGCGCCGCGCGCGTGCGTCATGTCGTGGAAAAACCCAAACCCGAAGTCGCGCCGTCGAATCTCGCCATTGTTGGCCGCTACGTGTTGCCGGGGAAGATTTTCGAGTTATTGGAAAAAACCACGCCCGGCGCGGGCGGCGAGATCCAGCTCACCGATGCGATTGCCGCGCTATTGCGCGACGGTGACGTGCACGCCTATCGCTTCGATGGCACGCGTTTCGATTGCGGCGGCAAGGCGGGGTTAGTCCGGGCCACGCTGCATTTCGCCATGCAGGATCCCGCGCTTGCGGATATCGCCCGTGCGGCAGTAGCCGAAGCAGTTCAGCCGAACTGACCGACCCAGAACCAGCCGGCAACCGCGACTGCCACGCCCAGCAAGCAGGTGATCAGTCCGGCAATGCGACTGGCATTGCCAATGCGTACCGCCTCGTCGCCTTCGCGCACGGACGTGTCACGCAGTGGACGGGCATCGTTGGCCGGATAGCGGCGGTCGCGCACGATGCGGCGGCCGCGCAGCAGCAGATGCCGCCCGAGCAGCAACAGGCACACAGTCATCGCGATCACGCAGATGGAAATCATGCGTCCAACCGACCGCACAAGTTCCGTCGTGGTCATGCGCTGAGCCGCGTCCTCCAGCCAATGGTCGAAAGCGAAGTACGCCGCGATCAATACAATCGCGGCGATCGTAAGGATGACCGCGACGCGGCGGCGCTGGGCGGGATCGGCAGGCTGGATCTGCGACATGCGCGCAGCATAGCGGATCGGCGCACGCGGGCGATACGGTATGCTTGGTGCATCGATTTTGAACGGAGTGGGGCATGCGCGCGGCAATATTGTTGATCCTGTTCGGATTGCTGGCGGCATGCCAGACCCTGCCGGGCCGCAGTATGGCGACGGCTGGCGGCGCGCCGATCCGGCTCGATGCCGCGCTCGCCGGCGACTGGGACAACCACGAGCAGACCAAACAGGCATCCGCGGTGGCGACGCCACATGTGCGCGAGACCTTGCGCATGGTCGATCAGCGGCGCGACGGCAGCCTGTGGTTCTGGCGGCTGCAATCGACGGATGCAAAAAATGTATCGACGAGTGCACTCTGGCTGATGCTTGCGACGACCACGGAAAACGGTAATCGCGTCACGCTGACGCCGTATCGCGCGCTCGATCCCGTGGCTGCGGACGAGATGTTCGACGGCAGGCGCAAGTTCCATTTTGACGCGGCGCAGTGGGCAGAACTTGCGCCGTGCGCGCAAACCGGCATGTGGAAAAACGCGCAATTCCGGGCCCAGGCCGATGCCGCCGCATGCAGCGCACTGTTGCCGGGATTGGGCGAATCCGCCGCACTGTTGCCATTGCGGATTGCGCTGGATGGCGACATGTTGCACACGGCCACATTCGCCGACCAGGCGCGTGGTGCGGACGCACAGATCGACACGCGGCGTGTGCGCTGGTTCTCCTGCTGGGCGGCGATCAATGGTGGCGGTCCGAAGGCGCGTGCCGGCAATCAGGACTGGCACATGCAGAAGGACTTGCGGCTTTCCAGCGAAGGCGGTCGCGTCGAACTGCGCTGGCGCGATGGCGCGGCCAGTGGTTGGTCGCTGGAACTGGAGCGCGTGACGTATGCCGAACGCAAACTGCACGTGCTGCAATTGAACGTGATCGACGACGCCAGCGGGCAGACGATCGACTACGTCTGGGCCGATCCGAAAGCGCAGTCGATCGGCTTCAATCTGGGCTGGTTGCAGGCGGGATTGACCGAGCAGGCAGCGCAGTAGCTTCAGCGCAAATCGCGCAGATCGTCAGGCAGTACATAATCCGGATATTTCTTGCGGAATTCGTCGAGGCTGCGTAGCGCCGCCTCGCGCTGGTTGTCGCGCAGCATCTGGCGGATATTCGCCAGCCAATGTTCCGGATACAACGTGGCATTGCGATCCTGCACCGCCGGCGCGGCCAACGTCTGCATCGGTGCGCCAGCGGATTCCATTTCCGCCGACTGCCTTGCGTGCGTCGGAGCGGCGGCTGACGGTACCGATGGCGCGGATTTCGCTTCGGCAGCGGCGGGGGGGGGGGGGGGGGGGCGGGGGGCGGCGCGGGGGGGGGGGGGGAGGCGGGGGAAAACCCTCGAGTGAGTGTTTTTCCTTTTTTTTTAAACCCCC